>Ga0182024_10001992_pt1 | contig 51494 bp, 43 predicted proteins | sample P32metaG_FD_120480 | JGI IMG/M metagenome (GOLD analysis project Ga0182024, IMG submission 120480) | Permafrost microbial communities from Stordalen Mire, Sweden - P3-2 metaG (Illumina Assembly) | ecosystem: Environmental > Terrestrial > Soil > Wetlands > Permafrost | place: Sweden: Stordalen... | reverse complement strand
CGACTTCGGCGTGTTCGTCGAGATCGAGCCGGGCATCGATGGGTTGGTGCACATCTCCGATCTGTCATGGACCAAGAAGATTCGGCATCCGTCGGAAATCGCGAAGAAGGGCGATGAGATCGAAGCGGTGGTACTCGGCATCGATGTCGAGAACGAGCGCGTCAGCCTCGGCGTCAAGCAGCTCTCGCAGGACCCGTGGGATACGATCTCGGAGCGCTACCCGCTCAACACGCGCATCAACGGCAAGGTAAGTTCGGTCGCGGACTTCGGCGTGTTCGTCGAGATCGAGGAAGGTATCGAGGGTCTCATCCACATCTCGCAGCTCTCCAATGAGCGCGTCGACAAGCCGTCGTCGCTGTACAAGGTGGACGATCCGGTTGAGGCGCTGGTCGTGCAACTCGAGCCGAAAGAACGCCGCATCGGGCTTTCGGTCAAGGCGCTCAAGCAGCACGAAGAGCGCGAGGAGATGCAGGCCTACGTCAAGAAGGAGCACGAGGCGGCGCGGTTCTCGATGGGCGATATCCTCAATGAGGAACTGCGGCTGGATCGTGACGATGGCGAGCGGCGGCGAGCAAAGGGACGTACCAACTGATCATTGAGGCCGGGTCTGCAGCAACGTGGCGCGGCGAGGGCGCGATTTCGAGGGATGACCAAGCGCGGAATCATCGAGGAGCTGCTGACCCGGCATCAAAAGTTCACGCATCGCGAATCCGAAACCATTGTCAATGCGATGTTCGACGAAATGGCCAAGGCCTTGGCGAGCGGCGAGCGGATCGAGATTCGCGGCTTCGGCAGCTTCGGGGTGAAGAAGCGTCGCGCGCGCCAGGGCCGCAATCCGAAAACCGGGGCGACGGTAAAAGTCGACGCCAAACGCATTCCGTTTTTCCGCGCCGGAAAAGAACTCAAGCTGGAAGTTAATGGCGCGGAAACCCCCAAGCCTCGTAAGCGCGCCGCGCGCTAAGAGTCCCCTCGACGACGACACCCACGCCGGCGGGATGCGACTGTGGGCGCCGTGGCGATACCAATACATCAGGACCGCGGCCAAGCAGGATTCCTGTATCTTCTGTTTCGGGAAACTCGACGCGGCGGAGCGCAAACGCCGCCTCATCTTGTATGCGGGGCCGGCCGCCGTCGTCATGCTCAACCGCTATCCGTACAACAATGGGCACTTGATGGTGGCGCCGCGCCGTCACATCGCATCGCCAGAACTTCTCACGCGCGAGGAGCGCGGCACCATCGGAGAACTCGTTTCCGATTGTTGTGTGCGATTGCGCACGGCCCTGAATCCTTCGGGCCTCAATCTCGGCGCGAATCTCGGCCGCAGTGCGGGCGCGGGAATCGCGGACCATATGCATTGGCACGTGGTGCCGCGCTGGGATGGCGACACCAACTTCATGGCCGTGCTAGCCTCAACGCGAGTGTTGTCGCAGCATCTGGAATCGAGCTTCCAGACGCTGGCGCCGCTTTTCAAAACGCTCAACGCTCAACTAATCTAATAAAAGGCATCTGCCGGAATATCGAATGGATCAAAACCTGCTCAATCTCCATACCTTCGGCGAACTCAAGAGCGCCGGCTACAAAGTCAAGCCGGTTAGAATCGAGATGCGCGATAACCTGCTGGTGCGCCTGCGCAACAAAGAGCGCATCATGCCGGGCATCATCGGTTACGATGAAACCGTGCTCCCGGAAATCGAGAACGGCGTGCTCGCGGGCCATCACATGGTCTTCCTCGGCGAACGTGGCCAGGCTAAGTCGCGCATCATTCGGTCGCTCGCGCTGTTCCTCGACGAATTCGTGCCGGCGATCAAAGGATGCGAGATCAACGATGATCCATCGGCGCCGATTTGTCAGCGTTGTCGCCGCCTCAAGACAGAGCAGGGCGACCAACTGGAGATTTCGTGGATCGGCCGCGACCATCGCTACGCCGAGAAGCTTGCGACGCCGGACGTTTCGGTCGCGGACCTGATCGGCGAGATCGATCCGATCAAGGTGGCCGAAGGGCGCTACCTCGCCGATGAAGAGACGATTCACTACGGACTGATCCCGCGCATCAATCGCGGCATCTTCGCCATCAACGAGCTGCCCGATTTGACCGAGAAGGTGCAGGTCGGCCTGTTCAACTTGATGGAGGAGAAGGACGTCCAGATCAAGGGCTACAAGATTCGGCTCCCCATCGACGCGGTTTTTGTCGCGAGCGCGAACCCCGAGGACTACACCTCGCGCGGGCGCATCATTACGCCGCTGAAGGATCGCTTCGACATCCAGATTCGCACGCATTATCCGAAGACGCTGGAGCATGAAATCGCGGTGATGGAGCAGGAGGCGACGCTGCCGCCCGAGTCCGGGATGGCGCTGCGGATTCCGCAATTCATCAAGGAGATCGTCGCGCAGATTACCTTCGAAGCGCGCGGCTCCAACGAGATCAATCAAAGCTCGGGAGTTTCGGTGCGCGTATCGATCAACAACTTCGAATCGATACTGTCCAATGCCGAGAAGCGCGCGGTGGTTAACGGTGAGAATGAAATCGTGCCTCGGGTGTCGGATCTTCATTCGCTGTACGCCTCGACGGCGGGAAAAATCGAGCTGGAATACGTCGGCGAGGACAAGAAGGAAGGCGACCTCATCGAGCGCATGATCAATCGCGCGGTGCTGAAGACATTCGATCGCTACTTCAAGATGGACGACGCGCATCTGAAGAAAGTCATCAACTATTTCGAAGGTGGATGGGGTGTCGAAGTTTCCGACAACTCGCCATCATCCGAATACACCGAGCCCATTCGCGAGGTCGAAGGCCTGCGCGAATCGATCGTCTCGCTCGGACCGTTCGAAACGCCGGGCCTGATGGCGGCGGCGAGCGAACTGATTTTCGAGGGGCTGCATCTGCACCAGAAGCTCAACAAGGATCGCGAGGGCGGACGTTTTTCATATCACGCATAGGTTATCGTGATGGGCACCATCCTTCGCTACACCCAATGGGACGGCACTCAGCAGCTTAAGCTCGACGCCGATAAGGTCTTCGAAAAGCTCGCAGAGTATCTCTCGTACACCGACGATGTTCGCCAGGCGATGGACTGGATGATGCGCCAGGGAATGGACTTCGACGGGATGCGCGTGATGGGCCTCGACGAGTTCATCGAGCAGTTGCGCCAGGAGATGCGCGAGCGCTATCGCGACTTCAACCTCAAGAACTCGCTCTCCGAGATGGAGCAGAAGCTCGAGGATCTACTCAACCAGGAACGCAACAAGCTCGATTCGCTCAAGGGCAAGAAGCCGGGCGTCGAGGACAAGAATCGCGAGCTGAGCAAGTTGCCGCGCAAGCTCTCGGAAGCGATCCGCAAGCTCGAGAGCTACGACTTCGAAGACGCCGATGCGAAGGAAGCGTTCGACGAGCTGCTCGAAGAATACGAAAACATTCGCGACCTCGAAAATTTCAAGGATCGCAATCAGCATCTCTTTCATGGCCCGAAGAGCCTGAAGTATCAGCAGGCGCTCGATCTGATGAAGGAGATGGAGCGTATGCGCCAGCTCGAGCAGGATCTGATGTCGGGCAACTTCGACACCATCTCGATGGAAGACCTGCAGCAGATGCTCGGCCAGCAGGCGATGCAAGATTTCAAGAACCTCAAGCAAGTGATGGTGCTGCTCAACAACTCGGGCTACCTGATGCCGAAGGGTGAGCATTCGCAGCTCTCGCCCAAGGGCGTGCGGCGCATCGGCCAACTGGCGTTGCGCGACATCTTCCAGAGCCTGCTCAAGGATCGCGCGGGCAGTCATCAGACCGATCATCGCGGCGTGACCGAGATTCGCCCCGACGAGACCAAGACCTACGCATACGGCGATCCGCTCAATCTCAACCTCGTCGGCACTTTGAAGAAGGCCCTCGCGCGCAAGCCCGGCGTTCCTCTTCAGCTAAGGCCCGACGATTTCGAGATTTACGAAAACGATTACGGCAGCTCGTCATCGACGGTGCTGTGCCTCGACATGTCATGGTCGATGAGCTGGGAAGGGCGCTTCGCGGCGGCAAAAAAAGTTGCGATGGCGATGGAGACGCTCATCCGCTCGAAATTCCCGCGCGACTTTTTTGCGATCGTCGGATTTTTCACGCGTGCCGTCGAACTCAAGCTCAAAGATCTCCCGGAAGCATCGTGGAATATGGGCGATCCGTTCACCAATCTGCAGGACGGCTTGCGCCTCGCATCGGACATGCTGAATCGTCATCCGTCGCGCAATCAGCAGATCATCGTGATCACGGACGGCCAGCCCACCGCATACTTTTTGAACAAGCGCCTATATTGCGAATGGCCGCTGTCGTTCGGCGGCATCAGCATGCGCGCCGCGCAAGAGACGCTGAAAGAAGTCGAGCGGGTGACGCGCAAAGGCATCACCATCAACACCTTCATGCTCGATGACTCGCCGAGCTTGCGCGCCTTCGTCGAAAAGATGACGCAGATCAATCGCGGCCGCGCGCTCTACACGCGCCCCGATCATCTGGGCGAGTACATGCTGGTCGATTATCTCGCGAAAAAGAAAAAGCGCGGCTAGTTTCCGGAGGCGCTCAACTTCGCGCCCGCAGATTCCGGTAGCGTCCAGGTGCCGCCGATCTCGCGCAACACGATTCGATCGCTCTCCGAACCCGCCGCCTTAATCAGCCGACTCATCGGCTCATCCATCGGTTCCCTGCCCAACTTGAACGTCCCCCAATGGATCGGCAGCAGGTAGGTGGCGCCGGTCTGCTTGAACATCGACCACACCTGCTCCGGATTCGCGTGATTCCAGATCCATGGATCGTATGCGCTGTTCGAGAAGACCGCGATCTCGGGTGGATTGTCTTTCAGCGCGCCGAACAGATCGGTGTATGCGCTGTCGCACGCGAGCAGCATCCGATGGCCGTCTTTTTCCAGCACGAAGCTGTCGAAGCCATAGTTCATGCCGTAGGGCGGCCATCGCTTGCCCCAATGGCGCGCGCCCATCGCGGTGATTTTCAGCCCCGCGAATTCTGTGCTCTCGCCCCACTTAAGTTCGCGCACATCGGCGAAGCCCAGCGGCGCGACGATGCGCGAGCACTTCTCGCATACGACCACGGTCGCGGTTTTCGGCAATGCTTTGAGCGACGGCACATCGAGATGATCCATGTGCGCGTGGGTGATGAGGATGAGTTGCACATCTTGCAAATCCGCTGGGGCGAGTGGCGGCGGGCTCAAGCGTTTGGGTCCGATAGTGAAAATCGAATCGAACGCGAGCCCCACCCGCTCGAACAGCGAAGGGTCGGTGATCACTCGCACGCCGAGGAAGTTCATTAGCACGGTGGCGTGACCGAGATTCGACAACGTGATGCGATCCTGGGGCCAGCTATTCGGGTTGGGTCTCATCGTCGGAGGCATCTGCCTATCGGCGAGCGCCGTTGCGAAGACTATCACGCCAATCGCGAGAGCCACGAGCACGACGACCGCGATCGCGCGATGACGATGGCTCATCGATCAAGTCTACTCCTCCGGCTCGGGGAAACATGGCAGGTGTTTGGAGACAGTGTAGCTGTACTGTTTCCCGTTCCATTCGAAGGTGCCCACCTTCTGCCCAAACGTACCCGCAATACTCATCATCTGCTCGCTATCCTGCGGCGTTTCCGCAACGCTGGGCGCGTATGCCATGTACTTGGCATCCTTGTCCGGCAGCAGGAGCTGCAGCACAGGATTGAAATGCAGTTTGTCGAGGTTGTTCTGTGCGCGCCATCCATCGGCCGCACTTCCCTTGGATCGATAGACCACCCAGTGATAGCTCTCGGGCGTGCGCTCGACCCGTATCTCGCGCGACTCGATCCCGAGTTGCGGTGTGCGCCGAATCTCCTCGATACCGGGAGGATTGCGCACCAACTGTTCGCACTTCAGATCTTTGTCATCGTCCCTATCGGTGCTCGGCTGCTGGGATTGGCTGTTGGCAATCGCCGCCGCCTCAGGCGATGCCGGCAATACCTCGGTGCCATTCTCATTCGATGGTTCCGACGAAGGTCTCATCAAGGCGCATCCCGAAATCGAGAACCACCATGTGCATAAGACGAACACGGCCGCCATGCGCAAGGTAGCCGACCGGCCCGTCAGGAACTCGGCTCGAATCATAGTTTGTGCGCGATCACCATCGAGGAAGTGAACGGCGGACTCGGTAGCGCCCGCTCTTCGAGGTCGCGGAATCCGGCGTCGCGCATCCACGAGCATACCTCATCGTAGCTAAAGTCGCGCCCATGGGTGGTCAGCAGCAGGTACAGCGCGAATACGGCGCCGGCGGCTGGACGCGTCAGCTCGCGATTCATGATGTGATCCTTGACGATCAGCATGCCACCGGTGCCCAGCGCGTCGAAGCATTTCCTGATCAGCGCGGCATTGGTTTCTTCGGCTTCGCTATGGATGATGTTTGACATGAAGATCACGTCTGCGTCCTGTGGCAGTGGGTCTTTCAGATAGTCCACACTCACCAGCTCGATGCGATCGTGAACGGTTGGCTCGCGCTCGGCAAGCACCTCGCGCGCGACCGCGAGAGTAGCCGGGAGATCCCAGATCGACGCGCGCAGATGCGGCCACCGCTTCAGCATCGCGGCGATATAGGTGCCCGGCCCGCCGCCGAGGTCCGCTATGCTTCCCACCCCGCGCAGATCGAGGTTTTCCGCTACCCATGCAGAGTCGCCTCGCGCACGAACCAGCGAATCCATCGCGCGAATGAAGCGCGCGGTATCGTCGGGCGCGCTCTGAAACATATCGGGTGTGCGCGCGGGCTTGCCTCTGCGAATCGAATCCTCCAATCGGCCCCATACGTCCCACAGCTCGGCGTCGAAGAGAATCATACCGCCCAGATATTCGCTTGAGTCACGAATCAGATGGCGGCGCGCCGCGTCGGTGAGCGTAAAGCGCCCCTCATTTTTGTCGAGCAGGCCCAACGCCGCGAGCGCATTGGCGAGGAGCCCGGTTGCCCGCGCGTCGGTAAGGAGCGCGCGCGCGAGTGAGGCCTCGTCGAGATCGCCTCGCGATAGCGCTTCGAACAAACCCAGCTTCAGCGCAACCTGAATGGCGCGGGCTTCGGCATGACCACCCGCCATCGCAGCGATCTCACCGAAGCCAATTTCGCGCGCGGATGGATTCTTAGCGGACAAAATCCTGCGTGACGTAGGTCAGGCCGTCGTTCGAACGAGCGATGCCGATACCGGTCTCGACAAAATCCGGCGAGAGCATATTGGCGCGATGCTCGGGGCTGTCGAGCCATCCTTTCAGCGCGCGCGCACCGAGCGATTCGAGTTTGTGATAGTCGTCGACGTAGATATTTTCAGCGACCGCCTTACATTCAACGCCAACCCCGCGGACGCGATCGGCCGGCGTGCTGCCCTCGGGACTATTGTGGTCGCGATAATGCCTAATCGCCATGTCGTAGCTGTGCCCGCGCGCGACGACAGCCAAACGCGGCGAGAACTTCAGCGGCTTGAGGCCGCGCCGCACCCGCTCGTCGTTGACCTGCGTGATGATGTCGGCCTCGGGCTCGCTGACACCAGCCATCTCCTCGGGCGAGGGCGGGGCGTTGCGCATCAGGTAGACGCGCATCGCAATCGCGGCCAATAGCGCGGTTATCATGACGCCAATTCCGGCCTGCAGCGCACGCCGCCGCTTGACCACCTTCGGCGTCGGCATCGGAATGATTTTGGCCGGCCCACGTGGTCGTCTGGCGGTCCCACGGCCGGGGGCGGAAGATGTCTTCATACGGGGAACCCGTCACGCCGGGAAAGGGTTTCTAACTTCAGTGAAAATCGGATCACCATCGCAACTTAAAATGGCGGGCCGCATCGGCACACTGCCCGCGACGATTCTCAGCTATCGCGCCCCCAAAGATATGTCAACGCGAAAGCTCACGGTTGCGATATTCGCGCTCGCAGTCACGATTTTTTGCGCGAGTGGTGGCCGCTCGTCTCTCGCCGCCGAGCAACCGCAAACCTCAGCTAGCGCTCTCCCTGCGCATGCGTTGACGGACTCGCCGAGCCTCTATCTGCGCGAGGCGGCTGCCGGGCCCATCAGATGGCAGCCATGGAATGAGGCGACTTTCGCGCTCGCGCGCAAGCTGAAGCGCCCGATGCTGATCGATATCGGCGCGGTCTGGTGTCATTGGTGCCACGTGATGGACGAGACGACTTATGCGGATGCGAAGGTGGCCGCAATGGTGAACGACAACTTCGTGCCGGTGAAGGTCGACACCGACGAGCGCCCCGACATCGACAGCTACTATCAGGTAGCGGCGCAGAACTTCAGCGCGGGAGGATGGCCGCTCACTTGTTTCGCCACTCCCGACGGCGCGCCATTGCTTATCGCGGGATATCTGCCGCCCAGTGCTGAGGAGCATCGCGGGATGCTATGGGTTCTCGCGCGCGTCAATGAGGCCTACACGAGCGACCCAAAATTCGACAAATTGGCGCATGAGATCGCAGCGAAAGTCGGCGCGACGGAATCCCCTGTTGGCTCCAAGCCGAGTTCTTTCGACGAACTCCGCACCGGGATCCTCAACGGTACGAAGCTCGCCTTCGATGCGGAGGCGCAGGGACGCGGCGAGGGTGCGAGCTTCTACGATTTTCCGGCCGCGCAGATGCTCCTCGCGCACGGGTTCTTCGGGCATCCGGAATTCACCGCGACTACCGTCAGCAGATTGAAAACCATCGCCGCGGGAGGCGTTTACGATCAACTCGGCGGCGGGTTCCATCGCTACTCCGTCGATGCGAAGTGGCGCGTCCCGCATTTCGAGAAGATGGCCTACGGCCAGGCGATGGCGTTGAAGACCTACGCGCAAGCATACGAGGCAACGCACGATGAGGATTTTGCGCGAGTTGCAAGATCAATCATCAAATACGTCAACGCTTCGATGCTCGATGCGAAGTCGCACGGCTTCTACTCGCATCAGGATGCGGACTCGTTCGCTGGTGACGACGGCAGCTACTACACCTGGACCGCCGATGAAGTGCGCCATCTGCTCAATGGGCACGACCTCGAAGTCGCGCTGATGCACTTCGGCTTCAGCGATGATCCCGGTCGCGCACCGGACGGCCGAATCGTCCTGCGCGACGCGATGAATGCCGACGACATCGCGCGCAAGCTGCATACTTCTGCGGATGACGTGCGCGCGGCTATCGAGCGCGCCTCGAAACAGCTGCTCGCGGCGAGAGGGAAGCGTCGCGCGCCGCAGGTCGATACTACAGTCCTCATCGATCGCAATGCGCTTATGGCCTCGGCATACATCACCGCGGCGGAGGCTCTCGGCGACGAACAACTGAAGCGCACCGCACTCGATAATCTCGACTACCTTTATGCGAATGCGCGCGCTGCCGATGGCAGCTTCTATCACGTGCTCGATCATGGAAAATCCAGCGTGCCCGGCCTCGCGGCGGATCAGGTTTATATGATGAGCGCGCTGCTCGACGCATATCAGCTAAGTGGCGATCGCAAGTACCTCGATCGCGCATCGTCGCTGGGCGGGTTGGTGTTCGAGGGCTTCCGCGATCTGGCTACCGGTATGCTGAAGGGCCGCGCGCCCGCTACGCCCGGCACAGTCCTCACGCAGGCTGCGCCGTTCGCGCAGGTCTTCTATGATGATCCGACGCCCGCGGTTCAGGCTGCCGCCGCCGAAGCATTTCAGACTCTCGCATCGATGACATCCGATCAGAGCGACGTGGCGAAGGCGGATCAGCTTCTGCGTCCAGCGTCGACCCGCATCGGTTCATTCGCGGGTCCCAACAATGGTGAACTTGGTCTCGCGCTTGAACAGCGCGCCGATGGAGAAGCGGTGGTCGTGATCGCCGGCCGTGACAGCGATTCGCGAACGGCGCAGCTATGGCACATCGCGCTCGCGACGTATCGGCCTGGAAAAGTAGTTATCAAGATGGCGTCGGGAGATAAAACCGCGCAGCTTCCAGCGACGATGAAGGCGATGTACGACGCTGCCGCGCATCGCGAGGTGCCGCTCGCATTCGTATGCGCGGGGACGGCGTGCGCAACCCCGTCTAGCAGCGCCGACACGCTCGCAAAGTCGATCCGCGACTTCGCAGTGAACCGCGCGAGCGCCGGCAACCTCGCGACGCGATGACTCTTGAATATCTACCAAATGGTTGATAATTAAGAGTTGAGGACGGACATTCAATATATGAGCGAATTCGTCATTCCAAAAAGCGGCCTGATTCCTGCCCCCGAAGTCGAACAACCCAACATCTTCCCGATGGAGTGGCGCGTCGAGACTCCAAAGCTCGCGGAAATTTACGAGCGTGCCAAGCGCGAGGGCTACAATCCCTCGTCACTGCCTTGGGAGAGTTTCGATGCGAATGATTACACGCAGGATCAGCGCGTCGCGATGATGTACTGGTTCGCGCTGCTCTCGAACTTCGATGCGTCGGGGCCGGCGGTTTTCGCGAAGGCTACAATTCATGCATTCGAGCAGCACGAAGAAGATCCGGTGCGCAAATGCTTCTTCTCGATCACGCGTGATGAGGTGAATCACGAGGAGACGTGCGGCCGCACGATCACAAAATTGGTTCCGGGAGGCCCGGTCGATTGGGTTCCGCACACGGAGCTCGAACGCGTCGCGTACAACAATATCAAGTGGCTCTACCACAACGGCGGCCGCTACTGGACCGGCTATTCCAATTCGCTCGGCAAGTATCCGCTCGCGATTTTGTTCACCTCCTTCATGATGGGCGAGGTGGCTTCCTCCACGCTGTTCCACGGGATGTCGCGCGCGTCGACGCATCCGTTTTACCAGGACATGTTCAAGAAGATCGGACTCGATGAGTCGCGGCATTTGCAGATTTGCATCACGCTGCTCGAAAAAGATTGGCCCGGCCTCGGTGATGAGCATCGCGCATTCGTGACCAAGCAGCTGCGCGCCGGATTCGTCTTCCTCTCGATGATCCTATGGGAGCCGCCCAACCAGTTTTGGGATCTTCCCGATTATTTTCTGCCTAACCATCGCGCGCTGCTGAAGATTGCGCGCCAGGCGGGACTGGGGATTCTCAGCGTCGATGAGCAGGCTGACAACTGGCGGCTCGCGATTGCGCGGGTGCGCAAGCTGGTGGAGAAATGGCGCATCGAGTTCCCGGCGATTCCGGAGCTCGATATCGCGGGCGTCGACGTCGGTGACATCACCGCCGCCGATATCATTCCGGTTTTTTAGTTCGCCGATTGTTAAAATTGCCGGTTTTCTAACTCGCGTGGTTTTCAGGTAGACGTTTCATCATGGCTATCGAAGTCCTCGTGCAAAACGCGGTCGGTGAGATCGTGCTCAACCGCCCGGACAAGATGAACGCGCTCAACAACGCGATGATGGGCGAGTTGAGTCAGGCTCTCGACGCGGCCGAGAAAGCGCAGGTGCGCGCGCTTATAATTCGCGGCGAGGGGCCCGGATTTTGCGCTGGGCGCGACCTCGCGGATGCGGACCCCGGCAACGAGGACGCGGAGGCGATTCTCCAGGCAGTTTTCAATCCGGTGATTCGGCGCCTGGCGGATTTTCCGGCGCCCACGTTCGCCGCGGTTCACGGCGCGTGCCTCGGCGTCGGACTCGGCCTCGCGCTGGCGAGCGATGTGGTTTACGTCTCCGAGGATGCGAAGATCGGGTCGCCGTTTGCGCGCATCGGCGCGGTGCTCGATTCGGGCGGCCACAAATTTTTCGTGCAACGCATCGGGCCGCATCGCGCGCTCGAGTTGATATACACTGGCCGCTTACTATCGGGCATCGAGGCCGCGGCGTGGGGCCTAGTCAATCAGTGCGTGCCGAAAGGCGAACTGATCGAAAAAGTTCGGCAGCTCGCGGCGACGGTGGCCAAAGGGCCGACTGCGGCGTTCATGGAATCGAAGCGCATCATCAGAATGATCGACGAGGAAGCTGCGGGGCTTTCCGAAGTCCTCGACTACGAGGCGCGTGCGCAAGGTGTGGCCGGCAAGACTGCCGATTACAAGGAAGGCATCGGCGCGTTTCAGCAGAAGCGGCCGGCGAAATTCCAGGGCAGGTAGCTAGCCGGGGGCTGATTCTTCCAGGTGGGCGAGCACGATGTCGCGCGATACGGCGCCCGAGGCGAGCCGGCGCGCGGGACCCAGCCGCATCAGGTGAAACAGGAACATCGCGAATGCGAAGCCGCCCGCGACGACGACCATGGAGATCGTCGCGCCGGGATCGTCGTGGCGGATGGTATGCAGCCGATGAATGACCCATAGCGTCGAGGCCAGGCTGATCGCGATCGAAAGGCCAGCTCTTGAGATAACGTCGCGCAGCGGCACATCTGGACCCTTCTGTACAAAATGACGCAATTCCAGCGCCGAGAAGTAGTCGAGGAACCACCCGGTATCTTCGTCGACCTGGCGTCCTTTTGGAGGCGCAACCAACTGCCCGGTTAGAGGATCGGAGGCCGACTCGCCGCGCTTGTGCAGCTCGATGCCATCGAGGATCTGATTGTGGATCCTTTCCGTCAACGGATATCTGCGCGCGATAAGGAACGACAGCGTCGCGAAAGTCGCGGGGCCGAGCGCGAAGATGGCGCGGATGGCGAGAATCACGCGCGGATTCTGCACCGCGTTGGGCACATAGCCCATCGAGGCGAGGATCGCGATCGGAATCGCAGCGCTCGGAATCGCCACCCACTTCGGCAGCATCGACCAGAACGCGCTGTACTGCGCCTCGCGGCGTTTCCCGGTATAAAACTCGTCGTAGTCAATTACGTCAGCTTGCATCGAGGGCGAAAGGAAGAGGCCCGCGCCGAACCCGACCCCTGCCCATATGATCAGCAGCAAGAGAGCCATCTCCTGGCCTTGATGGAGGAAGAACATTCCGGCGCCGCCGGTGATACCGCAGACGAAACTGGCGAGCCACGCTTTCAGCTTGCCGGTGCGCCGCGCCATCATCACCCACAGCGGCAACGACAGAAATCCCGCGGCGAAGTATCCCAGCAGGAGGAACGAAATCCACAGTTGCGGGCTCTTCGGCATAATCACGTACGCGGTATAGAAGGGCATCATGGTGGCGGGAATCGCGCCGGTGACGCTGCCGATGACATAGCTCGCGAGCAGGATCCGGAACGGGCGATTGCGCAGCGCGCGGCGGATGCCCGGCACCATTGGATTGGACTCGCGCGCGACGAAGTCGGGGCGCTCCTTTATCGATAGCGCGAGAATCCAGTACAGCACCGCGAGAACCACGCCGAAGACAATCCCGAGGCGAAAAAAGACCTGGCGCTCGGTGAGCTTGAACACGCCTTGCATCACGCCCGGCGCCGCGGCCGCGAAGATGGTTCCGAGGATGGTGAATGATTCGCGCACCGCGAACAGACTGGAGCGGTCGTGGTAGTCCGACGTCATTTCGGCGCCGAGCGCGTAGTGGGGCAAAACGTAGATGGTGTGGAAAACGAAGTAGAGGATGAAGGTGACCTGAAACCATAAGGTGGCGCGTTCGCCGACCAGATGCGCGGGGGGATTGAGCAGCGCGAAAAAGGCGATCGCGCATAGCGGAGCGCCAATCATCATGTACGGACGGCGGCGTCCCAGCCGAGTGCGCGTGCGATCGGAAATCCATCCCATCGCGGGATCGCTTACGGCGTCGAGCGAGCGCGCGACTGCGATTGCGATCGCGAGGTAGCCGAGCGGAACCAGGACCACGTCGGCGTAGAACTTGGGCATGTGGATGAAAATCGGGATGAGCATCCCGGCGCCCGCGAAGTTGGGAGCGCCGTAGATCAGTTTGGTCCGCCAGGAGAGTTTCTCTGCCGGCAGGTTCTCGGCGACGCTCGGCGCGATAGCTTCGGTTGAATTTAGGGTCGCATTGATCGAACTCATCGAGTCTCCGGCGCGCTCCGCGGGATTTGGACGCGCGCACATTTCAGAAATAAGACGGTTGCCCCGCATCAGGTTTATCAAGGACTGGCGGAGGCGGGAACCGGCAATATTGGCGAGTCCGAGAACGATGATGACTCCTCCGCTGCTGGTTGGAACGGCTGCCCACAAGGCCCACAGGCTCTGAGATCGCCATGAAGCATCACGCTCGGTGGACTTGTGGAGAGCCGGGTAAAGTTCAAGCGGTTCGCGCATAGACTCCGAATCCGCGAGACCAGTATTTGCCCCAAGCATGGCGCTATGCGAAGAGATATGCGCATGGCTGCCGCAAGCTCGCGCGACGAATTTTCGGAAGAGAATATCCCTCCGCCTACCGGTACGATTTTCGTACTCGGAATGTACCTGCTCGCGCTCATCGTGGGCTGGGGCGCGATGTTCTGGATGCTGGTGGACAGATAGATGGAGCGGTACGAGAAGGCGTTCCTCATCGCATGCGCGGTGGTGCTGATCGTGTTCTTGTGCGCGCTGGGCTACAGCAGCCTTGCGATGGGAATTCATCTTCCTTCGCACAACGCGATGATCCATTACGAGGTGGGCCAGAAGCTGCGCAGAGTCCTGCACAAAACGCCGCCGTTCGATCACCTCGGAGTTCAGCAAATCGCGCCCGGAAAATATCAGGCAGTCATCATCGGCCAGACCTGGGCCTTCACCCCCGATGAGATCGATGTGCCGGCCGGCGCGGAAGTGGATTTCGTTGCCACCTCTTCCGACGTGATCCATGGATTTTTCATCCCCGGCACGCGGGTCAACATGATGCTGATTCCCGGGCAAGTTTCCGAATTCGACTATCGCTTCAGCAAGCCCGGCGAATACCTGCTTCTTTGCCATGAATACTGCGGACGGCTGCATCACACCATGTACGGCAAGGTGGTCGTCAAATGAGCACTGCTATCGTCTCCGATTCGTCGGAATTCTCGCTGCCGCAAGGGCAACTGAACGTCATCCGATGGAACATCTATTTCGGCTTCGCCGTGCTGGCAGTTGGCGTCGTCATGGGATTGGGCCAGGCGCTCAGCTATGCGCACGTAAACGTCGTTCAGTATTATCCGGTAGTAAAATCCTACTACCAGGGACTTACGATTCATGGCGTCTTCAATGCGCTGGTGCTTACCACCGCTTTTGCCAACGGCTTCATCGCGCTGACCACCGCTCGCGGGCTCGGACGCAAGCTGAACAATGCGCTGCTCCACGGCGCATTCTGGACGCTGCTCATCGGCTCGCTGTTGGCGGTCTATGCGATGTTCACCGGCAAGGCCTCGGTGCTCTACACCTTCTACCCGCCGCTGCAGGCCGACTGGACCTTCTACCTCGGCCTCGCGCTAGTGGTCATCAGCACGTGGATTACCTCGGCGGCTCAGCTGGCCGCGTTGCGCGGATGGCGCAAGGATCATCCGGGTGAGCGAATTCCACTGCTCGCCTTCATGTCGATCGCCAGCTACGTGATGTGGGATATCGCGTCGGCGGGCATCGCGATCGAAGTCGTCGTGTTCCTGCTGCCGTGGTCGCTCGGACTATTGCCCGGCGTCGATCCGATGCTCAATCGCACGCTGTTCTGGTTCACCGGTCATCCGATCGTCTACTTCTGGCTGCTGCCGATTTACGTTTCGTGGTACGGCATGATTCCGAAGCAGGCCGGCGGCGTGCTGTTCAGCGACATGCTCACGCGGGTCGCCTTCATCCTTTTTATTTTGTTGGTGCCGGTCGGCTTTCATCATCAGTTCCTCGATCCGGGAATATCCTCGGGCTTGAAGTTCACCGTCGCGGGCCTGACCTTCGCGATTTTCTTCCCGAGCCTGATGACGGCGTTCTCGGTAATGTACGCACTCGAAATCGGCGGACGCCGTCGCGGCGGCGTCGGGCTGATCGGATGGTTCTTCAAGATTCCATGGAGCGATCCGTCGGTGGCGGCGCAGGTGCTGGCGATGATCGCATTTCTGCTCGGCGGCATCTCCGGACTGATGAACGCGAGCTACACCATGAACATGGAAATTCATAACACCGCGTTCGTGCCGGGGCACTTTCATCTCACCATCGGATGCGCGGTGGCCCTTTCCTATGTAGGAATTGCCTACTGGCTGATTCCATACCTGGAGCAGCGCGAACTATGGGCGCCGCGGCTCGCGCTATTCCAGGCGTTCCTCTATTTCTTCGGCGTGATGATTTTCTCGCGTGGTCTGATGGCGGGCGGGATGGAAGGAATGCCGCGAAGGACAGATATGGTGCACGCCGCATATGGCCTGGCGTCGTGGAAAATTCCCGGAATCATGACCGGCGTCGGCGGCTCGCTGATGTTCGCTAGCATGATGCTGTTCTTCTTCGTTCTTCTGATGACAATTTTCGCGGGCAAGCAAACGGCGGTGAGCGATATTCCGTTCACCGCGACGGTTCAGCCGCCTACCACTATCGGATGGCAGCCGCGGCTCGATCAGCTCAGCTATTGGGTTATCGCATCGCTCATTCTGGTAGTCGCGGTCTACGGCCCGTTCGTACTCGAACATTTCCCTCCCAACCTCGCGACCGCTGGTTTGCTGTATCCTTAACCGCCATCTCGAAGCGGCTCGATCTCGATCCAGTAGTCGCGTCCTTCCCAGCGGTCGGGATCGCGCCATCGAAACGTGAAACGGATCGGCGCGGTCTCATCCGACGCGATGTCGATATCGACATGGGCAAGGCCTAAGGGCGTCAGTATTGATGCTGTATCAACCACAGTACGCCATTCGTCGCGCGTCCAATGGAGGATGAACGGCGCCTCGGCCTGGATGCGTAGCATGCTGCCGGCGCGGACCGACTTCGCTTGACGGTTGTGCTTCCACAACTCGATTCGAGGCCGTCGCGGTCCCGCGATGTATCGCGCTCCAACTTCGGGAATGAAGTCGAACACCTTGCCGTCGGCGGCCGAACGCAAAAGTTTGATGTACTCCGCGTGCGCCCACATCAGCGGCATCGCGGCGCCGGTCTGCTTCCCATAGAAGAGCAACTTCTCCGGTATGTCAGGCTGATCCCAGCTCTGTTCCGGCAACAGACGCGTGGGATTGGCGAAACCCTCCATCGCGCGGATGTAGACTTGCACATCGTGGCCGGCCGCGAGTTCGTAATGCCCGCGCTCTCCGGTCAGCAGCGGCCACGGCCGCCCGCGCCCATAGGTGGAGAATGCGCCGCCGTCATCTTGCTGGCCGTATCCGTCGTACGAGTAGCGCCGAAAGCACGGCCCGACGGGAAAATCGTGCCTGAGCGCCGCGTCGATTACTTTGACCGAAGCCTCGATTAGCGGGTCGTCGGCTTTGCGAATGCCATAGCGGACCAGCTCGAGGAATCCTCCATCGACAACTTGCGAGGCGGGAAATTCGGACTGCGTGCCCGGCGGTCGATTCTTGATCAACACGACGCCGTGATCGGCATCCTCATCCGGTTGCGGGTCGTTGGGATCGACCGGATTGATGCGAATGTAGTAACGTTTGATCGCCGGCACGATCGTGCCGCGGTTGGTCACCGTCCATTCCTCGAGATGGCATTCGAGGAAGTCCGCGTACTCCTCGAGATATCGCGCGGAGATCGACTCGCCGCCGCCATCGCGCGTGAGCTCGGCGGCGCAAATCAGCGCGGCAATATTAGCCGCCAGCGTCGAGGGCGAGTAACCCGAATTCTCTTCCCATCGGTCCTGCGGAGTGATCGGCCCCTTCACCATCAAGTACCGCGCTGCCGCCTTCACCATCGGGCACGGATCGAAGCTGCCGAGCGCGCCGAGCTTGTGCAGCCGCCATGCGAGCATGATCGGAAACGAGATCTCGTCAAGCTGAACGCCGGTCCAATACGCGGTTCCATCGATCCAGAAATTTTGCGGAAAGCTGCCGTCGAGTTGCTGTGAGCATGCGAGATAGATCAGCGCCCGCATCGCGGTGGTCTGATCTCCCGCCGCCATCAGGCCGGTCACGCTGTTGACCAGGTCGCGGGTCCACACCAGATGATATCCGCCGAGCTGCTCGTCGCCCTTAATCTCGCCCCACGGGATGCTGAGCGACGCGATCATCGCGCCGGGATAGCTTTTGTCCTCGTGTGCGAAGAGCAGCTCCCGGCTGCGGCGATAGAGCGCGCCGCCGTCGCTGGCGAAGCGCCACAAGGGAAACATATGCGTCGACGCGCGATGCCATTGCTCGAGAAATCTGTCGCGGCTTTCGTGAAACGGCGTGCCGAGGGACTGGAACAGAGTCGTTGTCGCGCGATGCAGCGAGCGCCCGAATCCCAATCCGAGCGTGAACGAGCGCGTCCGGCTGAGATCGAATTCGCCGGTCAGCGCGAGGTTGCCATCCTCGGCGGCGGCGAATCGATGGTCGAGCTGGTAGTTGGAATTGAGGTCCTGCCATCCATCGGTCGTTCCTACGAATCCGCACGAGCGCGCTACAAACGGGACGCTGGCTCCCAAAGCCAGCCAGATGCCGTTCTTGTGGGCAGTTAGAAATTCGTGGCCGACGATGAGCGCGGCGTTGCCATTGTTGCCCCATCCGCCAACGCCGAGGTGCGGCGCGAGTAACACATACAAATGTAGTTTCGCGAGGAAAGCAGGATTCTCGCCGTCGAGCCGCGCATCGATCAGCAGGCACGGCAGATGAGGGTCGGCGATTATCTCTTTGATGATTTGGTAGCGACCGGCACGATCGCGCGAAACGATGCGCACGCCGAGGCCGTGGTCCTCAAGGTATTCGGTTTCGCTGATGAGGTCGCGGCGCTCCTCGTGAAAAAAACTTTCGCCGTCGCTGACCAGAAATTGCAGGTCGCGCACCTGTGGCAAATCGAGGGTCGGAAAATAAATTTCGTTGATGACCCCCGCCGACGCCGTGTACCAGATGCGGCTCGCGGTGGCATACGCGGTTCCGACGATGTCCTTCGCGCTACGCGTCCATCGCGGCGGGATGCCCGGCGCGCCAAACGCTTTCGGCTCGTTCTCGAGGATAGCCATCTCTCTTTCTCAGCCGGCCTGTAGGTTTGTCATGATCATTGAGCAGGATTTTCCGCCTCGAGGGCGGGTTCGACTTTGTTGCGGAAGGCGTACGAGACCCCGACGCTGATCACATACAGAAACAGCAGCGGAATCGCGAGCAGAAATTGCGAGACCATATCGGGCGGCGTCAGCGCGGCGGAGATCACGAAGATGATCAGAATCGCATAGCGGAACTGCTTCATCATCATCTTGTAATCGATCATGCCCAGCCGGGTCAGGAAGAACGCAAAGATCGGCATCTCGAACGTGATTGCGAATGCCAGCATCAGTTTGGCCGAGAACGCGAGGTACTCGCTGATGCGGATCGTAGGCGTCACGCCGATGCTCGCATACTGCTCGAGAAAAAATGCGTAGCCCACCTTGAATACGACTGCCCAGCAGAAATATCCGCCCGAGATAAAAAAGAGAGTTGCGAAGATGATGAACGGGAACGCCATCTTGCGCTCGGTCTGATAAAGCCCGGGCGCGATGAATTTCCAGATCTCGTAAAACACCGCAGGGCTGGCGACGAAGAGCCCGGCGATGAGCGAAACCTTGATCTTGGTGAAAAATGCCTCGCCCACGCCGGTACCGATGAGCAGCAGCTTATCGTGCGAGACCTGCCGAATCGGCAAGGTGAGCGCGGCGAATAATTGATCGGAAAAAAAATACGCGACGATGAAGCCGGCCGCGATCGCAATGACCATTCGGATGAGGCGCACCCGCAGCTCGCGCAGATGCTCGATGATCGGCATCCGCAGCCCCTCCGCCGGCACCAGCTCATCGATCGGGTCGGCCAATTCAGGATCGGCCGGCTCCGTCTTCGGTACAATTTCGTCGGGCGCCACTAAACCTGGATTCTCGCCCTACGGCTTCTGCGGAGGATCAATCGGTTTGGTTTCGGGCTTGGGCTTCATCAGATTGGAATCGCCGGTTTGAAAAGGATCGATCTCGCGAATGGTGCGGCGCGGTTCCTCGGTGACCTCGGTCAGCTCGCGCATCACGGTATTGCTGGCCGCGCGCAGCTCGCGCAGCGCTTTGCCGACCATTTGCAGAACTTCCGGCAACCGCTCCGGACCGACTACGATAAGCGCAACGGCCAGTAGCAGGACGATTTCGAGTATGTTCAAATCCGCTTCCTTGGGGGAATCATCGCGCCCGCAGCCGGCGCGATCACGAGTCCCGATTACGAATCCAATGATCACGATTGCCTTTCGGGGTGTCAACGATGCATAAGACCGCGATCGTCACCGACCGCCGCTACCTGAAACATTTCGCGGGCCGTTCGCATCCTGAGCGCCCCGAGCGCATCGCGGTGATGATCGAGATGGCGGAGGATCTCAAGCGCGACCACTTGCAGTTGCGTGCCCCGCGCGAGGCCACCCGCGAAGAAATCGCGCTGTGCCATCGCCCCGCCTATATCGACGTGGTCGAGCGCACCTCGCAGCTCGATCGCTTCGACTTCGATCCTGACACGCATACGTCGCGCGATTCCTACCAAACGGCGTTGCTGGCGGCGGGCGGCGTGCTGACGGCGGTGGAGATCGTGCTCGATGGCGCCGCCGAAAACGCGTTCGCGCTCGTGCGCCCTCCGGGGCACCATGCGTTGCCCGCTCGCGCGATGGGATTTTGCTTCTTCAACAATGTTGCGATCGCGGCTGAATGGCTGATTCGCCACAAGGGTCTGCGGCGCGTGATGGTGATCGATTGGGACCTCCATCACGGCAATGGTACCCAGGACATCTTCTATGACCACTCGGAGGTGCTCTACACCTCGACGCATCAGTTCCCGCATTATCCGGGCACCGGCTCGATGCAGGAAGTCGGCGCGGGCGAGGGCCTCGGCTATACCGTCAACGCGCCGATGCCCGCCGAATATGGCGACTCGGAATATCTGCGGATCTTCGACGAGCTGATCATTCCGATTGGGCGGGCATTCAAGCCGGAGTTCATTTTGGTGTCGGCGGGTTTCGATTGTCATTGGCGCGATCCGCTCGGCGAGATGCAGGTGACGGAAAACGGCTTTGCGCAAATGATGCGGCGCATCAAACGCCTCGCCGCTGAATGCTGCGAAGGCAAGATCGTTGCGGCGCTGGAGGGCGGCTACAACCTCGAGGCAATTGCGAACTCCGGCGCGGCGGTGATCGAGGAGATGGGCCGCGAGGCCGATGAGCGTCTCGATACGCCGGGCGGCGATCGTGCGGTGCCGATCATCGAGCGCGCGCGCAAGGGCGTGGGGCAATATTGGAACCTGTGATGCGGAACACGTGCGCCGGTCCGGCGTTCCTCGCGATAACAATGTTCATCGCGATATCCTCACCTGCGCACGCCGCGTCTTTGGTACCTCCTTCGGCGCCGCCGCCGTGGCTGGCGCGGATCAACATGTATCGCGGGATGGAGCAGCTGGTGCCGCTCGCGAACGATCCTGCGCTTAACGAAGGCAGCCAGCATCACGCCATCTACCTGATCAAGAATCTTGCGCAGCACCTCCGCGAGGGTACCGCGACCGATGCCGACATTAGTACCGAATCATCGGCAGCGCCGTTCTACACCAAGGTGGGCCGCGACGCCGCGCCTCAGTGCGAAGTGAATTTCGATTTCGGTGAACATCAGTCGCAGGAGAAAGCGATCGATTTGTGGATCCAGGGACCGCATCATCGCATGTTGATGCTCAATCCCGAACTTCGGCGCATCGGCTACGGATATTATTGTGAGAACGGGTTGTGCGCGCAGACCGTCGACGTGGTGGACGGCATCGCCAGGGAGCCCGTCGACCTCGATAAGCAAGTCGCGATTGAGTTCCCGCCGGCAGATTCGACCTTGTCTATCAACGACTTGCCGCATGAGATGCCCGATCCGCTGACGGTGTGCCATGGTTATGCGTATCCGGTTGGGTTGCCGATAACGTTCGAAATCGGATCTTTCACCGGCGCGAAATTGAGTTCGTATTCGATCGTCAAAAAAGATGCGCCGGGCGCGCCGATCGAGGCCTGCGGCTACGACGCCTACAGTTATCGTAACGAGGTGCGCTCGCAAATGGCGGCGGTGGTGGGCGGGCTCAAGGCATTTAGCGGCGTGGTGGTGATCCCGCGCCATCCGCTCGAGCCGGCCAACTATCGCGCGACCGTCACCGTGAATGACAACGAATATAGTTGGTCGTTCTCGATTGCGCCGAATGATTCGCCATCTGCCACGCGATGAAGTCCTCTCAGAACGCGAAGCGCGAGATGCGCCTGGTCGGGACGGGTGATCTGGCGCCCTTCGAACATCGGCTCGGTGCGGTGGATATTTCGATCGGAAGCGATCCCGAAAACGATTTGCTAATCGCGCATCCGACGGTGTCGCGCAAACACGCGATCCTCGGATACCATGCCGGCCGCTACACCATCGCGGATCTCGACTCGACCAACGGCACCTTCGTCAACGGCCAACGCATAAAAAGGCCGGTCCCGCTCAATCCCGGCGACGAGTTAAGTTTCGGCGCCGCGAAGTTCGCGGTGGTGGGAGGAACCGGGATCGTGCGCGCGGCGCGCTCGTCCTCGCGGATGATCGGGGCAGCCGGCGGAATCGTGCTGTTCGCAATTGTGGGATTTTTGAGCGCGCGCTATGCGCTCGGCCACGGCGCGGCGCCGATCGCGCCGGCGCCTCAAAAAGAGAACCTGCCCGCTGCCACGGCATTCGTCCCGATGGCCGAAGCCACCGCCGCGGAGGCGGAAACATCGATCGCGCCGCCGGCGCCGGAAATCGCAGATGATCCCTCTTCCACGTGGCTGAAACATCTCAATGAATTTCGAGCCTCGGCGAATCTCGCGCCGGTCCGCAGCGATCCGAAACTGAGCGACGGCGACCACAGGCATGCGATCTACATTTTGAAGAATTTTGCCACTGAGTTCCGCAACGCCGAACTGGGCGCCGAGGTTCATACCGAGGATCCTGCGCGGCCGTGGTACACGCCCGAAGGCGCCGAAGCCGCGCGGACCAGCGACGTCGCCGAGCAGGGCGCTGCTCCCGGCAAGAAGGTTCCCGATCCGCAGGGCTGGGCCATCGACGGCTGGATGATCGCGCCATTTCATCGCCTCTTCATCTTGAGCCCGCTGCTGCACGACGTCGGTTTCGGCTTCGATTGCGAGGAGAACAACTGCGTGGCCCTGCTCAATATTCTGAGCGGGGCAGACCCATCGCCGCGCATCGGCAGCCCGCTTGAGCATCCGATTTTGTATCCGCCCGACGGCGCGACGATTCCCTCCAGCATGGCGGCGCTCGATACCGAATGGCCAACTCCGATCAGCGGATGCGATAGCTACACTTTTCCGACCGGCATCCCGATCACGGTGCAGCTCGGTCCGATGGTGGACGCGCAGCTGAGCTCTTTTTCGATAGAGGGCGAAGGCGGCGCGCAGCTTCCGGCTTGCGGTTTCGATGCCGACAGTTATCGCAATCCTGACCCGACCGAGCGCACGCGGGTGGTCGGCAATCTTCGCGCGCAGGGCGCGATCGTGATCGTTCCGCGCCGCCCCCTCGACGCGGGCGCGCGATATGATGTAATTGCCACAGTGAATGGCCATGACTATAAGTGGTCATTCGGAGTGGCCCGCTAAGGCCGCGTGTTTACAAAGAGAAAGCCCTCCGAATTGAGGCCCGAAGGGGGTGCGTAGCGCCGCGGCGCAGCCGCACTCGAGGCGGAGCGAAGCGGAGTCGAGGGGGCGTTAAAAGACGGGGGGACAAATAGCACAGTCATCCGGTAAGAGTCCGAGGCGTCCATCGGGTCCGAAGTTGGTCGGCACCAATGCGTTCGCCTCGCTAGAGCATCGCATCGAGGGCCGCCTCGTCAGGATCGGCGCGGATGCCGATAACGATCTGGTCCTCGCGCATCAGAGTGTCTCGGCTCACCACGCGATGATTCGGCGATCGCGAGGCAGCTACTACATCCGCGACCTCGGCTCGACCAACGGCACCTTCCTCAACGGGCGTCGTATCGAGAGCGAGCAGCCCCTGCGCCCTGGCGATGAGATGCGTTTCGGTGCCGCGCGCTTTGCGATGGTCGCCGGAGGCAGAAGCGCCTCGTCGATGGCGAAATTTCTTGGCGCGGCGACGGTGCTGGTGCTGCTCGCCGGAGCCGGATTCCTCGCGTTCGAGTTTGTCAACAATTGGGAAAATCTCGAGCAACTCGCGTCGACATCGGCGCCGCGGGAGCCCGCGTCAGCGAGTGTGACCGCAACCCCGGCCGCGGTCGCATCGCCCGCCAAAGCCGCACCTCCAGCCGCCGAAAGCTTACCTGCGCCGATGGCCGCCGCGCCCCCGTGGCTCAACGCGATCAATGAGTATCGAGCGGCGGTGAACCTGCCACCGGTCGCCGAGGATCCGAAGCTGAGTGACGCGGATCGCAAGCATGCGACCTACGTGGTCAAGAACTACGAAGACAAAGTCACTCCGGGCCATCTGATTGGCGCAGAGATGCACGACGAGAAGAAGGGCAATCCTTGGTACACGACCGAGGGCCACGATGCCGGCGCGCAGAGCGACGTCAATCAGCTATGGGGAAGTGACGGGCCGCCCTCCCCGACGTGGGCGCTCGACAACTGGATCAGCGGCCCCTTTCATCGCTTGTGGATTCTCAATCCGCGGCTGCATCGGGTCGGTTACGGCGAATTTTGCGAAAAGAAATATTGCGTCGCGGCGCTCGATCTCGGCGGGGGCACCGACCCGGCTCATGGCGCGGCGCCGCTCGCATCGCCGATCGAGTTTCCGGCCGACAAATCCATCATCACGCTCAATTCGTTTAGTGGCGAATGGCCGACGCCGCTGACCGCATGCGCGGGTTTTTCGTTTCCGGCCGGTATGCCGGCGACGATTGAGCTCGGCACTGAGGTCGAGGCCAAGCTGTCCGAATATCAGATCACGCGCGACGGACACGGCGTGGAGGCATGCGGTATCGACGCGGCGACTTATCAGAATCCAGTGAGCGCCGAGCAGGAACGCGGCCGGGCGATCCTGCGCGAGCTGGGCGCCGCGATGGTAATTCCGCGCCATCCGCTGCGGCCCGGTCGCTATTCTGTGACTGCGACGGTTAATGATCATGCCTACCAATGGTCGTTCACGGTAGCCGCTACCAAGGATGATGCGGCGCCGCCCGCAGGCGCAGAGAGTGCAGCGTCGAAGGCGTCGCGCAAAGATGAGTTCGAAGCGGCACTGCGTGAAGGCTATGCCCGCGTCGCTAAAGGTGACAGCGAGAGCCGCGAGGACTACGAACGCTACATCAAGCAGCGACAGGCGGCGGACGCCGCGAAAGCGGCTGCCGCCGTCGCGCGCGCAAACGACCTGAAGCGGCAGCACGACAAGGCGGCGGAGGACGCGAAGAAGCAGGCCGCCATGGTCGCATCGTATGAGGCTGCGAGCGGGGTATCAGCAGTGCAGAATCGCGAGATTCAGCGTCTTGGCCAATCAGCGTTTCCTTTGGGACCAGGCGCGGTTGCGCCCGCCGGCCAGACAGAGTGGCTGACCGAACTCAATCGCGATCGCGCCGCGGTCGATCTGCCTCCGCTGACCGAAGATCCGGCGCTCAGCGATGGCGCTCTCAAGCATTCGAATTACCTGGTGATGAACTATCCTACGCCTCGGAAAATGGGCGCGGAGATGCATAGCGAGGATCCATCGAAACCCGGATATACGACCGAAGGACTGGCTGCTGCGAAGGGGAACGTCGCCCCATCGTGGTATTTTACGGTGACCCCCGACGTCACATTGCCCAAGATGGAGCAGCTGCTCTTCTTGAACGGATGGCTGGAGGCGCCTTTTCATCGCCCCTCGATGCTTCGTCCCGACATCCACAAGGCTGGTTTCGGCGAATCGTGTGAGGGCATTGCGTGCGCAGCCGGACTGGATACGCCGGAGGCGAGGCTAGGTGCGGCTCCGACAAAGTTTGCGCAGCCGATTTTGTTTCCTCCGCCAAAGTATCCGTTCGCGTTGGATGAGCTTCCAGGCGAATGGCCCAATCCGCTTACCGCATGTCCCAACTATGCTTTTCCGGTCGGCGTACCTATCACGATCCAACTCGGGGTGAATGTCGACGCGAAGCTTACGTCATATGCGCTGACGCAGGCTTCCAAGGCCGTCGAAGCATGCGGCTTCGATGCGGCGACATATTCGAATCCGAATCCGGAAGAGATGAAGAGGGCTGTCGGTGGGATGAAATTGAACGGCGAAGTGGTGATCGTCCCGCGCAAGACGCTGGAGCGCGGCGCGACTTATGAGGTGAGTGCGACGGTGAACGACCAACCGTACAGTTGGTCGTTCACCGTGAGTCGATAAGTCTTACGGACAGGCGTTTCCGGTGCAGGGAGCGCGGAAGGTCTCCGCCTGGTTCACGTCATTGAGCTGGATAATCTCGCCGCTCGCGAGTGAGAAACCGCCGATCATGCGCGCGTGGTTGTTATGGTCTTTGATCTGCAGCGTCGTCGCCGAGCCATCGCCCAACGCCGAAACGTCCAGCAGGGATATCGTTGCGCCAGTGTTCATCATCGAGATGGCGACGCCCGAATCGTCCGCCAACACGCCTTCGAGGAGACGCGCCACGCCGGTCGAATCCTCGTAGAACGCGCCCGGACCATTGCTGCCCAATCCGATACCCGCGCGCGGATTCGCGTTCAGTGGGTTCGCATCATAGAAAAATGAACCCGCGTTGGAGCCGTCGGACGCCGTGACGCTGGACAGCCTGACCTTGGCATTACCGTCATAGATAGAATTGCCAATGGTGGTGACGCCCTTGGCAGTGCTCATCGCCCAGACCTGACGCGCATCGCCGGCCCCGGGGAACAGCGCGTTGCCGTCGTAGACCGCGACGCCGAGTGACTTGGCGGTGGCATCGGAGGAAACAGGAGCACCCGCGCCGACCAGCATTTCCGGTTTGCCCTTCGCATCGAAGAAAGCGAGATAACCGCCGTTCGCGGTTTGCCCCAGCGTCGCGACCAGCACACCCTTGGCCGTTACGAGATTATAGCTTTGCGCATCGACGGCTTTGGGACCGTGCGGAAATAGGGCCAGCGCGGGAATCGCATTGAGCGCAACGGACGCGACGATTGCGCCAAGTGCGATAAACTTCATCGCGCGGTTGGACCGCTCGAGGTGCTCGATCCTGCGGAGCATCGTTTCATTGGTGCCCTCGGACATGTGAATGACTCCTCCTTCGATAGCCGACCTGTGTTGGCGTCTGCTATTGCTTGTTTAGTGCACAATGATTCATAGCACACTATTGCACCCTATGTCTGCATCTAGCCTTCACCCTCTTCCTGGGCCCGCGCCAGCTTGCACAGGAGGTAGACCTCTTCGGGGTTTTCTTTGACGATCGGCATTACCGCCCCTTCATTGATGACCGTGGTCACCAGCTGGGTGCCGTCGTTGACCTCGCGGATGAACACGATTTGGTCGGGATTGACGTAGATGCGAGCGTCGCTGCTCGCGACGGTGAGCGGAATCAGAAAAGCCTTCATGGGCGAGTATTGTAGTGTCGCGCATCGCCCGCGCGGAAGAGGGGAGGCGGCATCGGGTCGCTTGTAGGGATATCCTACAAATGATCCTACTGCTTGGCGGGCTCGCCGGATTTTCGCGCTCAGGGGGACTTCCCCGAAGTCGGCTAAAAATCTACCGCGATGACAGTGGCATACGGATCAATCACACTCTCAGGGACCTTGATGATGAGTTCGCCGAGCGGATCCTTGTTGAACATCAGATCGACGGCGGAAACTTGCGAAGTAAAATCGAGCTTCTCGCCGGTACCAAGGGCAGTCACCGCCTTGACCCGTTTGACGTACGCGCCGCGAACCGACACCGACTCGTAAGGACGCATCAGGAGATGCAGGTAGACGCGATCGCCGCGCCGCGTCGAGGGTCCATAAAACTGCCACGGCTCGAGGCCCGCGGTCGTCCCGACGATGCTCTCCTGATGGCGCGACATCCAATCGGCGAAAACCTCGAGTCGCTCGCTTTGCTCGGGCGCGATCGCGCCGTCACCCATCGGGCTGATGTTGAGCAGCAGGTTGCCGCCTTTGCCCGCGACCTCGCACAGCGCGTGCAGCAGATATCGCGGGGACTTCAGCGCGCGGTCCGACGGGTTGTAACCCCAACTGTCGTTGATTGTCATGCAGGTTTCCCACGGACCCTTGGGCGGCGTCGCGGGAATGGCCTGCTCAGGCGTGACGTAATCGCCGCATCCAGGCAGGCGATCGTTGATGATGATGCCGGGCTGGAGCTCGCGAATCATCTTCTCGAGTTCGGCAGATTTCCATTCATCGGGCTTGCGCTCCCATCCGCCATCGAACCACATCAGATCGATCTTGCCATAGTTGGTGAGTAGCTCGCGAATCTGACCGAACATCAGCTTGACGAAGCGGTCCCAGGCCTCGGGTGACGAGCGGCGCCACTTGCCCCATCGGTAGGGCTTGTCGGCCTCGGTAAAGGCCGGATAGTCGGGGTGATGCCAATCTATCAGCGAGAAGTAAAATCCTACTTTTAGTCCTTCGGCGCGAAAAGCCTCGGCATACTGACGGACGATGTCCTTCTGGTAGGGCGAATGCTCGATGCCGTAGTCCGACTCGCGCGTATGAAACATCGCATAGCCGTCGTGATGCTTGGTGATGAGCACGCCGTACTGCATGCCGGCGCGTTTGGCGCGTCGTGCGATATCGCGCGCATCGAACTTCACTGGGTTAAACGTCTTCGCGGTCGAGTGATACTCGTCGACCGCGATGCTCTGGCCGCCGGGCAGCGCGGAGCTGCCGCCCACCAGCGGCCACGACAGCTCCCGTCCGCGTTGTGAGCAATGCCCCCAATGAATGAACATTCCGAATCGCGCGGTATCGAACCATGTAGTCATGGGCGCGATTGTGCCGCGTCGCCACGCGAACTGTCTAGCTAGCGCAAGTATTGCGCGCGCCATTAGACCCTCGCTAAATGGAACTTCGGGAGAGCTAGCATGAAAATTTCGATGTTCCATCTGATGCCGTATCGCGATCTGCCCGCGGATTTCGAGCAGCGCTACCATTCGGTGTGGGTCGATCCGCCATACACGGAACTCGCCGATTCGGTGAAGATCGGCCAGTACTACAACTGGACTTTCGATGAACTGATCCACGCGGCCAAATGCGGCATCGACGGCATCTGCGTCAACGAACATCATCAGAACGCCTACGGCTTCATGCCGAGCCCCGACCTGATGGGCTCAGTGCTGGCGCGCGCAACCAATGGCATGGACACCGCGATCGTGCAGATGGGCTCGACACTGCCCACCAACAACCCGCCGATTCGTGTGGCCGAGGAATACGGGATGCTCGACTGCATCAGCGGCGGGCGTCTGGTGGCCGGCATGCCGTTGGGCAGTTCGATGGACGTCAACCTGTGCTACGGCATTTCGCCGGTCGAGCAGCGCGAGCGCTACTACGAGGCGCACGACCTGATCCTGAAGGCGTGGACGGCGAAGGAAATCTTCGCGTGGAACGGTAAGTACTTCAAGCTGCCGATGGTCAATGTGTGGCCGCGCCCGATCCAGCAGCCGCATCCGCCCATATGGGTGCCGGGCAGCGGGAGCCTCAGCACCTGGGACTTCGCCGCCAAACACGGACATTGTTACTGCTTCCTTTCCTACTACGGCAGTCAGTTTGGTAAGAAAGTTATGGACGGGTTCTGGGATTTTGTCGCGAAGAGCAATCTCGAACCCAATCCGTATCGCGCGGGATTTCTGCAGCTCGTGACGGTGGGCGAGACCGACGCGCAGGCCGAGAAGGACTACTACAAACACATCAGATATTTCTACGACAAGTGCATGCACATCCTGCCCGAGTACAATCCGGTCCCGGGCCATCAGGATTACCGCAGCCTCGTTAACAGCGTGAAGAATCTCAATCCGATGCTGAATGACATGATGAACCGGATTCCGGACTGGAAGTACAAGGACTTCGTCGACAACGGCTTCGTGATTTCCGGCAGCCCGAAAACCGTCACCCAGAAACTCATGGACGCGGTCAAAAGTCTGCGGGTCGGCAATCTCATGGTGCTGTTGCACATCGGCTCGATGCCGCATGACCTCACGCTCAAGAACATCGAGCTGTTCTGCCGCGAGGTGTTCCCGCATTTCCGCGGGATGTGGGACGACCAGTGGGAAAACAAATGGTGGCCGACCACGTTGAGTGAGAAGGAGAAGGCGCGGAAGGCATTGGATGGCGCGCAGCAGGAAGCGTCTGCGGCGAAGTAGACCTAGCCCCCGACCCCTTTCCTTTAAGGAAGGGGAGTCAGAGGAAAGAAGGACAAACGGCGCAACTCACCAGCAGAATTCCGGTTCCCCTTCCCTCAAGGGAAGGGGCTAGGGGTTAGGTAACAGAAAGTAGGAATCATGGCACAGGTAACCGAACAAACACTCTCGCTGTGGGACGGCAAGATAGAAACCCTTGTGATGAAGGCGGGCAAGGGTCCCGCACTCATCTACCTCCATGGCGATTACGGACTTTTTTGGAACGAATTCCTCGATAGGCTGGCGGCGAACTTCACCGTCTATGCCCCCGCGCATCCCGGCACCACGCCCGGCGATCCGGACGGACTGCGCGCGCTCGACGATATGTGGGATCTCGTTCTCTATTACTGTGAACTGTTCGATAAACTCGATGTAGACTCACCTATACTGATAGGCGACTCCTTCGGAGCGATGGTCGCCGCCGAGGTCGCGGCCACCGATCCGGCGCGGGTCAGCAAGCTGGTGTTGATGAGCGCGATGGGACTGTGGCGCGACGACACGCCGATCCGCAACTACATCGTAACACCGCAGCCTGAACTGGCGCCGCTGATTCTGAACAATCCCGAGCATCCGGTACGCAAGCAGATTTTCGCGGATGGGATGGATCCCAAACAGCAGGATGCCTACATCCGGATGGCATGGACCTTCGCGTGCATCGGCAAATTCATCTGGCCGATACCCGACAAAGGTTTGAAGAAACGGATGCATCGGATCAAGGCACCCACCCTGATTCTATGGGGCAAACAGGATCGGCTGATTCCGCCGCTCTATGCCGACGAATTCCGCAGCCGCATCGCGGGATCGCGCGTCGCCTTGATCGATAACGCGGCGCATCTGCTGCCGTTTGAGCAGCCGGCGGCGACCGCCGAAGCGGTACAAAACTTTTTGGAGTAAAATCATACTGCCGCCATCCTCATGCGGGCGGGGAAGCCCGGCGCAATTTTTTGTTGCCTGAAGGGGACAAAATTGTCTCCTGATGGGCCTATCTGCTACCGATGGGCGCAATTTTCTGCCTACAGCTTGGTCAGATTGTCTAGCGAGTCAGATATTCCTACTGATAGTTACTGAATAATTCGGACCCTGTAGCATCGCCGCACTGTTGGCACGATTTACGCACTAGTGCGCCATCCGAAGAATGGGCACTTGGCATAATTCCTAAGCACCGGGGGACCAAATGACCGCTCAACTAACCAATGGAACAATTTCCGAAACCCTTGACCTCCATGCGCGAGCGCAGCGGAACGATCCGGCCTCGGAGCGCTGGATCTCCATTGCCCACCTCGCCGACGGCTCCGAGCAAGCCGCCGGAATGCTGGTGGAGTCCGCGGCCGCGCGCAAAGTGATGGCGTCGATCGCGCGCATTGCGCCCTACAAAACCGCCGTCCTCGTCCATGGCGAATCCGGGGTCGGTAAGGAGTTGATCTCGCGCGCCATTCACCGGCAGGGGCCGGTTCCCAATGGCCCGTTCGTGACTTTCAACTGCTCAAACCTGGTCGAGTCGCTGGCGGAATCGCAACTGTTCGGTCATGTAAAGGGCGCCTTTACCGATGCTCGCGAGGAGTCGCTCGGCTATTTCCGCTCTGCCAACGGCGGCACCTTGTTCCTCGATGAGGTCGGCGAGCTTCCGCTCAAACTGCAACCCAAACTGCTGCGCGCGGTGGAGATGCATGAGGTCCAGCCGGTCGGCTCGACCCATACCCATAAGGTTGATATTCGCCTGGTGTGCGCCACCAACCGCGACCTGAAAGCGATGGTGCGCGAGGGCAGCTTCCGCGCCGACCTTTACTATCGTCTCAATGCCGCCGCGATCACCGTGCCGCCGCTGCGCGAACGCCGCGAAGGTATCCCGGCGCTGGTGGCGCATTTTATCGAGCGGCACGGCCGCGCCTTCGGAAAAGATATCCGCTTCATTTCGCGCGAGGCGCTGGAGTTTCTGTGCGCCTGCGAATGGCCCGGCAATGTGCGCCAGTTGTCGCATGCGATCGAGAGCGCCTTGATGATGACCGATTCGGATCGCATTTCGCAGGCCGACCTGCCCGACAGCATCACCCTGAATGAAAGCCTGGTGGAGACCGTCCAGGCGCCGACTCCGGCCCGCCGCGCCGGCGTATTGCCGGATGAGACCGCGGCCGCGGATTCGGGCATAGCGATGCAGTCGCTGGACTCGGCGATCGAGCGCGCGTCGAAAGATGCCTTGACCCAGGCGCTCCGCGCGACCGCCGGCAACTGCGTCCGCGCCGCAGAACTGCTTGGCGTTTCTCGCTACACTGTGTATCGAATGATTAATCGCTACGGCGTCGTGACGTTCAAGGGACGCGGCATAATTCCCGCGCTGCCGCCGCAGACGCGTATGTAGGTCGTCAGTTTCGAGGGGGGAAAGAAGGGGGGCCGGATCTTCAATGATCCGGCCTTTTTTCGCTTCGAGCGTCAACGCCCGGCAGCGTCTTATTGTTTGCGCTTCCCGCTTTTGCCGGTGGTGCTGTTGAGCGATTCGAGATTTTGCTTAGCGACCTTCAGCGAAGGATCGTAGTGCATCGCCTCGCGAAACGCCTGCGCGGCCTCATCCTTGCGCTGCAGTTCATTCAAGGCGAGGCCCTTCGCGTTGTATAGCTTCGCGTTATGCGCGTCTTTCTCGAGACCCGCGTTCGCCGCCATCAGCGCCGATTCGGGGTTGCCCGCACGCAGGTAGATATCCGCGAGCTCTTTAAAGTTGCCCGCCGACGGATTGATCATAGTCGCGGTGCGATACATATCTTCGGCGGTCGGGCCGTCGTCCAGCAGCCCGTAGCAGAAACCCAAATCGACGTAGGCGGAATCGTTGCGCGGATAGATCTTGAGCGCCTGATGCAGCACCTCGATGGCGTGATTGATCATTTTGCCATCCAGCGGTTCCTTCTTGCCCGCCGCCAGAATGATCGCATCGGCTTCCTTGACCACTTCATCGGAGCGCGCGCGGTTGTCAACAGCCCCGGATGCCATCGACGCGAGGCTTACTAGCGCGAGGATGATGGCCGCGCCCGTGATCGTTTTGGACAAATTCATAGGCCGCACAATTTTCCCATCTCTCTGCTCAGGATCAACTCTGATTTTGTTGCGCTCTTCGCGCGATCGATACTGCATGTTCACCCGATTGTCCACGCCGGCCTTATAAAGGTGATGCCCTCGAATCGGGCGATGACGCGCCGCACCGCGCTCGCGCTAGATACGTCCGACCCCGGTAGCGGTTACATTGGCGAAGGGCCTTCAGTTGTATGCTTATCTTGGGCCCGACTAAGATGGTGATGTGCCGAAAGATTCGTTCAATCGTGAAATCGACTACCTCAGGTTGTCGGTCACGGACCGCTGCAACCTGCGATGCGTTTATTGCATGCCGCTGGAGGGCCTCCGCTTCCTCCCCAATGCCGAACTGATACAGCCGGCCGAGTACGAGATGGTCGCGCGCGCTGCCGTCAGCGTAGGCTTTCGCAAATTTCGCCTGACCGGAGGCGAGCCGCTGCTGCGCATCGATATCGTGGAGATCGTCGAGCGCCTCGCGCGCGTGCCGGGGGTCAAGGGCCTAGCCCTGACCACCAATGCGCTCCTGCTTCCCGAGCTGGCCGAGCCGCTCAAGAGGGCGGGGCTCGGCCGCATCAATGTGCACCTCGACAGCCTCAATCCCGAGACCGTCGAGCGCCAGATGCGGTGGGGTACCTTCGATAAAATCTGGAAGGGCATCATGGCGGCCGAAGCCGCGGGCCTTACGCCGATCAAGCTCAACGCCGTCGTCACCGCTGGCTACAACGAGGCCGATGTGATGGACCTTGCGCGCCTGACCCTCGAGCGCGACTGGCACGTGCGCTTCATCGAGCTGATGCCGCTGGGCGGCGGCGAATGCGCGCGCCTGTCGGTTGCGAGATACGTTTCTAATATCGAGACGCGGCGCCGCATCGAGACCGCGCTCGGACCGCTCACTGAGATTCCCTCCGACAATACCGCCGATGAGGCGCGCAACTATCGCCTCGCGGCCGCGCGCGGCGTGATCGGCTTCATCAGCCCGGTCAGCGAGCCCTACTGCGGCACCTGCAACCGGATGCGGCTTACGGCCGACGGCAAGTTCCATCTGTGCCTGCTGAACGACGACGAGCTCGACGTGAAAAAGGCGATCCGCTCAGGCGAAGGAGCGATCGAGAAGGTTGCCGAGATCCTCGTGAGAGCGGTGAGGATGAAGCCTACGGGGCATCATCTGTTGGAGGGCCGCTCAACGCACGACCGCTCGATGTATCAAATCGGCGGGTGAGAGCCAGACTCGATAGATCCCACGACCGTTGCCGCCGTCGGCTCACGAAAATTCTGTTGGGGGGTGTCACCGGGCCTTTGGGGGGGAAAGACCCGGTGACTTTGAAAACCCGCGCTTGAAGTTAAGCGCGTAGTAATTCCTAGGAGCAATCGATGTGCCTCTTCGACCACCTAACTACCAATGGTTCATTTTGCGTACTCGATGTTCTATTAGCATTCTAAGCGCGACAGTCGCGCGACAGTCGCGTAAGTGTCGCGACATTGTCGCGTCCGACATTCATTGTCGCGACCAACGTTCACAGATGGATCATCAGGGACTAGCATTTTCGGAAATGCTTCGGTTAACTTGCTTGCGTAAGGCGGTTGCTGCGAAGCGAAGTACCAAATCGGGGGTTGATTGTGCATCGACCGGACTTCAAAGCTGGAGAGGATGAACCCCGCACCTCGTCCAACTCCGCTTGTCGCCTTTGTGGAACCGTAACGGCGCTAGTCCAAAGCCACATCGTTCCCGCGTTCGTCTCCAGATGGCTCAAGGATACTTCCGCGACGGGTTTCCTCCGAGGGTTTCACGTGCCGAATCGACGAATGCAGGACTTTCCGACCATAGAGCTCTTATGTCGAGAGTGTGAGCAGCGTTTCTCCTCAGCTGAGAAAAAATTCGCTGAACTAGTTTTTGTACCCTTCTTAAACGGCCGATCTCGTTTCACTTACGACCATTGGCTCCTATACTTCGCAGTATCGATGGCTTGGCGGTGTTTGGAGACATCAACAGGCGAGGGACTGAAAGATCACCCGCAGCATGTGGATCCTATTAGCCGCGCTCGCGCGGCATTCGCCAGTTTCTTGCTTGGCAATAGAGGCGAAATTCGTCCCTATCGCTTCAATCTTCTTTTCGCGCCGGGTGGGGGAAGTTCCGAAGCCCGGCTCCCGGAAGGGTTGAACTGGTATCTTGTTCGGGGCGCCGACATGACCGCGGTATATTCCAAATCGCTGGCGGCAGCCTACGTGAAACTGCCCGGCATGCTGTTCTGGACCTCCATTGTTCCGCCGGATCCTGGAGGATGGAAAGGAACTCGGATAGCCAAGCACGGAACGATTCGATCCAACAAAAACCAGATCGTTAAAGACGCGGACGTAGGAACCTTCTTGATGGGTAGGGCGGATACGATTTACAAAAAAATCAGCGATCTGTCTCCGGAGCAAAAGCGGAGAATCGAAGATACCACGTCGCGCGATTCTCGTCGCGCAGTGGAATCACAGTCATTTGAAACTTTTTTGCAGGACGAGCGTTTGCGACGCGATAACAGATTTAAGCCACGAAGCGATAGAACGAATAACTATTAGTCGTTGCTGACGTTTCGAATCGAAGATCGTAACAAATCGTTCTCGCGTTCCTATTCCGGCCTAGAATGAGTGAGATGGAAAAACCGCCAACAAAGCAGCCAGGCGACAAGGTATACGCGGTGGTTCAGGCGGCGGCATCAGCGCTTCCCGTCGTCGGTGGACCAGCGGTGGCCGCCATCATGGGGCTCATCGGCCCGAAGTTCGAGCAACGTCGAGAGGAATGGCTCGAACTTCTAGCGGACAAAATCTCGGAATTGGAATCCAAGGTCGAAGGTTTCGCCGACACGCCGATGTTCGTCACCGCAGTTTTAGAAGCGACAAGTGCTGCTCTTAAAACTCACGAGCGAGAAAAGCTCGGGGCACTGCGAAACGCGGTCGGGAATTCGCCCCTACCCGGAGCCCCCGACGACAGCACTCAACTGCTCTTCCTGCGGTTTGTCGATGAATTGAGTGCGTTGCACCTGAAGATTCTCGCTATCCTCAATGATCCGAACCATTCGATCGAGAAAGCTGGCCAGCTTAACGAATTCGGCACGGGCCTTGCGCTTTTGATTCACCACTGCATTCCGGAAACTACCGAAGCTCAAGAAGGGTTTTTAGAGCAGATTCATCGCGACCTACAGAATCGCGGCCTTGTGATGCAGGAGAACTTCAACGGAGCGATTATCAGGGAACGTGCGACGCAAAAGCGTACCTCGCCATTGGGCGAGAACTTTTTGAAGTTCATTAGTTAAACGCGCTTCCGCCGCTCGGATGATTAGCGCCCGCGGCTCCCTTTTCCTGCGATGCCCCATCTGTTACAAAATGAGGTCCGATCTGGCGGGGCGGGTGTAGCTCAGTTGGTAGAGCGCGACCTTGCCAAGGTCGAAGTCGTCGGTTCGAGACCGATCACCCGCTCCATTTTTTCCCGATTTCCGTTTTAGCCGTTCGCGAAACCATCCACGAATTGAGACAGCATCGAGCATGCGTGTAGCATCCGAGCGACATCGCGATGTTGCGCCCCCTCCGACGCCACGCCGACAAATCCGCTGTTGCATCTGAAATCTTCAAGGTTTCATGAGGTCTTCGCCATTTTAGTAGCAATTACACGTGCTGGCATAAGCTATGCTGCTTCTATCGATGTGTCGCGTTTTACGCGTCATGGAGGCTTCGGCCGATGGGAGACGCGCCCCGTCGCTCGAGGTCATGCCGCCGCCAGGACACCTCCTCCGTTCTGGCGGCGGTGCCTTTTTCCAGGCTCGGACTGCGAAGCTGGGCGCGCGCGATCTCGGACCACATAATCGATCGACTAACTTATTTCGCCTGTGACGCGTCACAGCATTTTTCCGATTGCGTTTTTGTAAAATGTTAATCGAGATCGCGAAGGGGTCTTGTCGCACAATTGCCCGATCTTTATCATGCGATCTTACGATCATCTCGGATTGGAAAACTGTTAGCATCTTGCTGTAACACTTGGTGGTTTCAATGCGTCTGAATTCCGGTTCCCACCTGCACGTCAGAACATTGAACCTGTCAGGTCGTTGGTCGCGCTTGGGTGCATCAGTCTTTGGACAAAATCCGGGGACAAATCTTGCGGCTGGTCCTCTGGGGTCCCGTTCCTAGACCGTAAATCAATCGGCGAAGCGGCCTGGCCCCGTTGCCGTTTCGTGTCGGCGAGCATCACTCACGCGTCTCTTTGTCGAGAGTGCGTGGTGTTTCGCCATTTGCCGCGTGCCGTCTGATGGCGGGCGCTCCAGGAGGCTTCGATCTATGGGAGCTGAGCAACGCCGTATCTTGATCACTGGAATCGCCGATAACTTCACCGCCAGACTTGCGCGCGAGCTAGAAGCGGAAGACGCCGTCGAGCTGATCGCGGGCGTCGATTTCCGCGAGCCGCGCAAACATTTCGCCCGCGCCGAGCTGATGGTCGCCGATATCCGCTCGCGCGCGATGCGCCCCATCCTCGACGCCGTGCGCCCCGACACCGTCCTGCATCTGCAGCGGGTCGCGCCCGATGACGACGAGGCCAGTATCGAGGAAGCGCACGAGATCAACGTGATGGGCACCATCAACCTGGTCGCGAGCCTGCAGCGCACCCGCAGCGTGCGCAAGTTGGTGCTGATGAGTTCGCTCCATGTCTATGGCGGCGATCCGACCGATCCGGCGCTGCTGAATGAGGACACCAAGCCTCGCACGCCGACCAAATCGAAACTGGCCGGACCTCCTCAAAATGGAAGGTGCGGTGAATCTGCTGGCGCGCAGCGAGCGCAAGCCCGCAGTCACAGTACTGCGTTTCGCCGATATCATCGGACGCGATAGCGACGAGCCTATGGCGCGTTACCTGCGCATGCCGCTGGTGCCATCGATTTGGGGCTACGATCCGCGCCTGCAGTTCTGCCACGAGGAAGATGCGCTCTCGATTTTGAAGCGGGCCGCGCTCGAAGATACCAGCGGCTTGTACAACCTCGCCGGCGACGGCGCGGTCTATCTCAGCCAGGCCACGCGGCTGGGAGGCCGCACGCGATTGCCGATAGCGCCGCTGTTCATCGGGGCCGCGATGAGCGCCGCGAAACTCGCCGGCTTCTCCAGCCTCGATGCGCAGCAACTGCTGACGATGCGCTATGGGCGCGTCATCGACAATGCCAAGGCGAAGGCCCGCTTCGGCGAGTTCCGCTACAGCACTCGCGATGCGGTCCTCGATCTGTACGGCATCGATAAGCGGCCGGTCGAACCCGCAATCGAAGTTTCACCGGACGAAGCGCACGTCGCGGCCGCGTGAGGTGAGCGATGGAAGGACAGACCATCAAAACCGAAAGCGAAACTTCCCGGCCTGACAAGGATGCCACTAACCAACCACGGAGTGATGCGATGGCGCCTGATACCGTCTCGACCTCAACCCGCAACCCCACCCGCGCGCAAACTTCCTCGCGGCGTCGCGAGAGCGCACGCGATCCGATAAATCAATTCGGCGCGGCGGCCGCCCTCGAGGAGAAACCGACCTCGCTCAAGGCCGCGCGCGATGTGTTCGATTACGACATCCCGCTGAGCGACAAGCCGGGCCTGCAAGGATATCTCGAACTGATTCAGCGCCGGCTCAGCGGCAACTATCCGGTCGATGAGTTCGGATCCGATCCGCTCTACGGCCAGATGTGGTGGCCGCTGTTCGAGCAGCTCTATCGCAACTACTGGCGCGTCGATACCACCGGCGTCGAGAACGTGCCCGAGGCCGGCCGAGCGATGGTGGTCGCGAATCATTCGGGAGGCACCTACGCATGGGACGCGGCGATGATGTCGACGGCGATTCATCTCGAGCATCCGCGCCCGCGCTATGTCCGTTATGTCTCGACCGAATTTTTCTATGACACGCCGTTTCTGTCTTTCGACAATCGCAAGAAGGGCTCAGCGCTCGCGTGCCGCGAAGACTTCGTGGGCCTGCTCGAACGCGAGATGCTGGTAGGAGTTTTTCCCCAGGGCGTGAAGGGATTTCTCAAGCCCAATGACAAACGCTACCAGGTGCAGCGCTTCGGACGCGGCGGCTTCGTGCAGCTTGCGCTCGCGACCCGATCGCCGACCGTTCCAGTCGCGGTGGTCGGCGGCGAGGAGTTGCACTTCTCGCTCGGCAACTCTCGGCTGCTCGCGCGCCTGGTCAATCAATTTATTCCGCAGGAGCGCGCCGACAGCTTTCCGCTTCTGCTCAACCCGCTGCCTCTGCCGATCAAATGGCGAATCGAATTCTGCGAACCAATCGACGTCAGCAAATACGGACCCGAAGCCGCGCGTGATACGCTGCTGGTAAATCAAATCACCGAGCAAGTCAGGGCGCGCATCCAGGAAGGTCTCGATAGAAATCTCGCGTTGCGCCGGAGTATGTTCTGGTAATGTTCTGGAGGCTCGCCGGCGCGATCTCATCCACTCCAAATCAGTTCCAAGGAGGGAACAGCACCATGGCTCGAGCTACCAATGGATCGAATGAAAAACGCGCCCGCGGTTATTTCCGCGACAAGGCAGTCGTCATTACCGGCGCCTCCAGCGGCATCGGCGAAGATGTCGCTCTTGGCTTCGCGCGCCAGGGCGCGAAGGTGGCGTTGCTGGCGCGGCGCAAGAACGTCCTCGATGATCTCGCCAGCCGCATCAACTCGGCGGGCGGCCGCGCACTCGCGATTTCATGCGACGTGACCAAGCGCTCCGATGTCGACGGCGCGATCGAGCAGGCGACGCGCGCCTTCAATCGCCTCGACATCCTGGTCAATTCGGCCGGCATTTTGATTCCCGCCGAGGTCGAAAAACTAAAGCTAACCGACCTCGAGCGGATGATGAGCGTCAACGTCTATGGCGCGCTCAACGCGATTCAGGCCGCGATCCCGATCATGCGCAAACAGGGCACCGGCAGCATCGTGAATATCGCCTCGCTCGCGGGTCGGCGCGGGATCAGCCCGCTCGGCGGCTACAGCGCGACTAAATTTGCGATCGTGGGTCTGACCGAGGCGCTAAGGATGGAAACCTTCGGCACCGGCATCCGCGTCTCCTTGGTGATGCCGGGCGTTATCGACACCCCGATGACCACCGACGCCGCCATCGAAGACTTCGAGTTGGGCAAGATGCCGTCCTTCTTCAAGATGCCGGTGCGATGGGTCACGTGGGCAGTCCTCGCCGCGGCAGCATTCGGGCTGGCCGAGGTGGATGTGCCACCGGGCGCGGCGATGGGCGAGAAAATCGCATCGCTGTTCCCGGGTGTGACCGACGCGTTTCTCAGCGTCGGATCTCAGATGATGAAAGTCGCGGGCCGCTTCATGAGCAATGGTCCCAAGGCTGCGGTCGATGAGATCAAGACCGAGCTGAAGAAGGAACAGCAAACGATTCAGACGAAGAAGGCGGGGGAAGAGCAGCATCGCGAGCACAAAAGTGCGACGGGCACGTAAGAAGCCTCGCCGCTAGAGCATCGCAACAAATGGAGGGTGGCCGAGGCATCGCCTCGGCCACCCTGTATGTTTTGACGGTGTCGGCATCGCCATTAGCGATGCCTGACTCGCCTGCAAACTAATTACCCTTCAGCGCGAATACTACCGTTGCCCATCCTCCACTGTTCATCGTGCCGACATCGGCGGGGACTACCCCCGGAGCGCCGAGCGATTTGTCCGCCGCCGCGACTCCAAAGTGCGAGCCATTGACATACTGATTCACCTGCAAGGCCGTCAGGTCTCCAGGCAACACGAGGTTAGTGTTTCCGGCCGAAAAGAATCCGAGGTAGATGTCGTTGCTGTGCGACGTCGAGAACCCACACAACGTGGGCGCGTTATTGTTCCCTTGATCGGTGCAGAAGCCGTCCTGGAATGAGGCCGCCACTCCACGATAGGCAAGCATACCTCCCGCCTCATACGGTACGTCGCGCTCAAAGGTCCAGGTGAAGGTCGACCCTGGCGGATTGCTCTTCGCGAATCGATACCAGACCGCTTCCACGCCACTGTCATTCGAGGTCGCGCTGTGTAGCAAGGTCCAGCCGGCCGGAGCGCTCGCGGTGTCGGCGGAGTAGTAAGAAAAGAATGCCAGCAACAGGTCGCCATTCTGTACCCCGGCCGGAACCTTTACGGTGGCGGTGGTAGTGCCGGTCGAGCCCACCAGGCTGAGCGGGATCGCGGTCGCGGTGGCCGTGGCGGTTGCAGTTCTGGTTGTAGTTGCCGTCGATGTCGCGGTCGATGTGGCGGTCGGTGTCGCGGTGGCGGTCGCCCTAGTTGTCGCGGTCGGCGTCGCGGTAGCGGTCGGCCTAGTTGTCGCGGTCGGTGTGGAGGTGGGCGTCGAGGTCGCGGTTGGGGTTGCAGTTGCGGTTGCAGCTCCGACCGGCAATAGCGCGAACATTAGGCATTGCCAAGATGAGTTATTGCTGCATTTCGAGGTGCGGGTTCCGGTGCTGCCGCTGGAACTTAATGCCTGATCGTCCATCGCGAGCGGAAAGTTTGTACTATCGGCTTGGAAAATTTCCTGTGTCATTCCACTTGGCGTTGTGATGCTGGTGGTGGCCCCACTGTCAGTGCTCATGTCTACTATAAGTTTATCCGCGCTGCCACTTGGACTGATTGCCGCGCAGGTCATTGCGGTCGCGCAAGTCGCACTGGAACTTCCGGCTCCACTAGTACCATCGATCGGAAATGAAGTATTTACGCCGCGGTAATCGAACATGGCGCAGGACGCCTGCGAGGTCGCAGTAGGCGCTGTATAACTCGCAGCGGGACTGGCAGGGCGCAGCAACCACCAACAAGTTCCACTGATGGCTCCCGGAATTTCATTATGCTTGATCAGCGTCCAGCCGCCGTTGGGAGCGTCCTCCCCTTGGTTGGTGTCGTTGAGACAAAAGAAAAGGACGTCGTTCGTGTTGCCGGCAGGAGTGGTACAAGTGGCGGAACCGGCCTTGGTGGTATTGACCAGCGTTATCGTCGTGATCGGCGTGGAGGTCGCGGTAGGAGTCGCGGTGGCAGTACGGGTCGCTGTTGCAGTTGCTGTAGATGTCGCGGTCGCCGTTGGTGTCGAGGTGGCGGAAGCTGTGGCAGTAGGAGTCGCGGTGGCTGTTGACGTTGCCGTGGCTGTGGCGGTCGCGGTAGGAGTTGCGGTGGCAGTACTGGTCGCTGTTGCGGTGGCTGTGGATGTCGCGGTCGCCGTTGGTGTTGAGGTGGCCGAAGCTGTGGCAGTAGGAGTCGCGGTGGCTGTTGACGTTGCCGTGGCTGTGGCGGTCGCGGTAGGAGTTGCGGTGGCAGTACTGGTCGCTGTTGCGGTGGCTGTAGATGTCGCGGTTGCCGTCGCGGTTGCCGTAGCCGTGGCTGTTGGAGTAGCGGTGGCGGTGGCGGTAGCTGTCGCGCCGCTAAGCGTGCCTTCGAACGCGCCGACATCACAAGCGGTTTGGCTCGCAGCCGGACGCGTGTCACCACGTTGGTCGAGGCCGGGGCAATTTGCGTGTCCGGTCGGAATTGCGCCGATCGCAAAACTGCCCGATTCAAGCCCGATGGTCAGGGTCGGGCCGCCGTTGTTCTGCAGACCGTTGGGGTCGAGCGCCAGATCAGTATCGGTGACACTGTCGCCGATGGTATCGGTGTTGGCGGCCATCGTCGAGCCGAAGCTGCACGAGCCGTCATCGGAGATGTTGTAGCCGCCGTTGGTGATGATGCCGTTACAGTTACCGCCCGAGGTGCTGTTGGCCAAAATGCTGTTGGTGACCGTGGTCGTATTGCCGGCGTTATAGATGGCGCCGCCGCCGGCGCTAATCGCGCTGTTGCCCGAGAAGGTGCTGTTGGTGACCATCACTGTGCCGCCAATGTCATTAAAGATACCGCCGCCATATTGGCCCGCGCTGTTGCCCGAAAAGGTGCTGTTGGTAACGGTCAGGGTGCCGTTGTAGTTATAGATACTGCCGCCGTATTGGCCCGCGCTGTTGTCCGAAAAGGTGCTGTTGGTGACCGTCAGCGTGCCGTTGTCGTTAAAGAGACCGCCGCCGTCGCCTCCCGCCGCGCTGTTGCCGGAAAAGGTGCTGTTGGTGACCGTCAGCGTGCCCTCATTAAAGATGCCGCCGCCGCCACCATCAAACGTGCCGTTGGCAATCGTCAGGTCGTTTAGACTGAGCGAAGCCCCGCCGCTCACTACCATCACTCGATATGTGCTGGTGCCGTCGACGGTGATGGTTTGCCCGGTGCCATCAATCGCAAGGTTATTCGCGACCGCGGGAAGTACGCTGTCGCTGCCCAGCGTAATCGTGCCGCTGACGCTAAAAACGATCGTATCGTCGCCGCTGCCGGCTACGCAGTCCCCCTCGGTAGTATCCGATTCGCTATTGGCATTGGTGATGGCTTCGCGCAGGGTGCAGAGGCCATCATCCGGGGTGGTGTTATCTTCGAGCGTGTTGACGGTTATTGTGTTGCCGGCCTCGTATGCACCGATATCGCATCCTGCGTTCGAACCTTCCGCCGCATCGGGGCGCGCAACGCCTCGCTGATCGGTGCCGGGACAGCCGGTGCTCGGGTTAGCGATGGCGCCGATGGCGGGACTGGTCGGTTGCAACGCGATGGTCTGGGTCGGCCCGCCATTATTTGCGAGTCCGCCGGTGTTGAGCAGCGGGTTGACGCTGTCCCCGATGGTTTGGCTGTTCGCGCCGGTGCTCGTCCCAAATCCGCACGTGGCGTCATCGGAGATATTGCTAAGGCTCGTAGCGGGGTTCAGATCGTTGTTGCAGTTACCCCCCGGCGCACCGTTGTTGTAGAGGATTGAGTTGTTGATCGTCGTCCCGCTACCGGTAAAACTGATCGCATTCCCGTTGCCGCTGGTGTTAAGGTAAAAGGTGCTGCCGGTTACCGCAAGCGAACCACCGCCATTAGCGATGGCTCCGCCGCTGCCGCTGTTTGGTCCGTCTTCTGGTATGGAGGAGGAATTTTCCGCGAAGGTGCTATTGCTTATGGTCAGCCCGCCGCCGTTGCTATTCCAGATAGCGCCACCTTGGCTATCGGTTGCGCTGTTGTTGTAGAAGGTGCTTCCGGTGATACCTACCGTGCCTTGATTGATATTTAAGGCACCGCCATTGCACAAATGCCCTGTCGCAGTGTTGCCGGAGAATGTGCTGTTGGTGACGGTGAGGTCTCCCAGTCCGCCATTCCCATCTAAAATGGCACCGCCGCACGCTGCTGTATTGTTGCTGAAGGTGCTGTTAGTAACCGTGAGTGTGCCGTCGTTGGAAAACGCACCACCGAGACTATCGTTGCCGTTGGCGAAAGTTAAATTATTCAAACTGAGGGAGCCGCCAAGAGCGACGTCTCCGCCCGCCTGAACCGCGTTTCCGCCGCTCACCGTGACATTTTGTCCGGTTCCGTCAATTGTCAGGGTAATGCCGGACGCAATCGCCGGTAGTGGACTTTCCAATGTAATCGTGCCGCTGACGCTGAATTTGATAGTGTCGGTCCCGGTACCCATGGCGCACGTGCCATTTCCGGTAGTGGCGCCGATCGAATTCTCCATTGCCTCGCGCAGGCTGCACTCACCCGAAGTGCCTGGATCATCGAGCGTGTTGACCGTGATTACATTGATAAGAGGGATCGCCCTGAGGTTGGAGACAAGGGAGAGAATGCTAATGGGCGCAAGGATCGCGAGGATGCCGAGGAGGAACTTGACGGACGTTCGTGCCCTCGAAAAGCTCGTGATACCGACCCTGGCCGCCGAGAGAACGCGCTGCAGATTCAATGATGCCTGATCAAGAACCCACCCAACGAAGTGCTTCATCACTCCATCTCCCCACGTCGCAGGTGCGTGACTCCGCCTCAGCGAAGCTGCGCCTTGCGGTCAGCTATATGTGCGAAACAAAGAAGCCAGAACTACGGGACGATAGTTGCGGCAAGATTCCGGAAGCGAAAGCGGCCACATCCCCCAACCGCTAGCAGTGGACACGTCTTAACAGAGTGGACAGCTTTAATGCAAATGACAAAGTACGACACGACCGCATCGTGAGATGTCCTAACCGGGCTACTCCCTTTTTGCTCCGCCCAGCCCGAGCGCTTTCGCCGTCTCCGGCGGCAGCCCCGAGGGATCCATCAGCATGTTGAACACCTTCAGGTTGTGCGTGTGCGCCAGCTGATGCATCGCGAACGACATCTGCATCGCGGAGACGCGGCCTTGCACATCTTCCATCGCATTCACGGATTCCTTCGCCAGCTTCAATGCGAATAGCGGCTTGGTCGCGATCTTCTTCGCCATCGCGAGCGCGAAATCCTGCAGCTCGGCCAATGGCACCACATGATTCACCATGCCGAGACGATGCGCCTCGGCCGCCGACATCGCATCGCAGGTGAAAAGGAATTCCTTGGCCTTGCGCGCGCCCATCTCCCATGGATGCGCGAGGTATTCGACGCCGTTGACGCCGAAGCTGGTCGCGTTGTCGATGAACTGCGCGTCTTCGGCGGCGATGATGATGTCGCACGGCCAGATGAGCATCAGACCGCCCATGATGCATCGTCCCTGGACCGCGGCGATGGTTGGCTTCGGAATGTTGCGCCATCGTTCGCATAGCCCGATGTAGAGTTCCTTCTCGCGCGACATCTGCGCCTCCGCACCGGCACAGCCGAAGCCGCACCAGGTGCCGACCGTCTTATGATTGCGCAGCGCCTCGACGCCGTTGCGCTCGCGAAGGTCGTGGCCGGAGGAGAAATGCGGCCCGTTGGTGGCGAGAATGATCACTTTGATCTGATCGTCTTGCGCGGCGGCATCGAACGCATCGTTGAGTTCGTAGAGGAAGTGGGTGTCCTGCGAATTGCGGGTGGGGACGCGGTTCAAGATGATGCGAGCGACGTGTTCGGATGGAGTTTCATAGATGATGTGATCGAAAGTCTTCATGGGTTCTCCTTAAATGGCGGCGATGATTGCGACTATTGCCGACTATCGCAAAGATGTTGTGGCGCTAAGTTAGCGCAGGAAGGGAAGCAGTCGGCAAGGGGAGGGGCGGGGGCGCGGCGGGCTTCTCGCTCCGTGGATTGGCGAGAAGCATGCCGCGCATCGGGGGAATGATGGCGTAGCCATCCGCGTACAACTGCGGCACGACAACAGAAAAGCAGGCTGGTCGGAGCTTTCGCCTCGGCCAGCCTGCCCACTTAATGCGATGTGATGCGGTTAGGCCGCGTTGCCCTTGCTCGACACCAACTTCAGATGCGATGGGCGGGTCCGATGCGGCGTGCGCGGCGGTAGCGCATGCGATCGATTCGCCGTCTCGCCCGCGCGCAACGGATGCGCCTCCTGCACCGGGGAAGAAAGGCGCGCGCTGATTGCCTGCCAGGTCTTCAGATTGAGCGGGATGCCGCAGTGGCTGGAGTCGACCTCGACGGACTCGACCTTGGGGCCCTCGTCGACGCAGCTATGCCATTCGACGATGCCATCGGTCTTGGTATAGATGCAGGTTTCGGGAACGTCGGGCGCAGCTTCCGGCAGATCGAAGCCGCAGGTTTTGCACGCCTCGGAAACATCCTCGATACATCGGCCATGCATAAAACGCATAGCGGCGACCAGCGGACGTAAATATGGCGTGGTGTTGCCGAGTGCATGCTTTACGGGTGATCCCAGTAGGAACACCTGCTCGACGAGATTCGGCTCCATGCGGGCCAATTCACGGGCATAGATGCCGCCGAGGCTGTGGCCGATAATTGCCACTTTGCGGCCCGTTTGGAGGCTGACTCCGTGGACGCGCTTGCGGAGACGTTCGAGGGTCTTGGCCGGGCAATCGGCATTCATCCAGATGCCGGCATAGAAAACGCGATGGCCTTGGGAGCGGAGCCGAGCACCCAGAGGATAAAGGCTAGCATCGGCAGCCATAAAGCCGGGGATCAGGAGGACGGGGCGCCAATTTGTTTCGGACTTGGGAACCTCATCAACCATCGAATCTCCGCGAAACCGGAGATACTCACCGAATAACCGTGCTTCACCGAGAATTTCGGAAAAGCCTATTTTGGGGAATTCCAGCATCCATTAACCTCCCCTCTCCAATTCATTAGACGATAGCTAATGATCACCTCTTCACTGAGACAACAAGCATAGACTGTGCCTAGAAAAGCTCTGAGGAACGAGCACTGGCGTATAAATAATTTACGCAAAACGCGAGGAAGTCCCGATTTCGCGCAAATGCTTTCGATCTAAGCCGACGGTAATTCCACCACAGCCGAGGACGAAACGGTCGGTCGCCGCGGCCGGCCTGAAAATCGCTAACATCGATGATGGGACACACATTTTCTCATTTTGGTACAGTTACCCGCCATCGATGAGGTCTTCGTGACAGTTAGTCGGTATGGAATCGTTATGTTTTATCGATAGTTCAATGGCACTCGATTTGCGTTTTAAAGTTACAAATCAAACCGCTTGGGCATTTGAATCGATGAACGACATCACCCGGTTTACTTTCGCGGATATGACGAGTTGCGGCGTGAAACTTCGCCAAATGAGCCCCGATGCGACGTGCATGGAGGAGGCGGCCCGACGCGATCGTGCGCTACCTCTATGAAAGTCTCCACGATGCAAGCAGTCGCGCGTCCATCATGGTGCGTTTGTACAAGACCCGCGCAGTTACTCACTCCCCAAACAAGGTGTCTGACGCTGCTCGGCAGCGCGGGCGATTTACCGGAATGGAATAACCGCCAAGCGTCACGACGCCATCGATCAATTCCGCTGCCGAACGGAAATCTGATCGAGCAAATTCCGATGGCCGCACAGATGGTGCGCCAATTCGGACTCGAAACCGGAGCGCTGCTGGAAGCCACGCCGGAAGTCGTCCACGACCTCGATTATAAGACCTGCAACGTGTTCTTCATGCCCGACGCGCAGATCAGTCGCTGCACGACGGAGCAGGCCGAATTCGTGGTTCCGTTCCTGGTAAAATCCGCGCTCGGCTTTGGTGGGGTATTGCCCCCCGAGACCTGTTCGGAGTGATCACGTTCACCCGCGTACCGATTCCACTAGAGACCGCGCAAATGTTCAGCACCATCGCGCTCAACGTTAAGTTGAACCTTCTGCGATTCGTGGGAGGAAAGGTTTTCGCTGACTGACCTTGGGTGGCGCAAAATCGGGGATAACACTGATGCCTGAGAATCAAACCTTCGAACATGGGCGCGAGCTCGAATCGCGCGTCGCTACCCTTCAGGAACTGAAGTCGCGGAGGCCTCTTCGGGAGCCGAAGCATTGCTGGCGATACGAAATGCGGTCGTGATGAGCAAGCCATACAACGTGATTCTGCTCGACACGAGGATGCCTGACATGGATGCCCTCGAGTTGGTCAAGAGAATGCGGCAGGAGCAGCTTCCAACCACGGCCCTGCTCCCGATGCTTTACTCCAGCGACATTCCGCAACAAGTCGCACGATTCGAGCAGAATCAACGCGACGCATACCTGGTCAAACCAACAACTCGTCGCGGACTGTTCAGAGCGATTGGGAGCAAACTCGCCAACGACAATGGCGCTAACCCACGCCATCATCTCGATAAGCTGGTAGGCGACCCGGCGCGCCCGCTTCCACGGTCTAAGATGCGAATTCTGGTCGCCGAGGACTCGATCGATAATCGTTTTCTGATCGAAGCCTATCTGCGTGCGGAGCCCTGCACTCTTACCTTCGTCCAGGGTCGGCGCCGGTTTGACTTTTTCGGTCCCCCTGTACGATGACTGCTGTGAGGGCCCGAGTTTCCATGCCGTGTTGTGCTTTTGCCGCGTTCATCATCAGCCAGATCGTGCTTGGCTTCGGCGCGTTCAAAAAATTCGTGTTGAGGTCGCGTGATGACCTCGGTGACTCGTTCGATGCCACGCCGAGTAATCCTGCGACTGAATGGCGTCTGATTGGCGGCGCGCCCGCGCTCGCCGTGCCGCCCGTTCGCCGCTTCGGAGTGCGCACGCTCGCGCTTGCCGCATCGATCGAAATCCTACTTGCAGTAGGCGCCGGGTACGGCTACCACGCCCACGCGCATGATCGCCGGGCCGGTATCGGAAACCTGACGATTTGCGCTCGTGCGCGGTAGAAGTTTCGAGGAGAACAGCCATGGCAGTTATACCCAGCGATATCGCTCAGCCATTTATTCGTCGAGAGACGACGGTTGGGCCGGTAACTTCGGCACGGCATCGGCGCAACGCGATGATCTACGGCGCGATGTGCATCCTCGGTCTGCTGCCGACGATTCTAGGCATGTCGCCGGCGCTGCAGGCTGCGGGCCTGGGGCTATGGATTCCGGGCGGCGGATTCCTCGCGGTTGGAGGATGGGCGATCCTGCTTTTCCCCGTGACGATCGCGTTATTCGCGGTCGCCATCTTCGCATGGTTCGGCGCCGGAATGGTGATCGCACCGATCATCGTATGGCTCGGCGCGGCGCTGCTGGCCGGCGGGATGGCTGGCGATCAAACCTGGTTCCTCGCGCCATACCTCGTCGCCGCGACAGTCGCGGGAATCGCCATCTATGCGTATCAGCGGAGTTATGCGCGTAAGACAGCGGAGCTGGCGAAGCTCGAGGCGCGCAAACGTAGCATCGGAACTGCGATCGCCGAAGCGATCGAAGTTGCTGCTCCGGTGCCGACAATAGCTGAGCGCGAGCTGACCCCCGACGAACTCGCAGCGTCGCGGTACGGGCTCGATCGCGCGCTGCAGCCGGTCGGCCAGATGAACGGCTACGACAAAGTCGACCAGTTCCAGACTTCCGCGCTGCGCTATCAGATCAATCACCTCGGCTATGGCCTCGGCATGCTGCAATGCATGTACACCCCGAGCTTTCATGGCTACCTCTCGCAGGCGCAGCGCAATCTCATCGAGCTGTACCTCGACAAACGAATCTGGGGCTATTGGCTCTGGGAGTCGGCGTGGGGACATCTCAATGTCACCGATCCCGATCCGGCGGCGAAGGACAACATCATGCTCACCGGATGGTTCGGCATCCAGCTTTGCATGTACATGTCGAACACGGGAGACCGCCGTTACGCCGAGCCGGGCAGCCTGCCGTTTCGCCGTAACAAACATCGCGTGTTCAATCACGACGCGCATACCATCGCGCAATCGGTGATGAAGAATTTCCTCGATTCGGAATTCTGCCTCTATCCGTGCGAGCCGAACTGGGTCTATCCGATTTGCAACCACTATGGGATGACGTCGCTTGCGATTTACGATCGCGTGTTCGGAACCAACTTCGTGCCGAGCGTGCTCGATCGATGGCTCAAGAATCTCGATACCGAGTTCACCGACTACAGCGGCAGCGTGATCGGTCTTCGCTCCTCGCTCACCGGGATTCGTTTTCCATTTCCCGCAGGCGATGCGGGCTTCGCGGGATTTGAAAATTGTTTCGCACCCGATCGTGCACAGCGGATGTGGGCGACCGCGCGCCAGGATTTGAAATACATCATCAGAGCCGACGAGACCGGCGCGAAGCGGATGGCATTGCCGGGCAAAGGATTCGACTTCGGCAATTACAAATCGGGCTATGCCGGCGCCTACGCGATGCTGATGGATACCGCGCGCGAATTCGGTGATTACGAAATCGCAGATGCCGCGCAGCACGCGCTGGACCAGGATTGCGGCCGCGCCGATGACGGCGGCGTGCTGCGCTATTCGAAAGGATCCAATCTTTCGAATGCGATGGCGATGCGCGCGCGCATCCATCGCCGTGACGACTTCAAAAAGACCATCACGGAAGGGCCTCCCGAGGCATCGCTGCGAGGACCGATCCTCACCGATGCGAAATATCCCGACGTGCTGGTCGCCCGCGCATTCAGTAACGGCGACGACCTCGACCTGGTGCTGTATCCTGGGGCGCAGCCGGGTCCGCAGAACATACGAGTGGAGCGGTTACACGCCGGTGCAAATTACGCGATGCGTAACGGCTCGGAACATGCTTTCACGGCGGACAACAACGGTGCGGCATCGTTATCGGTCGAGCTTCGTGGACGCACGCCGATCCATATCGTTCCTGTGAGCTGATCGCAGGGAGGAATTCAACCGAGGAACTTAAAATGGATGGCGTCGTTGATGGTGACAGCCACTTTATGGAGCCGCTCGACCTGTTCGAGCAGCATGTAGAACCGCGCTTCCGCGAGCGCGCCGTACGGATCGCGGAAGACCCCGCGACTCATAAGCGCGCGATGGTAGTCGACGGTAAACCGATGCGGCTGCGCGATGTCGACGAAGTCCTCGGCATCCTCAGTGGCTATGGGCAAAAGGAAGAGGGCGCCACCATCAGCACTTTCGACCGCTACTCTGCCTACAGTTCTGAATGGCAGAACATGGCGG
>Ga0182024_10001991_pt1 | contig 51516 bp, 47 predicted proteins | sample P32metaG_FD_120480 | JGI IMG/M metagenome (GOLD analysis project Ga0182024, IMG submission 120480) | Permafrost microbial communities from Stordalen Mire, Sweden - P3-2 metaG (Illumina Assembly) | ecosystem: Environmental > Terrestrial > Soil > Wetlands > Permafrost | place: Sweden: Stordalen... | reverse complement strand
TTCGGCGTCGATGGTCCCGTCCGCGAGCGTCGTGATCCGCTTGCTGGAGATCGCCTTCTGGACGGCGGTCAGGCTGCACCCGCGCATCCGGGCGTACGCCCTAAGCGAGACGCCCATCATTCTATTCCTGAAGATTTCACTTGCTTTCCAGGCGAACCGGAGTGATGAATCGTGGTGCGCGGAGACGCGCAAGCCATTGAACAGAAAGGATTAGGACCATGAAAAACAACCAGGCCACAGAAACCACCCAAGCCGCCGCCGTTGCGGAACAGGGCGCGCACGTCGCGCCGGAGAAGGCCCCCTCGAAGAAGGGTGCCAGCAAGAAGAAGGGCGCGCCCAAGGGCCAGAAAACCGCCAAGGGTGCCAAACCCAAGGCCGCCGCGCCGAAGAAGGGAGCCAAGGTTGCCAGGAAGGCCGCCAAGCCCGCCCGCAAGAAGGAAGCCAGCGCGCCGCGCGCCGAGAGCAAAGGCGCGAAGATCATCGACATGATCGGACGGGCCAAGGGCGCGACCCTTGCCGAGATCATGAAGGCGACCGACTGGCAGGCCCACAGCGTCAGGGGTTTTATCTCCACCGCCGCCAATAAGCACAGCATCAACATTGAGTCCTCGAAGAACGAAGCGGGCGACCGCGTCTACAAGATCGCCAAGTAAGAAGCTCCACTCGATTCCCACCGCCGCCGCCGGGTTCAACGATCCGGCGGCGGTTCTCGTTCATGCTTCTGGTGCGGATCGCGGTGCGCGAGGCCGTGGACTTCCTCAGCCAGCTTGCCGAGTACATCCCTCACCTGGTCTTCTTGCAAACGGCACTCTCCCGCGCGCACATAGATGTTGCAAATCCTGTCGACCATTCGGGTCTCCAATTCCGCAGCTTCCTTCCGAACCTCCGCGAGGAGCACACGGTTCTTGAGACCAACGTAGGAGCCGATCAGCCCGGTCGCGAGTCCCGTGCCGGCAATTATAATCTCAAGTGGGATTAGCATTACGTTCGATGATCCTCAGCTCTGCAGACCAATCCGAGAGCGCGAGGCACAGGCCTTGCAGATCGGGGTGCCCCGAAAGAATCAGAGATTCTATTTCCGCGATCTCGCGGTGGCAGCGGGCGATTCATGCCGCGCTCCCCACGCGTTCAGCTTTCATCTGCTCGAACGTCCGGCCATCGCCATCGAGCGTTGCTTCTCGGCCCGTGAGCCGCTGCCATCGCTCTACGACAACATCGACGTACTTCGGATCAAGCTCCAGTCCGCAACAGACGCGCTCCGTCAGTTCCGCCGCGGCGAGCGTGGTGCCGCTGCCAAGAAATGGCTCGTACACCAATTCGCCCTGCTTGGTGTGATTCAGAATCGGGCGACGCATCAGCGCGACGGGTTTCTGCGTGGGGTGATCGAGTTTCTCCTCATCCGAGCCGCCCATGATGAACTTCGGCGACGGCGAATCCCAGATCGTCGAGTTCTCGCCGGGCTTCCCGTACCACGGCGCGTTCTTCTTGCGGACGTACCAGCACGGCTCATGTTGGAACCAGTAGTGCGTGCGCGTCAGCACTGTGCGCCCCTTGTTCCAGATGATCTGCTGGTGATGCAGGAAACCGATTCGCAGCAAGCCATCAAGGACCTCGCGGGTGAACTTCGATGCATGCCAGACGTAGCCCACCTCGAGGCTCGGCACCAGCGCGAAGGCTTCCGACCAGTCCGCGCGCGTGTCGCCCGAGATTTCCGTTTGCGTGTGGCCCTCCGTGCGGTGCTTCATGTAGCTCGCCTCGGCGGGTCCGCACCCGTTCAAGCCCGCTCGGTCGCGCCACTCGGAATCCAGCTCGATTCCGTACGGCGGATCAGTCACCATCAGAAACGGTTTGCGGTCTTCCAGTAACCGGGCCACCGCCTCCGGGCTGGTCGAATCCGCGCAGAGCACGCGGTGTTGACGGGGCGGATCGCCGCAGAGCCACAAGTCGCCGGGCTGGGTGACCGGCACGACCGGCGGCAACGATACGAGATCCTCTTCCCCGCTGGTTTCCTCTGGCGGGAACAGATAGGCGTTCAACTCATCCTGATCGAATCCAGTCAAAGCCAGATCGAAATCGCTGTCCAGTTCCTGGATGCTCTGGAGTTCCGGCCCGATCAGACCGAGATCCCACGTCGCCTCATCGTGCGAGCGGTTGTCCATCAGCCTGTACGCCTTCACCTGGCTGGGCGTGAGATCGCGCGCCACGTGAACGGGAACCTCGGCCAGCGCCATGGACTGGGCGGCCAGCAGACGGACGTGGCCAACCACAATTACGCCGGCGGTATCGACCACGATTGGCTGCCGCCACCCGAAGGATCGAATTGAGGAAGCCACCTTCTCGACTGCGGACGCAGGAATCACCCTCGCATTGTTCGGGTATGGCGTGACCCGGGCAATTGGCCACCACTCAACGGCGAACGTCGGGGCCTTGGGTTTGGTCTGCTTGGGGAGACTCATCTGATTAAGGAGGGTGACAACCCTGGGTGACAACCTGCGTAAACCGCACTAACTAAGCAAACTGCGCAATACTTTGACCCGCGGCCGCCGCCTCGCGAGTCAGGTCCCTGGAATGGGCCGCCGCCGTGCCGGGGGCGCTACCCGTTCGCGCCCGGGTGGCCTGTGTCGCGCCGTCTGGCTCCAGGTTGGCCGGTTGGTCCACCGGGTTCCTCGGGCGCGCCTGGCCGCCACGGAACGCGCCACGCATCCAAGCAACGTGCCGCGCACCGATTTGTCGTCGGGCTTTCACGGAACCGTTGTGCAATCCGAAACCACCTGGAGGAAAGCAGCACGCATCTCCGGTGGCGCATACGTCTTCCCGTCGTGGTTGCCGCCTAGATGCTTCAGATCCCATGCCCGCCCGTGTTCGAGACGCTCTTCGTAACTGTATTTCGTACCCGCCATGGAACCGGCAGACATCGGCTTCGCCTCACCAGGCCGGAGGAAGAGAATCGCGCGCATGATTTGCCCCTTCCGGCTGCGCACCAGGCGATCGACCAGTCCCGCTGATTGAAGTCGTGCCAGCCGTTGCTCGGATGCGCTCGCGAATAGACTGCCGTCAGCGTTGTAGACGGGAATTGAGGCATTCATGATTAGACACACGTGCAGCAGTAGGACCTGCTGCGGGAGTAGATACACGAGCGTCCCGGCGCTCTGGATGGTTTCATTGTGCACCTGCTCAGGTCGCTACACAACGAACCACAAGCTATCGTACAAGTCCCGGCTTATCAATTCGATTGAGGCAATCGGCAAGATTGATACACACAATTGGCCGCGAAAAGTTTGAAACAAGTTCACAGGTTTTGTTTGGAGAGTCCGCGAACTGGATCTGGCGTCCGTCGGTTAGGATGAACGCGCAGAGACCAGAACGGCGCTCATCAATGCCGTGGTCTGAAAGCATCTGCCGGAGTACAACCGAAAGGCGGCGGAGACGCTGAAACGACAGACCCCGTCTGCGGAGTTCGGCTACGACGATAACGAACAGCGCCTGCGACACCGTGTACAGTCGAACGCGGCCCGCGCGCGATGCTACCGCAACCCGCTTCTCTTCCCATACCTGGAGTTGACGCAGGCTGACGTCGGCGAGCTTCGCGACTTCCGCTGTCCTGAAACGTACGTCGGCTGTATTCACGCCAAATCATCCTTTCCAACTCTTTGGAATTGGCGAAGCAGCCGCTGCCGAAGCCATTCGTCGTAGCTTATCCAGCGAAGACCCTCGTCGTTGATGACCAGTGGCATCGGGTCCATTCGAAGTACGTGCACCGCCCACCGGATCTCGTCGAGGTTAGCGCCCAGGGGGTAGGCCACAGCGAAGTGGCCCAGCGGCAGACGGATGATCCGCATGCCGGCGCGGTTCATCAGAGACTGTGCCTGCCGGACATCGATTAGCTCTTGCTTGTGCTCCCGGACTAGGTCTTTCAACTCCGGCGGCGCGTTGTTGTCGACGCGTAGCTTCCCCAGATCATCCAGCCAGACCGAAACGCCCTCCGCCATCAGGCGGTCGAGAACCTGCTCAATGTCCAAGGCGCACCTCCGGCCAGGCATGAAGCATGTAGGGTGATGTAGGATTCTCTGCTTTCTCTCTCATGCGTGCGTGTGCGCGCGCGCTTGCTGGATAAGGAGAGAGAATCCTACATAACCCTACATGTCCGTCAGCCTGGGCTGATTTTAAAGAACTTTTGGGATCTGCCTCGAGTAGCGCATGAAGGATCGGTAGCATTAGACCTCCTCTCCCTCCTCTGAGTGCGTGGCACGAACTGACGATGGCGGGACCGTCTGTGGCTGGCGAGCAGTGTCGTAAGGCTCCTCGGCGCGAAGACCGATTCCGAGATAGATCACTCCGTTCATCGTGCGGTTCTTTTGGAAACTGCGTTCGCTCATAAAGGAGGCGAACATCTTGTGGCTGACGCAGTTCTCTCCATGCTCTTCAGCCCAGGCCTTATAGGCGCGGTAGATCACGATTGACGGCGAACGGGCGGTCGGGACGCGAACGCAGTTTTCTTCCAAGAACATTGCGAAGGTGTCTTGTTCGGCCTCGTATTCGCGCGTGGCGGCCACCACCTCGTCGGGTACGCCGAGTCCAGAGCGTTGCCATTCGAGGCATCCCTTTACGGCCCAATTCAGAATTCCGGGGAACTCGGTGCGGAACATTGCCATAACCTCGTGCCGCGGCTTCTGCTTCTCGACGGGAATCGTCACGTCAAACGGGACCAGCTTCAACCGCCTCCAAATCGCCTGGTCCCCCCGAACCTGAGGCTTGTGATTGGTCGCGAGCCACGGCTTAAACTCCGGATAGAACTCGAAAAACTCGGCCCGCATGAATCGCGCGGACATTTTGTCCCCACCAGTCATTTCCTTGATCAGTGCTTCTGACAGGCGCGTGCCGCGGTCGTTCTCCGACGCCCACACAAACCTTGCACCCTTCAAGCGGGCAACATCGTTGGGAATCGCGCCCTCCTTCTTATGCAGGAACGTTTCGACCGGCGTGCGGAGGCCGTAGTCCCCGAGAATCGACTGAAAGACGTCGACCATCGTGGACTTACCGTTGTCACCACCGGCACCGTAAAGGATGAACATTGCCTTGTCGCTCGTGACACCGGTTAAACAAGTGCCAAACGCACGCTGAAGAAATTCCACCAGCGTCTTTCTTCCGTTCATGATCATGTCGAGGAAGGCGAGCCAATTCGGGCACGTGGCAGATGGATCGTAAGCGACGGGCGCGAGCTTGGTAATCAGGTCCTTCGGGTCATGCGACCTGAGTTTGCCGGTTCGAAGGTCTAGAGTTCCGTTCTCCGTAGATAACAACCAGGGATCACTGTCGAAATCGTCCGGGTGACGCGCAACGGAGCGGTCGGACTTCGCCAACGTCACCATGGCGTTCAAGGCGCGGTGAGATTCCGAACGATGCAGATGGCTGAGGAATTCTTCACGCTCGTCCTTATCCTGGATCTTCTTGGCGATGGAATAGAGGCTGCGAATCAGCTCGCCCGCCTTCAGGAAGACCTCAAGCGTTCTGTCCTCTCGCCACCGCTTGGTGTCCCAGATGAACCACTTGCTCCAGACCTCACAGTAGAGGGTCGCACCGCGATACCGCGCGACGAATCGCTTTGAGTTGCCAAGGTCGGTATACTTCTCGGTTCTCGATGCGGCGGGTTGTTTGGGCTGTGCCGGGTCATTGAGTGCCTCGGGCGTTGGTTCGGGCTCCCTGCCCTCGATCCTTCCGATCGCAATCGGGGAGTTGACGTTCCCGCGAAACTGGCAGTCAGCGCAGAATCGCTCGCTGTTCAAGTTACTCTGGACGTACGCGCAGCTCGTCGGCGCGATCGTGTCCTGCGAAGCCTGCTTCAGTTTTTTGTTGGTTTCGCTTTTCGTGTACTTGGTATAGGGTTTGCTCAGTTCGTGCGCCCACCGCTCCGCATCCTCGCATCGGGCCACGACCGTTAGCATGCGGTACCACTCCGGTTCTGACAGCGTCGCGGCGTCGTCACGGCAGTGGCGCATCCAGACGCAGCCTTCCAGGATAGGCTGCAGCCTGGCTAGAGGAAACTTGCCAGGCACAGCCGGTGCCGTCGCCGTCGCTTCTGGGACCTCAATACCTTCAAGCAGATCCTCGAAGTCGTCGGCGTTGTAGCTCCTGTCGGAGTACTCAGCCGTCACAAGCCGCACATCGCCGTGAATCTTGCGGTTAAACGTGCCGGGAATGCGCAGGACGCGGCACAGGTCTGCTGTCGAATCGATGCCCCAGCCGCGCGATGCGGCGAACTGCCGCAAGAGCAACTGGAAACGGCTTGACCGCGACTTTACAGTTGCTCGATCGGTTTCGCTTTCGAGAGTCAAAGGCTCCCGGTAAAGCCAGTAAACCTGGAGGCCAAATCCACTCCGAACAATGATCGACGGCACCAGTCCGGTCGCGGACACCAGACTGAGCGCTTCTTCCTCAGTCTTAGGCAGGTTCGTCGCCTTGTGCGCCAGCCCGTCGATATCAATGTCGGCCCAGACGCCGGGGACCACGATGACGCCTTGCTCCATGCCGCGAGAGCCATTCTTGGGCTGGTGATGCTGCAGTCCGACTGCGGCATAAACGTCGCTTCGCGCAGCACGTTCGGCGCAGTAGTCGACTGCCAGGTCCAGCGCGCCGGCCTGGCTGAGATCGAATGCTCTTGTTGCTTTGTCCTGACGGGTCCAGACGATTAGCCAGCCTTGCCCGCCAGAGCCGTGGAGCCGTTCGAAAAACCCCCGGATCGCGGACTCGTTGATCTCGGGCGTTTGGTTCGTACCCCCTCTCACGTGCCCTCCGCATCGGGTTGGTGCCCCGCTGCCCGTACAGGTGTTAAGGGTTCGCTCGTCCCGGCGCTCCGCTTTTTGCGAGGGGGCTTCTTCTCTCCCCGCCTGTTGCGGGTAGGAGATGTGCCTGGAGAATCGATGTCTTCCTTACTGACTGCACCACCGCGCTCATCTCGGTGCCAACGAATTAGAGTTTGCAGGAAGCCGGTGACGTTCTCCGCAATCTGGCGGGCATCTTCGGTGGTCAACTGACGGTCAGTTCGAGACTGCCAGAAGGTTCGCGTATTGTGAAGAAAGTCGTCCGTCGGCCCGTGCATTGGTGGCGGTGCGCCGCGAGAGCGCGTCTGCGCTCCCTTGCGTGACCCTCCACCTCGGCGTCGCGCCGATGGTAAGCGATCGATTAGGAGTTGCCGTGACGCTCCTGTCGCAGGAGTCGTCATTCCTACGCTTCTAGTTCCTCCTCAGTGATCCGGTAGCGGTGGTTCTTTCCAGCCTTCACTACAAGTTCCCGAACGCCTTTATTGCCGACGCTACATGTGATTGTGATCTCGAAATGGCCGTGCTTCAAACCGTCGCGCACTTCGGCGTCAATCTTCGCCATTGCCTTCACGAGTTGCCCACGATCAACGCTGGTACTTTCCATGCCGTAGTGCCTTACGTACTATGCAGTAGTGCCTTCATGTCCTTAATGGTGGATGCGAATCGAAGGGGCTTTACGGCGGCCTTGTCGCTGAAGAAAGCCATCACATCGCGCGGCCTCTCCGGGCGATCTTCGAAAATGAAGAACACCCTTCTACCTTCGCGCCGAACGCCGGCCAGGTCGTAACCGATGCATCGGAGGAAGCATGCCGCATAGAAGTCATGCGTCTCGTAAATCGCGCAAGCCAATTTCTCAATCGGGTCTGCTTTGTGCATTGTGTCGTTCATACTAAACGCAGCTCCAAAAAAATAATCAGCCAGTCATCTCAGGCGAGAACAGCAAACCTTGATCGCGGCGGAACAGGTTAAGTTCCTCCAGCCGGATTCTCATAGCCTGCTTCGAAACCCCGAAGCCGCGAGCGAGTTCACCTGCAACTAATTCAAACGCCGTGGCCGCGGCGGGCGAATGGTCAAACGTGCCCCGAGTGAACGTGTAGGATGAGTGAGTGCTGCTTCGCCGTTCCCACGCTGCCGCGACCATCTGCCTGGGCATCAAGAGACATGCGGAGAAGTAGTCAGCTTGCCACTCGATCGGCTCTTTGGCCTGGCTGGTACGACAAATCACCGACGGCTCTCTTGGCAGGTTGGGAAAGAGATCACCTTGGTTGGGATCTGGAAGGAAGTAGTGACGGTGCTGCTCCCAATGGCCAATTTCGTGGCCCATCGTGTATCGGTAGCGCCCTTCTTTGTTTGGGTATTCCTTGGGATCGAGACTCTCATCAATCGCGACCAACCGTTCCGGTGCCCATAATGCTCCGAGGATATCGGGGAAGCCAAGGCGAGATCCCAGATTATCCAACTCAAAGGTTAGCTTGAGGTGAGTCTCAAGAATCTCCTCGACCGGCACGGGGGGCTGATTTACCGTACCGAAGCGCTCGCCGAATTCGGCCAATAGCCTGTCAGCGTTCCACTCGATCTGTTGTTTTGACAAGAACCTCACTTTGACCATTTGCATCTCCATTTGATCGAGGCGAGTCTCGGCCGCTGGTCGGGGGAGGAACCTACTTCAGCCGATTCTTCCTCCGTATTTCTTGCGCCTGCTTAGCTAGTCTCTCAATCTCCTGAGCTGATAATCCCTTTGCCGCCCGTAAGAAGGTCGCCATCGCTCGCGGTTGCTCCTGAATGATCTCTGGAAGGTCCGAAGACACCTTCCCTGCTAGAGCCAGAAGTTCGTCAGGATCCTTTTCAAGGATGTCGGCGATGCGCCGCACCGTGTCTTCCCCGGGTGGTGGAAACTCGTCGCGCTCGACCTTGGATAGATATGTCGGACTGATACCTGCCTTCTCCGCGAACTTCCGCAAGGTAATCTGGCGCTCTTCTCGAAGGCGACGTATTGTGGCGCCGAAGCGTTGCGGTGGTTTCTCTCGCGGCACTCGATCCGTTGGCATGTACAGTATATACTAAACGCTAATCGCACCTCCTGTCAAGATCGAGAGTTCAGTTCGCTTTTGGGAAGCGTAAGATCTTCAGGTTCACCTCGGGATCGTGAGGCCCGAAGAAGTCCTCGGGCAAGCCGGCGAACTGTGCCATATCCTTGCGGCTCATTGCCGACGCCTCAACGAGTTGCTCGTGGTTCTGCAATCTCTCTCTCACGATCAGTTCACAAGCCTGCCGAAGGAGGCTCGGCTCTTCTATTGGCAGTTCGTCGTCCAGCGGCTCGCGCTGCCGCCATCCTCTTCGCGAATAGTTGATCCAGAGTCGACGTGTAGTCTCCTCCTTGACGATACCCAGGTCATCCACGCGCTTGATCATCATTCCGATCGAAACCTTCCACTTCGCCTTGAGCACTCGAAATGACTCTAGTGAGATCGAGTACAAATCGTTGAGGAAGCTTTTCTCGGGAAGCAGGAACGCCGCTCCAAATCGAAATGCTTGATCCTCCATTTGTCTAAACTGCGGCGTCTTGAGGAGGTACTCCTTCGGAAACCCTTTATGAACTATCAAATGCGCCAATTCGTGTGCGACGTCGAGACGACTTCGTACGGCCGAGTCTTTCTCATCGTTGAGCACAACAAAAGGAACATCTTCCGGCTGTGCCCAATCCGACAGCGCATCCAGCGTTTCCGCGTCCAGGTGGTCTCGGACAATCAAGGCACCCTGACTCTCTAGGATGCGGACGACGTGAGGAATGGGGCCATCGCCAAGGCCCCAGAATCGCCGCGTCTCTGACGCGAGGTCCTCAAGCCTGCGAGCAGTGAAGTGATTAAGTTCGGCCGGCAGGTTGAAGCTTGGAAATTTTACGACGGGAAATTCGATGGCCTCGCGCAACTGTGCTCTCAGTTCACGAATCCATCCGTACCGTACTTCGGCCCTCGCCCGCGCCGCCTTAGTGGCTGCGCTCATCGAGCGATAGAAGATGGGGCGGTCGAAACTGAGATCTGGAAGCGGCTTGGTGAAGAAATGCATAGGAAGATTGAGCACGGATGCTAGCCGCGTCAGCACCTCGGGGCGCGGCGACCCGCTGCCATTCTCATACTGCGAGACCGCCTGCTTCGTTACGCCGAGCAATTCGGCGAGTGCGGTGATCGTTAGGCCGCGGGCCTCCCTTGCCTGGCGCAGCCTGGCACCAATGAATCCCGGTGAACCAGTCTTCATGCCTGTTTCTTCTGGTTGTTTTTGCGCGCAACAAGCTGGATCTCCGGTGACGCGGTCTCGGCCGATGGAACGTACGCGTTGACAATTTCGGGAAACTTCTTGTACAGGTCGACGCGTGCCACGAACATCGAGCAGTCTGCTGATGGCACAACCAACTGGACGAATGCTGGACGACTGCGGTCTTTCACGTCCTTGCCGTGCAGGAGGATGACATAGAGGTATTGTCCCGGCACGTCATCCTCTGCAGCTTCTAACCCGCCAAAGTTCAAGCTGAGTTGCGGGTTGCCTGCGAGGCTTTTGCGGAATTCGGCGGAGCGCACCGGGGAATCAGGGCTTTGCACGGCAGACTGCGTTAGGATCACCGCTCCCGACATCAGCCTGACGTATGAACCTGTCCCGTTCTTATAAAACTCAGCTTTGACCTGGAGATCCTTAAACCGCTTTCCGATTCCGAGCAGGTCCCGCTCGATGTTGGCGCGGCGCAGGTGGCCGTTGATGTCTCGCGCCTGCTGCGGATCATATTCGGTGTAGGATGAATCGTAGGCCGCCCGATAATCCTCGAACACCGCCCGAAGCAATGACTGTTGGAGTCGGGACGGCAGTGCTTCTTCTATGATGCCAAGGCAATCCGCCGCGCTGATGGTAGACGGGTCTGTCATGTAAAGCAAAATGACAGATTCCATCAGATTTGTCAAGTTATAGGTTGCTTGAAATCTGCCGCTAATGATCTATGTTATTGATAGTAAGTCAAATATAGTCTGCTTTCCAGAATGCCATGGGACAAGCTGGGGATCATTGTTGCTGCCCCAGGATGTAGTCGATCTCCTTATCCAAGAGTTGCGGATTCCGGCAGACGTGGAAAGCCCATTCACCCAACTGGCCCCAGTTGTTGACGGCCTCCACCCACCGGTTTGCGGCGGTATGCTTCGCCTTGGTCTGGTCGTCCTCGAAACCCTTGATCTCCAGCACCACTGTCACGCCGTTCCGCAGCCGCACCAGAAAATCCGGTTCATACGCGTGATCAATCCCCATGTACTCGTAGGGGATCGTGAGGCCCATGTGATCGTTCCGCGCATAGAACTGCACGGCATCGCCCGACTCCAATCGGAAGCCTGCGCTTGATTCCCAAACCAAGGTGTCCAGCACGACCTGATCGATGTGGCTCTTCATCGTCGCGTGGCAGGCGCGGGTGGTTTTGAAATCGACCTCGGCCGTGGTGCCGATCGGCTTATAACGATTCGTGATCGGCATGAGCGGAGCCTCGCCCTCGGATTCATCCGGCACGATGCCATCTCTCAACCGCTCAACCAGGCGCTGGACGTACTTCTCCAAGCCCAACTCGCAAGGATGGCAGTTCTGAAAGTTTACCTTCCGGCGCACGTAATCATCGACGTACCGGAACACTTGGGGGAAAAGCTGATGACGCGATTGGAGGGCAAGTACGCGCCGCCGCCGATCCTTGGCATCCGCGCCGGCGACCGTCAACTGGTCAACGATGAGCCGCGCAATCTGGAACTCGATGGTTTGCAGGTGCGTTCCGCGGTAGTATTCCTCGCGGTTCTGCTCGTCGAATGGGAACGGGCTGCTGTGCGTCGAAGGGCTACCCTCCGCGTACCCGACGGTGGGCCGCACAAACGTGGCGGTCGGTTCCCGGTTCGGCTCGATGTCCAGCACTGGCATCCCATCCACGTCGCAGCGGATCAGGTTCTTCCGCAGCGCGAAGGCGTACCCCTCCACCACCGGGAATCGCATCTCCATGGCCTTCCGTTCCGGCAGGGCACGTACATGATTCTTGGGCCGGTCATCGGGCGCGGGCGCCTTCACGGGCCGTCCCTTGAATGGGATCACCGAGAACGGGATGCCGTAGACGTCCACGTACTCCTCGGTAAGCAGACCGGTTTTCGGATCGGGCACGTAGTCCATCCGCCGTAGGCCGCGCCCCACCACCTGCTCGCAGAGCAACTGGCTGCCGAAGGCGCGCACTCCCAGAATGTGAGTGACGTTGTTCGCATCCCACCCTTCGGTCAGCATGGAGACCGACACGACGCAGCGCACATGCTCGCCCGGCTGCCCCGGCTTGCCCACGGTCGCCACCACCTGGCGCAGCTCCTCGGCGGCGTCCTGCCTCTTCTTTTTCGGGTCGTCGCTCTCGGCCTCAGCCAGCAACTTGGTATCGATCCGGATCGTGCGATTCACATCAGGGGTGTTTGAGAAGTGCTCGGGGAAGATCGCGCCCTTGCCGTAAACCGTGGTGGTCTTACGCTTGCCGGATTTCGCCTTCGGCGCGCCGTTGTTGTTCACCGTCCCAATCTCGTCATCATCCTCGCCGAGCACTTCAGCAACGTCTGCTTCGGTGACCGTCTCCGTCTCCGTTTCCCCGCTGATCTTTCTGTAAAAGACCTCGGCGATATCGGTGTTGTCGCAAACCAGGATGAGCACCGGCGGTACGTGCTCCTGCCCCGGAGTCGCCGCCTCCATCTGTAGAAACCGCTCCTTCCACTGAGAGGCGATCTGCAGGAGCGCGCCTTCGGCCTCGCGGTATACCACCTCCGGCTTAGGCCGTTTCGACTTGCCGGGCAGTCGCTCGCCGGGTTCCAGGTTGTCGTTGATCGCCTTCCACAGCTTGAAGTACTTCGGATCGGGCCTGCCCGTCGTGTCCAGCACCGGCAGGCGCGGAATCTTCACGATGCCACTCTCGATGGCATCAACCAGGCCGAAGTCGCTCACGATCCACGGGAACGGCCTGCCCTCGGGATAGCCGCTTCCCTTCAGATAAAACGGCGTTGCCGAGAGATCCAGACAGATCGAGATGCCTGGGTCGGCTGCGGGATTGGTTGTGCAGTTGTTGATGCGGTCCAAACCATCCAGCCAGACGCGCGCCTCAAGCGCTTCCTCTTCCAGCGTCTTTCTCTCATCGCTGGTCAACTCCTCATCGGCGGGCGCGGGACGCCAGCAGTGGTGTCCCTCATCGTTCATCACCATGATGGGCAGCCTGTCGTAGAGGTCTTCCAGCACCCGGCGCGCGAACGAATCCGGCGTCTCCGGCCCCTTGTTCACCACCGCGTAGCTCTTGCCGCCCTCCACGTGCTCCGATTCCGGCGCGAACCGGTGCCAGTTCGTCACCAGCACTTTTCCGGACTGCATCAGGGGACGATACTTGAGCGGAACGATATCGAACTCCTCGTAGTAGTTGTCCGGGCGCTCCGGGCGCAGCACCTGCAATCGCTCCTTAACCGTCAGGTTCGGACAGCAGATCAGAACCCCGTTGGGGTAGAGCTTGGTCGCCGGGTTCTGGCCGCGATTGCAGAACGCCCACGCGACCACCATCGACATCACCACGGTCTTGCCGCTGCCTGTCGCCATCTTGCAGGCGATCCGGCGCAGCGCCGCCAGCGAGGCATCTTGCGCAGGATCGATCAGCCGCGGAAAGAAGTCCTGGCCCAGACTGCTGAATGATGGGCGCTCTCCCGCAAGCAGCCGGTTCAAGTCCTCTTTGCCGAGCTTCGGATTCCCGCGAATGCCAACCTTCCCTGGGAACCGGATCTCCTGCAAATAGATGATCGTCTCGACGGCTTCGACCTGGCAGAAGAATAACCGACGTGCGCGGTCTGTGCGCGCCCAGTGCCGCAGCAGGTCGCGCGTGACATTGGTCGCGCCGGGGTACCCGGCGTCGCGCCACTTCCGGACGTCCTCCCGCAGCGCGTTGACGAGCGGCAAATCGTCCCGCTCCTCCTCCGCGAGTCCGGTGAGCGTCAATTGGGCGCTACCGGTGCGCTCCGTTTTGTACCAGTAGCTCGCCGGGCGCCGGGTCCCGGCGCGGCTCGCTGCTCCAGTATCTTTATCGTAGATCCAATGGTCGCGTGGCTCTTCGTAGGGATTGCAGAGGATGGGCCGATCCACCGGCTGCACCGGTAGCTGCTCCTGGCCTGGCACGACGACGCTTCCACCTTTGCGGGCCATCGCCTATCTCCCGCGCTCATCGAGCGCGTGAACGCACATCACCTCGTTGCCGCGCGGGTCGATGACCTTTACCGCCACGCACTTGTGCTTGCCCGCCGGAAACGGTAGCGACGCGGTCCCAGAAAACAACTCGAAACGTTCCGGGTCGACGACGCCATCCAGTGCCTTGCTGAGTTTGTCCCAAGCACTCCGATCCGGGAAGAACGCCTGTGTAATGCAGAAAGTCCGTCCGTCATAATCCCCATCCACGAACCACGCCGCCACCTTCGCCGCCCCAGTGTCCACCACATTGTTGCTGACCGGATCGTAGACATCCACACCTTCCATCTCGATGGTGTACATGGCGTCCCCGTCCGGACCCTTCAGCGCCGTGCGCGGACGACCGAAGACGGTGAACAACTGGCTGCCGGGCTGCTCCTTCAAGAGGCCGTTCATACCTGGGTTCACATCTGGACGGATATGCGCGATGTGCATCCGCAGGCGAGGTACGCCTTCGTCGACGACAGCTTGAGCCGGTCCGTCGAAGCTGAATCCGGCGAAGACGAGATCATCGTAACGGCGTGCTGCCGGTTTGATAACCTCCTCGATCATCTTCGCCGTGATAGGGCCGTACTGTGGTCCGAATACTACACCAACCGTGGCGTTGCCGTCCGGGTCGCCATCGGTTTCGCCGGCGTTCACCCACCGCCCTTCGGCGTGGATTCCGGCAGAACGTCCGGTGGCAAAAATCGCGTCGAGGCGCGTGAACTTCTTCTCCTTGTTGTCCGGGAAGCGGACCCCGTCCATCCGGAGCAGACCTACCATCTTGCTCAGGTACGCTTCGAGGTTCTGCGGCGACTCGCCCATCTGAACCTCACGGATGACGAAGGTATCCGACAGTTCGTCGGGCTCGCCGGCGAATCCGGCCTCCACAACTGTGGCATCGCCCAGTGACATCTCCGGCGGCTGCACAGCCTCGACAGTGAATGGACCGCTGACTCGCGTGATCTTGCGGTCCACCTCGGGTTGGTCAACGAGTTCTGCCTGCTCAGCGTTCGCCGCGATGCAGGCGTTAACATCGGCCATCTGAGCGCGCCAGGTACTGCGATACTTCTCTACGGCGTTCTTGAGTGGATCGGGATAGCCAGGGTCCGTGTCGAATGGCACTTCCCAGTGTTGCCATCTCTTGCCCTTCGCCGGGAGTTCCCAGCGACGGCGTTCCGCGTCAGTGATGGCCCTCTTGCCTTCGTCCTTCTGCTTGAGGAGGAGCTTCGTCTTTAGCTCGCTCTTAAGCTTTTCCGGTATGTTACTCAGCGCTGCATTGGCGACCGCAAGTACCTCATCGAGCATCGGTCCATACTTCGCGAAGATCGGGTCGAGGTTTCCATTCTGTGCAATGCTCTTGAGGCCGATGTGCGAAACGGTCTTGTAGCGAAAATTACCAGCGACGCCCTCTGACTCATCCTTCAGCCTGTAGAAATCATATTTCGAAGTAAGAAGCCTCTGGCGCGTGATTGCCACCGCAACTCGGCTGGTATCGACGGTGATCCACCTACGGCCCCACTGTTCTGCCATATAAGCCGTGGTACCGGAACCGCAAGTGGGATCGAGCACAAGGTCTCCAGGATCGCTGGTCATCAACATGCATCGTTCTATGACCTTCGTGTTCGTTTGAACCACATATCGCTTCGCGTCAATGTACCCGGGCCGGTTTGTGTCGTCCCAGATGTTAGTTATCGGTTGCACGGGGAAATCGTCGATGAATCGAACGTATCGAATGCTATTGACGGACGATTCAAGCCGCCCGGCTTTTGACAGTCGGTCAAGACCGGACGTCGTAGTCTTCCAATGTGAGTTTGGAGGCAGAGCAAAACGCTGGGCCTGGAAAGTGTACGGTTCACTGCCGACCGCCGTTGCCCCCTGTGACGCTGTGCCGTCGAGGGAATACGGTCGCACTTGCTCGCCATCGGCGAGTAGGCGTTCTACCTCATCAACGCCAATGTTCTCCCGCCGACCGTCGCTGAATTCAACTCTTGAGTGCGCCCAACCGCCGCCTCGCCGAAGTCCTTTTTCTGAATAGATCTGGTTGTACTTGGCTTTGCCGGCGTCTTTTGCGTACCACAATAGGAAATCGAACACATTCCCCAGACGCTCAGCCGACTGCCCGCCAGTTGTAACGAATGCGATCAAGCCGATCCCGTTCGCCGCCCCGAATACTTCGTCTAACACGCATCGAACTCTATGCAGGTTCTCTTGTCCGATCTGGACGAAAATGCTACCGGAATCGGAGAGAAGCTCCTTAGCCACGAGCAAACGGTCACGCAAGTAAGCCAGGTATGAGTGCACACCAAGATGCCAAGTATCGCGATAAGCCCTGATCATTTCGGGCTCGCGAGTAAGGTCGGCATCACGGTCCTTCGGGTCTCTGTTTCCAAACTCGGCCTGAAAGTTGCTCTTGAATTTGATACCGTAGGGCGGGTCGATGTAGATCATTTGCACCTTGCCCGCGAGATCCTCGCGCCGGGCCAGCGACGACATGACCTGCAGGCTATCGCCCAGGATCAGGCGGTTCGACCAGTCCACGTCGTGCTTGTAGAACTGAACCGCCTCGTTGTACTCCTGCTCCGGATCGGCGAAAAGCGAGCGGTTCACGTCCTCGCGCGCGGCCACTTTCAGGATCGCCTGCGTGCTGACCCGCTCGTGGATGTGGAGGGCGACGGGATCGACCGAAAACGATTTCGTCTCGTGCTTCCCGGCCCACTCCAGCCACGGCTCTTGGCCTCGTAGGGCTTCGGCAAGCGCCCATGCTTCGGCCTCGGTCAACTTCTGCTTAGTGGCCTTCGCCAGTAATTCGGGCAACTCATCGGCGCGGCCCGTCGAATCAAACCGGAGTTCCGGCGGGCGGCGCGGACTGTACAAATACTCGGCCTTCGGGATCAGCGGAACGTAGCCTTCAGCCGCGATCTTAGCCGGCGGATTGTTCTTCCGTGTGGCTTCTGGGTGCCGATAGTCCGACACCGAGGCAAGAGGTCCGCTGCCTTCGCTTCCGCCGGCTTTCTTTTTTGTCGCCATAAGTTATTGAACTCTTTCGATTCTATTCCTTGTTGAGGCTTCCTTGGTAGACAAAAAGCTGTCGCTTCGCGGAGCGTCCTTCGAAGAATGAAGAAGTCGTTAAGCAGGGCCTACCGGGCGGACCGGGAGACCGCTTGCCCGTGCAATACATCGGACCGTTGGTTTGTCCAGCCGCCGGGTCGAGGCCGTTTGAGGGAGAAGAGAGAGATGGCAGGCATAGCTATGCTCATTTTCATGAGCCGACCAACTTGCCAGCGGTGCTAGTTTGCGGCCTTGCGGGCCTGAGCCAAGTACCCCTTCTCCTCTAGCTCCTTGCGAGCGGCCTCGATCTGAGTCTTGGAAAAATGGGGTTTCACGTTATGGACGCGATCGACCAGTTCCTGCTCACCAACCTCGGGCCTGGAGAGGTAAACGATGGTTGATCGAAGTTCCAGTTCTTTCGCCGTGGCGCGGCCATAGTCTCCGATCAACTTGTCGAGCGCGCCCGAAACGTGCGTGATGAAATCTGAACCCCTTTGGATCAAGTCACTTGCGGCGGGGCCGGGACGGATCTCGTAGCCACCAAAGCTTGCATCGTGCGTGACTTCCGCTCCTCGAAAGCCTTCAACGATATCCAAGTCGCCAGCCACTTCTGCGCAATATGGTCCGTACGTATAGAGGGTATACGTGTAGTCGCAATCCACACCGAAAACCCGTTGCAGCAGGAAGATCATCTTCTGGAGCGCCGTCTTGCCGAGCGTGATGCGTTGCGCATCGCACCGCCGGATGATCTCTGCGATAAGCGCATACCGTTCCCACGGGATTTCAAATTTGATTATCATGCTCTCTCCACCATATCAGATTCCTAAGAGTTTCTTCGCCTTTTCTTTGCCTTCCCACGGAACGTAAACCCTACGCTGGGTCACCTTCTCGAGGGCGCGCACCAGGGAGGACCTGGCGGACAGCGGGACGGACGAGTCGTCGATTCCATGATCGGTAGTCGCCACCCGGATGTCCGCCGACTTCTCGAACTTGTACCAAGAGTTGTCGGCCTTGTCGATGTAGCCATTGATCTCCCCGAGCCTCGGTACGATCTTCTCCACGAACTCGTCCCACTCAGCGGTAGACGGAAAGTGCGATGTCTCGTACACGCGCCGATCATGTCGCCGCAGCTTGATCCGCTCGCCGTCGGGTCCGGCAACATCTCCGTCGATGGCGTGCCAGACCCGCGTATCGTTCCATTGTAGGTATTTTTCCAGGTTGTCCGCGACTGTTCCTCCGTTGTCGTGTGGGGGAGGGAACGTCCCTCTCTCCCCGTACTCGTCGCCGTATTCCTTTTCCAAGAGGTGGCTCAGTACGCGCGTCACGTGATGATCATACGCACGGCGTGTGTGATGAAAGTAAACCTGGACGAACATCATGTATCGGGCCAGAATCAGACCCTCGACAGCTTGAACGCCACCTTTTTCGACACCGATCATGAGGCTATCCGTCTCACGATCCACAACGACGCGAAGAGTGGCGATCAACCGATTGATGTCGTACTGCCCGTAGGCAACGCCGGCATGGTGTGAGTCTCTCAGGAGGTAATCCGCCCGATCAGCATCCATCTGTCCAGTGATCAAAGGTCGCCAGAAAAGTAGCTGAGCTGGCAGGCTGCCGTCGTTCTGAAGAAAGTTGCAGACCTCCGCGGCCGTAACTTTGAGTTCGTTCGCCGGGTGTTGGTCGATTACCTCGGGGAGGAGGTGTCGAATCAAAGCTGTTGAATAGTCCTCATGTTTATATTTCTTGCCCTTGGCCGGGTTGGTGGGCATCACCTCTTCGCCCGCATGAGAAAACGGGCAGTGGCCCACATCATGAAGCAGCGCAGCGAGCCGCACAATCACCCGCGCGCGATCAAGGTCGTCCTTCGTGAATTTCGGGCCAGCATCCCCCGTACCTTCCAACTGAGGGCGCAACTGGTCGAACATCATCGTTGCGACCTGCGTCACTCCCAGGGAATGCTCGAAACGGGCGTGACAGGCTGCCGGGTAAACCATCTCGGTGAGTGCAAGCTGCCGGACGCGCCGCAACCGCTGGAAAACCTTATGATCGATGATGTCTTGTTCCCAGGACGAGAGCTTGACGAAGCCGTGAATCGGATCGCGGATGATCTTGTCGCTTTCGCCCATACGATATTGAAGTGGGACCAGTTAGAAGCGTAGCACCGCTGAAACATTTTCGCCACACAATGTCGAGTTTCATTTTGCATAGAATGTCTGTAAACTAAACACTGGACAGATGAGTATGAGGAAACTAATAGAGCCATCACACACCGCCGTCCTTTACGCGCGCGTCTCCTCCAAGGATCAGGAACGGGAAGGCTTCTCGATTCCATCTCAGCTTCAGTTGCTGAGGGGCTACGGGACCAACCGGGACCTGAGTGTGCTTCAGGAGTTCGTCGATGTCGAGACGGCGAAGCAGGCAGGCCGTGCGGGCTTCGGCGAGATGCTGGCGTTCCTGCGGAAGAACAGGACCTGCCGAATCCTTCTAGTTGAGAAGACCGACCGCCTGTACCGGAACCTCAAGGACTGGGTGACGCTTGACGAGCTCGACCTGGAGATCCACCTCGTTAAAGAAAACATTGTCATCTCTCAAGACTCGAGATCATCGGAAAAGTTCATGCACGGCATCAAGGTACTGATGGCCAAGAACTACATCGACAACCTATCCGAGGAAACGAAGAAGGGAATGCTTGAGAAAGCACGCCAGGGCATCTGGCCGTCGTTCGCGCCGATGGGATACCTAAACGTGATGGGTCAAGACGGCAAGCGGACGATCCAGCCCGATCCCGTGATCGCTCCAATGATCCGCACTATGTTCGAGCGCTACGCGAGCGGCACCTACAATCTGAAGCAGATCGCAACGATGGCGCGGGCTGACGGACTGGTCTTTCGAAAGACGCAAAACCCGGTGCCGATATCTACCGTGAGCCTCCTGCTCCGCAACCGCATCTTCAGCGGGGATTTCGATTTTGACGGCAAGACATACAAGGGCATCTACGAGCCGATCGTGCAGCGCGAGCTTTGGGAGCAGGTACAGATGGTCCTGGCCGGCAAGCGGGCGAAGTCAGAACGTATGCGGACCCATGACTTTGCGTTCAAGGGTTTGATCTCCTGCGGGCACTGCGGAGGCGCGCTCGTCGGCGAGATCAAGAAACAGCAATACGTTTACTACCACTGCTCGCAGTATAAGGGGAAGTGTCCAGAGCCGTACGTGCGCGAGGAAGTGCTGGAGGAGAAGTTCACAGAGCTTTTGCGCAATCTGGTGTTCACTAAGGAAGTGTCTGACTGGATGATCACGGCCCTTCGCCAGAGCCACAAAGACGAGAAGCAGCACCACGACGAAGCGATCTGCCGTTTGCAAGCCGAGTACAGGAAGCTGCAGGACCGGATCGACGCCATGTACGTCGACAAACTCGATGGTAGGATCAACGCTGCCTTCTTCGACCAGAAGGCGGCCGAGTGGCGCGCCGAGCAGGACCGTATCCTCCGCGACGTCGCAAATCACCAGACCGCGAACCGGACTTACATAGACGAGGGCGTCCACCTCTTGCGCCTGGTTCAACGCGCACCGCAGTTGTTCGAGAAACAGGAACCGGCAGAAAAACGGCAACTCCTGAATTTTCTACTCTCGAACTGCGTATGGAAGGACGGCTCGTTGACCACCGAATATCGGCAACCCTTTGACTTGTTGGCGGTTGCGCGCCAGGAAGCCGATGCACTCCAGCGGAAGAGTGGATCGAAAAAGGCCAAAACTGATAACTGGCTCCCCGGCATGGATTCGAACCACGAACTTGACAGGTTTTGGAACTACCGTAACTTACTGATTCTACAAAGGCGCAAAAGTTATCAAAAGCATCAAAATCACGCTCTCCGTACAAAATCGGTACAAAACTTTAAAAGACTCAAGAGCTTGCTTGGGCGCATCCGGCTACGCAGACCGGGCTCTCAGTGCCACTTCCGGGATTCAAACGCGTCGCCATGGCTCAAACTTGATTCATGCCGCCGTCGACAGCAAGCTCGATTCCCGTGATGTAGCTTGAATCATCCGATGCCAGAAAAACCATGGCGTTGGCGACTTCATCCGGGGTGCCGACACGCCCCAGAGGGATGCTGGCGGACATCTGCTGCGAGAACTGAACGACTTGCTCGGCGCTCATGCCGAGGCTGGTGTTATAACCTTCTGTTGGCACGACGCCGGGGCTGATGGCGTTCACACGGATTTTACGCGCCTTGAGGTCGGTCGTCCAGCCGCGAGCGAAGGACCGGATGGCGGCTTTGCTGGCGGCGTAGACGCTAAAGTCGTCCATGCCTTTCGAGGCAGCGGACGAAGCCGTCAGGATGATAGAGCCGCCGTCTTTCATCAGCGGCAGGGCTTTCTGCACTGTGAAAAGCGTGCCCCGGACGTTGCCGTCGAATGTTTTGTCAAAATGCTCTTCCGTTATTGCACCGAGCGGAGCAAAGGTGCCGCCCCCGGCATTGGCGACCAGGATGTCAATGTTCCCTTTCTCTTTTTTTACCTGTCCATACAAACGATCGAGATCGGCCAGATTGGCGATGTCGCCCTGGACGCCGGTGACATTGCGGCCGACTTTCCTGACGGCCTCGTCCAGTTCATTCTGGCGGCGGCCCGTAATGAAAACATAGGCGCCTTCCGCGACAAACCGTTTCGCCGTGGCGAGGCCGAGGCCGCTGGTAGCGCCCGTGATAACTGCTACTTTTCCGTCTAGTTTATTTGCGTTCATAATTTTGCTCCTTGAGACCGGTTGTGGCTGTGCTCGTGGTGTCGCTCATGGGTTTCCTCGATTTATGTAGTGATCATTATACAATACAATAGTGTTGCGGGAAATAGTCAAGGCGTTTAGTATTTCAGTACAGTGGCAGGACCCTCAAAAAGACCCCAAAAGGCACGCGGACGTCCTCGGGCATTCGACCGGGAGGCGGCGCTTCATCGTGCTATGGAATTATTCTGGCGACAGGGGTATGAGTCGACGTCAATCAGCGACCTGACCTCCGCTATGGAAATTACTGCGCCCAGCCTCTACGCCGCGTTTGGCGACAAGGAGCGCCTGTATCTGGAAGCTGTGGAGCGTTACAAGTCCGGCCTCGGGGATTCAGGCAGCATTCTCGCCGGGGAGGCGACCGCACGGGGCGCCATCGAGCGGCTTCTCGAAGCCTCGGCGATTGAGTTGACGAATACCAAGGACCATCCTCCCGGATGCATGGTGGTTGCGTCGGCAATAAACGGCTCGCCTCAATCCGCCCACTTGCAGGCCGCCCTCAGGGGTTGCCGCCTTGAGGCGGAGGCGCGCATCACCGCCAAGATTAAGCGAGGCGTCAGGGACGGAGAACTCCCGCCCCGCACGAATGCAGCCGCACTGGGCAAGTTTTATATGACTGTGATGCAGGGCATGACGATTCAGGCCAGGGACGGGGCAACGCAAAAGGAACTGCTTGCCGTGGCCAGGGCGGCAATGCTTCAGTGGCCCTGAGTTTTCCTGAGGACAGTCTGTTGGCTCCCAGTCCTGCTGGTGCCGCCGCGGTTATGACAGGCGCGTTTCACAGAGAAATTATCCCTTGGATTAACGTGGAACGACAGCCAGGAAGGGCGAGTGCTAGCGCAGGGCCGGGGCGAATCCGCGCGGAGGCGCGGACCGGGCTCTATGCGCTTCGCGCACCGAGCCCCGGTGGGGTCTCGGCCCATGCGGGTGACGATCCCTTTCGCGGACGGCGCCACCAGCGCCGGCCCGATGGAGAAGGCCGTGGCTACGCTCGTCGGCGACCCCAAGAAGGTGTTCGAGGCGTCCTACGCCCAGATCCATTAAGCGCTTCGCGCCCTCGTGAAGCGCGCGATCAAGAGCGGCGACATACGCAAGGACCTCGACCCGAATAGATCTTCTTCGCGCTCTTGTCGGTGTCGCCAATGTCTCAGCCAGCCCTGACTGGCAGCAAAGCGCGCGGAGACTCGTGGAGATTCTCACCTTGGGTGCGCGGCCAACCAAATCAGGCATCACCTCATAGCCTGGTGGAAGCGGTCACCTCGTTTTATTTTCCATACGCGTGCGCAATCTGACCGACCAGCGTGGCCCAAGGCATGTCCATGGCCCCGTAGACTTCGCCAGCCTCCGGTCGCGCATTGTCCTTGAGGATTTCCACCATCAAGGTCGCGTAGTCCGAGACGACGACGCCCGCCTGCAGCATACGCAGGAGCCCGACTTGATGTTTGGTGTCGCTGAACGTGCCCGATGCGTCGACTGCCACATAAGCGTCGAACCCCTTGCCGACGGGGGTGATCGCCGGAAAAGCCGCACAGACTTCGAGCGAGATGCCGGCGAAGATCAGCTTCTTGCGGCCGGTTGCTTCAATTGTGCGCGCGACGCGCGCGTCATCGAAAGCGTTGACCGATGAACGGTCGATAATCTCGATACCCGGCAGCGCCTCCACGAGTTCTGGGAAAGTCGGACCCCACATGCTATCGCGCGCCGTCGTGGTAACAACAATCGGAAGCTTCAACGCTTTCGCCGCTTTCGCCAGCGCCACCACGTTATGTTTCAGCTCGCCCGTCGAGTAGTCACGTACGCCGGTCATGAGGCCGACCTGATGATCGACGAGGACGAGCGCCGCGTTTTGGGACGTCAGGGGCTCGTAAGGGCGGGTTTGATTGTTCACGGCTTTCTCCTTGGATTTTTATGGTTGTTAAATGATCTTTCGCAATTTGGATCAGGTTGAAGTGTAAACGGCGTCCAGCCGCCCCATCTTGCCGGCGCGATAGCGATCAAAGGCTTCGTCGAGTTCTTCCTGGGTGTTCATGATAAACGGGCCGTTGGCGGCGACAGGTTCATTTGGGTTTTCTCCTGAAAGGAGGAGTAGATGCGCGGTGCCTTTCGGCGAAAAGAGAAGCGACTCGTCCGACTTTTCTATCCGGATGCCGACCGCTTCATCTTCCTGAAGAACTGTTTTTGTATTGCCGGCAGCGACGGTTACTGACCCGGACAGGACATAAACCATCACGGTCCGACGCTTTTTGGCGAGGTATGTCCAACGGGTTTCCAGTCGGGCGTCAAGGAAGTCAAACGGTTCCACAGGCTCTACGGGAGCGTGTAATTCTCCCAATTCACCGGACAAAACCCGCACGTGATTTCCGCCGGTATCTTTCCACACCGGGATGGCGGACGAACGGCCATAGAAATAGGGGACAGCAACCCCTTCCTCCGATTGTTTGAGATTTCTCCGTCTCAAATACGACTATATCCCAGGATGCCAAGGCGCCAAAGACTCATCGTTCCCGGCCTGCCGCATCACATTACACAGCGCGGCAATAATCGAGGCCAGGTATTCGACTCCGACGCCGACCGCGTCTTGTTCCTGGATCTCCTGGCGCGATACTCCCAGCAATATGGACTGGCGATCTGGAGCTATTGCCTGATGACCAATCATTTCCATCTGGTCGCCGAGCCCGCCAACCACACTGCAATGGCAAACACCCTGGAACGGGTCGAGTCCGACTTTGCCCGCTTTGTCAACGTCCACCGCCGCTCCTCCGGCCATCTCTGGCAAGCTCGGTATTATTCGGTCCCGATGGACGCTGCGCACTGCTGGAGGGCCGTCGCTTAAGTCGAGAGAAATCCGGTTCGAGCCGGAATGGTGGACGCGGCTGAGGACCACTTATGGTCCAGCGCAGCCGCCCGCATCGGAAGGTGCGCGGCGCCGCTGTGGCTCATGCTCGACCAGTGGCGAGAGCAATGGACACTGAAGGAATGGCTTGCGATCCGGCAAAACGAGACGTCGGATCGTGAAATCGGCGTTGAACTGCGTGAGGCAACCCTGAGCGGCTATGAATGCGGCGGACCATCCCATTAGTTACATTTTCAAATTCTCGGTTTGGCATTGAGTTGAGCTTCCGCAATAAGTTGTGGAAGGATGCGCGACACTCCATCTACCATCCTGTTAGCCGCACCTGGTCTAGCCGCACCTGGTCTGATCACAGACCGATGCGTGACACCAGGCGCTCAAACGCGGGTTCTCCCAAGATGGACTGGAAGCGGGGATCGGCCTTGATCCAGGCTAGTTTTCGGGTTCCTTGTTCGAAAGCCCGTTCGAGGTGCGAGAGGGCAGAAGTTGGATCTCCCATCCCCACGAAAATCAAGGCGTAATGGACGGGGGACACGAATTGACGGCTGGAACTCTCCCGGAGCTCGTCCAGGATCTGGCGGGCTTCTTGTAGGCGCCCGAGGCGCGCCAAGCCGTATCCCTTTTCAGCGAGCGCCTCTGGCGAAGGTCCCATAATCCGGAGTGCCTCTTCGAATTCCCGCAACGCCGCATCCCCTTCGCCTTGCTCCAGCAGGACTCGGCCAAGGGACCAGTGCGCATGTCCGAAACCGGGATGCAGTTCGAGGGTCGTGCGCAAACTCGCGGCAGCATCTTGCCAACGATGCAACCGGTAATAGCAGCCGCCCACGGCTGTGTGGGTGATGGCCGAGAGCGGATCGAGCCTGGAGGCTGTCTGGCAAGCATCCAACGCCTCTTCCAGCCGTCCGCGCGGGGTCAGGAAGTCGAGCCCGTAGTGAAACCAGATGTCGGCAGATCCCGCGCCTGTCGCGAGAGCGCGCTGGAAGGTCTTTTCCGCGGTTTCCCAATCCCAGTCATACCCGGCCTGAACCGTGGCTAGCAGGCACAGTCCGGCAAACGAACCGGGATCCAATTCGAGTGCCCGCTGCAAAGCGGCCTTCACTCGAGGAATCGCTTCACTGGTGGCTTCAAGCCCGTACCACTCCAGCGAGGCATGGCACTCGGCAGCGGCAATGTGGTTGCGAGCCTGCTCTGGATCGAGCTGCTGCGCACGGATCAGGCATTGTAGAGCCTCGCGCAGACCTTCCCCTGTGTGCTGATTGAAAAAATGGCGACCGCGGAGATAGAGCTCATACGCCGCGGGATCTTGACGAGCTGGTTTCGGGCGCTCTGTGGCGAGTGCAACGCGAAGCTTGTCGCGCAGTTGTTCCAGCACCGCAGCGCTCAATTCATCCTGGAGAGCGAACAGGTCCTTCATTCCGGCGTCAAATCGCTGGGACCAGAGCACGCAGCCGGTGCGAGTTTCGCTCAACTCGGCTATCAAACGAAGCCGGTCGCCGGCGCGGCGCAAGGTGCCATTTACCAGATGCGACGCACGTAGTCTTGCGCCGATTTCCTGGGGATCAAGAGTCGTTGCCCTGCACTGAAAGGAAGAACTCCGCGAAACGACCCGAAGCCCTTCTATCTGAGTGAGACCGTTGATGAGTTCCTCGGCTAACCCATCGCAAATGAACTCATCGGCCGGGTCGAAACTCGAGTTGGTCAACGGCAGGACCGCAATGGTGCGAGGCTCGTCCTCATTATGATAAGCCCAGATCTGCGGACGGAAGCGTGAGCGCGCGCTGCCAACAGATACTTCGCTGACATGTGTAACTTCGCCGCGGATCACCTGTTCCAAATCGTCCAGTAATTCCCTGATGCTCGCGTATCTGTCCTTCGGATCCTTCTGTAGCGCCGCACTGACGATCTGCATCAGCTCCAGAGGCACGTCGTGCGGCAAATTGGTGATCGGGGCCGGTTCGTCGAGCAAAATCGACCTCAATATGGACTTTCCTTGATGTCCGAACGGAAGTTTGCCCGCCAGCATTTCATAGAACACCACGCCCAAGCTCCAGATATCGCTCCGGCAATCGCCCATTCCGGAATCGATTTGCTCCGGAGCCATGTAATTTGGTGTGCCGATGTGTGCAATGGTGCGAGTGGCCGCTGGATCGGCGAGGCAACTCGCCAAGCCGAAATCGACCAGCTTCACACCGCCTTGGAGCGTCACAAAGATATTGGCACTCTTGATGTCGCGATGAAAGATGTTCTTATTGTGGGCTTCCTCGAGGGCTCGCCCCGCCTGCTGGCAAATGGTGACCGCCTGCTTCCACGGCAACGGCCCCCGCTTGATCATGGACTTTAGATCCGCACCCTCCAGATATTCCATCGCAATAAAAACTCTGCCATCCACCTCGCCTGCGGCATAAATGGTGCAGATATTCGGATGGTTCAAACTGGCTGCAGCTTGGGCTTCGCGAAGCAAGCTGAAGCGGGGGACACCTGAGCTCGGGTCTGCGGAAACAAATTTTAGGGCCGCCTGGCGTCCCAGCTGAAGATCGAGGGCCCGGTATACAACGCCCATTCCTCCCTTGCCGATAAGTCCCTCAATGCGGTACCCGGCGAATATCCGGCCGACTTCTATGTCGTCGTTCATAGGGCGCCTGCGACCGTGCCGGAAAGCTCTGGAGCCGTTCTCGGCAACCTCACCGCGCCCCGTTTCATTGCATCGAGTGCAGCAAGCCGGTATTCTTTTGCGCTTAGGTACGCCATCATGAGCGCCTGCAATTGGGTAGGACCTCATTTTACCCGGACTTGGCGCCCCGGTGTAACCGGCCGATTTCCCAATGACAAATTTCTCATGTCAATGCCAAATAGAAATGTCCTCTGTCAATTTCCCAATGACACCCAGGGGCTGTTGCGGTATCATATTTACCCTGATCTAAAACACGCTCGGGAGAATCCCAATGACACAACCCGCCGCCCAAAGAGACGCCAACCGCGGACTTCAAAAGGCCCTGGACCATCTGACAACACACAATATCTCCAGGCGGCGCGACATGTCCTGGCCCGTCTTTTTGGTCGAGCTACTGCGCGTAGCATCCACCCTTGAACATAAGCTAATGGTGCAGTATCTGTTCGCCGCTTACTCACTGGGCGGTCCACAGGTGCCCGAGCAGTACAGGGATAACGTTCGCGCCTGGCAGGAAAGCTTGCTCACAGTTGCCCGCGAAGAGATGGGGCACCTGTTGACCGTGCAGAACATTCTGACGTTCCTGGGAGCGGAAGTTAGTTTCGCCACCGGCGAGTTCGCATGGGAGGTCCCGTATTTCCCCTATGAAGCAGTATCCTTAGACTCTCTCGCCTGCTACGTCTATGTGGAGATGAATACCACGGACATTTTCCCCGAAAAAGAGGAGATCATGAAACGCGCGTGCGCCCACGCGCGGGTTTCGGTGGACAAACTGATCCCGGTGGAGGAACTATACGCCGTCATTATTGCCCTGCTGGGCGATCTGGAGAAGATCCCGGAATCCGCGCTGAGGCCAGACTCCTACCTCTCACAGGCGTCGTGGGACGATTGGGGCCGCGGCTACCAGCCGGATCCCCGGTCCCTCGATGCCGAAGGAAGCCTGGATGATGGGCGACCAGCGCCGGCGGACCACCACCGCGCCATTCTTCTGATCAACAACGTCTGCACGCGTACGCAGGCAATCGCAGCCCTAACGGCCCTCAGCACCCAGGGTGAAGGCCCTTCCATTCGCCCCGGCAAGCGCATCGCACTGTCGCCAGACAGTGAGGCCTATACAGAGGAAGGGACGGATCCGCGCGAGCCGTCGCACTTCGAGCGCTTCATTAAGTTCTATCGAGAGATGAAGAAACTCTGCGAAGGCGGATGGCAGCCCGCGCTGCCCGTTGCAACCAATCCCAGCACCGTGGAGGTTCCAGCCGGCACCTACATTTCCTCCAAGCGCGCCCGCGATTGGGCGGAACTGTTCAACATGCGGTATCGCATGCTGCTGATGCTTCTCACTCACACATTCCGGCTCGCCCGCAGCTCGCGCCCGGACGAGCCAAGTGTGCGAGCCGTGACTATGCACCGGGTGTTTGGCGAAATGTACAACCTCAAGACGATCGCCACCCTCCTGGTCCAGATGCCCTTGAGCGATGACCCAGCGGACCCCCGGCGCGCGGGTCCGCCCTTCCGTTTGCCCAACACGCACTCGCTGCCTCCCACCGACGCCGATTGCTGGAGCCTGGACATTGACATGCTTAAAACGGCGGACGGCATCTGCCGCGAGATTCTGCTGGAGGAAACCCAGACTCCCAATCGCAACTATCTTCTTACGCTACTGGATCTCGACAACCAAAGAATAAAACGGATCGAAAAGATTCTGACTGGCTTGAGCTCGATGGAAAGGTACTCCTAATGACCCTTCGCGAACTGCGTATTCTTCCTCCACTCGCTATTGGACGGCTTGGTTCCGCCGCCAAACCTGTCGACAACTACACGGCCGAGGATGATCCTGAGCATCCATTGAATTTCCGCCGCATTACGCCCAAACGAAGCCTCCGTGTAGACAACGTGACGGGAGAGGTCCGCGCTCAGTTGCCAAGGGAGATAGCGTTCAAGAGCGACTCACACATCCGCCCGGTGGCTCCATTTCTGGAAGTATTCGCGGTCATCGGACACGCCCAGGGCGAGGATACGATTGAGCCCCTGACCGCGAATCTTCTCAAGAGTCTCCACCTGAAGGTGGAGAACATTACGTGGCGTGTTCACGTGGCGAACCGCAAAGTGGTTCGGCGTACCGGGAATGTGAAGAACCTGGTCGCGGCCGATACCGGCTGGATTGGCGATCATGACTCTCATCCGCTCCAGGGCTATTGCAAAAATTTCATTTCGCCAAGCGCATGCATTGAGTTCGGGCACGTCCGGTTCATCCGGCCCAACAAGCAATTTCCGGGAATCCGACTGAGATTTACGCCGGCAAAAGGACTGATCTACGGGCCCAACAAGGCGCCTGGGGAGCAACCGGATCCAGTGATTCCGCCGGAACGCGCCATTTACGATCGGAAGAAGGACTGGGTTCGCTTCGGAAAGGATCCGGTCGAAAACGAAACGCTGCCGCCGTCGCTCTATGCGATCGAACCGCCCGCGCCCAGTTGGCTCAACGACAATATTGCGATTAGCCGTGGTTATCTGGACGATTCCTGCGACGGGTTCGTTGAGGTGAAGCTCACGCAACGCTCTGGGAAACCACTCACTGCCACTGCACGCATTTTTGCCGGTCCGCCCGCGCTGGTCCCCGACGCGATGTTCGTGCGCAACCTGGGTGACGATCTGGAGCAGATCCTCTACGGCCCCAACGTTGCCAAGGACGAGCCGTTCGAAGTTACCTCCAATCGGGCGGCCGATATCATCCGGCGTGCCTATGAGACGGTTCGGTTTCTGAATGTTACGTTGATGAACGGCAATAATTTCAACGGCCGCAACGCGCTCACGCTGGATACCATGGCCGAAGAAGAATCCGCCGACACGGAACGGGCCATCCGGCCGGTGATGCCGCCGGGCACAGTCGACACCGGCGCGATCCTCAGCCTGCACGAACAGGTGTATGCGGCCTTGCGTGGCGGAGCTGCGCCCTGGTTCGTAGATCTGCTGCGCCGGCCCGATGAGGCAGCCGATTTCACCGATCGCGGGCGCAGGAAAATGCCTGCCATGATGTGCGCGGCGGATAATAACTACCTCGCGCTGACATGGCGTCAGATCGACACCATCCGGCGCGCCGCGGACCGGTCCATGTTCCATGTGGCGGAGGAATTCAATCCGGACAAACCGGATGGTTTGACACCACTCAACCTTTCGGCGCAACTGCACTACGAAGCGGCGGGCAATCCGCTCAGCTCGCGCCCGGTGACCTCAGTCGCGAATTGTTGTCCCGGTCTCGAGATGGATTTTCGCGCCGTCTGGCGGCGCATGTTCAAGGGCGTCGTTTTGCGCGAATACGATAACCTCGTCGTGGATATCGATCCCGGCGTGAAGGATCCGAAAATCCCGCGCCTGAAAGGACAGCGCCTGCTGCGCGTGCGCTTCCCGGAAGACCCGTCTGGTAAGGGGTACCAGATGATGACACCCATGTATGGACCGGCGACTTCGGACATACAGGGCAAAGTCCGGTTGACCACGGACTTGAACCCAAACGGTCTCGCTCCTCTCGAGTGGTCCAATGCCCTGGCTCACATTCTGGACACGCATCAGGGCAAGACAGTATTGTGCGACTTCACCAGGAATCTGACCAAGGAGACCGCCGAGATGCAGCAACCCTGCATCGACAAGCCGAAGAACTATGTGACCGTGCCGTTAAGAGTCCGAAAGTTTTTTGAGGACGGAACCGCCGTTATCTCCCGTGCTCTCGCCGAAGCCGGAGAGCTGACGCAGGGGCTTTGTTCGCCGTGGCAAAACGACTACCGCGAGTGTTCGTGCTACTACTGGGCGTCTGCCCGCCCCGACTTCATTAACACGGAGACCGCCGGGACCGGCCTGACCAAAGGAGACAATTGGCTTCAAAAAGTGCGCACCGGCGACTATGTGCCGGATGACTATCAGGACTCGCGGCTCATTCTCTACGATGAGCTATTCCTGGAGTGGGAGAAGTGGCTGAAGTTTCAAATCGGCGGCAAGGATGTGCCAGACGCCCAACCTCTAAAGAGACAAGCGCCAAAGGACCCCCAATGAGCGCTTCGGAAGCCGCGCGCTGCATTGCAGATTCGGCTCCGCGTGTTCCCCAGGTCCATTTGCTGGAGACCGCCCAGGGGCGCCATCTCTTCGTCGCCGATGGGAGCCGTCTCTTTTCCACGGGTTCGCTCCTCTTCAGTGAATTCGAAGCGGCGATGGCAGCGGAGGGCGGCGGAGAAATCGCCGCTTTGTTACAGCAGGTAAGACTGAGCGGGCCACCGCTGATCGATGATGCTCCCCTGGCGCCCCCACCCATCCACGCGCTGTCCCTGGCGGTGGCGCAGAAATGCAACCTTGGCTGCACCTACTGCTATGCGCAGCAAGGCGAGTTCGGCGGCCCGGCGAAAAATATGTCGCTGGAGGATGCCAAGCGCGCTGTCGACCTGTTGGTCAACGGGGCGGCTCCAGGCGCAAAACTGAACCTCGCGTTTCTAGGCGGCGAGCCGTTGGTGAACCGAAGTGTTCTCCGGGCCGCGACCTTATACGCGCGGGAGATGGCCGAACGCCGCTCCATCCCCATCACATTCTCTATCACCACGAACGGGACGCTGCTCACTCCGGAGGATGCCGATTTCTTCGAGGCGCACGCATTCTCCGTCACCATCAGCCTGGATGGTCCGCGTGACGTGCACAATCAACTCCGCCCATATAAGAGCGGCAGCGGAAGTTTTGACGAGATCATGCGCAGGGTCAAGCCTTTGTTGACCCGGCAGCGCCAAATGCAGGTCTCGGCCCGTGTGACCGTAACACCCTTCAACCTCGATTTACGCCGGGCGCTCGACGAATTCATCGACGCCGGCTTTCACAGCGTCGGCTTCTCACCCATGTTGAGTTCGCCGAATGGCAGCGGCGAAATGCGGCACTCGGATTTGCAGGCCATGCTGGGCCAGATGATCGATTGCGGGCGAGAGTTCGAGCGCCGCACGCTCGCCGGTGAACGCTATCCGTTCGCCAATATGGTCAACGCGCTGCGTGAGATTGAGCGCGGCACGCACCGGCCGTATCCATGTGGCGCGGGCGCCGGTTACCTGGGCGTCTCGGCGGACGGCGAGCTTTCGGCATGCCATCGTTTTGTGGGTGATGAGGCCGGTTCAATGGGCTCGCTCGCCGCGGGTGTGGATCTCAATCTCCAAGCGCAATGGCTGGCCCAGCGGCATGTGCACACCCAGGAACCCTGCAAATCCTGCTGGGCCCGCTACCTCTGTGGTGGCGGCTGCCATCACGAAGTGATCCGGCGCGGTCGCCCCGCTTGCGACTATATTCGAGGCTGGCTGCACTTCTGCCTGGAGACTTGGCTGCGCCTGCGGCAGCGGCCGGCTACGACTGCTGGAATGTCATGGCCGAAATCTGCGTAATTGGGGCCGGGCCCGCCGGGAGCACCTACGCTACACGGATGGCGCAACTCGGACATGACGTTCATGTCGTCGAAGCCGCCCGGTTTCCGCGCTCTCACCTCGGCGAATCGTTGAGCCCCGGCGTCCTTCCTTTGCTCGAGACTACAGGCGCCCGCCAATCCATCGAATCCACTGGCTTTGAGCGCGTCCGAAACGTGCATGTGACTTGGGAGGATGGACCTCAGGTTCGAGAGGACCCTCGAGAACAGGGCTTGCTTGTCGATCGAGGTAAGTTCGATCAGCTACTGCTGCAACGCGCCGGGGAACTCGGCGTGCGCGTGCACCAGCCCGCGCGTGTGTTGGGATTCCAGCGAGAGGGCGAGCGCTCGAGAGTCGAGATCGAAGTTGAAGGCGCCGTCGAACAGCTCTATGTCGATTTCGTTGCGGACGCGAGTGGACGCGAAGCTGTCAGCAGGCCCGCGCGGCAGCAAGTGGGATGCTCCACCGTCGCGCTTTATGCATATTGGCGAGGTCCCAACCTTCCACCGGAGCCGCGAATCGAGGCCGGAACGGATGCGTGGAGTTGGGGCGTTCCGCTACCGGATGGTAGCTACAACACTCTAATCTTCGTCGACGTCAATCACTTCCGCTCGGCGCCGCCAGCAACACTGACGGAGCGATTCCTCGACTTGCTCGCCAAATCCGGGCTCATGAGGGGCTTGAGCGATGCGCACCTCGACGGATCCGTTCGTGTAACAGATGCGACACCCTGGTTAGACCCGGCGAGCGTCACGCTGTCCAATATCCGGATCGGAGAGGCTGCGCTCGCAATTGATCCGATCTCTTCGAGCGGCGTCCAGAACGCGATCCAGAGCGCGCTGGCCGCGGCAATCGTCTCCAACACTCTGCTGCGAAAGCCTGCGTTGGCGGATGCCGCCATGCGCTTCTACCAGTCGAGTTTAGAAGGGGCTTCCAGTCGCCACTGCCGGTGGGCCGCCGAACGCTACAGCAGCGTCGCGTCGCAGCGCGGCGGTAAGTTCTGGGAGGCTCGTGCCGCCGGCGTGCGGCAATCGAAGCCGGAACCGCTGCCCCGCATTTCAGTCGATCGACACATGCTCGAGGCAAGGCGTGTAGCACTTTGCCCGCAACTGGAATTCGTGGAACTGCCGTGCCTGGACGGCGATTTTGTCGCCCTCAAGCCCGCGTTGCGCCATCCGAATCTGGAAATTCCCGTCGCGTGGATCGGGCCCCACGAAGTTGCGCCTTTGCTACGCGAGATAGCGGCGCCATCAACGGCGCTGCAACTCGCGATCTCCTGGTCCCGCCAGATTCCCCTCTCGTCGGGCATCTCCATTGCGAGTTGGCTCCTCAGCCGCGGGATCCTGGTAGACGAATCGACAGCAGGACCTCAGCCTCGCTTGATATAACAGCGGCTGACGGAAATTCCAACACAGCCGGGAAATTCCGGAACTGGCAAATACCCTTCGGATTCATACAGCGCAATCGCCCCGGCGTTGTCACATCCCGTCTCCAACACGGTCGAGCGAAACCCGCGGCGACGCGCTTCTTCTTCCAAGTGCCGCAGGATCTGACGCGCGGCGCCGTTACGCCTCGCGCCCGGCCGCACAAACATGCGCTTAATCTCCGCGCACTCCTCGTTCACTGGCCGGAACCCGCCGCACCCGATGGTCTGGCCCCCCTCTTGTGCGACGACGAAGTATCCACCGGCCTTTTCAAACTCAGCTTCGTCGATCCCACCGATGACGGAGTCGGGATAGAGTGCGGCGATCTCGGTATCCAATTCGTGCATCAACGCACGAGCTTCCTCATGTGCGGGGCTGATCACCAAGCATGAAGCCCGATGGCCTTCAGCCAAGTGACCGTCAGGCTGGCCGAAACGCTCTTCGGGCGAACACGATGCATCGGTCACGGTCTACCAATATATCAGGATGTCCGATTGCAGTAACTCCAGAGAACGATGGAAATTGCGGGAGAGACGGAGGTTGCCCCAATCCGCTTCGCGGCGAGTTATACTCGCTATCTGGCTGCTAACGATCGACTCAAAGCCGGCATACGAACGGATCCTCCAACCAAGCTCGCTCCCATCCGGGTCTGCTAAGATCGCTGGCTCTCAGGCTACTTCCTCCCGCAGCAGGCGGGGACGTGCCCATTGCGATCAAGAGAAGGAGTAGCGATGGTCCAGCCCTTGGGCGACTGGCTGACGGCGAATGGCCTCTCCGAGTTTGAGGAAGTCTTTGCCCAAAACCAAGTCGACCTGAGGACACTGCTGGTCCTAACAGAACCGGACCTCAAAGAACTCGGCCTTCCGTTTGGTCCACGCAAACGGATCCTTAATGCGATCTCGGAATTGAAGGATCAGACTGCGCAGCGGCCGGTAATCGAGATACCCAAGGTTTCCTCGTTCGGCGAACGGAGGCAACTGACCGTGATGTTCTGCGATCTTGTGGGGTCCACGGCGCTATCCACAATTCTGGATCCCGAAGAACTGAACGCGTTGATCCAGAGCTACCGCAAGACCTGCAGCGACGTTGTCTCACGCTATGCGGGGCACGTGGCTCAGTATCTGGGCGACGGGCTCATGGTGTACTTCGGTTGGCCCGTGGCGCACGAGGACGCGGCCGAACGCGGCGTGCGGTCTGCGCTCGACATCGTGTGCGCCATCCAGGCTATGCCCTCCGCCAGGCCGCTGGCGGTTCGTATCGGCCTCGCCACTGGCCCCGTCGTTGTGGGGGGGGATTCGCGAGATGGCGGCGCGGAAGCCGGTCTTGCAGTGGGCGAAACTCCCAACATGGCGGCTCGCTTACTGGCTCTGGCCGACCCTGGCGAAATCGTGATTGCACCGGCGACCCGCCGTCTCTTGGGCGACACGTTCGCGCTAACCGATCTGGGACTGCACTCACTCAAGGGCATTGCACAACCCGTGCAGGCATGGCGCTTGGACGAAGCGCGCCGCGCGGAAGGCCGTTTCAAGGCAGCGCACGCTGGGATCGAGATTGCGCCGTTGGTCGGTCGCGACGAAGAGGCTGCGCTGCTCGATCGGTGCTGGCAGCAGACCCGCGGCGGCGCGGGGCGCGTCGTGCAAATTGGCGGGCAACCAGGCATCGGCAAGTCGCGCTTAACCCAGGGGCTGCGAGAACGAATCTCAGAGCCGCATACTGCTTTGCACTACCAGTGCTCGCCCTATCATCTCAATTCGCCGTTGTACCCCTTCATTGAGGAATTGGAGTCATTGGCCGGTTTCGCTCGAGAGGACGGGCCCGGGCGGCGTTTGGATAAATTGGAAGCCGCACTCGCCGATCTCGCACCGAACAAGGAAGAGGCCTTGCCGCTGTTTGCGGCATTGCTGTCTCTTCCGGCCGGGCGGTATCCGCCACTTCAACTATCCCCTCAGAAGCAGAAAGAGAAGACGTTCGAGGCCCTCATCGATCGAGTGCAGGCGCTCGCCGCCCACCGCCCTGTGGTGATCGTCATCGAAGACATTCACTGGATTGATCCCACCAGCCAGGAGTTGCTCGAACTGCTGGTCCCAACCGTGAACAGCCTTCCCCTGTTGCTGGTCATGACCTACCGGCTCGAATATCAGCCGCCCTGGACCGGGTCGCATGTGAACACGGTTACACTGAGTCGACTCAGCCGGCAGCAAGGCGCTCAGTTGGTGGATACCGTGACGAAAGGTCGTGCGCTGCCGCCCGAGGTGCTGGATGAAATTCTCGCGCGCACCGATGGCGTGCCACTCTTTGTAGAGGAATTGACCCGGTCGGTCTTGGAATCGAGTCTGCTGCGGGAAGAGGGCGATCACTATACGCTCCCGGGGCCACTGGCGGCTCTTGCGATCCCGGCCTCTCTGCGCGACTCACTCATGGCACGCCTGGATCGCCTCGGCGCAGTGAAAGAGTTGGCCCAGACTGGGGCGTGTATCGGGCGGGAGTTTTCCTTTGAATTGCTCCAGCACATCTCGGCGCTGAGCGCCGACTCGCTTGAGCGGGAGCTGGAAAAACTCGTCGAGGCTGGGCTGGTGTCTCGAAATGGCGCCCCACCCTTAGCGGCGTACACTTTCAAACACGCCCTGGTACAGGACGCGGCCTACGAATCGTTGCTCAAGAGCAGGCGCAGTGAACTTCACGCCAGGATCGCGGCCGTGATGGAAGACGATTTCGCTGATCGAGTGGCCAACACGCCGGAATGGCTCGCCTACCATCACACGCAAGCCGGACATCTTACACAGGCGATTCCACTCTGGCGCAAGGCGGGAACCTTGGCCGTCGCGCGAGTCGCATTGAAGGAAGCTGTCGCTCACTTCATGAAGGGATTGGGGTTGGTCGATCAACTCGCGCCGTCTCCGGAACGAGACAGTCTGGAGCTGACCATCCGGGAGCCTCTCAACGCTGCGTGGACAGGGTTGCGGGGATGGGCCGCTCCCGAGGTCGGCGTAAACGCGATGGCGATCCTGCGTCTAGCGGAGAGTCGGGGCAATCGGCGGAACCTGCTCCTGGCGATGTGGTGGGTATGGACCAGCACCATCACTCAAGGCCGCATCGCCGATTCGCAGCTGTGGGTGGACCGGCTCTTGGCGGAGGGCGCCGAGGCCGGCGACATCGATCTGCAAATTTTCGGCCATGCCACGGCCATGGTCCAGTATTTCCTGAACGGCCGGCTGGTTGAGTCTCGCGAGCAGGCAGACCACGCCTTCGCGATGTACGATCCCAGCAGCGCAGAGCGGTGGATCCAGATGACGGGCCATGATCTGCGCACCTTCGTCGAGGTGTATACCTGCCAGCTCATCTGGATCATGGGCTACCCGGATCAGGCCACGAAACTAAGTGACGAGAGTATCGTACATGCACGCGGCGACGGCCATGCCTTCAACCTTGTGTGGGCGTTGACGTTCAGTGCATACGTCTACGCTTACCGGCGTGAGCCTGATCGTTTCCTCGAACGAGTGGGCGAGGCTGACGGTCTGGCGCGCGAGCAGGGTTTGACCTTCATCCATGAGGTCTCCGTGCCTCAGGCTAGAGGCATCGCGGAGTTACAGAACGGGCGGCCGGCCGAGGCGATTTCTCTCCTTCGCCAGGGCATCGAGCGCTGGACGAAAACCGGAGGGAGCGTTCGCGTCCCCTTAATCAAGTCCGCATTGGCCGTAGCCGTTGGCCTGGAGGGCGATACCGGCACGGCATTGAAACTGATCGACGAGTGCATTGCGCAAATCGAGCTTCCTGCTGGACAAGAACGTCTGTGGTTGCCCGAAGTTCTACGCTGTAAGGGTTGGATCCTGATCCGCGATGGCCGCGACGACGAGGCGGAGACGCACCTGCGCGCATCGATCCACTGCGCGCGCCAGCAACAGGCTCGGTCTTGGGAACTGCGCAGCTCGACCACCCTTGCCGCGCTTCTGGCGAGACGCGGACAGTGCGATGCGGCGCGCAGTCTGCTCTCGCCCATTTACGAGTGGTTTACCGAAGGTGCGGATACAAAGGATCTCATCGAGGCTAAGGAATTACTGGAAAGTCTGTCGACCTGATAAGGTTAACCGTTAGGCGTGCGCTTGAGTTTAAAGTGCGCTATAGTGCTTTACTCAGTCTTCACCCCATAAATAGGAGAGCATAGTGGCAACCAGGAAGACCTCGCCGAAAGCTTCGAAGCCCAAACTTGATCCGGGACTATTGAAAGCACACAAGGCGTACGAGGCCGCGATCAATTCGAACGATACAGATCGGGTAATGGCGATGTACGACAAAGGAGCCGCGATCCTGCAGCCGGATGGTCCCTGGGTGACCGGCCATAGCCGCATTCGGAAGTGGGTAAACGATTACTTCACGGAATTCAAGACGCACTGGAAGAAGGTCCCTTTGAGGAATTTTGTGATGGGAGAGTATGGTTTCGATGAAGGGATCGATACAGCCGTCGATACGCCCCGCATCAAGGGGCCGTCGACGTACTGGACTTGCAAGGGCATCCTGGTCTACAAGCGGCAGAAGGATGGAGAGTGGCTGATCTTCCGCGATATCTGGAACAACACCAAACCGCCCGTCACTAAGTGAGCACTTGTGAGCGAAAATATACAATTCGTCCTTCCAGCCGAGGAGATGCCGAAGTCCTGGTATAACCTCCTGGCGGATTTTCCGGAACCCTTGCCGCCGCCACTGCATCCGGGTACCCGTGAGCCTGTCAGCCCCGACATGATGACGGCGCTCTTCCCGGAGTCGCTTGTGGCCCAGGAGATGAGCGCCGAGCGGACCATCGACATCCCGCGGGAAGTCCGCGATGTCTACGCACTCTACCGCCCCACACCACTCCTGCGGGCCGTGCGTCTTGAGAAAGCGCTGAAGACGCCGGCGCACATCTACTACAAATACGAAGGAGTCAGTCCAGCGGGCAGCCACAAGCCCAATACGGCCATTCCGCAAGCTTTCTTCAACAAGATCGCCGGCACCAAACGGTTGGCTTCCGAAACAGGCGCCGGACAGTGGGGCTCAGCGCTGGCGTTCGCCTGTTCCGTCTTTGGTTTGGAGTGCACCATCTACATGGTGAAGGTGAGCTTTCACCAGAAGCCGTACCGAAAACTGCTGATCGAAACCTACGGCGCGACGGTACACGGTAGCCCGAGCACGCAAACGGAGTTTGGCCGCAAGGTTCTTGCCGATGACCCAAACAGTTCCGGCAGTTTGGGCATCGCCATTTCCGAAGCCATCGAGCACACGGTGAAGAATCCGGGCACAAAGTACTCGCTTGGCAGCGTGCTGAACCATGTGTGCCTGCACCAGTCCATCATCGGGCAGGAAACCATCAAACAGATGGAGATGGCCGGTGAGGGTCCCGACGTTGTCATCGGCTGCGCCGGAGGCGGGAGTAATTTCGCCGGCCTTGCGTTCCCCTTTGTCCAGCGGAAAATCAAGTCCGGGGCCAACTATCGCATCATCGCTGCTGAACCGGCTTCCTGTCCTTCCCTCACCCAGGGCGAACTACGGTACGACTTCGGCGACACGGCCCAGATGACGCCGCTAATGATGATGCACACGCTCGGCCACACGTTCATGCCGCCGAGTATCCATGCCGGCGGCCTGCGCTATCACGGCATGTCGCCCATGGTCAGTCACTGCAACAAGCTCGGTCTGATCGATGCAGTTGCGGTCCCGCAACTGAAGGTGTTCAAGTCGGCCGTCGAGTTTGCGCGAACCGAAGGCATCGTACCTGCCCCCGAATCCGCTCATGCGATAGCAGTCGCAATGGATGAGGCGATTCGGTGCCGGGAAGAAAACCGCAAACAAGTGATCCTATTCAACCTCAGCGGTAACGGCTTGCTGGATCTTGCTGCCTACGATAGCTACCTCTCCGGGAAAATGCAGGACTCGGGAGACGACGCCTGAAACCGACCGCGGCGTCCGCCCATGCCGCTGGAAGCTCCTCCGGCTGAACGCCGACAGTGTTTAATTCACCATCAAGACGCAGTATCTTCAGTTATGGGCAGGCGGCAGGCCGGCAGGCCTTTGATTTTGGCACCGCTCAAAAAGGGCCTCGGTTCCTCAAGGCGGAAGATCTTGGAGATTCCGATAATCGCCGCAATCATAGTCTTCGCCATCACGATAACCGCGAAGCGCAGGGAGCGCAGCGCGCTCGCCAGAGTGATCGATCCGGGGCCGCGAAGCACATCTACGAGGCGACGGTTTTGCCGTTCGGAAATCACGTGTTTGTCGAACGGCATGCTGCTGGCAGCTAAGGGCTTGGTGGCAACGCTGCATGACAACGACCTTCGCTGCCGTCCTGGGATCGTTGACGCGCGTTGACATGACCACGTCATACCAGTCGAGCGTCGCTTTGCGAACCGAATCCGACTCGGTTCCTGGACGTTGTGCGGATCATCGCAAACGATTCGATCGCCGCCCTCGCCTGTCGCCGTTCCGCCCACCGACGTTGCGATGCGATAGCCGGAGCGGCTGTTGTCGAAGCGCGTTTTCGTGTTCTGGTTGAACGCCAGAGTATAGCCGTCGCCCCAGAAGCTTCGATATCAGGGCGACTCGATCAGCATGCGACATTTCACGGAATCGCGAATGCTCAACGACGCCGCATAGCTGCTGTAGAGCCATCGCCGTTCGGGGTGCTGAATCCACTCCCACGCCGGCCACAACACGGACACGAGAAGACTCTTCATGTGTCGCGGCGGCACGTTGCTAAGCAGGTTGCGGATCCGGCCGTGCGTTACGGCCTCGAGGTGATCGACGATCGCGTCGATGTGCCAGCCGGGAACGAACGGTGTGTGCGGCTCGATGATACGCCAGGCTTGACGCACGAACTCCCGGAAGCTGCGAGTCGCGAACTCGCGATCAACCTTTTCGAGGAACTGTGGTCTTGCCAAAAAGGAGTGCAAGTTGCTTGAGTTCGTCATCGTTTAGTCCTTCCAGTTCCGGCGCCGGACCGTCACAATCGGACCTCCTTCGGGACCGCTGTGTTCATTAGACTTCTACGTTGTAGGCGATCGCGCCGCCTCCCTGATCGATCTTGCTCAAATTGCGCTTGGTGATGCGATCGTCTGATGCCTCAGCTTTCCGCCGATCGTAGAGGAATATCAGCTCGATGTACGCAGGAGCGAGGACGATAGTAGCATTCTCATGTCCCCCAGGCCGTTTTGCTCCCCGAAGTACGGTGAAGCCGAGTTTTTCCGCATAGGTGGATTTGACGAGTACGGGATCCGCCAAGGCGATCATAAAGTGATCGAGGCCCCAACCGTCACCAATGATCGACGGGTTCGTCTCCGCGTGCGCAACGGCCGCAGCGGTAGTGACGCGATTCAGGATAGCGGCTACGGGAACGCTTGCATCCAAACTGGGCACCCATGTGGGACGCGTCTCGAACCGTTCATAGCCGACCGCACGCCTGTTGAGAGGATCGGCATGCGCCAGTCGGCCTAAAAACAGGACGGCAAGTTTCGGCATATGCTAGAAGCGGTCGTAAACACAATGGTTGCCGGCCCAGGCCGCCGCTGGCGGCTTCATCTTGGGCCGCCCTGGATTGGTTTGTCCAGGTCAGCGTAAACAAGAGTTCTGCGGACTACCGGGCGACTAGCGGCTTAGGTGGGGGTGGAGGGGGTATGAGAGTGCTTTCAGTTGCTGTATTTGTCGGCGCGTTGACCGCGTTGGCAGGGCAAGTGGTTCAGCGACCGCCCGCGTCGACTGGAAGGGACAGGGGCCGCGATGCGGACTTGGCCGTCATCGAAAAGCTCCACCAGCAGGACATCGTCGCTACGTTGTCGCGAGATCCTGTTGCGCTGACGGATCTGTGGACCGATGACGCCGTTCATCTCGGGCCAGGCGAGCCGGCAGAAGTCGGCAAGCAAGCGATCCGGGAGAGCAACGGACGCGGGGCAGCTCTCCCGGTCAAGGTGTTGACCTACGTTCCGGAAATCAAAGACTTGACGATCTTGGACGGCTGGGCTGTCGAGTGGGGTTACTTCACTGCTTCGTATATCGAATCGCCGGGTGGCGAGGCGAAGCAGATTCGCGGCGCGAGGCTCTCGGTGCTCAAGAAGCTCCCAGACGGCAGCTGGAAATACTTCCGTGGGATGGGGACCCCAGTTCCTGCAGTTGGCGGCGCGTCGGCCGCATTGGCAGGGCCAGCGGTCCAGGGACCGGCCGCGTCGGCTGGAAGCGACAGGGGCCGCGCCGCGGACCTGGCCGGCATCGAGAAGCTGCACCAGCAGGACATCGCCGCGACGTTGTCGCGCGATCCCGTTGCGCTGACGGATCCGTGGACCGATGACGCCGTTCGTCTCGGCGCAGGAGGCCAGCCGGCAGAAGTCGGCAAGCGAGCGATCCGAGCGGCCAACGGTCGCGGGGCGGCTCTCCCACGCAAGGTGTTGACCTACGTTCGGGAAACCAAAGACTTGACGATCTGGGACGGCTGGGCAGTCGAGTGGCATGACTTCACTGCTTCGTATGTCGCATCGCCGGGTGCCGAGCCGACGCAGGTTCGTGGCACGGTGCTCGGGGTGCTCAAGAGGCTCCCGGACGGCAGCTGGAAAGTCTTTCGCGGGATGGGGTTCTAGAATGAGTTGCAACACAGGTGGAGCTAACTGGCACGCCGCAGAACAAGGGGATGAAGCTGACGGAGCTCGTGGCGGCACCCGTTTGGCGAGCTGAGCCGTCACGGTGAAAAGTGCGGCTGCTGCAATCTTCTCCCATCGGGCCCCAGGTAGGATTCGAACCTGAGAACAAACGGCTTAGCGATTTCGGAGGACCAGACGCTCGATTGAGGACCAGACGCTCAATTAGAATCAACACGGAGAGCGGTGGCTCCCCACAAAGCGCGGTTTCCAACTACCTCTCCTTTCGTAACTTATTGATTACATGAGAACGCAGATTCGGCTCTAAGCGCACAGGCCGCTCGTGCCCCCGTGCGCTTTCAATCCTCGAGTATGGCCTGTCATCTGCGCCGGCCAGGAGGTGCAATCGGGCGGCCAGTCCTGGAGAGAAGCGCCCGGCTATTCTTGCACTCTCTGGTGGTTTGATTTTTCCGCATTCAATGTTATACATTTTGTATAGCGATGCGGTTTAAATGGGACGCTGTAAAGAACCGGATCAACAAACAGAAACACGACGGCCTCGGTTTCGAGAGCGCGGCCCTTGTGTTCGACGATCCCCATACAATCTTCCGCAAGGACCGCGTCGTGGCCGGCGAACAGCGGTGGCACGCCATTGGAATGGCGACGAGCGCGCTGCTGCTGGTTGTCCACGTCTATCGCCAGGAGAATGAACATGACCAAGAAGAAACTATCCGCATCATCTCGGCCCGCGAAGCTAATAAGCGTGAGCGCCGAATCTATATTCAGCAAGCCGCCGGGTAAAACGCAGAAGGCCGTCTTATCCCGGATCGCGAAGAGGCAGGCTGCCGGAGACGATTCCGGCATTGATTATTCGGACATCCCTCCTCTGACCGACGAGCAACTGGCGCAATTTCGCCGAACTCCGAAAGTGCTGGTGGCCGCTCGTATCGATAAGGAGGTTTACGACTGGCTCTTGCGGTATGGCAAGGGCTACTCGACCAGGATCAACAGCATCCTGCGCACCGTCATGCAGCGCGCTCGGTAGTTCAGCCGGGCTGGACCCGCTGCCATCGACAGATTCGTGATTTATCTTTGACCTGACAGCCTCGGGGTCGAGTCGCGGAATCGGCGCACACTGACGCTGCCGGCATCCGGACCACACTTCACGGTGTCAACGGAGAAACTGCGGTTTGATAGTAGAATTCCTGGGGCCCAGGCTGGACGGTGGCTCCCCAGAAAACGAGGTTTCCAACCACCTCTCCGCGCGCAACGTATTGATTGCAATAGAGCGCCCTGACCCGGGAACCTGGCTCCACCATCAAAACATCCGCTGGTCAGTTTGACCGGTTTGCCGACAGGCTGAGCGTTTGGTTCGGTCCCGTTGTGTCAGATGGCGGATGTATACTCGACTCTTGGCGACCGCATTCTTCGCGCACGCTCGACCCGACCACGACGTCGCCAGTCGCCTTGCCGGATTCCTGGAGTTCGGCTGTGACCTTACCTGTTATGTCGACGACGGGCAGATCGGCGAGAACCAGGACTTGATCGCGAAAGCGGAGGAAGGCCTTAGCGCCGATGTTCTGTTGCTGTTACTGTCTCCCCCGTCGTCCCCAACACGGTGGGTTCGGGAGCGCTGGGAGCCCGTGCTGTTCGAACAGGCAAGACAAGCCAGAGTAGAAGTCGTGACGATGCTCTTGCGGGAATGTTCGTTCCCACAGCTATTGCGGCGGCGGAATTTCATTGACGCATCCACAAACTGGCTGGCTGCCCGGCGACTGTTGAAGCGCTGGTTCAGGCTGCAGGCACGAGAACTGGGCGCGGTCCCAAACTCCCAGTTCTCAAGCGACCTGGAGGATCTGTATGTGAGTTTGGCCGATAGCGCTGGCACGCTGCGCGTCAGCGGCGTCATGGCATCGCGGTTCGCCAGCGAGGCGGAGGAAGAGTTCGAGGCGGTGCTCTGGGTGCCGTGCCAAGGCCGCACCCTGGCCCAAGTCGCGGGAGAACTGGGCCACCAGCTCGGCCTCGCGCTCGATGGTCAGAAGAAGGAGAATTGCGCACGCATTCGCGAGTTCCTGGCCGCGCGCCGGTGCCTGGTCATACTGGATGCTCCGAGTAGTGAAATTTCTCCCGAACTGACCGCGAGTGGACGCACGTCCACGGCAATTACGCACGATCCGGTGAGGTTATTGGAGACACCCGAGACTCTGGCATACGCTCGGCATCTGGTCGCCGAGCGGCGATTCGCTGAGGCGTACGAACTGCTGTATCGCCTGCTCGACGCGGTCGTCGAGCCGGACTGCTGCGCCCACGAGCTGACCTGGATCTGCGAGCATTGGGATCGCGTGGAGGAAGCAAGTGTGTTGAGGTCGAACCGTCATCCGGCGAGCGCGGAGCAACTCGTGTTGTTTTGAAGCCCGCTGCGCGGGCCCAGGCTGAACGATGGCTCTCCGGAAAGCGTGCCACCTCTCCGCCCGTAACCTGCTGATCACAGAATCGCCAGCTTAACCGGCTTGCCGACACGGCCAAGCATTTCCACGAGCGTATCGATCGTGAACTTGGCCGTTTTATTATTCACAACGTCGGACACACGCGGGCGCGATACCATCAGAATTTCGGCGGCCTCTGCCTGCTTTAGATGATGTTTCGCAATCCAGACCGACAGCTCTTCCATCAGTTGTTGCTTGAGCAGCCGTGTATCGTTGATCTGTTTGCGAGACGCAGCCTGTAGACGCTTGGCCTCGTCCGGCGAAAGACCCAGTTCCAGGAAGAGGTTCGCTCCCGGCTTTGTCACATGGCGGATTTCGGTGTCGATCTTCATTTCTTTTCCTTCCTCGCGCTGACCACGGCGCGATAGCGCACCACGGCAATAGTCTTATCCCGCTTGCTGGTCGCCTGAGTCTTCTTCTCGAAGCAATGCAGGACGTAGATGGCTTCCTCGAACTTGGCGACATACATAACTCGGTAGATACCGCTCGTGTCCTGGATGCGAATCTCTCGTGTACCGGCGCCCACATCGTCAAACGGCTTCCAGTCGGTCGGCTCAAGTCCGGCCTGGACCTTCCCCAACTGAAAGCCCGCTTCTTTGCGGGCGTCTTTTGGGAATGCCAGCAGATCGTCGTACGAAGACCCTACCCAACGGATCTGCTTTTCGTCGTCCATACAACCGTCATGTATAAAATCTTATACGCGCCCGCGGCGCAAGTCAAGGGGTCGATGAACGATCGAGTGGAAAGTACAATTCCTGGGTGCCCAGGCTGGACGGTGGCTCCCCGGCATGGATTCGAACCACGATTCACGGCTCCAAAGGCCGCTGTCCTACCATTAGACGACCGGGGATCAGGAAGATCGGAAACGGATCAGCTCTCCGATTTTATCACGCGCATCTAGAAGCTTAGGTCGCGAGTGGGGCAGGCGATCTTGTCGCCTGCCATTCTAACAAGATCCCCGGCCTGACCACCTCACCACGGAGGCGATTGCGAGTACGGCGTTCCCTCCAGGCTGATCTTATCCGACAAGCTATGCACGTCCCAGATCCCCGGCTGCGTCTGGTCGACCATCGTCAGCGAGTCTTCCATCACCGTCGCCCACTGATCGTTGCCCGTGATCGGATCGATCGGGATCGCTCGCAAATAGCCCTCGTTCACCAGATCCTGTAGCGTTTGCGGAGCTTTTTTCTTATCGAAGGTGTACTCGTCGATCACCGTACGCATGGTGAACAGGTTGTTCCTGAGCAGGCTCTCCTTGGTGCGCGTGAGCGTTTTCTGATAAACCGGAATCGCGATGGCCATCATGATCGAAATGATCGCCATCACGATCATCAGCTCGATCAGCGTGTAACCTGATTCCCGCCTCTGCCCGCGGTCGCGATTCTTCCAGCCCCATCCGTCAGGTTGGGGCTTCTTCGACGCGCGATCGAAGGGAGCGCTTGTCTTTCCTGCCCCATCCTTCAGGCTGGGGCTTCTTCTTGTCGTTCCAGCCCCATCCGTCAGGCTGGGGCTTCTTCGACGCGCGACACTACGGAGCGCTTTACACCACACCCGCGCCCTGCGGTCACCACTTTGAATAAGGCGTTCCATCGCGTGCCTTCTCATAGCTCTTGCTGTATACGGAGAAGATGTTCTGCCCGCCCCAGCTTTGCGAATCGGGGTCGTCCTGCGTGCTGTGCTTGCCCCAGTCATAGCTGTTGGTCATGGGATCCAGCGGAATGTGCCGCAGAAGCTTGAGCTTTTTTCCGTTGGCGTCCTTAAGCAGCTTTACGCCGTCCACAAGCTGTTCCAGCTTCTCCGGATATCCGTCCGTGTCTATCTTCACTTCGATCAAGCCCAGCGTCGAGGCGTCCTTGTAGGCGTCGATCGCCTTCGTGATGTCGTGCAGCGCCCAGCGTAGCTCACGTTCCTTGTCCCGCCGGACTTTGTACGCCGCCAGCGGCACGGCCATGGTCGTCAGCAGCGCCAGAATGGTGAAGGCCACAATCAGCTCGATCAGCGTTAATCCGCGCTCGCCTGCTCTGCGTTCACGTGCTTTGCGCTCACCCGCGTCAGCGTCCCTGGCTGAGTGTCTCAAGTGTTTCAAGCGTTTCACGTGTTTCGTGATAACCGTACTCACAGCCGGCTCCTGCCTTTTACTGTATCCTCACTGAGATCTCTCGGGGCTCGTTCTGGAGGCACAGACTTTAGTCTGTGTTCTGGACGGACGAAATGTGGGCCTTTTTTCAGCAACCTGAGCTCCTGCCTGTTACTGTATCCTCACTGAGATCTCCCGGGGCTCGATCGCGATCGGCTGCTGTTTTGAATTCTTCAATTGAGCGTCCACCTTGATGGTGGTGGTGCCGTGCCCCACCGCGACGAAGTTCAACGTCGCCATGGCGCCCGAGCCTGAGATTCCGGCCGTCCCCGGAAGCCTGGTCACCGTGAGCGTCGCGTCCCCGGTGTCGTTGCGAATATCTTTCTGTGATGTCGCCCGCACTCCATCCCGCGTGAATATATCGCCTGGAGCGATCTCATTCAGCCGCAATTGATCCTTATCGAACTTGATGTGGATCGGCGACCCGGAAAACAGGTCATCCACATTTTCCACTTGCACTGTCACCGTCACCGGATTCCCCGGCGCAGCCTGTAGCGTGGCGGGCCCGAAGCTAATCCGAGCCCCCCCGTCAAGCCCCACCCGTGAGGGTGGGGATACAGCCCCCGAAGTTCCAGGAGCAGAAGGCGGCACTCCTGGTGCCGTGGTCGTGCCCGTCGCCGCAGGCGGCGTTACAGGAGACGAAGGCGGCAATCCGGGAGACGCAAGTGGCGCTCCCGCCGCAGAAGGCGGCGCTACTGGTCTCGCGGGCGGGGTTCCAGGTAACCCCGGCGGCAACGTGATCACTGGCTGCGCTTGCGGCTGCGGAACTCCCGGCGAAGCGGTCGCGGCCGGAACGTTTTGAGGAATGCTTTGCGGAGCCGCGCCCACGGGCTGCCCAGCGATGGCCGGTGGTGATGACGCCGCGGGCGTCAAACCGTCCGGCTGCGCCGGTTGAACTTCCTCAACCTTCGGCGCATACGACAGCTTGATATTCGTCTCGTTGCCCGCGGCGATGCTCCGCAGGTTTACCGGCGTATAGTCCGGCGTGCGGATAATATGCGGCACCAGCGCGATCATCAACTGCCCCACTTCTTTGTCGGTATGATCGTTGCCGAACAACACGTGCCCCAGCACGGGAATGTCGGTCAGTCCCGGAATGCCGCCGTAGGATTTTGAGTCCGTGAGCGAACTCAATCCGCTCAGGATGTTGACTTCGCCCTCACGCAGCCGGATGTCGGCAATGTTCTTGTTCTGGCTGACCACCGGCTGCGACAGGCCGCCGCCCAGCGTGACGTAACTGGACACACTCGACACGTTGATTTCCACGTGCAGCGTAACTTCTGAGTTGGAATGTACCTGCGGCGTAATGTCCACCGTCACGCCCACGTCGATAAAGTTGAACTGCGTCGATACCAGCGGGCTCACCCCCACCGTGCCGACGCCCGGCTGAAAGCTGCCGGTCGCATACGGAATCTTCTGGCCGATGATCAATTGCACCTTCATGCCGTCAGAGGCGCGAACTGTCGGAGAGTTCAACACCTTGGTCTTGCTGTCGGTCATGATCATGTTCAGCAGCGCGCCCGGCAGCGTGGTCGCAAAATCGGCGCTCGAGATGTGGCCGAGTTGATTCAGAGCCACCGCCGTGCTTCCCGTCGCGGTGGGCGTGGTCGTCGTAGTGGGTGTCAGTGCGGTGGTGGTTCCGGTCGTGGTCGTAGTGGTTCCTGTGGTGCCGGTGGTCGTCGTGACTGGATTCGTCGGCGAGAACGCGAACGGCACTGTCAGCCCGGTGTTTCCGCTCGAGTTCACGATACTCGCAGCCAGGTCGCGGGTGCGCGAGGTATTGGCCTGCATCACGATCACATCGATCACCACTTCCGCTTTGGGCTTGTCCAGATCCCGGATCACTTTCTCGGCCAGCGCAACCGCATCCGTGGTCCCCCGCATGATGATCGCCTTTTGCGCGTTCGACGAAAAAGTGCGGCGGATTTCCGTCAACGCCCGCACCGCGCTCACGATTTCCTGAAAGTCCGGTATCGACGTCATGTTCGTAACGTATACAGTCTTCACCACTTCATCGTCAAAATCGCGATGCTTGGTGGCGTTGTCTTCGGTGACGAAAATCGTGTTGTTCGAAATCGGCTTCCAGAACATGTGCGTTTCCACGCCCAGATAATCGAACGCCTGCTCCGGCGTGGTCTGCGGGAGATCCACATTGAAATTGCGCGTATTCGGCGTCATCTGGGTGTCGAATAAAACGTTTACTCCCGCCAGTTTGCCGATGGTTTCAAAGATAATCTTCAACGGCTGATTGTGCATCGTCAGCGGGCCGACGCTGCGCAATACCGGCTTCAGCTCCGGCGGAGGAAGCATGGATTCGATGCGCTCCTCGGAATCCCTGCGTTCGCGCTCGGTCGGCGTCAGGTTCCGATCCTCGCCTTTTGCCGTCGGCTGCCTCGCTTCCGCGTTGATAAGCTGTTGCGTGCGCTTGATTTCCTGCGTCGCCATGGTCGAGGAGGGATCCGCGATCAGCGCCTTCTGAAATTCCTGCATGGCCTCTTGGAGCTTGCCGTCCGTCCGCAACTTCTGCCCTTGTTTCACATGTTTGGCGCCGGCTTGAAAACGCGCGCGCCGCATCCCGATCATGTACATCGCATCGTTGGGCTTTTGATCCAGCGCTTTAAGATAAAGGTCCAGCGCTTTGTCCCAATCCTCGCGCTGCTCGGCGGCTTGCGCCTCTTTGAAAAGCTTGTCGCTCTTCTCCTTTGCGGTGAGCACACCGGCGACCAGCGCCAGCGCCAGAAGCAGGACGGCCGCAGCTCGTAAGTATTTTGGAATCATTATATTAAATGGGTCATTCTCACTTCATACTTTGCTGGCCGGCTCGATTGGACCCGCGTGCTACACTGAAGCGTTCGGCTCTCGAAGGTCCGAGCCTTTACAGAAAGTCTGACGCAATCGGGGTTCCCGGCGTGGAGTCCAAAATCAAAATCCTGAGCGATAACCGGTCGGCTGGTCATCACTATACGTTGGAAGACCGCATGGAAGCGGGCCTGGTCCTGACCGGCACTGAGGTCAAGGCGGCGAAGGACGGCAAGATCCAGCTTAAGGAAGCCTACGGCGAAGTTGCGGGCAATGAAGCCTGGCTGGTGAACGCCCACATCGGGCAGTATTCGCACGGGAACATCATGAATCACGAACCGACGCGGCGCCGTAAACTGTTGCTACATCGGGGCGAGATCGACAGACTGCTGGGCAAAACGCGCGAAAAAGGGTTGACCCTGATTCCGACGAAACTGTACCTGAAAAACGGCCGGATCAAGATTGAGATGGCGGTGGGACGGGGCAAGAAACTGCACGACAAGCGCGAATCGGAGCGGGAGCGGGAGATGGATGCGGAGGCTCGCGCGGGGATGCGGCGGCGGTCGAAGGAGTAATAAAGGTGCGCGTGAAACGTGGAGGAAAGCGCGGTCGCTTGCGGACAAATCACGGTCGTTTTGCGGTCAAATCACGGTCTTTTTGCAATTCGTGTAAATTGCAAAATTAGGGCACGATAAACCATTTTGTTGCCGTAGGTTAGACGGCCCTAGCGGCGATTGGCGGCGATTCCCGCGCGAGCGGTGTTCCGCATCCAGCGAATTCCGTTTATTGAGGTTGAGCGCGCCGCTCCCTGACGGTCGCGGTTCAGACGAGGGTTGAGCGCGCCGCTCCCTGACGGTCGCGGTTCAGACGAGGGTTGAGCGTGCCGCTCCCTGACGGTCGCGGTTCACACGAGGGTTGAGCGTGCCGCTCCCTGACGGTCGCGGTTCAGAAGAGGGTTGAGCGCGCCGCTCCCTGACGGTCGCGGTTCAGAAGAGGGTTGAGCGCGCCGCTCCCTGACGGTCGCGGTTCAGAACAGGTCGCGGCTCGGAACATCGCGGCTCGGTCCGATGTGGTAGAGTCCAAGGAATTCGTCGCCCTTTTATGTAAGGGCTCTGTCGTCGTTAACCGAGACTACGAAAAAAACCGTGGAGGGTCGCCATGAGAGATCGTCTGAAAACTGTTGCCGCTCTGCTCTGTCTGGGTTTTGCAAGCGTGGTTCACGCGCAGCAATCGCAGCCTACCGCGACCGTACCGA
>Ga0182024_10001990_pt1 | contig 51522 bp, 43 predicted proteins | sample P32metaG_FD_120480 | JGI IMG/M metagenome (GOLD analysis project Ga0182024, IMG submission 120480) | Permafrost microbial communities from Stordalen Mire, Sweden - P3-2 metaG (Illumina Assembly) | ecosystem: Environmental > Terrestrial > Soil > Wetlands > Permafrost | place: Sweden: Stordalen... | reverse complement strand
CTCCTTGATGACCTCGCCCTTGTACCCGAGCGCCACGACGAACTCGCACACCTGGTGGGCCGCCAGGATGTTCATGATGTGCCACAGAATCGGGCGTCCACCCACTTGCACCATGGGCTTCGGGACAAGGACCGTCTCTTCGGCCAGCCTGGACCCAAGTCCACCCGCGAGAATCACGGCTTTCATGGTTCTGCTCCCACCTTCACAGCCCGGCGGAATGACGCTCGACTACCTGACCGGCACCAGCGGACCTGCCGTCGACACTGTCGATGCACCGTGCACGGGCAGCGGATGCTGTTCGGTCGTCCAGCGCAACAGGGGGCGTACGGCCCCGGGGATGGCGAGCGTAAAGTCGCCGCGCGCGGTGTCGCCGTTCGGACAATCGACCACCTGGAACGACACCACGTACTTCTCGTAGAAACACAAGTAGTCGGGTTCGAGCGTCCGCATCCAGATGCCGACGAGCATGATGCCTTCGGAGAGGAGGTTGCCGGGAATCCAACCCGTGGTGACATAGCGACCCACCGGACGTCGTCGCCCCCGCCATGCCGGATCCTGATCCAGGGCGGAAAAGGCCATGATCCCGTCGGCGGTGCTCACGGCGTAGTTCGGGAAGAGAATGACGCCGGGCTGGAGCACGTCGTATTCCAGCTCAATGCCCACCGGCTCCCGAATGTCCACCGTCTCGCTGATCGTGCCGTCCCGTAACCGCACGCGCACGGCGCGCATGCGCACGAGGTCGGAGGCCGGCGGTCGGTCCTGGTCGTTCCATTCGCGCGCGGCGGTCGTGCCGAGATTGGAATTGAGGTACCGGGACACGACGTTCGGGGAGGGGCCATCGTGCACGAGCTGGCCGCCTTCGAACAGAATGGCGCGCGGGCAGAGCCGATTGATCAGCGGCATGTTGTGCGAGACGAACAGCACCGTGCGCCCCTGTTGGCCGACCTCCTGCATCTTGTCGAGGCACTTGCGTTGGAATCGCGCGTCGCCGACCGCGAGCACCTCGTCGACCATGAGGATCTCGGGGTCCAGGTGCGCCGCGACCCCGAAGGCCAGGCGCAAGTACATCCCGGACGAGTAGTACTTCACGGGTGTGTCGACGAACTTCTCGAGCTCCGCGAAGGCGACCATCTCGTCGAACTTCTGCACGATCTCGGCGCGCTTCATCCCCAGGATCGCGCCACTCAGATAGATGTTCTCGCGGCCCGTGAGCTCGGGATGGAAGCCCGTCCCGACTTCGAGGAGCGAGCCGACCCGTCCCCAGAGGTCGACCGTGCCTTCCGTCGGCTCCGTGATGCGCGAGAGGACCTTGAGCAGCGTGCTCTTGCCGGCGCCGTTGCGGCCGATGATGCCGATGACTTCGCCCTGCGAGATGCTGAACGAGACGTCCTTGAGCGCCCAGAGCAACTCGCCCCGGGAGCCGGCGTCCTGGCGGCCGAGACGGAGCTTCGCGAGCGACCGTCGCGCGCCGCGCGAGATCGTGTCGCGAAGACTCTTGTAGCTCTGCTTCTGGGCGCCGAGCCGGTATTGTTTGCCGAGCCCCTCGACCTGGATCGCGATGTCAGACATGCCGGGCACTCACACGAGGTCGGCGAAGGTCTTTTCCATGCGCCGGAAAAAGTAGGCCCCGCCCACGAGCAAGCCGAGCGACACGAGTGCCGACACCCAGACCATGCTGCCTGGGGAGGCCGTCCGACCCAACAGCGCCCAGCGGAATCCCTCGACGACGCCGCTCATCGGATTGAGGCCGTACCACGTGTGCCAGGGCTCGCGAATCAGGCTGCTCGGGTACGCGATCGGCGTCGCCAGCATCCAGAACTGCACGAGAAACGGCACGACGTACTTGACGTCTCGAAACTCCACGTTCAGGGCCGAGAGCCAGAGGCCAACGCCCAGGGACGTCGTGAGCGCCAGGAGCAAGAGGACCGGCAGCCACACGACATGGATCGTCGGATGGACGCCGTAGATGGCCATCAGGCCGAGCAACACGATGAAGGCAATCACAAAGTCGACACCGCCCGACAACACGGCCGCCGCCGGAATGGCCAGCCGCGGAAAATACACCTTGCGCAGCAGGTTCGCACTGCCCGCAAGACTGTCGGCGGACTGCGTCAACCCGTTCGCAAAGAACGTCCAGGGCACCAGCGCCGCGTAGGAAAACACGGGATACGGCAGGCCGTCGGAAGGAATCTTCGCGAGCTTGCCGAAGAACACCGTGAACACGAGCATGGTGAACAGCGGCTGGATGATCGCCCAGCTCGCCCCCAACGCCGTTTGCTTATAGCGCACCTTCACGTCGCGCCAGACGAGGAAGTACAACAGCTCGTGATAGGCCCACAGCTCGCGAAGGTGCAGGGCGACCCAGCCCTTTGTGGGCGCCAGATGGACATGGAACGGGGCCACGCGCCGTGCCGCCGGGCCCTCTCGTGTCATCGGGATCATGCTTGGCTCGTGCCCTTCGTTACTTGGTGGACTTGGTGGACTTGGTGGACTTGCTGGACTTGCTGGACTTGCTGGGCTTCCAGCGTCGTTCGCGGCGACCCCATCTCGAGACGGCCGTCCGGAATCTCTTTCACGAGCGCGTGTTCGTTCAACACCCGCGCGGCCTCGCGGATTCGGTCAAACGAAAGCCCTGATCGTGCCGCGACGTCCAACAGCGTGTGGTGCCCGTCTGCGTAATTGAGCACCCAGAGCAGGGCGACCTCCGGGGAGGACGCATCGACGTTTCCGCTAATCGCCCGAAAGAGACCCCGCCGACCGAGTTCGGGCTCACCGTACGGCGACAGGTTCAAGTAGCGCCCATTGCTTTCCAACACGTCGATGACCCCCAGACACACGTCCAGGGAATCTCCCAATGCCGCCGGCGTGACCAACGCCGGGGTATCGGCCGACGTGTGATACTCGGGGTATTCCCCGTACGGCGTTCTCGTTAGCGCGCCAACCGCGAGGTCGTACCCCGGCGAGCAGAATTGGCGCTCATCGCCACCGTACGGCGTGAACTCCACGACGCGGTGCTCGACGTGGCGATCGCGCAGCACCTGCAGCACGGCGTGGTCAATCTCGGCGGCGCCGCGTCGGCTGCGCTTGTATGTCAACGGCCCTGGATCCCCGACGCAGGTCAGGACCACACCGTGCAAGACCCGGTCCACGAGGGCGCCCTGCGTCGCCAGCCAGGCGATCGCCCCAATCGTGGCCGGCGCGAACAGAAACCGATAGGTGTATCGCCGTGTCCGCCTCGCCATGGCCTCGGCGAGGAAGGTCGTCAAAACGACGCCGGACAGGCTGTCATTGGCCATCGATGGGTGACAAATGTGGCACGCGAAGAGCACTTCGGCCGTGTCTGTGCCGGGCAACACGCACTCCGCATACGACAAGCTGCCGGGCGCGAGCGTACTGTCGATGAGGACCTCGTAGTCTCCGTCGACGAGCCGCTCCACCTGACGGTGCGCCAGGCAGAATCCCCAATTCTCGTCGTGGTACGACGTGCGATACGGAATCCAGTTCGGACGCTCAGGCAGGCTGAACAGATGCGGCCGCAGCTCGGCGAGCGTCAAGTGGCGATGCATCGGCGCGCTGTAGCTGACGACGTGCAGATTGGAGTCCCGAAACGCCGCGATCGTGCGTCCCGCCGGGTCTTTCACCCACGCATCCCGAATGTTCCACTCGTTCGGAATCGTCCAGTCCAGCACGCGCGTGCCAGTCGGCACTTCGTGCCAGTCGAGCGGCACGTGGCGCTCGATCGCCCGTAACGTCGCGCGCACCCCGTCCCCTGTGATACTCCGGCAGATCGGGAACAGCTCGACCAGCAACTCGTGCATCCGACGTCCAGCGAGCGACGCCTCCGTGGTCACGTCAGGTTTCTCCGGTGCGTGGCGGGCCGATGTGCCCGCGGGCGAGGGCTTACCGATGGCCCGGCAACTCGGATCTCAGCACGCGAAGGACAAATGCGCCGAATTCGGGCCCCGTGTGTCGTGGCGGCCGCGACACGTTGCCGACGGCGGGTGTCACCCGGTGGCCGGTCATCGGGATTGCGACGGGTTCGCCCTCTCGATACACGCCGCTCAGCACCGGCGGTCCGAAATAATCCTGCACGTCGAGGACTTCGTACGTCGCGCCGTCGCTCAGCACCGACGACAGGTCGACCTTGATGTCCGGCTCTCGATCCCAGTTGTAGATCACGAGGTTCGCGCGCGAGGGGTCGTAGCGATTCGGGCGCAGGAAGGACACGTGCCCGTGCGGCGGCGTCGGCGCGTACGTGTTGTGCCGGTACTCGTCCGCTAGCGGTCCCATCGGTCCGACGAAGGTGTTCCCGGTCATGTCCGGTTGACAGAATATGAGGATCAGCGGCGCCACTCCCGAGAAGTAGTTGTGGGCGATGGTGGCCTGGAGACATCCGGCGACGTATCCCACATTGCTTTGCTCCGGACCGTAGGTCGCGTTGTCCTCGATGATCGCGTTCTGCGCCACGCGACCGCCGCCGAGCAGGATGTCGCGTTCGCCGCCGCTCAGGGCCAGCGATCCGTTGTCGAACACGATGTTGCCCCGCAGCGTGATGTTATCGAGATGGGCGATCACCGATCCGTAGGCGTGGATCCCGTGACTGAACTGGTCGAAGATGATGTTGTCCTCAATCTCGCGCACGCCCCGCTCGTTCTGCGTGTACACCCCGTGCCCGTGCGATCGATCGGGACCTTCCCACCCGTTGTAGAAAATGAGGTTGCCGTAGGCGCTGCTGCCCTCGGCCTCGGACCAGATGCCCATTCCGTCCGTCATGTCGTGGATGACGAGATTGATGAACTTGTTGTGCGGCCCGTGGACGTCGACGCCGCCACTCCGGCGCAACCCGGCGGGCCAGGACCCGGCTTCGGTCACGCGTCGGATCGGATCGGAGTTGGTGATCTCGAAGCCCCAGAATTCAGTCCAGGATCCGAGCACGGTGAGCGCCGACTGTTTGGAGGGCGCACTGTCGATGACCGCCCGCTCGTCCTGGTAGGGGCGGATCGTGATCGGCCCCCACGACTGACCACTCAACTGGCTGACGAAGGCACCCCGATACGTGCCTCCGCGCAGCCACAGTGTGTCGCCCGGGCGCGCGGGACTCTTGGCCGAGAGCGCCTCGTCGAGCCGGAGTGGATGCGCCAGACTCCCGTCGGCGCCCTTTCGTCCCTTGGGTGCGACATAGAGGCTCCGTGGCGCGGCGTGCGTCTCTCCGGGCTGTCGATGCTCTGCCCTCGAAGTGAACAGGAAGCCGAACAGGAGCAGGCACACCAGTCCCGCGAGCCGGAGGCTCACGACCCCGACACGGACACTCACCGAATCGACTCCGATTTGGTTCGAACCGGCACCACCACGAGTGCCAGGAACTCCGGCGCCGTCTGGGGTGGCACGACGAGACCTTGGCCAACCGGCTTGGCCGACGTCAGGTTGCCGACCCGGACGGTGACCTTGGCGCCCTGCGCCCAGGTGCCTTTGGCGAGGGGCGCGCCGAAGAAGTTCTTGGCATCTCGAATCTCATACGCGTCACCGGAGGCGAGGCCGCTCTCCGATAGGTCGAGGTCGATGTCGGCCTTCTTGTCCCAGTTGTAGACACCGATATTGGCGCGGCCTGGCTCGTATTCGTTCCGGCGACTAAGCACCACGACGCCGGCAGGTGGTTTGGGATCGTACGTGTTGTCGGGATATGCGGTCGACAACGACCCAACCGTCCCGACGAACGTGTTGCCCTTCACGACCCCATCGCACTTCGTCAGGATGAGCGGCACGGTGCTCGCGAGATAATTCGATTCGATCCGAGCCTCCGTGCACCCCGAGCCATAGCCGATGGCCGTTTGCGCGCCACCATAGGTCATGTTGCCCAGCAATGTCGGGGCTTGTGCCCCGCCACCGCCGCCGATGAGGATGTCGCGCCCAAAGGTCTTGCTCAAGCTGCCGTTGTTGAACAGGATGTTGCCTTCGAGTTTGAGATTGACCACGGTCGACGAGCTGTACGCACTGATGCCTTGGCTGAATTGATCGAAGATGATGTTGTCGGCCAGTCGCCGCGCACCCACGCGGTTGTAGGTGTCAATGGCGCTCCCGTTCCCCACGTGCTGGGGATTCTCCCAGCCGTTGTAGAAGATGAGCGAACCATAGACTTCCACGTCGATCGCGTCGCCCCCGATTTCGAAACCGCGGCTCATATCGTGGACCACCATGTCGATGAACTTGAGGTGACTGCCGTGGACCATGACGCCGGTCGCACGCTTCAAGTCGCTCGGCCAGGAGGCGGTGTCCGTACTGGTTCTCTGCGGATCTGAATTGGTGATCTCGACCCCCCAGAACCAGACATACGCGCCGTTGACCGACAGCGCGGACTCGTTTGACGGCGCACTATCAATCGTCGCGCGTTCCCCCGGCATCTGGCGCACCATGACCGGCGCGCCCTCGCGACCGCTGAGCCCACTCGTGAAGGCGCCGTGATAGGTCCCGCCACGCAGCCAGACCGTATCGCACGGGTGAGCCGGACTCGTACTGGACAGCGCGGTCGCCAGATCGATCGGTCGGTCGTGACTGCCGTCGTTCTGGGACGAGCCATCCGGCGCCGCATACACGTCATTCGCGGTCGAGCAGTTGGTTCTCGCGCCGGTGAGGACGCCGGGCGCTCCGGTTTCCGACGACCTGTTGACGCTCCGGAGGACCACCCACCCAAGCACGACGAGCACGACGGCCACGCCGACCACCGGCCAAAGCCATCGGACCGGCTGTCGCCTCGCGCGCCGTCTCGAGCGCCTCTCAGGCCTCGGCTGCGTATCGCCCGCGTGATTCAATCCATCCGACACATCATTGTCCTCTCGGCGACCTCTCGGCCCCGGCCCGCCTCACAGCTACAGGGTCGGCCTGCCTACGTTAACCCGCTTCTCGTCCGTCGATTCAAAGAATTGCTCGTACCAGCCGACCGTCTCTCCAAGGCCGGTCTCGAGGCGATGTCGGGCGGTCCACCCCAAGCGCTCTTTCGCCTTGGTCGAATCCAGGTACTGGTCCACGATTTCCCCTTGGGCCTGATTGAGGATGATCGGCTCGAGGTCCTCGCGCCGCATCACGCCTTGCATGATCTTGGTGATCTCCAGCACGGTGACGCGCGTTTCCGGACTGAAATTGAAGGCCTCCCCCCTGATGCCCTCATTCGTGCACTGCTCGGCCAGCGCGATGTAGCCGTCCACCACGTCCCGCACGAAGATGTAATCGCGTGTGAACCGGCCGTTGCTGCGGATGATCGGGCGCTCGCCGCGGGACAAGCTGCGAATCGTCCCCGGCACGATGCGGCTCCAGTTGAGGTCACCGCCCCCGTAGATGTTGCCGCATCGGGCGACGGCCACGGGCAGTTCGTACGTGTGCGCGTAGGTCATGGCCAGCAAGTCCGTGCAGCTCTTGCTGACGTCGTACGGGTGGCGGCCGTTGGCCGGCATCTCCTCCGTGTACGGCAGCCGCGGACCTTCGCCGTACGCCTTGTCACTGCTCGCGACGACGACGCGGGTCACGAGCGATCGGTGCACGCGGCAGGCCTCTAGCAGGTTGTACGAGCCACGGATGTTGGCTTCGAACGTCGGGAGCGGGTTCCTGAGCGCCGTCGTGACGATGGGCTGCGCGCCCAAGTGGAACACGGTATTGATCTCGTGCTCGTTGATGGCCCGCTCGATCGCGTCGAAGTCTTCCAGCCGGCCGTTGACGACGTGCGTGCGCATGATGTCGCCGCTACGCACCAACTCCGTCTGCGGGTCCCAGTCACGGATGAGCGTGACGACGTACGCGCCCGTGTCGAGGAGGCGTTTGACGAGCCACGACCCGACGATGCCCGTCGCGCCCGTCACGAAGACGCGTCGGCCGCTCCACACGAACGGTGGGGGCATCGTGGACCGCGTGTGCTCAGGCGTCATCGGGGCACCGGCGCACTGGTCAACCGCAAGGCGGCCGCGGGCACTCGCGGCTCATGCTTGACGATCCGCGCGGGCGCGACCGCCACGCGACGCAGGAGGCTCGCATCGGGTTGGAACGAGGGCACGATCCGGCACAATTGGTCGACCACCCCCTGCGCGTCGGCCATCCAGGCCAGCTCGGTGAGCACGGCAATCTCCCCTTCCAGTTCGGCTGCGGACCACGTCGAGGGACTTGTCACTCGGAGGACCTTTTCGACGGACGAACGCTCGAGGACCTCGTCGTCCGAGGTCAGCTGTTCCGAGAGTTTCTCGCCCGGGCGCAGCCCGATGAACTCGATTCGGATCTCCTCATCTGGGATGTAGCCCGAGAGGCGAATGAGATTCTTCGCGAGATCGACCAACTTGACCTGCTCGCCCATATCCAGCACGTAGGTGTAGTTCCCCTCGCCAAGCGCGGCCGCGTGGAGTACGAGCTGGACAGCCTCAGAGATTAACATGAAATACCGCTGCATCTCCGGATGCGTCACGGTCACCGGACCGCCATCGTGGATCTGCTGCAAGAAGCGTGGGACCACGCTACCGTTGCTCCCGAGCACATTGCCGAATCTCACTGACGTGAACTTCGTGACGCCCCGCGCGGCCACCGTCTGCACGGCCAGCTCGGCGATCCGCTTGGTGACCCCCATGACGCTCGATGGGTTCACGGCCTTGTCACTCGAGATCAGGATGAACCGTTCGATGCCGTGCCGCTCCGCGGCGGCCGCGACGCGGCAGGTCCCGACGACGTTGTTCTTGACCGCCTCACAGCAGTTGTATTCCATGAGCGGGACGTGTTTGTGCGCGGCGGCGTGCAGAATGATGGTCGGCTTGAACGTCGAGAGCACGGCGTCCAGCCGCCCCTCGTCCGTGACATCGCCGATGACGGACTCGCACGGCACCTCGGGCGCGCGCGCCTGGAGCTCGTTGGTGATCGTGTAGAGGCTGTTTTCGTACCGCTCGAACAGAATTAGCCGGCTCGGTCGAAATGCGGCGATCTGGTGGCAGAGTTCGGATCCAATCGACCCGCCGGCTCCCGTGACCATGACGCACTTGCCTTCGATGAGTTCCTGCACAGGCCGATCGTCGAGGCCAATCGCGGGTCGGGCGAGCAAGTCCTCGATCGACAACTTCCGGATCTGGCCTACCGCGACCTTGCCGTCAATGAGGTGCCGGATCGCCGGCACCGTCGTGATCGGCACCTTGAATGGCTGGAGGACGCGCACGAGATCCTGGACGAGCGCGATGTCTCGTCGTGAGACCGCCACCAGGACCTCGTCCGGCCGGGTCAGCGCGATCGTCCGTGGCAGGTCTTCGCGGGTGCCGAGGACACGCACCCCGTGAATCCGCAGGCCGATCTTGCCACTGTCGTCATCGAGGAAACCCACCGGATGGTAGATCTCGTCTTTCAACATGTCGCGGACGATCATCTCGCCGGCGTCACCCGCGCCGAAGATCAGGATGCGCTTCCCGCGGCCGTGGCGAACGAAGTCGCGATACACCCGCGGCAACAACCGCAGGCCTCCGAGCAGGAGGACGAGCAGCATGGCATCGACGATGAAGACGGATCGCGGATAGATCACCAGTCCGAAGTACCAGTGGACGATCGGGTAGAAGACCAGGGTGCCGCCGCAGACGCCGAGCACCAGGTTCTTCAGGTCCCACACGCTCGTGTACCGCCAGAGCCCTTCGTACAGTCTGGCCGGCACGAAGCTCACGGCCCGAATGCCGACGAGCAAGGGCAGCGTGTGGTACCAGAGCGCGAACTCGCGCGCCGGAATGGCCCCGTCGAACCGCAGCCAGAACGCGAAATAACTCGTGGCCGCGGGCGCGGCGAGATGCGTCGCAATGACGATCGCGCGACGATAGCGCAACAGATGGCGGCGAGACCGCGCCGCCAGAGCGAGAACGGTGGTTTGCACCGAGTCAGCGATGAAGCGAGGAATCATAAACAGTCCCTACCACCGGCCGGCGGCCGGTCCTCTCACGCGAGCATCCGGATGAACCGAGGGTCCGGCTGCTGGAGCGTGTCCCGAGTCAAAGATTGATTGGGCCGTCGCCGTCGCCACGCGTGAGATGCAGGGTGCTGAGACTCTCAGCCAACGAGCCCAACTCCTTCACCAGCGCAGGCGACGCGGCGAACAGATAATTCGATGGCCCCGACATGAATCCAGATTGGCGGAGGGCATCGACCCACACGCGTGACGTCTGATTGCTCACGACCAGGTCGACGCCTCGCGCGGCCAGCGCGCGTGAGACCTGGCCCATCAGCGCGACGGCGTGCGCGGGATCGCCGAAGGCGTCCACGATGGTGCCCACACGCAAATCGCCAAAATACTTGTGGCCTGACATCTGGGTGTCGAGCGCCACGGCCCACCCCACGGCGCCTTGCGGCGATCGCGCCATCCACTTGAGGTACGTCCGGGAACCGGCCGGATACATGAGTCCGAGCGCGTCACGATCGCGCCACGCCGCGAGACGATGGGCCTGCCGGTGCCGGGTCCAGAGTTCGTCCGCACATCCGTCGAAGGTCTCGATGACCGCCGCGTGAAGCTCCGGGGCACGGCGGGGACCGCTGACGCGCGCCTGCAGCATCCGCATCCCGACCGACGCCGTGCCGGTCCACGCGGCGACCTCGCTCACGACGCGTCGCACGTTCGTGCTACGGACGGCCCGCAACCTGCGTGCGACCCGAAACGGTCGCATGATCTTGAACAAGAACGGCACCGGCTGAAGCGTCCAGCCCAGCGCAGACACGACCTTCGCGAACACCTCATCCCGACCGCCAATCCCGAGGCCGAACAGCAGCGGTTGACGCTTGAGCGCGTGGGCGATGAGCTGGATGCCGAGCGTGCTGTACTGCCGGTCGATGAGGCCTTCGGACAGCGGCAAGTGGAGATACCCCAATCGGGCGCGTCGACCGTTCAACCAGAAGTCCTGGTCTTTCACGAGGTAACCCCCGCGAACGTTCTCGCCGTCCTGAACCGCCACGAACCCGCGATGGGCAATGGCCGCGTCCTCAGGATCGGCGCACGCACGCCAATCCGGGAACCGGAACCCCACGCCAGCCCGCTCGAGCCGCTGATTGAACGCGTGCACGGCCGGCTCGAGGTCGAGGGTATACGGAGCGATTGCCAGCGCCATCGTTACGCCGTTGACGGCGAGGCCTCTTCCAGCAGCTCAATCAGCCCAACGCTCGTGTTGAACAGCCACGCAATGCGCCGGCCGCCAAACGCGGGCGCGGCCACCGGGCGCGCCAGTTGGTGGAGACCGGACTCACGGGCGTACCCCAAGGCCACTTCGAGACTGGGCACGCGAAAACACAGATGCACGAGCGCTTGCCCTTTCTGAAGATTCCCATCGATCGGCGAGGGCTCCGCGCCCGGCTGAATCAGCTCCAGCCTCAGCCCCGCGAGATCGACGAAGGCCACGCTGACCCGCTGCGTGCGATCGTCGAACACCTCCACCTCGGGCGCGAGGTCGCGAATCGATCGCACCGCGACCCCTACGTGGTCGAACACGGCCCCTGGCCCGAGGCACGGCAAGCCACTCACGCGATGGGCGCCATCTCTCGCAGGAGTTCGATCTCGCGTGGCCGCGGATAGGCCGTGGCCAGATCGAACCGGAACTGATGCGCGTCATCGTCATCGCGACGCAGCCCGCTGCCTTCCAGAAAGCGCAGGCACGGCGCATTCTTGCTCGTGGGCATCAGGGTCGCGACGAACTCGGCGGCGCCAGACTCGAGAGCCGACTCGGTCACGACATGCAGCATCGCCTCCTCGACCTTGCGTCCAAACACCCGGCAACTGAGGACGAAGTCGACGAGCACCGCCCGGGTCCCGTCGATCTCGAGACTCGCGAGGCCCGTCAGCCCGGCATCGCCGAACCGATCACGTACCCGAAACGTCCAGAGCTTGCGCCGCCCGGCGCCCAGCCATGCCACCAGCTCCCCCGCATCCAGCCTCCGCGTCGAAAGATTCATCTGGTTGGTCTTATTGAGCAACTGCACCGCCCTGGGGGCGTTGCGATCGTTGAACTCCTCGACGTCGACCCGAAGCTCGAGCCGCTCGAGCCACTCGCCGCCCGATGCGGCCACGCCGAGATCGGCGGCGCGGGCCCGCTCGGCCGCATAGAGGGCCGACCGCGTGCGATCTTCCGCGGTCAGCCTGACCGTGTCGAAACAGTCAAGGCCGAGCAGGGCGTCGACGTACCGCATCGGACTCGACGGCCACTCGGGCACGAACACCTCTGGCAACGCCTCGCGCACGCGGACGCGCTCCGCCTCACGGTCGTCGATGAACACGACCGCCTCGAGTCCGACGTTGAGCTCCTGCGCCAGCGACACGATGTTGGCGGCCTTATCGTCCCAATTGATGCGCCAGCCCGAGAAGTGCGGAACGCGCAGCACCATTTCGGGATGCCCTCCGAGGGCCTCGAGGGCCACGGCCTCGTCGTTCTTGCTGACGACCCCCAGCAGCAGGCCTCGGTGCGAAAGCGCCAGCAAGGTGCGTTGAAAATCGACATAGGCCTCGCCGGTCGGATCGTGGCCACCCAGTCGCAATCCTCGCCACCCGACCTCGCCGACCAGGCCGCCCCAAAGCGTGTCGTCCAGGTCCAGGAGGATGACCTTGCGCACCTGTCCGCGCGAGGCGCGGAGGAGGGACTTCACCTGACGTGCGGCCCGTCGAAAGACCTCATGGCGAAACGGAATCTTCGCGGCATACCAGAGCTTCGCTTCCTCAGGCGCGCGCTCGGCGTCCATCCAGGCGGACGCGTCGAGGAGCACGACGCCTGGCATGTCGTCGACTCGCTCGGCGAGGCGAAGGTTCATGCGCATCACGACGTTGGCCAGGCCCATGCCTTCCTTCATCGCGATCGCGCCAAAGGCGCCACTCACGCGGGGTACACGCCAGGTCATCACGACCACGCGCGCGTACTGACCGCGGAGGCGCGCCAGCCTTGCCACGAACTCGTCGACGTCCCTCATCACGTCGGCGAGCACCGCGACGCCGTGGTCCACCAGCCCAGCCAACGCCGTGCTGATCGCCTCCGGTCGCGTCCAGACAATGGCGACGTCGTGGCCGGCGTCGCTTCCGGCGCGGTCGGCGCTCTCGCCCGACACCGACGGATCCGCTCCGACGTCACCGAGCGTTCCGGCGGTCGCCACGACCGGCGGCTCGGTGGTGTCATGGGTGAGATGGGCCGCGAAGTTCGCCGCGTTGAAGTCCGCGAGGACCAGCACTCGCACGGTGGGTTCATCCATTGGCGGGTCGCTCTCGCATTTCTTCGAGATACTCGATGAGGGCCTGCACTGTCCGAAATTGCCCGGCCGTCGGATCCAGTCGCTCGTCATCGAGCAGGCTCATCGTCGTGCCGAACATGGCGTCGAGCCGCTGCTCCAGCGCCACGATGAAGTTCACGAACGCCAACGAATCCAGGGGACCGTGCTCGCCGGTCAAGGCGGTGTCGAGCGCCTTTGGCAATCGCTGGTGCGGCGGTCGCTGGGCGTTCAGGTCGTCGAGGGCGGCGAAGACCGCCTCACGCAGTTGCGCACGAAGATCCGGCATGACATCGCTCACCCTATCGCTTAGCACGGCGGAACCTGTCGGTCACATAGAACGGCGCCAGGGACCCGCCCACCTTCGCGCGCACCACCGACGGACCATCCGAGCGGAACACTTCCACGCGTGGCAGTTGGAAGCGGTCGCTCTCGAGCGTCGCCAGGCCGACATTGGTCGTCACCGCGACCTGAAACCCGGCGGCCTTCACCGCGGCGACATAGCCGTCGGTCACTTGCCCGAGGCGTGAGCTGCCGTACGGGTAGGCGTAGGAGACGGCGTGGTCCGGGCCCAGCCGCTCTGTCAGCGCGTACCGACAGCGGCCGGCCTCTTCGACGACGTCACTCTCCGGCGTGAACGCCGCATTCGCGTGCCGATGCGAGTGGCCGCCAATTTCGACCAGCCCGGACTGCGCACATCGCTCCAGCGCCTGCCAGGTCAACGCGCGCCACGCCCCGGGCGGCGTGTGCGTCGCGTGGCGCATCCCCCACCGGTCAAAGGGCATCGGCGCCGTCGACCCCACGTACCCGCTCACGACGAACACCGTGGCCTTCGCCCCATAGGTCTCGAGAATCGGCAGCACCTCGTCGTGGAAGTTCTGATAGCCATCGTCGAACGTCAGGCAGGCCAGCGGCTTGGCGCCTGCGTGCCACGTCATCAACCGATCGGGCAGGTCCCGGACGAACACGAGTTCCGCGCTGTCCACCAACGCGGCCACCTGGCGCTCGACCGATCCTGGCGTGACATTCCAGTCGTCCAACCGGGACTCCGACACACGGACCGCCGAGACCCGGTGGTAGACCAGGACACACGCGGAGGGGCGACTCGGCGGCCGCGTGGCACGACGCAGGACCACACTCGCGATTCCCGCGGTGCGTTTGATCGCGCGCTTGGCCAACAGTGTCGTCATCGCGATCCGCCCCTCGTCTCCCGAGTCACCGGCACGCCCAGTCGGCAGCGACCAGTCGAGACCGCGAGATGGCCGCCACCGAGCGCTCGCGCTCGACGATCGTCGTCACGCTCTGAATCACGTCCTCCACGTCCGCCTCGGTCATCCCGGGATAGATCGGCAGCGACACCATGCGCTCATAGGCGGCCAGGGCGTTCGGAAAATCGCTCGGCCGGTAGCCGAACTGGTCGCGGTAGTACGGGTGGAGATGCAGCGGAATGAAGTGGACCGACGTGCCGATCCCCGCCGTGCGCAACGCCTCGATGAAGGCATCCCGTCGGATGCGGAGCTGGCTCGAATCGACCTCAATCACGTACAGGTGCCACGCATGGCTGCGATCGAGCCTGACGGTCGGGCATCGGATCTCGGAAAGCCGGCTGAACGCGTCGGTGTACCGACTGGCAATTCGCGCGCGAGCCTCACGGAACTCGTCCTGCCGCTTCAGTTGCTCGACGCCCAGGGCCGCCGCGATATCGGTCAAGTTGTACTTGAAGCCCGGGTGAAGGATCTCGTAATACCAAGAGCCCTCCGCGGTGTAGCGCTTCCAGGCGTCCTTGCTGATGCCGTGCAAGGCCATCATGCGCATGCGGGCGGCCGCGGCGGGATCGTCGGTCGTGATCATGCCGCCTTCCCCGGTGGTCAACGCCTTCGTGGCGTAGAACGAGAAGCAAGTGATGTCGCCGATCCGGCCGACCGCCGTGCCGCGATAGGAGGCCGGCAAGGCATGCGCCGCGTCTTCGACGACCTTGAGGCCGTGGCGTCCCGCGATGTCCATCAACTCGGCCATGTCGCAGGCCTGGCCGCCGTAGTGCACGGGAATGATCGCCTTCGTCCGAGGCCCGATCGCGGCCTCCACCGCGGCCGGGTCCATGTTGTACGTGTCGCGCTGACAGTCCACGAGCACGGGCTTGGCGTCGAAGTACGCCACGACCTCCGCGGTCGCGGCAAACGTCATCGTCGGCACGATGACCTCGTCACCGCGCCCGACCCCCACCGCGTCGAGTGCGAGATGGAGCGCGGCGGTGCACGAATTGACGGCGATCGCGTGCTCCGCGCCGACCGCCTTGGCAAAGTCCTCCTCGAACAGCCGAGCTTTCGCACCGGTTGTCAGCCAGCCGGACCGGAGGATCTCGCTCACGGATCGGATTTCCGCTTCACCGATGGACGGCACGTGATAGGGGAGAAAGGTGTCTCGCACGGGATTTGGCTCGCGGGTGTCCTAGCGTTCGTTGGGTGCTGGATCAACTGACGGGACGCGGATCGCGCGGTCGACTCGCAGCCGCAGCCCGACGATCATCAGGATCATTTCCACGATCAACCGAGCGTCCGATCGCCAAGTGCGCGTGCGCTCGTACTCGAGATCCACCGCCAGCTTGGCCGGCAGCAGATATCGCACGTAGGCCTCTTCCGGGTCGACCTGATCGCGCAGCAGGTCCCCTTCGTGGGGATACACCAGCTGCGCGAGGCTGGCCAATCCCGGTTGGGCCTCCAAGATGGCGCGCTCGGCGTCGGTGTAGCGCGCCACGAACCGCGGCACTTCTGGCCTGGGGCCGATGATGCCCATGTCGCCGCACAGGACATTCCAGAGTTGTGGCAGCTCATCGAGCTTGGCCTGCCGGAGCACGCGTCCCACCCGACTGATGCGCCCATCCGCCGCGGTCGTCACCTGAGGGCCGGACGCGCTCGTCGTTATCCTCATCGTCCGCAGCTTGTACAGACAGAAGGGACGGCCCTTGCGACCGATGCGCGTCTGGCGGTACAGGACCGGACCGCGGCTCGTCGCCCTGATCGCCGCCATGCTGATCGCGAGCGGCACGGCGGCGAGGGCCAAGCCTGCCGCCGCGACGGTACCGTCAACCGCTCGACGCATCATCGCTCGCTGCTCATTACTCATTACTCATTACTCATTGCTCATTACTCATTGCTCATTACTCATTGCTCATTGCTCGCTGCTCGCGGCCATTTGCACGGGACGCTCGTCCCAGGCCACACGCACCGTGCCGGGCTCCAGCATTTCCACCTTCATGGCGCGAAGGCAGTGGGCGGGCACCGTCACGCACTGTCCCGTCGCGACCTCGAATTCCCAGCCGTGACCGGGACATTCGAGGCGGCCGTTGAACACCTCGCCCAACGACAGTCGCCACTGCGCATGGGGACATGAGTCCTCATAGGCCACGACGCCGAGGGCCGTGCGCACGACGACAATGCCGAGGTCTCCTGCTTCGACTCGGATGGGCTGGTCCTCGGGCAGCCCGTCCAAGGCCAGATCAATGTGCGGCATACCAGTCGTGGAGTTTTCCGGGATCAGGCTCGTACAAGAAGTGATAGAGCGGCTCGTTGTAGACGTCCGGCCGGCGGGCCAGGTTGACGCGCATGGACAGAAACAGATCCTCCAAGAAGGGCTCGGCGCCGCTCACGAAGGGATAGATGAGCTTGTCTTCGGCCTCGATCCGATACGTCCAATCGGAGGCCAAGCCTTCCTCGACGAAGGGCGCCGACGGCCGCGTGAAGTCCAACGTCCAAGACCCGCCATGCGGCCCGGTCACGTGGAAGCCGACTTTCGCGCCGATGCGCGCGCGAATGGCTGGGGTTTGCGCGGCCACTAGGCGCTCGAAATGGCGAGGCAGCAGGGTCGGCAGGTCAGCCTGCGCCGGCGGCTCGGCCGCCTTGCGCGCCCGAATCACGTCCGCCCATCGACCGGCGGCCTCCTCGAGGTATTGGTCGCGCGGCAATCGAAAGGCCGGCGGCGCGTGCCGTTCGATCCCGCGACTGCTGTCCCACACATCGGTCGCCGCCATGTTGACCCCGTCGGTCGGCAGACCGGCGGCCCGAATGGCGGCCACGGCGTCCTCCGGGTCGATGAAAATGCCGAGTTCTTTCGAGTTCAGCCACCGGAGATCGGGGTCCAGGATGGTGCAGGGTCCTGCGGAGGGCACGGCGATCCGCGGCCGCGTCAGCCGCACGCGCTCGACGAACCCCTTCAGGAGCAGGCGTCGGCGGCGACGCACCTGCTCGAGCTTCGCCTCCGCGGAGTTCTCATAGAGCATCGGATACCAATTCGCGCCAGAAAACATGAAGAACCCGATGTCGATGTTCCGGTCGCGCAAGAGCTCCAGTTCTCGGTAGCCGAGCTTGCAGTCGGTTTCGTTGAAGACGCTGTGGCCTTCAGCCGTGACGAGGATGGCCGCGTCGTTCGTGTACTCCGCCGACCCGAAGATCGTGACTTCGAGGCCGTCGCCGAGGTTCCGGGGCTCGCCGGAGGCCAGTTCCTGGATATTCGTCAGCCCGATCTCCTCCAGATGGTGGCGGAACTTCCGGGTTGGAAAGCGGCAGATCAGGACCGGGACGTCCTTCGGAAAGTGCTGGAGCGTCGCCGGATCGAGGTGGTCCTGATGCTCGTGCGACAGGAAAATGTAATCGACGTCCTTCCGAATCGTCTCCGGCGTGACGCCGGCCTCGGCGAGCACGTGCGTATGGAACCACGTGCCGCCATAGGCGCCCTCGGTGAGCCAGGGATCGGTCAGCAGCCGGCGACCCGCCGCTTCGATCATCGTGCAGGCCTGTCCGTAGTAGGTGACTTTCATCCGCGCTCCGGTCGGTCGGCGAGATCGCCCAATTCACGGGCCGACACGCCACGCGTGCCGGCATCACTCCATCGGTTCCAAAACTTCACCAACCCGACGAGAAACCCGCTGCCGTACGAGAGATGCAGGATCGCGAACGCCACCGGCAGGTACAGCACGCCGGCGAGCCCGGTCAGTCGGCGGGCCGAGGTGACCACCGCCGCCAGATTCGCCAGCGCGTACATCACGACCACCGCGGCGAAGCACCAGCGGCCGATCGACCATGGGAGCGCGAGCGCGCTGGCCACGAGCGCCGCCACGAACGCCGGGGGCACGAACTGTCGCGGCCGCATCTGGCGCGGATGTTTCTGAAGCACCCGGACTTTCCAGTAGCCGTACTGGAAGTACTGACGCCACAGCGAGGTCCATGAGCTGCGGCTGTAGTACCGGGACCGGACATCGGCGGCGAGCAGCAGGCGCCCGCCCATTTTTCGCAGCCGATAGTTGTACTCGTCGTCCTGGTTGCGCACCAGCTCGGTATCGAAAGGGCCGACCCGATCCAGGACCTCACGGGTGTAGGCCGGAAACGCCACGGTGTCGACGATGAGCGATCGTCCGGTGACCGTGCGAAACGCCGAGTTGCCGACCCCGAATCTCGAACTCATCGCGACGGCGATGGCGCGGGCCACGGCCGATTGCCCCACGGTGTCGAGCGGACCGCCGACCCCGTCGGCTTCGCCGCGCTGGAGGTGACTCACGCAGCAGCGCACGTAATCGGGCGCGATCTCGCAGTGGCCGTCGACGCGAACGACGATCTCGCCCTTCGCGATCGCCAGTGCCTGATTGAGTCCCGTCGCCACGATTCTTCCCTGGTTTTCGAGCACGGTGACCCGCGAGTCATGCGCCGCCATGGCCCTGACGATCTCGGTCGTGCCGTCGTCGGAGCACCCGTCGGCGACGATCACGTCCATCCGGTCCGCCGGATAGTCCTGCGCCAGGACTGCGCCCACACTTCGAGCAATGAAGTCCGCCTCGTTGCGGATCGGCATGACCACGGACACGGTGGGAAGCAGTGTTGTACTCAAGGCTTGGAGGCCTGAAGGCTTGAAGGGTCGAGCCTCTTCCGGATGACGCCGAGGTAGTGCGTGCGCAGGAACGGGACGGCGTGCAACAGCGAGTGCACGGCGTGTGACCTGGCGACCACCCGGGCGAGCGGCGCCGCCAGCGTGACTCGTCTCAACTCGATGCGGCACCCCGGGAACAGCGCCCGAATCTCGGCGCGCGAGACGCCACGGACATCCCGATTGCGTGGATTACTCACGTGATAGTCGTACCAGAGGATGAGACCGTCGGGACGAACGGCGTCGAGCATCTTGCGAGCCACGGCCTGCCGCAGCTCGGCATCCAACACCGAAGTGAAGAGCATCGACTGCAGCACGATGTCGAACGACTCGCGCGGGACCTCGACGGCCGCCGCGTTGCCGCACACGAGCGTGACGCCGGGCGGACAGCGTCGCTCGGCTTCGGCGAGGCGATCGGGCAGGAGGTCCACGCCCGTCAACTGGTGTGGCTGTGCGCCCCACTTGACCATCTCCCGCAGCCAGAATCCCACGCCACATCCCACGTCCAGGACGCGCGCTGTCTCGAGCGATCGAACGCCATGCTCGCGCAGCAAGGCGAGGGTCTGGCGCTCACGCTCCTGCACGGCGAGCATGTGCGCGTCGTTGAACCACGAGTACCGTTCGGCGTCCACGCGCCGCGCGTACGCCGCGCGGATGCGCGCGTCTTCGGCGGTGAAGTCGGTGGCGTTTGGCACAGACCCAGTCATTGATTTGCTCAGATCAACTCGCGGCCGTCTGGCGCTGTTGCGGCGACAGATGGCACATGACCGCGCGGAACTTGCCCTGCGCCGTGCGCGGGACTTCGTCCACTCGCTCGAGGACGACTTCGACGGCGCCGAGATGATCGCGGAGCCGCTGGCGGAGCTGCTCCTCGAGACCCGAAGACGACGCGTTCGCCGACACATAGCGCAGACGGAACCGCGTGAACGTCTCCTGGATGATTTGGGCTTCGGCAATCCCCAGGCCCTGTTTGAACACGGGGTCCAGGCGGCCGACCCTGCGACCGTCCTCCATCACCACGAGGTCGTCGGTGCGACCCTCCAAGGCCTGGACGACCGGCATCTGCCGGCGACAGGGACAGACGACCGACGACAGCCGGACCGCGTCGCCGGTGCGGTAGCGAATGAGCGGCATGTCGGCATCGAGAAGGCTGGTGCTGATCAGATCACCGAGCACACCCGGATGGACGGATTCGGCGCGGTTGACCGTCTCGACGACGCCCACCTCGGGCCACAGATGCAGATTCCCGCGTTCGCAGTCGCTGCCCCCGGCGACCAGCTCGGCCAGTCCGTAGGTCTCGCGGACGGGACACCGAAAGGCCGCTTCGATCGCCTGACGCTGGTGGTTCAGCAACGGCTCCGCGTTGGAGATGGCGACGGCGAGACGCACGTCCGTTCGCTTGAGCCGAAGCGCCGCCTCGGCCAGCGCATGCAGTCCCGAGCTGTAGCCAAACAGATAGGTGATCCGATATCTCACCAGCGCGTCCAGGTATGCCGGCAGCAAGGCCGGGGCGAGATGGTACGCCGACATGTAGAGCTGCCGGGCCGCGGAATTCCAGATCCAGAAGGGCGCGACACGCCGAGCCACGGGCGTCACGAGTCGGCCCCCAATGATCGCCCACCGATCTTTGCGCGAGATGCCGTACCACCGCCGCGAGCGAGCCTCGTTGAGGGCGTACCACTCTTGGATCGTATCTTTGCTCCGCCACAGTTGGAGGGGCTTGCCCGTCGTGCCGCTCGTGTGCTCCATGAACATTCGTCGGGGGTTGACGTCGTCGGCGAGGAACGCCTTCGGATTCTGTCGCAGCGTCTCCTTCTCGAGAATCGGCCAGTTCTCCAGATGCGTCCATGCGCTGCGATCGCCGTGTTGGCGCCGGCGCGCCCACATGTCCCGGTAGTAGGGGACGCGCGTGGCGGCGCGATGCAACACGAACGCCAGCCGCTCCTCCTGATAGGTCTTCCAGCGTTCGGCGGGCCAGCGATCACGCTCCAACGCTTCGGCGACCAGGCGATCGGTTTTCGGCCCGTACCGCCATTGGCGGAGATACAGCCCCATGGTGGACGCGGCGGCCCAACGGGCGGCCACGGGCAGCCGATGATAGACGCGTAGCATTCGGTCGGTCACGTCCGGGTCTCCTTAATTCGTCTCGTGAGATCTCGTCAGGGCGCCTGCGCGACGCGCCACGGGCATCGGTCGCTCTGTGCGCCGGAGGCGGTCGGCGAGCGCGACGCCATTCCGCGCCTGATTGAATTGCGCCTCGACCCACGCGCGGGCGCCCACGGCGAGCGCCCGGCGCCGATCCGGCGCGTCCAACAGACTCGCCATCGCGTCGGCCAACGCGCGTGGGTTTCGCGGGGGGGTCAAGACCCCGCACCGTCCGTCATCCAAGAGTTCGGGTATCCCGGCGACGGCCGAGCCAATGACGGGCGTCCCCAATGCCATCGCTTCCTTGATCACCGTCGGCACCGCGTCGCCCAAACCGATGGACGGATGAACGAGCAGCGCCGCGCGGCGCATGTGGTCGAGTGCATCCTCCGAAGACTGCCATCCCGTGAACTGCACGGAGGCGCCGAGGCCGAGCTGCTCTGCCAGACGCTCGAGCGATCTCGCCTCCGGTCCCCCACCGACGATGACGGTTTCGAGCGGCCGGCCACGACGGTGCAGCTCGGCCGCCGCGCGCAGGAGGTCATCGAAGCCCTTCGCCGGGTGTAGCCCACCGACGGCGACGATGCGGTTCGCCGGGCGGTTCGACGGGCAGAACGGCAACGCGTCGACATCCACGCCGAGGTGGTGCAGATAGATCTTTGGCGCCAGTTGGCCGAACACCGACGGGTAGGTCGCCTTCAGGAACTGGCGGTTGAACTCGCAGACGACCACGATGTTGTCCGCATAGCGGAGTTTCCGTACCAACTGGACCCGCGATCGATACAGGTCCGTGCCGGCGTGCAAGAACATGGAAAACGGCACTGACCGACCGGCGACGCGGTGGAAGACATACGCGCATGTCGCCGGATAATTGCCCCAATACGCCAGCACGTGGTCGAACCTGGACCCGTGACGACGTGCCCACTCGATCGCCTTCGGCACCACGTAGCCGCTCTTCAGGAACGGCCCCAGCCCGTGCCCGAGCGTGGAGGCCGTCAGGCCTGCGAGCGCCGGCGCGTGGCGCCACGTCTGTGGCCACGTCGCCGCGCTCGCCACGCTGCCGGAGAGGGAGCTGTGATGCACGCGCTCACGCGGCAAGACGTCTGCAGAGAGGACATCGGGCACGTGCGCCCACAAATCCGGCTCGAGCGGGTGCGTGGCGAACACCTCGACTTCAATCCCCGCGTCTATCAGGCCGCGCACATCGCGGGCGAAGAAGGTATTGATGCGCCCGGGGAAGTGACTGGTGAAGATTGCCAGTCTCATCGGAGCGACATTCTGACTCGTGCCTCGTCCGAGGCCACCGCGGGGAACGCGCGGCGTCGACGACGTCCAGGCTGACGTAGGGCCGCGCCTTGATAGGCTGCCAGCATCCTGTCGGCCAACGTGTTGTCCCGGTACATCAACTCGACGCGCTTCCGTCCCGCCTGACCCATCGCGCGTCGGGTGCCGGTCTCGCGAGCGAGCGTCACCACCCGACCAGCCAACTGCGCGACGTCGTCGGTCGGCACGATATAACCCGTCACCCCCGGCAGCACGATGGACGCGGCATCCCCCGCCTCGGTCGCCACGGTCGGCAGCCGCGCAGCCATCGCCTCGAGCAGCACGTTCGGAAAGCCCTCGTGATCCGACGACGAGACGAGGAAGTCCGCTTGCCGGAGCAGGGCTGGGACGTCGGCTCGTCCTCCGAGGAAGCGAACAGCCGTCTCGCCGAGCCCCAGCCGCACGGCCTCGAGTTCGAGGGCGCCGCGTTCCGGTCCTTCGCCGACGATGACGGCGGACAGATCCGGGACGTGACGCCGCGCCTCGGCCAACGCGGCCAGCAGGCGGTCGAACCGCTTTTGCCGGACGAGACGGCCTACGGCGATCGCCAGGGGACCCGAGGGATCCGGTCGCAGTTTCATGTCCGTCCGGACCGCATCAAATTCCCGCAAGTCGATCACGTTTGGCACGACGATGATGTCTTCCCACGGACGGCCCCGGGCCTGAGCCACGCGGGCGCCGGCGTGGGAGTTGGCGATCAGCGTCGAGGGGAGGCGTAGGAGCAGCGGTCCCCAGCCCCTGTTCTCGCGCAGCTCAAAGACGCCATCGTTCCGAATCGAGCCGATGGAGATTGCACCGCACGCGCGCGCCCCGAGGGCCGCATAGAGGTTCGCGAAGAAGTGCCCGGCCTGAACGACATGGGGCGCAAAGGCTCTGAGCAGCCAGCCCAGGCGAAGCAGGCGCAGCGGGGGCGCACCGAACCGCCCGATCCAGATGGGATCGACGCCGATCTCCTTCAAGGCCGCTTCGTAGAAATCGCCTCGTGTCAGGCAGTAGCAGCGCACATCGTGGCCCCGCTCGTGGAGCGCGCGTGCCATATAGACCAATTGCTTCTCGGCGCCGCCCTGCGAGAGGCCACCGGCGATCAGGGCCACACGCAGCGGGCCGCGCGGATCATCCAACATCATCGTGGGCAATCTGTGAAATCTGTGAGACGAGGCGGTGTGGAGCGGCCACGAACCGCTTGACGTCAGCGGCGGCACATCTGGCCATTTCCGCCGCGTGCAATTGCGCCGTGCCCCCCGCCGCCAGGATCCAGACCGCCTTGCCCTGGAACTCCGTCGACATAAAAGCCACGCTCAGGGCGGCCGTGACGAGCAGGCCCAGCGAGAGGCCGCCGTCGACCTCTCGTCTGCGCTTGAACCCGTAGATCGCGAATGACGCGACATACGCGGCCATCAAGAGGAATCCCGGCCAGCCGTTCTCCGCCAGCACTTTGATCCAGGCAGAGTGCGCGGAGAACTCCTGGCCGCGTTTGAAGTTCGACAAGCCCGGAACGAACCCCAACGTCGCCCATGTCGGGGCGAAGCCGCCTGTGCCCACGCCGAGCGGCGCCCGACCGACCATGTAGAGCCCGGCGATGGCCAGATCGGATCGGCCGTTCGTCCGGCTCGTCGCTGATTGGCTCGGATCGAGCATCTTATCGATCCGGTGGAGGGACGAGGTCTCCATGTCGTCAAACGTACTCAGCGCGATCAGGGCGATGACCAAGGCCGCGCTGATGAAGATCAGCCGGTGCGTCGCACGCTTGATGGACACCAGGATGAACAGCAGGCCGACTGACACGATGAGAATGCCGCCGCGGCTTCCACTGAGGAAGGCCCACATGGCATTGGCACCCGCCAGCGATCCCAGCGCCAGCTGCCTCCCCGGGCGGTCCGAGACGTATCGAAATGCCAGACAGACCGCGAACACCGCGGTTTCCGGAAACAACGCAAAGACGTTGGTGTTGACGTACGGCATGGAGTGCTTCAAGAGCAGAAACATCAATCCGCCCAACGCCCCGGCCGTCCCGCTCACGACGCCGACCATGTACCAGAGGTCGCCGTCCTCGCCGGCCTGCGCCAGGTACACGAGCAACCCGAACATCGACGTCACGCCCAGGATGTGCTCTATGCCATTGGGCACGTCCGGGCTGAAGACCAGCTCGGCCGCGAGCATGGCGATAAAGATCTTGAGGAGTTTCGAGTGCGGATCGGCGAGGCGCCAGACGAACGCCGCGGAGAATGCCATCACCGCGAGGAGCAAGTAGTTGAAGGTGTTCCAGCGCAGTACGCCGCCGGTTGACAACACCAAGACACGGGCGAGCGGATCGAGCGTGCACAGGAGCGTCACCCCAAGGATTCCCAGGGCCGGCCGGCCGAACCCAAAGAACGCCGCCGCAAACGCGATCAGCGTCAACAGTTCCAGCGACGCGAGGTACCCGACGAGCGGCGCCACCGCCCACGCCCCGACCACGGCCACGACGAACAGCCGCCCCCACTCGATCGCCGACGACTCGCCTCCGAGCAGCCGGGGAGCCGGCTGCGGATCGCCAGGGGGCTCGAGGATCCGTCTCATACCCTGAGCTTGCCTTCCGCGAGCACGCCGCCCCAGTGTTCGGTGCAAATCTGGCCAATCTCACCCGCCCAGGCCTCGAGCGTCCAGCCTTCCGCAAACGCGCGACAACGGCGGCGCAAGGCCGGCCAGTCGGTCGCACCACACAGCACCTGCTGCAGCTCGTCGGCCAGAGCCTCGTCATCCCCAGGCGCGACGAGCCATCCTCGGACCCCTCGCTCGCCCACGACTGCCGGCGCGGCGCCGACACGGCTGGACAGGACCGGAATGCCATGCGCCATCGCGTCCAACCAGGCTTTGCTGAATCCTTCCGTGAGGGACGGCTGCACGCATAGGTCCGCGTCGGCCAGTCGTGCCGAGAGTTGCTCGCGATTGAGATGCCCCGCGAAGGTCACGACCCGATCGATGCCGAGCTCATGGGCCTGCCGCTCGAGGGCACCCCGTTCGGGCCCATCACCCAGGACCGTCAACTGCGGACCCGGCTCGCTTCCCGACTGGTGAAGCCTCGCCAGCGCGCGAAGCAAATACGCGACGCCCTTCTCCGACGACAGCCTTCCGAGGTATACGAGGCGTGGCGGTACGTTCAGACCGCGATCCAAACGGGGTCGAATGGACTGCAGCTCGGCTCGGGTCAGCGCCGTCGAGAAGATCCAGCGCATCCGCGGCGCGGGCGGCGCCGTGCCGATGCCCGTCGCCAGCATGACGTTACGCCCCCCCGCGCACATCCGCATGCACAGACGGACCAGGCGCTGGCTCATGGTCGTCTGAGGGGTCACGGCCCACGAACTGCCGTAGCGCGCGATGAGCCGCTTGCGAAAGATCAACGCGAGCAGCAGGCCCACGAACGAGATATCTCCAGGCACGGGGACGTGGACGACGTCGGCCTCGCGGACGCGCGCGCTGATGATCCGCACGTAGTATCCGAGTCCGGAGAGCACCGAGAGTTTTCGAGCCCCATCCGCCCCGTGCGGCGACTTGAGCCCGACCACGTGCGCCGACGAGGGCAGCGGCAGGCCGCCGGCACGAGGCGGCGTGGCCACGACCACCAGCGTGACCGCGTCGAAGAGCGAGGCGATCGCCGCCATCTGCAGAGGAAATCCTCCGTCCGACATCCAGGTTCCGGCCGCATCCTGCCAGCAGGGCTTGAACGAGACCACGCACAGGCGCACCGGCATTACTCCGTGCACAACTCGGCCGGCAGGATCACATCGAGCTGCTGATTCGCGCGGTAGGCACACACCCGCTCGAGAAACGGCACGAGATATCGCTCGTCCTGGCTGCCACCCGCGTGGAGCGAGTGCGGATGGCCGTAGGCCACGACGAGGCCGCCACGCGCCACGCATCGATCCAACATCTCGAGCACCGGTTGATCGAACCCGCCGGGCGTATTGAGTCGCACGCAGGCAATGCCCTTGATCCGCTCGAGACGAGCCGGGCGATCCAGCCGGCGGCCCTTCCACCATTCGGCGAGGCGCTGCGCGAGCGGCCGGTAGGCCACGCGGCAGAAGTGGTAGCCCGTCTCGGCCAGCGCGCTGCACAACCGCGCCAAATCCGTTCGCGATCGCCCGGCCTCACGTCGCTCCGCGACGCTGATCGACTGCCCGGCCAGGTAGTCGAACGGCTGATTGAAGGGCGGCACGAACGAGCGGACGGCACTGCCGATGCAGTCCTCGAGTGCGGCCTTGCTGCCGCGCAGGGTCTCGATCAAGGCCTCGGCTCCCAGGGCCGGCAGCCACTCGTGTCGATGCGAATGACTCGCCACCTCGTGGCCTTCCTCGTGAATGCGCCGAATCTGCGCCGGGTCGTGATACGGACGTTCGCCTGGCAGCGCGACCGCGCCCACCACGGCGAAACACGCCGGCACGCGGTACTTGGCGTGCAGCTCGAGGACGCGCTCCGTGCACGCCGCCTCGAGCGGTCCCCACGACTTCGCGCCCCCCGGCAGCCGCGACCGTTCTGCGCCCCATTGGGCGTCGTAGTCCCAGAACAGGAGCAAGCGGGCGCGGTGTCGGACTAGGGCCGTCATGCGAGCGGTCGATTCGTAAGAACCCGCGAGGCGCCGATCACGCGGCCCGCGATGCGTCGAATGCCGTTGGCGGCATGTTGGGGACGAACCGCATCACGCACGAGCAGCATGGTGTCCAGAGTCCAGGCGTACCCAAAGCTCAGACGGTCGAGGACTCGAGGACGACGATGCACGCGGCGCCAGATCACGTGCCGATTGCAGATTTCCATCTGTCCGAGCCTGAAGGCATTCGGCCGCCCCGCCGGCGCGTGCAAGTGCTCGCAGCGCGCGGCGCCCGCCATGGCGATTCGCCCCCGCCGGCGAAGGCGCAGGGAGAAATCCAGATCTTCGCCCTGGCCATAGCCCTTCAGGGCTTCGTCGAAGCGCACCTCTCGCGCCGCTTCGGTCTCGAGCAGCATCGCGCACCCTGGGAGCCAGTCGCCCTCAATCACCTGGTTGGTCGGTTTGTGAAAGCGCCACGGCACGGACATGCCCGTGCGTGTGTAGGTGCCCGGACGCAGGTCGGGCACGATTCGCAGCGCTCGGCGCAGTCGCCACAGACGGGTTGGCGGCATCCACGCTTCCGCGAAGCACCCGACGCCCGCCAGGCCCGGGGACGCGCGATGCGCCCGCTCCATTTCCGCGACGCATGCGGGATCCAGGACGACATCGTCATCGAAGAAGGCGGTCAGGTCGTAGGCGACGGCCTCGAGGGCGAAATTGCGCTGACGGGTGAGTCCCCGCAGCGGATCGTCGACGCGCCAGTACGCGACGTCGCGGCTGCCCCGCCACCTGGCGACCACGGCTTCGGTCGCCTCGTCGCGACTCGCGTCCACGACAATCAGCTCGTCAACCGGCCGCGTCTGCGCCGATAGGGAGTCAAGAAATCGCTTGACGCTGTCGGGCCGCTGATAGGTGCAGAGCACGACCGACACACCGGTCATTGGGCTTGAAGGCTTGGAGGCCTGAAGGCTTGAAGGCCCGAAGGCCTGAGGGCTTGAAGCCATTGGCGGCGCGGCAGCCGCCGGCGTGCCACCGGAACGCCAGTGCTGAACGACGCCCGAGCGGCCCGTCGTCTCCCTGGAGGCTTGAAGGCTTAGAGGCTTCAAGGCTTGGAGGCTTGAAGGCGTGAAGGCTTGATGCTGGCGTCCGTTCAGCATCGGGCGCCTCGCGAGGCGGTGGCGCTCGCCGCCGCGACCGTGGGCGACTCCCACGGGTGACCCTCTCGCGCCGGGTTTCGGGCCGGCACCTGGGCCACGGCGAATAGCATGGATCCGGAGCCGATGACGCGGCCGTACAGGCGACCGAGCTCCTGGTGAGCCCGCCACAGCGCGCCCTTGACGTCGCCTGAGAACAGGCGCCGAGTCCAGTCGCGAATGGGATACGGGTCATCATGAAAGGCGCTGACCGTCTCGACGACAAAGCCCGCGTTGGCGAGCGCGCGGCTCAACGAGGCCGCCGTGAACAGAAACACATGCGCATGCGGCGCCAGCTCAGGCGTCCACCGGCGACCGAGCAACCGAAAATGTCCGGACTCCATGTTCGGCGTAATCACGACGATCTTCCCAAACGGCTTGAGATAGTTCCGGATCTGCTCGAGCGCGACCTGTGGTTCGGTGAGGTGCTCGATGACGTTGTCCATCACGCACAGGTCCGCGGCGGATCGCGGCAAATCGGTCTGGTCCATCGGGCGATCGTAGAAACGAATCCCGGGATACAGCCCACGCGCACGGGCCACGCGGGCGCGCGAGATGTCCACGCCGACGACGTCGTGCCAGCCGGCCTCGGAAAGCTCGTAACAGAGACGCCCCTCGCCCGATCCGAAATCGATGACGGTCCTCACGGGCACGCGCAACGTCGGCACTTGCTCGACGACCCGCCAATACCGCGAGTGCTGCCCCGCGCCGCCCGTGGTGCCTTCTCGGCGAGTCAGTTGCCGCATGGCGTAGTAGGCGGTGTAAAAGTCGCCACTCTGGTCATCGGACGTGATGGGCGGCGGATCGATCCGGAAGCAGCCGCACGACGAGCAGCGCAGCAGCGCGAACGTCTCCGCCCGGACGCGCGTCGGCCGGAGGGCGGAGCCACACCAGCAGGTCTGAGATGTCCGTGACGTCCCTGTCATGGCTTCAGCGCGGGCGTACCGAGCGGTCGACACCGGCGACGAGCCAGGAGCAGCCACATCAGGCTACGGCCCGAGCGGGGAGGCACGTGGGTGTCGACGATCGCCATCCCCCGCGCCAGGATCGCGACCGCGCCGCCGCTCGTCCAGTCCAGTTGCTTCGCGATCGTTCCGATTCGGCCGATGCGGGGCGCGATGAGCTCTGCGGTGAGATCGCTCGTGTCGCACAACCGCACCAGGGCGTCACGGCTGAACAGGTCATGCCATCGCGGTCGGACCAGCCGGTTGACAAACGGTGCCTCGCCGACACAACGCGGCACGAGCAGGAGGAGCCGGCCGGTCGGCGCCAGCCACGCCCGCATTCTTCGAAACAGCTGCTCGGTGTCGGCAAGCGTCGGTTCATAGTGCGTCGCACACACCGACAGCACGACGTCGAACGGCCTGACCGGTGCGACGTCGGCGAAGTCCGCCCGCTCGAAGGAGAGATTCGAAAGCCCCAGGTCGTCTCGACGCTTCTCGGCCTTCTCAACTTCGACCTCGCTTCGGTCGACGCCGATGATGACCCAGCCCGGCCGCCGCAAGGCGATCTCGGCGCTCCAATGCCCGTCGCCACAACCGGCGTCCAGCAACCGCACGCCTTCGCGCGGGAGTCGCGCCAGATGCGGCCAGACCGTGTGCCACTTCTGGTAGAAGTGCAGATCGGCAAACGTCCGTGCCCGTTCGTAGACTGCCGAGGTGCCGACCGCGCCACGGATCAATCCTGTTAATGATCTCAATGGTCGCGGACATGGGCGGACATCGCCGACTGCCTTCCCCCGCCATGGTGCACGGGCACTCGCACGCGACCCGCGCCCGATTCCGCTGCATGACGTTGGATGCAGGCTTCGTAGAATTGGACGTTCGCCGTCAACAGGTGGGCCATCGAGAACCGGCTCTCGACCTTCCGTCGTCCGGCGTGGCCGAGCCGCTCCGCGAGCCCCTCGTCTGCCAGCAGGCGACACAGGGCGTGCTCGATTTCCCCCGGCTGGCGCGGATCAACCGTCAGGCCGTCCACGCCGTTCTCGATCAACTCGGGGCCGCTGCCCAGGGCGCTGGCAATCGTGGGGCACCCAGCCGCCATGGCCTCGAGGGGCGCAATGGCAAATGCCTCCGCCAATGACGGCAGGACGGTGACCCGGGCTTCCGCAAGAAGCTCCATCACGCGCGCATGGGGTACCTGCCCGTGAAACCGCACGCGATCAGGGGCGAGTCCGTCGAGCTGCGCTTGCAGGTGCTCGGTCATCGATCCACCGCCGGGCGCGGTGCCGTCCTTCCCCACCAGATGCAGCGTGGCCTCCGGGAACAGCGGCGCCACGCGACGCCAGGCGTCCACGAGTTGGACCACCCCTTTCTTCTCCGTCAACGTTCCGGTGAACACCACCATGCCCTGGCGGCGCCCTTCCCAGGGAATGGGCGGCCCCACGTTCACCGGGTTCGGCAGAATCGCGTCAGGTCCAGACGGGAGTCCAAAGAGGCTCTTCGTCCGCCGGGCGGTGTAGTCACTCACCGAACACCAAAAGTCCGCACGACGCAAGGAATTGGCCTCGAGTCGCGCGGTCAGCCAGTGGGTGTGTCGACCCATCTCCGCGGCGAAATACACCGCCGACCCGTGGAGTCTCGCCACGACCGGCACGGAAAGGGACGGCCAATGCGCCGCCCATCCCTGCCAATCCGGCACCTCGACGAGATCCGTCTCTCCCTGTTCGGTCCACGCGGCGATCCGTTGAAACAACGTGCGCCGACCCTGGATCCACCGGAGCCGGCCGCGTGGCTGCGGCATCCGCCAGACGTCCACGCCCTCGTCGGTCTCCTGCACGGTCTCGGTCAAGTCTGCATACTGCCCGACGACCCGAACCTCGTGACCGGCGCCGACCAACGCGCGTCCGAGCGTTCGGACCATCGTGCCGATCCCGCCGTGCGCGGCCGGCGGGTATTCGCCGCACAAGAAGCAGAGTTTCATCAGGCGCCTCGAGACACGGGGAAGGCTTGAAGGCTTGAAGGCTTGGAGGCCTGAAGGCTTGAAGGCCTGGAGGCTGGGATCCCGACTGAGCTGACCTGCTGGCCGCGGCCAATCTGAAGCAGGGTCTCGACGATGCGCGGACTCGCCTCGCCCATTGGCACCCCGAGTTCTTGCTCGAGCAGGCGGCGGCGGTTTTCGTCGTGCAGCCGAGGCTTGGCGAGGTACATGTTGATGTGTTCGACAAACTCATCCACCGACCGCGAGAACAACGCCGCGCCAGCTTTGACCACCGGCTGATAGTGCTCGAACTGGTAGTAGTACTCCCACAGCGGCCGATCGAACGGCGGCGGATCGGCGATGTCGAACGCGACATTCACGACGGGGCGGTTGTGCGCCAGAAAATCCAGCGTCATGGTGGACGCCACGCTGATGTTCATGTCGGCGTGATGCGCGAGGTTCGCGAGCAGCGCGACGTCGCCTTCGAGCGGCAACGCCTGTGCCCAGGTTTCCCAGCTCGTGTCCTCCGCCACGAGCCAGTCGGGTTTTGAGTAGATGAGTTCCGGGTGACGCCGGCGCACGGCCGCGAAGCGCCGTGCGTCGGCCGTGGGCGTCGGCCGAAGCACCACCTGCGGGTTCCCGGCGATGCGGCCCTGCCGGATCAAATTGAGCAACAGCTCGACGTGATCCTGATCCTCTGGAGAATTGAAGGGCTCGCCGGACGAATAACAGAGGAGCGGCCGTGCTGGATCCGCTCCGATCCTCCGAAAGAAGTCCTCCCGCGGCCACAGCAGGCTCGCGTCGGCGTGTGGATCGAACTGAACCGCCCCGACCACGTGGATCCGATCGGCGGGAATCTCGGGGTAGAACTGGCGAAGCTCCCGTGCCATGAGATCGCCCCAGACCAGGTAATGATCGAAGGGCGCGGCAATGGGCCCCTTACTGGTCAAGTTGTCCCAACTGAAGATGCAGGTCGCCGTGGGAATGCCCAGCGAGCGCGCGGCCAGGACCGCCGGGAGGATCCCGTACGGTCGCTGATTGGATGAGAACAGCACGGCCGGTCGCATCTCGGCCAGGAGCGCCCGGTAGCGCGTCGTCTCGGGCAAGTCCTCGACGACCGCGGCCAGTCGACGATCGAGCCAACGCGCGCCTCCGAGCGCCGCCGCGCCGCGTCCGATCCATCGGGCCGCCGCGATGGCGATCCTGCGCTTTCCCTTTCCAGCGCGCGCCACGTCGCGGAGGCACCGCATGCCAAAGGTGTCGATCGAGAACGAGTGCGCATACAGGAGCGTGTTGCGCAACATGAACAGACGCGGCGTATCCCGATACACCTGGTAGGGCGCCCACTCGAGGCGTCTCCCGTCACCGTCATAGAGCGCGCGCGCGTCGTCCGGAAGCGCACTCAGCACGGCGAGCGACAGGCGACCCTGGGCTTCGGCGCGGAAGGGGCCGAGGAGGAAGTTCCGAATCCCGACGCCATCCGGCAGGAGCAGGGCGACGGTCATCGCTTTGCGGGGGTCGTGTGCGCGCGGTGTCGAGGTGGTGGGCATGTCACTTGACGGCGGCAATGCGACCCAGGGCCTTCTTCCAGGGATTCCGAGTGACCACGCCCCGGCGGAGCGGACGCGGCGCCAAGGCGACCGCGCGCTCCATGGCGCAGATGGGCCCTGCCGGTACCAGCCTGGCGTGGCCGCCGATCTGCAGTGGGACATATACCCGGCGGAACCCAGCCGACCGCAGCGTGGCGGCGAGTTCCCACGAGGTGTATTCCTTGAGATGAAACCCCGTCGCGGAGGTGTCGAAGTACTTCGACACATCGTGCGGCCCAGACAGCCGATTCGGGGTCTGCAGCACGTACATGCCCCCCGGCGCCAGCGCCTGATAGATCTGCTGGAGTTGCTCGATCGCATCCGCCGGGTGGAGATGCTCCATGAGCTGGTCGCTGAACGCCAACGTCACGCTGCCCGGTGGCACCGCAATATCGCAGCCGGTCGAGAGGACGAAGTGACAGTTCTCTGGAAGGACCGCACGACGACTAATCTCCACAGAGACGTCGACCGCGAAGGCCGATCGCACGTGGGACGCCATCGCGATCGCGAGCCGGCAGTCTCCGGCGCCGACCTCCATGAACACTCCGCTCGCCGGAACCAGTTGGCGGAGAAACGCGAGCTGGCTGGCCACCACCCTCTTGCGGAGCTCCAGGTCGGGCGTAACGAGCGGATGGTCAGGCACCCGCTGAAACAAGAGATCGTAGAGCTCCTGATAGAGATGCAGCCGCTCGGATCGGGTCGAGTTCCGGAGCCGGTCGGCCAGCTCGCGCTCAATGATGTAGTGGCGCTGGACCCCCTCGAGGACGCCGCCGACGACGGTCTCGATCGCGCGGACGACCTCCGTGGGACGCTCAGATGACATGGCGGTCCGTTCGGATTTCGTCTCGTAACATGACGTTCAGCTCACGGACAAGGCGCTCCGTACTGGCCCGCCCCACGCCATGGCGATGCGCGGCCAGGGTGACCGACTCGGCCGGCGCATGGGGACAGCCGGCGCAATGCAGGCCGTAGCGGCCCAGCACCCGTTCGGCGTGCTCGCCAAACCGTTCGATGAGCTCCGCCACGCTCACATCGACGGCGATCGGCTGCGGGAGGGCCGCCGCAGGCGCTCCTGCGGTGGTCCGCAGGAAATACGGCGCCTGCAGCAGGCGCCAAAACCCAGCCGAGTACACATCGGGCGTTCGGCTGAACTGACACCAGAACCCAATGTGCGCCTCGTCCCACGACGCCTGGTCGCGGATGAGATGACGAAGCACGTTCAGGGGCACCTGGATCACCAAGTTCGGCTCGAGCGGCCGCCGGTCGAGCGTCGACAGCCGGCCAGAGACGATCTCGAAGGAGACGTCAATTGGTGGGGTCGCCGCCCCCTCGGTGTCTCTGCCCTCGAGGCTGACCGTCAGATCCTCGCAGAAGGCGATGTCCGGCACGTCGTTCAGCCGGTGAAAGTACGCTTCGACCTCCGCGCGATCGAGCGAACCCGGCGCGGGATGATGCGCGTCGAAGACGGCTTGGTCGAACGTCTCGTCGAGCCAGCGACGCAGCCGTTCCGGATCGTAGAGATGCGCCCGGTCGGGGCCATGCTCGATCGTGCCCGTGGCAGGCTCCCACGACCCACCCGGCAGCATGTCAATCACCCGGACCGGCGACCCCTGAAAGACCTGCAGGACATCGTCGAGCGTGTTCCGTCGGTACGCATCGACGTAGGTTCGGTGCGACGGATGCCAGAGCGTGAAGTGCGATGCGAAGGGCACCAAGAACTCGGGTCGATAGCGCTTCACGGCCTGCTGCAGCATCCGCAGCATCCCGGTGCGTGCCCGCTCGATGATCGGCTCCCTCGCCTCCGGCGACAGATGGTTCCAGGCATAGGGATAGCTCGATGCCGGGTTGAAGGCGGATGTCAGGATGTCGACCGGTCCAATGAGGGAGCCAATCCGGTGGTTCACGCCGGCATCGTTGATGTTGAGGAGCCGAACGCCCCCTACGTCCATGAGGACGATGGCATCGTTCCAGAGCCCAGGCGGCTCGAAGCAGGTGATGCGGAGACTGGGGCCGACGTCGTAGGACTCGCCGAAACGCATCGCCTGCACGCGCACGAACCCCATCGCCTTCAGCTCTCGCACCAACCGGCCGTTCGGAAAGTCCGGCACATAGATCGGCGTCCCGCGATCGAACGCCTTCAGCGTCGGCTTGTGAAAATGGTCCGAGTGCTCATGCGAAATCCAGATCGCGTCGGGTCGGAGCGTCGCCGGATCGATGCCCGGATTCGGATAGGTCACCCACGCACCCAGAAACGCCGGGCCGACCAGCCACGGGTCGGTCAGCAGGGTGAACCCGGCCGATCGGATCTCGAGGCACGCATGGCCGAGCAGGCGAATCATGAAATCGGCTGGCCATTCCGTGCGCCCCGGACGCGCCGCTGGCGCGACGAGCGCGGCGGCGGGCATCTCGGCCACCAGCCGGCCGTCTCGGACGGCGACCGGAATTTCGGCGAGGTGAGCCGACGGGCCGCTCAGACACTCACCCGATTGCAGATCGAACCTCCAGCCATGCTGCGGGCACTCGAAGCACGTCTCCAAGAGCGCGACCGTGCCGCCCTGATGCGGGCAGACGCTCGAGAGCAGCCGAGGCGCCCGCGCGTCGCCCACGAGGAAATACCGATGTCCGCCGATGTCGACGGGCCGAGGACGCTCGGGGAACGCGTCTTGTTCCCCGCGCAGCCCGAGCGGCCCGAGGTCGACGAGATGCGTCACTTCAGTCCGCCCACTTCCGTCCGTGCGGCGCGCCAGTCTTCGCGCGCCTGCTCGTAATCCTTCAACTGCCCGATATCCGTCCAGCGCTCACGAATCGGAAACGCGGCGATCGGATAGCCATTCCGACGGGCCTCGACGAGCAAGTCCGGCATCGTGAACGCGCGATCCTCCGGCACGAGGTCGAGCAGGCTCGGCGAAATGACATAAATGCCGGCGTTCACCAATTGGCGCACGCTGGGCTTTTCCTCGTGATCGATGACCTGATTCTCTTCGCAGCGCACGACGCCGAACGGCACCTGGTGGACGTACTCGAACACGCACTGGGTGCCCAGACAGGCGGCCTCCGTGTGGTAGTCCATCAGGGCGGACACATCGAGATCGGTGACCAGATCGCCGTTCATGATGAGGAGCGGACCGGCCGGCCGACTGGGCAGCAAGCTGAGCGCACCGGCCGTGCCAAGCGGCTTCGTCTCCCGAAGGTACGAGATGCGGCAGCCGACGTCGCCGCCATCGCCGAAGTAGTTCTCGATCTGGTCGCCCAGGTAGTTGACGGAGATGAAGATGTCGTGAAACCGGTGCCTCACCAACAGGTCGACGACGGTTCGCACGATCGGCTGCTCGCCAATCGGCAGCATCGCTTTCGGCGTCCGCTCGGTGAGCGGCCGCAACCGGCGCCCTTCGCCGCCGGCCATGATGACCGCCCAGTTCGGGCGATGGCTCAGCTGCGACAGGTCCGGCAGGTAGTGCAGGCCGCGCACCGCGCCGTCCGAATCGACGACGGGAATCTGTTTGATCGATCGGGCGCGCATCAGCTCGAGGATCGCGGCGTCCTTGGCGTCCATCCCCACGGCGATGAACCGGCGGTTCATGACGCGATCGACCGGCGCGCCGAGATCGGTGCCTCGGAGCACGGCGCGCCTGGCGTCGCCATCGGTCACGGTGCCCTGCAGCCGCCGCGCGGCGTCCACCACGAGCGCGATGCCCACTCTCCCGTCGTCGATCGCCTGCATCGCTTCGAGGAGCGTCGCCGCAGGCGAAATGACGAAGGTCGTCAGTTCTGTCCTCATGAGGAGTTCCTTATTCGAGGCTTGAAGGCTTGGAGGCTTGAAGGCCTGAAGGCTGCAGCCATCAATAGGTCATGCGCTTCTGAATGAGCCGCGCGTCAATCGGCGTCGACGCCAGCACGTCGGCGATCCGGCGACCGGCATTCCCGGCGAGGTACGGGTTCGCACACCCGCGCACCTGCGCTCGAAACGCGTCATCGTGCAGGCATCGCCAAATCGCCTGCTTGATGGCCGACGTGTCATAGGGGACCTGGATCACGTTTTCGGCGCGCAAGCGCCCCTGCTGTCGGGGCCCAATATCGATGCACGCGCAGTGAAACGCGGGCGTCTCCTTGATGCCACTCGAGGAATTGCCGAGGCAGGCGGTCGCCACATGGAGCACCCCGTGATAGTTCGAGCGGCCCAGGCTCCGATGGACCTGCACTCCGGACACGTCCCTGGCTTTCAGTTGTTCGAGCTCTCGCATGATCCGGCGACCGCCGGCGTCATCATTGGGATACGTCACGATGACCTGACATCCCCAGTAGCGGGCCGCGTCCTCGAGCGCGGCGATCGACGGCCGCACTTGCTCGTCGGCACGGTCGAACTCGGTGGCCACGGAATGCTGCGTAAAGATCAGGATGGGTCGCGTCGGATCCAGCCCGTACCGGCGATAGACGTCTTCCGGGGATGGGAAGTCACCTGCGGCGACCTGATCGAGACTCGGAAGGCCGACATTGTGGACCCGCCAGAGCTCCTCGCCCATCCGGCGGACGCGGTCGGCCGCGTGTTCGTTGGTCGTGAAGTGGAGGTGGGCCAGCTTCGTCATGGCATGGCGAACGGAGTCGTCGAGGGCGCCGCCTTCGGTGTAGTCGCCGCCTTCGATATGCGCGGTGGGGATGCCCATCTGAGTACCCGCGATCATCGCGGCGAAACTCTCGAATCGATCGGCGTAGACCACCAGGAAATCGGGCCGTTGCTCACCGAGAATGCCACTCAGACTAATCACCGCGGTGCCGATCGCCTGAGCCGTCATCTGCAGACTATCCCCGCCCATGTCGATCCGGACTTCGTGATGGACGACAAAACCATCGGCCTCGATTTCGTGCAGCGTTCGGCCGAAGTCATCTTTGAGATGCGCACCCGAGACGAGCAGCTGATACTCCAGGCGCGGATCGGCCGCGATGGCGCGGAGAATCGGGACTTGGAGGCCGTACTCCGCCCGGTTGCCCGTAAAGACCGCAATCGTTCGCTTGGTCAAATTGGTCGGAGCCACGCTCATGGTCACGCGAGGTCCGCCCACCGCACCTGGCTGTTTCGTGGCAGCCCGTGAGCCGCGCGTCGACCCAGAACCTCCTCGAAGTGGCGCGCCTTGATTTCACCGGTGCCGGGCCGCTTCACCCAGACGTTGTCGCGCGTGAGCGGCCCGCCGGCAGGGACCTCGTCGATCGTGACCACACAGGCGTACGCAAAATCGATCGTCGGCTGCTCCTCGGTCAGGATCGTCTTGTGACCGCCCAGGGCCTGGTGGATCGCCCGGCTCCCCTCGACGAGATCCTGCAGCTCTGCCGGATCCATCGAGATCGGGACATCGGGACCTGGCCAGGTCTTGTCCGAGGTGAAGTGCTTTTCCACAATCGCGGCGCCGAGCGCCACGGCGCCGAAGCAAGCGTGGTTGCCCAGCGAGTGATCGCTGAAGCCGATGACGGCGTCGGGGAAGGCCGCCGACAGGTCGGCCAGCGCGCCGAGGCGCACGAGACTCGGCGGCGTCGGGTAGATGGACGTGCAATGCAACAACGCGTAGGGAACCTTCGCCGCGCGAAGGATGTCGACGGCCGGCCGGACGGACTCGACATCGTTCATGCCCGTGCTGAGGATCACGGGCTTCCCGAACCCCGCGATGTGGCTGACCAACGGGTAGTTGTTGCACTCGCCCGACCCAATCTTGTAGGCCGGCACGTCCATGGCCGCCAGTCGATCCGCCGCCGCCCGTGAAAACGGCGTGCACAGATACAGCATCTTCCGCTGTTCGACGTGGGCCTTCAGCTGTCGTTCTTCCGGCGCCGACAGCGCGCAGCGCTTCATGATTTCCCAAATCGTCTCCGTGGTGTTGCCGGGCACCACGTCGTTCGGAATCATCTCGTCCTCGATCACGTGCGACTGGAACTTGACGCACTCGCACCCGGCGCGAGCCGCGTCGTCCACCATGCGCAAGGCCTTGGCGAGGGAGCCCTCGTGATTGATGCCGATCTCGGCGATCACGAGCGGGGGATGGGTCGCGCCGACGCGGCGCCCGCCCAATGTGAACTCGTTAGTCATATCTACCAAATTGTCCAGCCGCCATCGACCACCAGGTTATGCCCGGTGCAATAGCGCGACGCGGCCGAGGCCAAGTAGACCACGGCGCCGCGGATTTCATCAGGCTGCTGCATCCGTCCCATCGGATTGAGCGCGGCAAATCGATCGCGAAAGAGCTGGGGCTGTCCGTTCTGAACGCCACCCGGCGTGATGCAGTTCACCCGGACCCCCGCTTCGGCCCACGCCGTGGCCAGATAGCGCGTAAGGTTGATGACGGCACCTTTGCTGACCGAGTAGGCGATGGGCTGATGGAGTCCGGTCCCCGGATAGATCCGATGATTCGGGCTCACCACGCCGTACAGGGACGCGAGGTTGATGATGCTGCCAGACTTCTGCTGCAGCATCTGCTTGCCGATCGTCTGGCACCCGAGGAACACGCCCGTCAGATTGACATCCAGAATCTGGCGCCAGTCCTCGATCGGAAAGGCCGCGGGACCTGCTGAATACGCCGGGGTGGGACTCTGATTCGTATAGGCGGCGTTGTTGACCAGGATGTCCACGCGACCGAATTCCGCCAGCACCTTCTCGAGCACGTCGCGCCACGCCTCAGCGCTCGTCACGTCGCCGGCGACGGCCAGGGCCCTCCGGCCCGGCTGACCGCGCAGGCGGGAGGCCAGCTCTTCGCATCGGCTTGGCCGAACATCGCTCAGCACGACGGCGGCGCCGGCGTCGGAGAGCGCCAGCGCGTGTTGCTCGCCGAGCAACCCACTCGCTCCCGTGACGATCGCCACCTGGCCGTCCAGGCGGAATAGCTCCTCGGTCGCCGTTCGCGGTGCCACCTCGGTCCCTTCAGCGACATCACGCATGACGCACCTGCCGTCGGAGTTGTCTCACCCGTTCACCACCGCATTGCCATCCTCGTCCTTGGACGAGGCATCCTTTTTAGACGACGTGTCCTGGGACGAGGGCGCAGGCGTCTGCTTGGCGTAGTACTTCTCGTAGGCGGGGCGATAGTACGACGAGTAATAAAACGAGTCGCGGCGCAGCGGCACCTTGTTCAGCACGGCGCCCAGGAACGTCGCGCCCGCCAGATCGAGTTGCTCGAGGGCATTGAGCGCGGCCGACCGCTTGGTCTGTTGCGCGCTCGCGACGAACAGCACCGCAGCGGACCGATTCGCGACGATGCAGGCATCGGCCACGACGTTGACGGGGGGCGCATCGAGGACGACCCACCCAAACTTCTCCGTGAGCGACTGGAGCAACTGCGCGAATTGGGGCGAGCTGAGCAGCTCCGTTGGCGTCTCCGTCGGGCCGCCGGCCGGCATCACGAAGAGGTCGGGTATCGGCATCTGACGGATGGCCTGGGTCACATCCACGGTTCCGGCCAACAGCTCCGACAGCCCCGGCTCCCGAGCGACGCCAAAGACCTCATGCACGCGTGGGCGCCGCATGTCGACATCGATGATCACGACCTTCCGGCCGGTCATGGCGAGCCCTTTGGCCAGGTTGGTCGACACGACCGTCTTGCCCTCGCCCGGGCCCGTGCTGGTGATCACGAGGGTATGCGCGCGTTGCTCGGCCGTGAAGATGATATTCGTTCGGAGCTGCCGGAACGCCTCGGCAAACATCCGATCGTCGCGCTCTTTGTGGTTGCCGATCGGCACGATGCCGAGGAACGGCAGACCCAGGTACGCCTTGACCTCGTCCGGCGTTTTCAGCCGATCGTCCATGTACTCGAAGAAGAACGCGAGCCCGATCCCCAGGAGCGCCCCGAAGACGGTCGCCTGGAACAGCGTGTCCGTGCGACGCGGCCAAATCGGCGCTGGCGGCGGCTGCGCGGCGTCGATGATCCGCACATCGCTCGCCTTCAGCTCCCCGGCGATGCTCGTTTCGCGCGTCCGCGCGAGGAGCGTTTCAAAGATCTGTCGGTTCGTCGTGACGTCACGCTCGAGGACCGCGTAGTCCACGCCCGTCCGATTCAGTTGCGTGGATTCGTGCTCCTGCGTGGTGAGCGCATTCATCAGGCTGGTCTCGAGCGCCTGGGCGGCTTCGAAGTCGTTCTTCATCGCGTCGACCTGTTTAGCCAGCTCGCGTTGCAGCTTGGCCTGGGCGTCGTCGATGGACGCCTTGAGCGCGATCATCTGCGGGTTGATGTCGCCGAGGGTCAGCGAGAGCTGGCTGTATTGCGCTTGGAGGCGCGACAGGTCCCCCTTGAGTTGCTGGAGGTACGTGTTGGACAGGACCTGCGGCAGCGTGTCCAGGGAGGCCCCGCCGGCCTGGATGGCGCGCACCTGGTTGTACAGGGATTCGCGCGCGATGCGGTCGGCCTTCGCCTTCGTGACCATGCCCGTCAAGTCCGTCATCTTCTGGTCGGTACTTTTCTCCTGGTCCTCGAGCGACACGGCATTGTGACTTTCCCGGTAGCGCTGCAGGGCGGCCTCACTCACGTCGATGCGATGCTTCTGCTCTCCGAGTTGCTGCGTCAGCCAGTCGCTCGTCTCTTTCGAGGCGGACAACCGGACCTCGAGGTCCTGGTCGATGTAGGCATGCGACAGCGCGTTGGCGGCACTCGCCGCAAATTTCGGATCGGTGGCCCGGAACTTCACGTCGACCAGGCGGCTGGTCAGCACCGGCGAGATCGTCAGACGTGAGAGGAACGCGTCGATCACCGCCAGTTGCGCGGGCGTCTCTGTCAAACCCGACATCCCGGTCGGCGTCTTCACGGCGACGTCCGTCTTGGGGCTCTTTTTCCCACGCAGACTCGCGAACAGCTTCGACAGCCCATTCATCACGCCCTCGACGGCGCCCGTCGCCTCGGGGCCGGCCGATCCAGCGCGGTCGGTGAACTCGGGGTGGTTCCACGCATCCAAGGTGTCAATCGCCCGCTTGGCCAGGGACCGACTCTGAAGAATCGTGTACTGCGTGTGGTAGTAGTCGGTCGTGTCGCGATCCTGCTCGACGCTGTCCTTCAGGGAGAACGTGTTGGCATTCTCATGTTCGATCAGGATCTGCGCCGTCGCTTCATAGACGGGCACGGCCGCGTACAGATACACGCCCGCCGCGGCGACGGTGATCCCCAGCGCGATGACGGCCGTCCATCGTCGCTTCACGAGCACCCGCACGTAGTCGAGCAGGTGCTTGTCGAGGGTCGGCGGCACGGACCGTGACGCTGGCGACCGGGTCGTGCCCGTCGAATCGATCAACGACAAGGGCCGGGATGAACGGGGGAAGCGCATTTTTATCAGGAGACGATCGTCACAACCAGAACTTCTCGGGCACGATGACCGTGTCGTTGGGCTGGAGCACGTCGCTCAGGGCGATCTTGAATTGCTTCTTCTTGCCGTCAACCATCCGGATGACCTGCGTCCGATTGCTCGCGCCTCGGTCCGTGACCCCGCCAGCCATTGAGATGAGCTGCAGGACCGTCAGCGTCTTCGACAGCCGGTACGGGCCAGGATTCCTCACCTGTCCCAGGATGTACACCGGTTCGGCCTTCGGGACGAAGATGGTGTCCCCGTCTTCGATCGCGACGTTGTTCTCCAAGGCGCCCGACGACAGCTTGTCGAGGTCAATTTTCAGGATCTGATCGGCGGCGGCCTGGTCCGGTCGAATCGGTCCGGCCTCGCCAGGCCGGTGGTGCGATCGCACAATCATGATCTCCGAGCCGGCGTCGGGTGTCGTCGAGCCGGCTTGCGCCAGGGCCTGGATGAGGGTTTCCTGTCCACTTAGAAAGAAGGTCCCCGGTTGCCGAACCTCGCCGATCACAAAGCACTGCTGGCTGCGGTACGCGTCGACCGAGACGGTCACCTGCGGATTCTTGAAGAATCCCGCCGACAAGCGTGTCGTCAAGTCGACCTCGAGCTCACGCACGGTCAGGCCAGCCGCCTTCACGCGACCGAGCAGCGGGAACGTCAGGTTTCCGTCGGCCCCGACCGGGAACCGTCCGGTCAAGTCCGCTTGATTGAACACGGTCACCAGCAAGACGTCTTGCGGGCCAATCACGTAGGGCGGAGTCTGCGCCAGGCTCGACGCCCTCAGGAGGACGACGACCAGGAGCGCGGTGATCGCCCACGCCCTCCCCTGGGCGCATGTCTTGGAGCGCGTTTCAGCACTCGTCCAGGCGGGTCCTGCTGCCGAAGAGCCCAGCCCGGTGATCGGCGCCATGTCGCCGGTCCGGGATATGGGCTGTGCGCCGGGTGGGGCGGCGCCGTTCGGCGTCACCCGCCTGAACGAGTTCTGAAACGCGCGCTCAGTAGCCATACCTGATCGAACTCCCGACTTGCCAGTCCGTGTAACCCCCTAGGACGCTCGTCGACGTCCGGGTGATTTGGGCGACGTTAATGACCCCCAGCCGAAGGCCGGGCTTCAGTTGATAGCCCACATTCAGGCCGTAGGTGATGACCTCAGGCACGGGAACGGCCGACCCCGCGGCGGTGGCCAGCGGCTGCCCGGGGCCGGCATCGGACCGGACGCGATAGGCCAGCCGCTGCAGGCTGACCATTGCCTCAGCGTCCCAGCGTTCGCCGAGCCGGTAGGTGGCCGAGCCGGTGGAACCGGTCTGGATGTAGTAGGGCAAGTTCGGATCGTAGGAGTATCCGACATCGCGGGCCACCTGCGCGCTGATGCGGAGCGTGCCACGAATCACGCTCGCCAGATCCACTTCGGCCGCCACGCCGCCGAAGGACGGCACATCGGGTGCCACCGGCTCGAGCCGGCGGTAGCCCACGGAGGCGGATCCAGAAATCAGTGCGAACTTGCTGAATTCCACGCCCGGCATGAGACGGAAGCCCGTATCGTTCCGAGTCGGCGACAAGGTGAACCGGTCGCTCAGCCAGTCAGCGGAGAACACGACGGTCGTGAGGGGCGACAGCTCATGACGGAGGCTGAGGTCTGTCTCGCGACTCGTCCGATTCATGGACGTTGCCAAGTCGATCAAGCCGACCACGCCGTCTTGAAAGGTCGTTTGCTGGGTCGTGGTCTCCACGCGGATCACCGTTTTCGGGAGGACTTGCACATCAGCGCTCAGTCCTTCTGACGACACGAAGTAGCGGGCGCGAAAGTCAATATCCAGGCCGGGCCTCGCCTTGTCCGACGCGACATCGAAATACGCCCGCAGGGTCACGCGATTGAGCGGAAGCTCGAACCGGCCGCCCTCGTCGACGTTCTTCGTGCTTTGGTCGGAGTACGTATGATAAGCGGTCCAGGCGAGCGTGGTCGTGCTGACGAATGTTCCTGGTCCGAGGTGGACGCCCACACCGATTGCTGGCTGGAGGGTGAAGGTCGTGTCGCTCTTGGGGTCGGAGGGCTCGTAGAAGACGTTGCTGTCGGTCCCAAACGGCGAGACGACGATCGTGGGCGTGGCCGAGACTGGCCCGAGCCTCAATGTGCCGGGCGGGTCGGTCGGACCGGACGCCTGGCCGAACGCCAGGCCCGGCCAGCCACCCGTGAGGAGCAGCACCGTACTCACCAAGAGATTCTGGCGCCCTCGGCCGCGTTGGCGTCGTGCCTCAACCGGCTGTCTTGACATTTCTGAGCGTAGCTTCGCCCCGTCACTTACATGCCATGCGATTGCGGCGCTGGACCAAGTTGGAATGCCTGGTCCTGACCCACGCTCGAATTTCGAGAAAACTGACCTCGAAGGACTCGGACCGGGATCGCCACGAGCCGGCGGAGTAGTCGCCGCAAGTGCAGTAAACCGCTGATGCATTGTGCAAATGACAGGCCAGAGGCGGCCAATCCGCGCTGTCGCCGGGTCGTTGGAAACAGACGTGTTGGCTCGACGGCTCCCGCGTTTCGCCCGCTCTTATCTCCCTGTGGCAGACTAAAAGTCTTCCACCCACCCTTGCGAACTCACGCGACAGAGGCGTGAAGGCTTGAAGGGTTGGAGGCGAGACGGCTTGGAGGCGAGAAAACCGCGATCTCAGCGTCGCCGTGCGCCAAACCAGAGATTCAGCTTCGTAAGTCCCGGCCAGCGCCGAACCACATAGCGGCTCCAGACCTCGAGAAACCCCACGCAGGCGCTCGCCCCGACGAGCGCCCCGAGCGAGTCCGCGATCCAGTCGTGCACGTCGCAATCGCGCCCAGGCACGAACCACTGATGGAACTCGTCTGAGGCGCCATAGGCCGACGCGATCAGCGTGGCGTACAGCCAAATGCGTATCCGCGACCAGCCCTCTCCAGCCAACGCCGCGGCGAGCAAGCCTCCGAGCGCGGCGTATCCGATCGCGTGCAGGGCCTTGTCCCAGACCACCGCCGTCAGCGCCGGGAGCGGATTGGACTCGGACGACAGGTAGAAGATCCATGCCATGTAGGCGAGGGAAGGCGTCCAGAGCACGATTCGTCGAGTCGCGGGGGTCAATTCACGAATTACAATAACAGTCATTTCCAGCGCCTCAAAGCTTCCAAACCCTGTCGGGACCGACGTCAGCAATCGTGCTATCTTTTGATTGATCTGACTATCTTTCGGCCATTCTTCGCGCCATCGGGTAGTCAGCGGCGACCAGTTGAGGCATGATGCACGCGGTCGGGTATGGAGCTGTTTAGCGCCTGCTGTCCGCTCAGCGAGACACCCTGATGAAGTGGCAAGGAAAGAAAGTGCTGGTCACGGGCGCCGGTGGCTTTGTTGGCAGTCACCTGGTCGAGCGACTCGTTCGGGAGGGAGCGTCGACGCGGGCCATGGTGCGATACACCTCGCACGCGCGGCGGGGCTGGTTGGAAGAGTCTCCCGCGAAGGATGCGGTCGAGGTCGTGTACGGCGATTTGACCGACCGCGACAGCGTCAAGAAGGCCGTCTCCGGGCAGGACGTCGTGTTTCACCTCGCCGCGCTGGTGTCCATCCCCTATTCGTACCAAACGCCGCACTCGTACGTTCGGACGAACATCGAGGGCACACTGAACGTGCTGCTCGCCGCTCGCGAGACCGACCTCGAGTGCCTGGTGCACACCTCAACGAGTGAGGTCTACGGCACCGCCAAGTATGTGCCCATCGATGAGAGCCATCCGCTCCAGGGTCAATCGCCGTACTCGACCAGCAAGATTGCGGCGGACAAGCTCGTCGAAGCCTTTCACTTGTCGTTTGGCGTCCGGTGTGTCACGGTCCGGCCATTCAACACGTACGGCCCCCGCCAGTCGGCTCGCGCCGTGATTCCCACCATCATCACGCAGGCCCTGTCTGGCACGGATATCAAGCTCGGCAGTCTGAGTCCCGTGCGCGACTTCACGTACGTTGAGGATACGGTTGACGGGTTCGCTCGCGCCGCCGCATCACCGGCCGCCCTGGGCACCGTGATCAATCTGGGCACCGGTCGTGAGATTGACATCGGATCGCTCGCCACGCTGATCTGCTCGATCGCCGGTTCTCGGTCGAACATCCTCGTCGATCCGGAACGTCTCAGGCCGACGGGCAGCGAAGTGGAACGCCTCTGCGCCGACAATCGGAGAGCGCACGCGATTTTAGGCTGGACACCCGCCTGGAGCCTCGAGCGAGGCCTGACCGCGTCCGTCGAGTGGATGCGCAGCAACCTGTCGAAGTACCGACCGCATGAATACAGTGTCTGAGGCGACCAACTCCGGCTGATCGGTTCTGGGCCGAGCCGCAGCCAGCGGCACCCGTGGGTCCCCAAACCCAGGCCTGATGGGTCATACCCCCGGGGTGCTCCCCCTTTTCTGTCACTGGAGGCGGACGCCCGAGGAGGCCATTCAGCCCAATTACAACTTTCGTCGACTCTACGATTTTGAGCCGACTAATGTCAGCCCGTCGACCGACAAGCATGCCGGACTGTTGCAGAATTGTTGCCGAACGTGGGGTTCTGGGCCCAAAACCGGTGGGAACGCGGATTGCTCACTAAGTCCGGGTGAACATTCGATTCATCTCCACGCTCACGGCGGAGGACGAAAACGAGCTGGCGCCGGGAATCCTCAGGGCCGTGTCCGCCCTGGCCGAGATGTTCCCGATTCGCTTCTCCGTCAAGCTGGACACCCTTGATGGCCGGACCTACCACGCCGGCAATCACGGCCTCGCGCGCCACCCATCGGAGTCGAGGGACCCCATGATGCCCCAAGGGTCGGCACTCGAGTCGTAAGGCCGCCGCGCGAGAGCGCGGCCGCCCGTTAGTACACGAGCCGGGCCAACGTTCGCTTGGCCTCGGCGGCGCCATCGAAGTTCGGATTGAGGCTCAACGCCGCCTGCAGGGCGCGGCGGGCCTTCGGGTCATCGCCGGCCAGGGCGTAGGACATCCCCAAGTGAAACTGGTACATGGGATTCTTCCCGTCCAGGTCCGTGCTCTGGGTCAAGTACTCGACGGCCAACGCCGACATCTTCTTCCGGTAATAGATCCACCCCAGCGTGTCATTAATCTCCGGCTGATTCGGCAACTGCGATCGGGCCGACCGCGCGAGATCCAGGGCCTTGTCCAGGTCGCCGTTGGTTTCCGCGATCAGCCAGGCGAGGTCATTCGCCGCAATCGCGGCATGGGGATCGATCTGCAACGCTTTCTGCCACCAGGTGCGGGCACCGTCAAGGTCCCGCGCCGTGTAACACAACACGCCGAGCATGGTCGGCGGGCCGACGTCGCGTGGGTTGACGCGGGTCATCTCGACAAACTGCACCTTGGCGTCATCCAATCGACCCTGCGCCAAGTACAGTTGGGCCAGAAGCGCATACGGCTCGAAATCACCGGGGCTGAGCTTGATCAGCCGGTTGAGCATCGCTTCGGACTTGTCGACACTCCCGGTGCCCGCATAGACCTTCGCCCCGAGGAGCAAGGCCGCGGGCGCATCGGGAGTCTTGACGAGCACCGCGTCAACCCGCGCCCGGGCATCCTGGGGACGGCCCGCCGCGACGTCGATCGCGACCAACCCCGCCAAGGCCTCCATGTACGACGGGTTGAGATCAAGGGCCCGCTGAAACGCCTCCCGGGCGGCGGGCACGTCGTTGATGCTGAGGCTGTACGCGCCTGTGGCGCTCTGGACCGCCGCCGAGGCGGGATGCTTCACCTGCAGCGCCCGGAGCTCGGCCAGGGCGCGAGGGCGGTCCGAATCGCGCACCAGCAGCGTACGAATCATCGCGAGCCGCACGGGCAGGCTCGCCGGGTGGTCGCGGACCGCCTGATCGGCGAACTGCAACGCCGTTTCGATCGCGCCACGACGCCGATGCAGATCGATTAGCTCCAACTCCGCCGGCAGCGATTTGGGCTCGACGCTCAAGGTCGCATTGAAGGCGGCGATCGCCTCGTCTTCCCGGCCGAGCGCCACGAGCGTCCGCCCCTTCGTCAGATTCGCCTGAGGCGATTGGGTATCGACCTGGAGCGCGGCGTTCACCGTCTCGAGCGCATCCTCTCGCTGACCGGCCGCCAGCTCGAGACGCGCCTTGGTCGTGAGCGCCGCCGCATTCTTGGGCTCTCGCTCGAGCGCCGCCGAGATCGACTTCTCCGCCTGCTCGCGCTCTCCCGAGAGAAATTGGATCAGCGCCGTCTGAGTTTTCGCCGCCGCGAACTGCGCGGGATCGGCAGCCAGGATGTCGAGCGTCGCGACGGCATCCGCGGTGCGCCCCATCGAGGCGTAGAGCGTGGCCAGGGCGCGCTGGGCGCGCGGCTCCTTCCTCAGCGCGATGACGGCTTTCAGGCAGGTCTCGGCGTCGGCCGGCCGATTCCAGCCGACGTAGAGAGTCGCCAGCGCCTCGTTCGCGGTGACGTCGCCTGGCCGGACGACCAGCGCGTGCCTGAGGGCACGCTCCGCCGCGGCGTTGTCGCCCACGGCGTGGTAGAAATTGCCCAGGGCCAGATAGGCGTCTGCCGAGCCCTTGCTGACGTCAATGGCCTTCTTGAACGCAGCCTCCGCGTCGGTCTGGTCTCCCTTTGAAAGTTGCAGGACGCCAATCGTCGTGTATGCGCCGGCGGATTCCGGGTCGAGGGTCACTTCACGATCCAGCACGTCGATGGCATCGGCCACGTCATGAAGGCCCGCCAGGCAATTGGCCAGAAGCATCAGGGCCCGGGCGTTGGCCGGCTCTTTCTGCAGGATCGCCCGCGCGCGGTCCTTCGCCTCGGTGAAGAAGCCGCCCTTGAGGAGGAAGAACCCGGCCTTGAACTGCACGTCGATGTCATCCGGGAGCAGATCGGCCGCCCGGATGAACTGCGGAAATGCGCCCTTGACGTTTCCATCTGCGAGGTACGCCTCGGCCAGTTTGAGGTGCGCATCGCCGGCCTTGGGGTCGACTTGCGCGGCGTTCGCATACTCGATGATCGCCTCGCCGAAGTTCCGCTTCGCCGCATACGCGTCGCCCTTGGCGATGTAGGCGCGTCTTGCGACCTGCGGATCCCTTGCGCAACTTGTCGCGAGCGTCGCGATAAGGGCCAGAGGAAGGAAGGGAACGACAAATGCCGATTTCGACACGCGCATGGCAATGGCTGATCGGAGCAAAAGCCACGCCGGCCTGATGAAGCCCATAACTATCTTATTTCAAGCATTTTACGCGTGAGCGGTGACGCTAACGGAACGGTAACCGCCAGAACAGGTGGGGCCGACCAGACATTAGTCGGCCCCGGAGCAGACCAGAAGCAGACCCAGAGAAGAACTAGGGGAGACCAGAAGCAGAAAATAGGGGCCGGTCAGCGATCTTACTGGCGGCGCCGCGAGACTCGCCGAGCCATGAAGAGCATGCCCGTTCCCAGCAGGACGAGACTCACCGGCTCCGGCGTCGACAGCGGTCCGTTGGTCGTGAGCGTCAACAGGATGCCGTTGTTGTAGTAATGGCAGTCAGGATCCAAGCCAATCGCAAACAGACCGTCGTCGCTAATGAACGAGTCCAGCACCGACGCGTTGTTGAACGTGAACGTATACGTGTACAAGTCACCGGTACAATCGTCGCCGCTTGGGCAACTGGTCGATCCGGACACGGCTGCCGTCCACCCAGCCGGAAGCGACGTTGACGCGGGGTCCGTCGACCCATTGCCGATGTCGCTCTGGCCCTGCCCGGCAAACGACGTCGACGTCAACAGCGTGTCGCCGGCCGACGCGGGAATCACCCAACTGGAATCGGCGCTGTTCGTCGACGGGTTGCCGAGATCGTCAAATGGGGTGAAATCGGATTCAGACAGGGGCACGTCCTCAAACTGACTCACGCAGTTGGTCTGGCTGCCGTTACACGCGCCGGCGCCTTGAACCGTGCCGGTGTTGTCGGTATAGCCGGGATTGTTCGTCCCGGGGAGATTCGAGTTCTGCAGGAGGGCAACGAACAGCTCGTTGATGTTGTTGTCCCAGTTGTAGAGGGAGGTGAAGGTCAGCGACAGGCTCGTGATGTTCTGACCCTTCAGCGTGGGGTCGGAGATTCGCCAGGCGTAGACGTAGTGCTCGTCGAGCGCCCCGAGGTTGGTCTCGTTTCCCGTGCAGGAGGACACGCTCGTCGCGCCCGTGCAGCCGCCGGGCGTGAAGTAGTAATTCACCGGAATCGCGAAAGCCGCCCGGGGCGCCGCCAGCACCAGCGTCAACAGCCCGACCGAGCAAGCTACAGTCCGAACACTCTTCAGCGACATCACCACTTCACCCTCCAAGACTCGTCCTACCCTCGCCGACGCACCCCGACACGCGCCGGTTCGCCGAGAACAGTATCAAGAACCCTGCCAACGCCAGGACGCTGGACCAACCCTGAGCTAGTCCTATAAAGTCAATAAATGCAATGTGTTACATCTTCAGAAGAAATCGAGATGCCGATGCGGCTTGGGCAGTTCGTCCGCCCGAAGGCTGACTTTGATCTGCCTCGGCTGGGTTCACGCCCCGCGGGGCGAGGCCTGAAGGCTTGAAGGCGCCGCGGGACGGCGGGGCTAGAATGGGCGCATCGTAATGAGGCTTCTCGCTTTGGCGCTTTGCCTTTGCCTGGTGCCGGCCGTCGCCAGGGCCCAAACGGCCGACAACGTGCTGCTCGTCATCAACGACGCGAGCGCGGCGTCCGGGCAAATCGGCGAGTACTACGCGCGAAAACGGGCCGTCCCGCCAGACCACATCGTCCATCTGGCGATCGACGTCAAAACGCCTCCGATCGAAACGATCGCGCGTGTGGACTACGACAGGGCGATTGAGGCCCCCATCGCGGCCGCCCTGGCGAAGGGCAGCCTCCAGGACAAGGTCCTGTATCTCGTTCTGACCAAGGGCATTCCGCTGCGCATCGTGGGCACCGGAGGTCTGCAGGGCACGACCGCCAGCGTCGACTCGGAGCTGACCCTGCTCTACCGAAAAATGCTCGGCCTGGATATCCCAGTCGGCGGCCGTGTCTCGAATCCGTATTTTCTTGGCGACAGGCCAGTCGCCGATGCGAAGCCCTTCACGCGCGCCCTCAGCGACATCTACCTGGTCACCCGGCTCGACGGCTTCACGGTAGCCGACGTCTTGAAGCTCATCGATCGGGGGGCGGCGCCGGCGAACGCGGGCAGCATCGTGCTCGACGAGAAGGCCACGATCATCGACCGGGGCGGCGACCTGTGGCTCGAGCAGACTGCGGATCGACTCCGCAAGTCCGGCGCAGGCGACCGCGTCATCCTCGAGGGCACCAGGGCCCTGGCAACCGCTCCTGGTCCGGTCATGGGCTACTACTCGTGGGGATCG
>Ga0182024_10001989_pt1 | contig 51543 bp, 48 predicted proteins | sample P32metaG_FD_120480 | JGI IMG/M metagenome (GOLD analysis project Ga0182024, IMG submission 120480) | Permafrost microbial communities from Stordalen Mire, Sweden - P3-2 metaG (Illumina Assembly) | ecosystem: Environmental > Terrestrial > Soil > Wetlands > Permafrost | place: Sweden: Stordalen... | reverse complement strand
GACCATGGGCAGAATCCGTTTTCCGATCTGATCGCCAGCAACGATCCGTATGCGTTCGCGCGCGGTTACGCCTACAACACCGCGCCGGTCACAGACAATGCGCCGTTCTTTTTCTTCACCCTCAAGCCTGGACAGATTCTCCGCGAAAAAGGTCTGCGCGGCGGCATCGACTGGAAAGTAAACCTGGGAGTGCTGGTGCTATTTCTCGTGCTGGTGATTTCGCTGATCGCGGTGCTCGCATTTCTGGTTCTGCCTCTCGCCTTGCGAAGCCGGAACGGCCGCCAGTCGCCGCTTCCCTTGCTTTATTTCGTCGCCGTCGGTTTGGGCTACATCCTGGTGGAGATCGCGTTCATCCAGCGCTTCGTGTTGTTTCTCGGCCATCCCACCTACGCCCTGACCGTCGTGATTTTCCTGCTGATGCTCTCCAGCGGCGCGGGCAGTCTGTTTTCGCGGCTTTGGCTGCCGCGCACGAACTTGGGCTGGGTGCCCCTGCTGCTCGTTATCGTGACGCTTCTCGCTGACCTATTTTTCCTGCCCAGCCGCCTGGCGGCACTGGTCGGGCTGGATTTCGGATACCGCCTGCTGGTCAGCGGCGTTCTTCTCATCCCGTTGGGATTCGTGATGGGGATGCCGTTCCCGACGGGCCTGCGCGCGCTCGCGGCACTTTCCGCTCCGAAATTTCCCGCCGGACAAGGCGCTTCCGATAATACCGTCGAATGGGCATGGGCGATGAACGCGGCGGCCAGCGTGCTCGGATCAGTATTGGCCATGGTCATCGCCATCCAGTTCGGATTGACTGCTACTTTGGCCTGCGGAGCGACCGCATACCTGGGTGCCCTGCTGCTGATGCCGGCACTACGGACGAAACCCGCTTAGGCTCGCTCCAGTTTTTGTTATCATGCAGCGAGGAGCCGGTTGCGATCCCGAGCTGTTCGCGCGACTGGTGCAATCCATCCAGACTGGCACCATAAGGATTTCATTTGCCTAGCCAGAAGCAGCTCAAGTGGTCGCAACTGCGGGTTGGGATCACGGTGATCGTTGCCACTCTGACGCTGGCCTTCCTCTTGTTCCTGATGTCCGGGACCTCGGGCATATTCACTTCTCGGATCACCCTGAAATCTTATTTCGATAACGCTCAAGGGTTACGCCCCGGAGCTCCGGTGCGTCTGAGCGGCGTTGACATTGGCAACGTGACGAAAATCCTTATCGTGCCTGACAAAGACAAGCAGCAAACTCCCGTCGAAGTGGTGATGAAACTCAGCACGAAATACAGTTACTTCATTCGTCGAGATTCGGTGACCGCGCTCGAAACTGCAGGAGTGTTGGGAGAAACGTACCTCGATATCGACAGCCTACAGGCCCTCGGCCCGCCGGCGCGAGACGGAGACATTCTTCCCACGCAGGTGCATTCCGACTTCAATCAGGTGGTGCGCGCCAGTCAGAGCACTCTCGAGAATATGGACGCCCTGTTAAAGCGCGCAGACCGCATTTTGGCCTTTGCCGAAAGCGGCAAAGGATCATTGGGCAAACTCATCTACGATCCCACGCTCTACAACCGTTTCTCCTCTACTATCGCGGAATTCCAGCAGATCGTGCAGCAGGTGGGCAGCGGCGAGGGCAGCTTAGGGAGGCTGATCAGCCGCAACGACGCTTATGAGAAATTCATCGCCACACTCGACAAGATGAATGCCGTGATCGACGACCTCCAGCAGGGCAAAGGCACCGCCGGAAAGTTTCTGAAAGATCCGACGCTCTACAACAATGCCAACGATACCATCGCCAACATGAAGAAGCTGACCGAAGACATCAATGCCGGCAAGGGCACGCTGGGCAAGCTGACCAAGGATGAGGAACTGGCAAAGAAGCTCGACAACACGATCAGCAAACTCTCGGAGTTGACCACCGAACTGGAAGCCGGTCAGGGCACAGTCGGCAAGCTCTTCAAGGACGACACTCTATACAACAACGCCAATCAGATGCTGGTCGAGAGCCGCGACTTACTAAAGGCTTTCCGAGAGAACCCGAAGAAATATCTCAGTATAAAAATGCACATCTTCTGAAGAACGTCTCACCGGGGATGCGAGCGCTTTGACTCCATCCCCAGAAGGCTGTTCCGCTGAAGTCCCAATTTAGTGCTCGCCGAATCCGAATACCGAGCCCAACATCAGGATGACCAGGACGCCCAGGGAGATCCATCCATATTTCCAGTCCTTTTCCCAAAAGAACAAAAAACAGGCGACGATCACGCGAACGACCGGCGTCGCCAGCATCAAGAGGACGCCGGCGCGCTCAATTTCGAGCGGCATGCGTCCGCTGACGAACAGCCCGTCGATCAGCCCGGCCAACATGATAAAGAAGCAACCAAAAGCGCCGATACGCAGCACGAGGGCTACGGCACGGTCGAAGGCGGGTTCCCGTACCTGGCTCATAACCAACCTCGTAGCAGATGGATGATCAGATGCGCGGCAAGGTAGAACATGACGCCGACCAGCAAATACATCACGATTTTTGTGTTGATACGCGGAGCCATGCGCGCACCCAGAAGCGATCCCACGAACACGCCCACAGCAAGCGGCGCAGCGACTTGCACCAGAATGTCGCCGCGCCGGTAATAGACGATGGCGCTGGCCGCTGCGGTCACGCCGATCATGAAGTTCGAAGTGGCGGTGGCCACCATCAGCGGCACGTTCATGAAAATGTACATGACCGGAACTTTGATGGGTCCGCCGCCGATGCCAAGCAGTCCGGAGAGCGCGCCTGCGACCAGCGATGCCGCTAGTCCCAGCGGATAGCGCTTGGGTTCGTAAGGCGGGATCACCGTCGGATTGAGTGCCGGAGCAGATTCGTCGCCCACCGGCTTCCCCTCGCGTCCCTTTGCCAGGATCGTGATCGCGCTGTAGAGCAGGAAGCCCGCAAACAATCCTTCCAAAGCATTGCGGTTGAAGTACCCCACCAGATACGCCATGACCGCCGCGCCCAGTGCCGTTGCCAATTCGAGAGTCATACCCAGCCGAATGTCGGTGGTGTGGCGCTGCAAGTGTACCGATGAGCTCGCTGCCGAAGTGGTAATCACCGCGACCAGGCTCGTCCCGATGGCCTCGCGAATAGGGATACCGAAGTGGAGGGCCAGAATCGGTGTCAGCAGCACACCGCCGCCAATTCCGGTCAGCGCGCCCAGCAGGCCAGCGAAAAATCCAAGAATCAGAAGAAGAGCGATGATCACGGCAGGAGTAGCCTCCTCATGCCGATTTGTTCGATGGGAATACTAACGCTGCGTGCTGTAATTGTTGCGAGGAAGATTTTGGCGGGGAAACAAGGCCCCCGCAAGCTACGACACCGCCCGTGGTAGCGCAGCGGCATCGGCGTGCTCGTGCGCGTGATAACTCGACCGCACCAGCGGTCCAGACTCGACATGGCGGAAACCGAAGCGCAAGGCTTGTTCCCGCAAATACGTAAATTCTTCGGGCTCATAGAAGCGAGCAATCGGCAGGTGATCTTTCGACGGGCGCAAATACTGGCCCACTGTGAGAATGTCAACGCCGCGCATGCCAAGATCGCGAAAAACTTCGATCAGTTCTTCCGACGACTCTCCCAGGCCGACCATCACGCCGCTCTTGGTCACCATGCCTGGAGAGAATTTCTTGGCATTCTCCAGCAGCGTCAAGGTGCGTTCATATCTCGCGCCGGAACGGACGGCGCGATACAGTCTGGGTACGGTCTCGGTATTGTGGTTGAGCACGTCCGGCTTGGCATCCACCACGATGCGCAACGATTCTTCCAAGCCCTGAAAGTCAGGGATGAGAACTTCCACGCGGCAATCGGGCGTCAGTTCGCGAATCTCGCGGATCGTCTCGGCGAAAATTCTGGCGCCGCCCAGGTTGTCATCGTCGCGGTTCACGCTGGTCACTACCGCGTGTTTCAGTCCCAGCGTAGCCACCGCCTCAGCGACTCGGCGCGGTTCGTCCATGTCGATGGGCTGCGGCCGTCCCTTGGGCACTGCGCAGAAACCGCAGCGGCGCGTGCAAATATCCCCCAGCAGCATGAAGGTTGCGGTCTTGTGGTTCCAGCATTCGCCGATGTTTGGGCACTGTGCCGACTCGCACACCGTGTGCAGCCCCAATCCGCGGGCCAGTTTCTTCAGATTGTGAAAGTTCTCGCCGACGGGAGCTTTGGCCCGCAGCCACTGCGGCTTGGGCAGCCGCAGCGGAGGCCCAAGCTCGATCTGAATCAGTTGGGAAGGCCCTGCCATGCTTTTTGATTCTAACAGTTTTGGAGTTGACTGCGGTCGGAGCATCCCTCGTCGGTGTTGAAGTCAAGTTCTGAATTGGCGACCATCCGGGAGTTATCCCGTGGTACTCGAATCGAAATGCCAAGTCCGCCACTTCTACGAGTCTCTCGATGGCCCTCACTGACACAAAATCCTTGCTGCTGATTTTCAGACGCGAAGCAATGCGAGAGGAACTACAATACCGATCACGAGATCAGCTTAGGAGATCAGCGATGGAAATCCCAAAACGCTTGTGGATCGGGATGGTGGTGCTGGGTGCGTGTGCGAGGCTGGTTCCTCATCCGTGGAATTCCACCCCGCTGATGGCCATCGGACTGTTTGCGGGAAGTCACGCTCGAAAGCTTAGCACGGGTGTTTTGGCGACTCTGTTTGCTCTTGCTCTGGGTGACGCCGTGCTGGGTTTCTACCCCGGCTTTTGGTACGTATATGGGGCGGCGCTGATTCCAGTGCTACTCGGCAGGCTGATTCGTAATCGAAGCGGCGCGGGTACCGTTGCGGCTGCGGCCATGGCTTCCAGTTTCTCGTTCTTCCTGATCGCGAATTTCATGGTCTGGGCTGGCGACCGATTGTATCCGCTGACGATCAGTGGTCTATCAGAGTGTTACCTGGCTGGCATACCGTTCTATCGGAATCAAGTTCTGGGCGACGCAGTCTATACCGTTGCAATATTCGGCGGCTACGCCGTCCTCAACCGCTGGTGCCAACCGGCACGGCAGGCTGCATAACGTGCGCATTGTTTCTCTTCTGGCGAGCGCCACGGAAATCGTCTGCGCCCTGGGCGCCGGCGAAATGCTGGTAGGGCGCTCGCATGAGTGCGATAACCCGGAGTGGGTGCGGCGACTTCCGGCCTGCAGCGCTCCCGCCTTTGACGTGTCGGTTTCGAGCGGGGAGATCGATGCGGAGGTTCGGCGCCGCCTTCGGTCAGGCGAGCCGCTTTATCACATCCACGGCGAACTGATTCGCGAGTTGCGTGCCGATCTGCTGATTACACAATCACATTGCGAAGTGTGCGCGGTTACTCCCGGCGACCTAGAGCGAACTGGCGCCTGCGCATTTCCCGCGCGGCAAGTGGCGCTGTCGGCCTCGTCTTTGGAGGAGATCTTCCAAGGCGTTCTGCGGATCGCGCGAGAACTTGGTCTGGAGGAGCGGGGCGAGGCGGTTGTCGGTTGCGAACGGGAGCGCTTGGCTACAGTCCGGGAAAAAGCTGCGCGCCTCCGCCGACCAACCGTGGTGATGGTGGAGTGGACGGACCCGCTCTTTGCGATGGGCAACTGGGGTCCCGAGTTGGTGGAAATTGCCAACGGCGAACTGCTGCTTGGGGAAAAGGGCGAGTATTCGGCAGCCATTCCCGCCGAGCAGCTTCGAGACGCCGATCCGGAGTACCTGATCGTGGCGCCCTGCGGATTCAACCTGGAGCGGAGTCTGCAGGAACAAGCCGTGCTGGAGCGATATCCGTGGTGGTGCGAGCTTCAAGCTGTGCGCCAAGGCAACGTCGCGTTTGCCGATGGCAATTTGCTCTTCAACCGTTCCGGAATGACGGTCTCCCAAACCGCCGAGGTAATTGCCGAAATCCTCCACGGCGTCTCGTTCGGCGAGCCAACCGAAGGAGTGCGTTGGCGCCGGATCGAAACGCCTGCGAAGGGAGATTCGCGGCGGGTGAGCGTGAGCCGCGCGTGAGGAAGGTTGTCCTATCGTGGAGCAGCGGCAAAGACAGCGCATGGACGCTGCACCTTCTCCGGCAACAACCGAATCTCCAGGTAGCCGCGCTGCTCACCACCTTTAACTCCGCAGCGAACCGGGTGGCGATGCATGCGGTGCGGCGGGCGCTGGTGGAAGCGCAGGCCGAGCGCACCGGGATCCCGCTCTGGGCCGTGGAACTGCCGTGGCCATGCTCCAACCTGGAATACGAAGATCGAATGCGCGCCGCTTGCCAGCGGGCAACGGCTGAGGGAATTACCGCAGCGGCATTCGGAGACCTGTTTCTTCAGGATGTTCGCGACTACCGGGTGCGGCAATTGCGGGGAAGCGGACTCGAACCGCTGTTTCCGGTCTGGCAAATTCCCACGGGGCAACTGTCTCGGGACATGATTGCAGCAGGCGTGAAAGCAAAGATTACCTGCGTGGATCCCTCGAAGCTGGCGAAGTCGTTTGCCGGCCGTGACTATGATCTGCCGCTGCTGCAGGCTCTGCCTGCCGGAGTCGACCCATGCGGCGAGAACGGGGAATTTCACACGTTCGTGTATGATGCGCCGGTATTCTCGTGCCCCATCGCAGTGCGGACGGGAGAAGTGGTCGAGCGCGATGGGTTTGTGTTTGCCGACTTGCTTTCGTAATGGCCGCTCTTTGCGGAAGACGAAGCTGGTCAGAGCGGCACCCCGGCTCGCGCCTCCGGAAGCGCAGGCCTGGGCTACGGTCGCAAGGGCCTCTATCTAGCAGCGGGAGCACAGCGGTCGTGCTTACGAGCACGGCGGATGATTTGCTTTTTGAGTCAGTTTGATAGCCTACAGCCTATTGACATCTATATAAACGATAGGGTATGCTCTATTGAAATAACCGCTAACAATAGGCTGTGACCTATGAAGAAAGCCAGACTTGCTGCCCAGTCCCGCTCACACCTCGATGAACGTTTCAGGGAACTGGGGCCGGCAAAGCGCTATACTCCGCCCGTCCGCGGCTGGATCAAGGCTCTCCGGGAGGCGCTCGGCATGTCAACGGCGCAGCTCGCGAAGCGGCTGGGAATCAGGCAGCCTTCACTGGTGGCGCTCGAACAGTCGGAAGCAAAGGGCACCATCGAGCTGGCGACATTACGACGCGCAGCCGAGGCGCTCGACTGCACGCTTGTCTATGCGCTCGTGCCCAACAAACCGCTGGAAACGACGCTCCGCGACCGCGCGCGCGCGTTCGCGCGGCGGCGGCGGGATCCGGTCGAGCACTCGATGTTGCTGGAGGACCAGAAGGTGACGGCCAAGGACGCCGAAGCGCGCGTCGATGAAATCCTGCGCGAGACGAATCCACGGCTGTTCTGGGATTAACGCGTGAACGACCTTTTCGAGCAGCCGGACGATGCCACACCGCTGACGCCGGAGGAAAGGCGCGAGCTGATCCCCGCGCATATCGCCTATCGGCGCGAGCTGAACGAATCGGAGCAGGAGAACATCGCCCGCGCGCAGGACTGGGCACTCAACCGCCGTCGTGATCCGCTGAGCGAGAAATTCGTAAAGGATCTGCACCGGCGGATGCTCGGCGACGTATGGCGGTGGGCGGGCACGTTCAGGATGAGCGAACGCAATCTCGGGATTGTGTTCCATGAGATTCCCGTGGCACTACGCCAATTGCTTGACGACACCAGGGCGTGGATCGAGTACAGGACATATCCGCCCGACGAGATCGCGGTGCGCTTCCATCACCGGCTGGTGCAGATTCATTCCTTCCCGAACGGCAACGGCCGCCACGCCCGCCTCATGGCGGATCTTCTGGTGATGAGGCTCGGGGGTGAGCGGTTTTCGTGGGGAAGCGCCAATCTGCAGGATGCCGGGGCCGTGCGCCAGCGCTATATCGCCGCACTACAGGCCGCCGACGATCATGACATCGGCCCCCTCCTGGCATTCGCGCGCTCATAGATTTCGCAGGCGATGCGGATCGCCACCCTCATCAGCAGCGGCACCACCAGCAGCAACAATACCACCACCGGCGCCGTGACAAAAAGGCCGCCTATGGGGCGGCCTCCCGAAGCGCCGGCTGCAGCCTGTTGAGATAATCGGCTGCGCGTTGCGCATGGCTGGCGGCCGTGAAGATCGCACGGCTGTCATGCTTCAAGAGTTCGAGGATGGATACGGAGGATCCGGTCCGATTTGCGAAGGGCATCGGGGTTCGCTATGCGCTGGTGGCGGCGGCTGACGACCTGATGGAGAAGTTTGGCGGCGTTGTAGGAATACCGACCACGATGCTCGATGACCGCCGAGGAATACTCCGCGAGAAGGTGATCGGGTTTGAATACACCGACGTCATCGAATCGGAGCTAAAACCACTTCTCTGAATTACGCGTCCGCACCGCTGTGAGCCAGCTTCGCGGGACATGGCATTCTGGGCACCCCTGATTGCGCCTGGACCATGGCTACTCGGCCCCCCTACTGTTCCCGGGGGCTGCCCCTTCCAGCTTCTATCTGCCGGATGGACCTACCGGTGACAGCGATTAGCTATCCTTGCGGTACAGCAGCTCGCGCATCGCCTGCCGCCGAGCTGCGTTCGCTTCACTCACAGTCTTGCGCTCGTCGGCGTCCATGCGGCGCTTCGCAGTAGGGGCAGTTGTCTCGGGAGTGCTGCACTCCGGGCAGCGGTCGGCGAAACCAGGTTTATCCGGCTTCAACTCAAACTCCTCGGCGCAGACGGTGCAGATTTTGATGGGGAAAGCCATATTTAAGCTCTATGATACGACGCTCGTAAGGCTCGACGGAAGTGGGTCTCCGTCTGCAACGAGTGTCGGTGTTCCTCAAGAATGACGGGCAAACCTGAAATGGAACCCTTTTCCCGTCAACCAACCTCAACTAGTCCGTAAGTGTGCTGCCAGAGTGTTCGCATGTGAACGAGGGCGCGACTGATTTCTGCGGGGGAGATCTCGGCGTTCGGCCCGGCAACTACAGCCGCGGCTTCGCGCTTCGCAGCCTCGAGTAATTTGGCGTCGCGGATGAGGTTAGCCACACGGAAACTCGGCAGACCGGCCTGCCGCGTGCCAAAGAATTCGCCGGGTCCGCGCAGTTCGAGGTCGAGTTCGGCGATCTTGAAACCGTCGTTGGTTTTCACCATCGCGTCGAGCCGCCTCTGGCCTTCTTCGCTGACTTTTCCGCCTGTCATCAGTATGCAATACGATTTGGCGGCGCCGCGGCCAATGCGCCCGCGCAACTGGTGAAGTTGCGCCAGGCCAAAGCGCTCGGCGTGCTCGATCACCATTACGGTCGCGTTGGGCACGTCCACCCCGACTTCGATAACGGTGGTCGCGACCAGAATCTGCAACTCGCCTCGCTGAAACATGCGCATGACCTGCTCCTTCAGTTCAGCGTCGAGGCGGCCGTGCAGAAGTCCCACTTTCAGATCAGCGAAAATATTGCCGCTGAGCTCACGGTACATTTTGATCGCGGCCTTCAGTTCGCTCTCTTCATTCTCGGCGATCACGGGATAGACCACATAGGCCTGGTGTCCGGCAGCAACTTGCTTGCGGACGAATTCCCACACTTTCGGCGACTGGTCGTCAGCTACGCAGCGGGTTGCAATCGGCGTGCGACCCGGCGGCAGTTCATCGAGCACGCTGAGATCGAGGTCGCCGTAGAGCGTAAGCGCAAGCGTGCGCGGGATTGGCGTGGCTGTCATCACCAGAACGTCAGGTTCGGCGGGTACTGAGTCTGTGTGGGGACGAGCGCTCTCGCCCGTCCGGCCGAGCGCAACTCGGCTGTCCTCATCGGAAGACTTCTTCATCAGTTTCAGGCGCTGCAAAACACCAAAGCGATGCTGCTCGTCAACAATGACCAGCCCCAGTTTGGAGAACTCTACTTTCTCTTCCAGCAGCGCGTGCGTACCAATCACGAGTTGTGCATTGCCCTGCGAGATGTGGCGACGGACTTCGCGCTTGCGATCGGCTTCGAGCGAGCCGGTCAGCAGGACTATGCGGTAGCCGGCCTTTTCCAGAATCTGCCTCGCGGAAAAATAATGCTGCTGGGCAAGAATTTCGGTGGGGGCCATCAGCGCCACCTGGCAGCCGTTCTCGATCGCGATGATAGCGGCCTCGAAGCCCACTATCGTTTTGCCGGATCCCACGTCGCCCTGCAGCAAACGCCGCATGGGATACGGCTTTTCCATGTCTGCCGCAATCTCTTTCAACACCTGCTTCTGGGCAGGCGTGGGATGAAACGGCAGAATCTTTTTGATCGCCGCCCGCACCCGATCGTCCAGCCGGAATGCGATTCCGGTTTGTGCCTTCTGCTGGCGGCGCTTCAACTCCAGCCCCAGCTCCACGAAAAACAGTTCGTCGAAAATCATCCGGATGTGAGCGGGCGTGCGCGAAGACCGCAAGTCCTCGAAACTTTCGCCCGGCTCAGGCCAGTGTACGTTCCACAGCGCAGTGCGCGGTGAGATCAGCCCCAGATGGCTGCGCACTGCGGCGGGAATCGGGTCCGCCAGTTCCGGCGTCAGATTATCCAGCGCGGTACGAATCGCGCGCCGAAACCAGCGCGGAGTAAGCCGCCCGATCGCTTCATAGATAGGAACGATGCGGCCAATCTCCAGGGACTCCGTTGCTTTCTTTTCCGCGCCGCTCTCGCCTGAGTCGCTGGAGTCCCCCAGAATTTCGAACTGCGGCTGAACGATTTGCAGCTCACGGCTGCGCTGATCTTCCTCGACCTTGCCATACAGCGCGATCATCTGCCCCGGCTTGAATTTGTCCTGCAAGTACGTTGCATTGAACCACAGGCAGCGCAGGCGCGCGCGCCCTTGCCCGACAGTGAGCTGGAAAATCGGCATGCTCCGCGTGCGCAACAACCCGGAGTTGCGCACTTCGCCCACCACCGTCGCCATCTCGCCGGGGCGCAGTTCGGAAATCCCGCGCGGATTCAGCCGGTCTTCATAGCGAAAAGGCAGATAATGGAGCAGGTCGCCGACCGTGTGAATTTCCTTGGCGGCGAGAACCTCCCCGATGCGCGGACCAACCCCCTTCACATATTGGACCGGGGTGGAAAGTTCGAGCATGCTTAGGTTCCGTGGGCGGGCAACAGAATGGTAGCAGGAGCGGACGACTGCTCGCTTGTGCGCAATAGAGATGACTCGCAATAAGACTGGTGCTTGGTGAAAATCGCGTCTGGTCGAAACTCGCAGGAGAGCCGCGGTGTCTAAACCAACGGTGCTCGTCAATTTTCTCCAGGCTTTGCTGGCGATCATATTGGGCAACGTAGTGTACTTCGCCCTTCTTCCGTCGTTGCCCCCGGTGGCGCGGCACCACCCCTTCCACCTGGACGTGGGCATGCTCTTGGATTTCTTTTTTTGCGTGGTGGCCTACGGATTGATCCGCACCGCAAGGAAGTGGCGATAGCCCGGAGGATGGCCTGATCGCAGCCCTGGGCACTGGTTACTTTCGGAACCTTGGGTAACCCCTAGCCTTGTTCGTACAATTTGTCCCACAATGCCGAAACTCGCGGTCCTGTTTGACGCGGGCCAGGCCGTGCTCTCCACCTTCGATTTGGACGAGGTGTTGCAGCGCATCCTGGCAATCGCGCACGATTATTTTCATCTGCCGAACGTGGCCATCCTGCTGCTCGACAAGGATGCCCAGCAGTTGTGCGTGCGTTCGCAGATCGGCTGGGATCCCGGCAAAGACGCGATTTGTTTAGGATGCCACGAGGGGATCACGGGTGCTTCTGTCTTGAAGAAGCAACCGGTCTATGCGCCAGACGTGAGCCAGGATCCGCGCTATGTTTGCGCGGCGCAATCCACCCGGTCGGAACTGGCCATCCCACTCATGGTGCGCGATGAAGTCGTAGGCGTACTCGACTGCCAGAGCGACCGCCTCGATCACTTCGACCATGAAACCATCGAGCTGCTGACTTTATTTTCGACTCAGGCCTCCATCGCGCTTCAGAATGCGCGCTTGTACTCGCTGGAACGGCAGCGGGCCCGGCAGTTGGAAGCGATCAACACCATCGCGCAGCAAAGCACAGCGGTTATGGAACTGGAGGATCTTCTGGTCCGCGTATGTTCGGTAATTCAGAAGGCCTTTCAGGTGTCGCACGTATCGCTTCTCCTGCGGGAGGAAGGCGATCTTGTGATGCGGGCGCATCAAGGGACGCTCACGCTTTGCACCCCTCCGGGCGGACGTTTTCCGGTCAGCCAGGAACCTTGGTCGCGGGTGATCTCAAACAGTGGCGCTTTCATCGAAAAGGATTTGAGCGCCGCGCCTGAGTCCTTGAGGCTTTTCAGAGAGAGCGCCTCACGCATGAGCATCCCGCTGGTTTCATTTGGGCAGACTCTCGGGGTGCTCACGCTGCACAGTTCGCAGCCGAATGCGTTTCGCGAGAGCGAACTCCAGCCGCTCGAATCGGTCGCCGACATTTGCGCCAATTCCATTCAGAACGCGCACTACATCGAGCGAGTCAAGCAACTGGCATATTTGGATGGCCTGACCGGCATTTTCAACCGGCGCTTCTTCGAGCTGCGGATCATGGAAGAACTCGAGCGCGCCCGCCGCTACGGAACTGGCATGGCCGTGATCATGGCGGATATCGATCAATTCAAGAGGTTGAACGATGAGTTCGGTCACCTGCTGGGAGACGAGGTGCTGCGGCAGGTTTCTTCGCTCTTCCACCAGCAATTGCGCAAGATTGATGTGGTGTGCCGCTATGGCGGAGAAGAATTCGCGATCTTGCTGACCCAGATCACCACGCAGCAAGCGATTGCCATAGCCGAGAAATTGCGCCGGTTGGTAGAGAGCTTTCAATTCCCGGGAGTGCCCCGAACAATTACCATCAGCGCCGGAGTCGCGGCGTTTCCGGCTCACGGCCAGACCCGGGATGAAATGGTGCGGGCGGCCGACAGCGGACTTTATGCTGCCAAGCAGGCAGGACGGAATCGTATCTGCCTCGCCAGCCGTGCGCTTACCACCTCAAGCGGCCAGTAACGAACGGATCGTCCGCGCCTCTAAATATCCAACCAGTGTCCCAGCCGTTCCAGGCGCAGCTGATCCAACTCCCTCTCCAGCTTTTCCTGGTCCCGCTCGAGTTGTTCCTGCTGGAGATGAGATTGGTTCTTCAGCTTCCTGGCCTGCTGGCGAATTTCTTTGTGCTGCCCGCAGAGTTCCGTGCGAAGCTCCCGGACCGATGTGCGAGCGTCTTCCGTGGCAAGTTCCAACTGGGGCTGCAACCTGGCGACTTCCTGCTGCAACTCACTCAGTTCGACGGCGGATTCCGCGTCGATCAGCGGACCCTCAAGGCTTTCCTCTTCTTGCAAAAGATCGCCAGATTCCTTGCGGTCGGGCAGAGACAGATTCAAGTTCTGCTCTTTTTTGTCGCGGATGACGTCCACACTAACCGCCGCGCCGTTGCGTGACCGCACCGCGTGCATGAAGTCGCTGGTGTCATGCACCGGCTGGGCGTTGACCTTCACGATGACGTCTCCGGCGTGGAAGCCCGCCTTTTCCGCACGGCTGCCTTTCTCGACGGAGCGCACCAGGACGCCGTTGCCATTCTTCACCCCGAAGAACTCCCCCAGTTGCGGAGTGATGTTCTCCACCATCAATCCGCTCCGCGCCGATGACGTGACCATCACCATGTTGATCGACGGAATATCGATGTCCGGAATATGAATCTCGGGAATCTGGACATGAAAGTTCTTCATGTCATGGCCGTTCATGGAGAATTCTTTGTGTTTGTCGGCCAGTTGTACTTTTACCGTCATGGGCTGCCCGTCGCGGCTCAGGCCGAAGGTCACGACGCGGCCCGGCGGCATCTCGTGGATCATCCGGCGCAACTGCGCCCCACTTTCAATCGAGTTGCCGTTCATGGTCAGAATTACGTCGTGCTCCTTGATGCCCGCCTTTCCAGCCGGAGCATCCTGGTCGACCATCGTCACCTCCACGCCCTTTTCTTCTTTCAGCTTCAAAGCGGTCAGGCGGTCGGTGGTCACATCCGATATGTCGACCCCGAGATACGAACTGGTGCCGCTGTCTTCGCCCAAGAACGCCCAGGGTTGCTCCGGCGGATCTACTGACCAACTCTGCGCTGCGTTCGAAAAGCTGAGGAGCAACGGCAGTAACAGGATGCTTGTCATAACGTATTTACGCATGGTCATTCCTCAACCCTATTTTCGTCGAGCCCGCAGGCTCGCGACCGCCTTCAAAGCTTCAATGGCTGGCGCGCTTGAAGCAGATATCGCCACTCGAGGTATGTACCTTCAGCCTGGGTCCGCCGCCGTTCAGCTTGCCTTCAGCAGTGAGCGTTTTCGGGCCCCACTTGTCGCCTTCGCTGCCGATGTGGATATCCGGGAAATCGGAAGTGATGTGGTGTCCGTTGCCCATATCCACACTGGCGCGCACATCGATGGCTACATCGGCGGCAATATATACCGTGATGTCTCCTGCACCTGTTTCCAGATCGGAATCGTTACGCTCGCCTCCCGTATTCACCAACTTTACGGTGATCCCGCCCGCACCCGTTTCGGCCCGTGCCGAGGGCACTCCATAAAGTTCAATGCCACCACCGCCCGTCTCCGCGTGCACATGTCCCTTGGCCGAGGTCAGGCGGATGCTCCCGCCTCCGGTTTCAATCTCCGCCGGACCGCCAACGTCACTCAAGTCCACGCTTCCGCCTCCGGTTGACACCTTCACCCTCCCGTTGCATTGGCGGACTTGCACGCTACCCCCACCGGTCTCAATCGTCGCGCCTTGCGCCCCGGATTGGATCTCAACGCTGCCTCCGCCGGTTTCTGCTACGACCTTGCCGTTCGCGTGACGAACCTCGATGGAACCTCCGCCGGTGTGCAGTCCGAGATCGCCGCCGACGGTCCCTACGTCGATCGACCCGCCTCCGGTCTCGGCGCTCGCTCCTCCGCCAATGTCATCGAGCTTCATGCTGCCGCCACCGCTCTCCGCTTCAACGTGGCCGGAGACTCCCGAAGCATCCACGTTGCCGCCCTCGGTTTCGAGCTTGAGCAGCGCCATTTCGCGCGGAACCATCACGGAGAAATCACCGGAGAAATGGCGCGGCCGTCGTCCACCCTGCCAATCACCTACGATCCAGGCGGTGTCGCCTTTCACGTAAGCGGTTACTTTGTACTGCTCGAACTGGCGGCGGGCATCCTGCTCGGAAGAATTGCCGAAATGAGTATGAACCACATAATTGATGCCCTGCTGCTGCCCGCCGCGTACGACTACGGAGCCCATGTCAACTTTGACTCTCAAGTTCTTGACCGCTGCCAGCGAACCCGTGATCTCCTGACCCCAGGATCCGCCTTCGCGGGATACATGTGTTTCCTGCGCCAGTGCCAGTGGCGCAAGCAGAGCCAACACACCCGTCAGCCCAGCGATTTGTAGCGCGCGTTTCAAATAGCCCCCCTCGTTTCTCGATTCCGACTTTGGGTGCCTTACCCTAACGCCGCGCTTTTTGCGACGTTAGGATGAGGATGTTGATTCCACAATACCGAAGCATGCTCATTCCTAATCAATCTCCGGCAACTGCGCCAGCATGGTCCGCGCCTGCGATTTTATATATTGGCTCTGATCTTTCGCGGCCAGAGCCATCAGCACGCCGCGCACGCTGCCGTCGGCCTTCACCGGCTCGATCAGCCGCAGCGCTTCAATGCGTACTCCGGAATTCGAATCATTCACCAGCGCGCGCAGCACGGCGTCGCGCACGTTCGTATCGTTCTTGACGTAATTCGCCAGCGCGCTCAGCGACTTCAGCCGCACCCCAGGGTTCGTATCGTTCTGCAGCGCATACATCAGCGCTTCGCGTACCTGCATGTCTCCGCTCTTTTGCGCCAGCAGATCGACCGAGTCGACCCGCACGCCGGTGTTGTAGTTGTTGCGGGCCGCGTACAGCAGCAACTGCTGGATCTTCTCGTCGTTCAGCGACCCCTGTGCTTCCTGCGTCGCTACGGTGTTGTACTTGATGCTGATCTGATTCGTGCCCGGGTCCTGCACGATGGAGCTGATGCCGGTGATGGAGGCTTCTGCAGGAACTGCAGTCGGATTCGACGTGCTAACCGGGTTTTGAGTCGCGGCCGTATTCGTGGATCGTGGTTCGTAAATCTTGTACGTGGCGCCAATTCCGGCGGCGAAGCCGAGAATAAGAATCGCCGAGGCCAGCGCCGGCGAGAACCGCACCTGCCGCAGCCAGTTCGCCGGATCGAACGCCAGCCGGTTCCAGACACTGCCTTGCTTAGCCGTCTCCAGCCCTTCCTGCAGCCGCATGCGCGAAGCCGCCACCTGATTGGGCGTGGGATCGGCCGCACGATCCTGAGCGAGCAGCGCGTGAAACTCCTGCTCCGCCTTCAGTTCGGCCGCGCAATCGGCGCAGCGGACCACATGCTGCTCCAGTTCGTGGCGCGCGTCATCCGCCAACTCGCCATAAACCTGAAGCACGATATTTTCTCGAACCCATTCACATTTCATCTTGCACCTTCATCAGCTCATGTGGGGACAGCCGCCCTCGGCTGTCCGCCGGGCAAAGCCCGGCAGCTCCACTCCGTGTGGAGACGGGCGACTCACCCGTCCGCCGAGCGCAGCTCGGCCTCTCCCTCATCTCATATCCGCCAGCGCCCCGCGCAGCTTCTGCGTGGCGCGAAAGAGAGTATTCTTGGCGGTCTCTTCCGTAGTCCGCAAAATCTCGCCCACGGTGCGCAGCTTCAATCCGTGGTAATGCTTCAGCTCAAACACCATGCGCTCGCGGGGCGTCAGCTTCTCCAGCGCTCCGGCGATGCGCGCCCCCAGTTGCCGCCGCAGCAAATCGCGCTCCGGATTCGCTCCCGCCCGGACGTCGGGCACCTGGGCGAGCAAATCGTACTCGCCCCCCGAGGCGTCCTTCGCGACCGGCGCGTCCTCTTTGCGCACGTTCCGCTTGCGCAAATGATCGAGGCACAAGTTGGTCACGATCCGGTAAATCCAGGTGTAGAAGGAACACTCGAACCGGAAACTTCCGATATTCTTGTAGGCCTTCAGGAAGGCGTCCTGGTAGACATCCTGAGCATCCTGTTCAGTTCCGGTGAGATGAAGAGCCAGCCGCAAAACCGCCTGATCGTAGTGACGAACGAGTTCCTCGAAGGCGCCGCGGTTTCCGCGCTGAGCCTCCCGGATCAACATCGTGTCATCTATGCGGCGTTCTTGCCCAGCCATGCGGCCCCGCGCGGGGTCCCGGTTCCTATCGACGTCCCTGTCGACTCTGTCTACTCTCTCACTCTTTTCCTTCGAGTGGGCCCGTCCGCCAATCGCAATTGGTATTGCCCAAACACCGGCCGGCATTTCGTTTCGTGTCCTCTACCAGCCCGGTATTCATGCCATATCCGGGCTTGCACAGGAATAGACGAGTCGTCAGCGGAACCGTGAGCAGAAATTATAGGCTGGAAGCAGATTTTTACGGGCCTAGGTGGTTCTGGGGCAAAGATTTAGGGGGAAACAGAACAACGGTCGACCGTGCGAGGTGAAGGTTTGGCACAGGAAGTGCCCTAGTTCTTATGCAGGCCTTGTCGTAGAGACGTTGCTTGCAACGTCTCTACGAGCTGACTGGCGACCTACTCGGCAACCGCTTCCTTCTCAATCACCACTTTCAAATGCGCCGTCACGTCCTTATGCAGCTTCACCGGGACCGTGAACTCGCCCACGGTCTTCAGCGGCTCGTGGAGCTGGATCTTGCGGCGATCCAGGTTGAAGCCCTTTTTGGTCAGCGCGTCGCCAATGTCGCCCGACGTGACTGAACCAAAGAGCTGATCGTTCTCGCCCGAGCGCCGCTGGAACGAGACCGAGACGCCCTCAAACTGCTTGGCCAGTTCCTCGGCCTGCGTCTTCTCCTTGGCGGAGCGCCGCACCGAAGCGGCCTTCATCTGCACAATGACGGCCTTGTTGCCTTCGTTGGCCTGAATGGCCAGCTTCTGCGGCAACAGATAATTCCGTCCGTATCCTTCGGCGACCTTCACCACATCGCCGCGCGACCCCAGCTTCGCTACATCTTCTTTCAGAATGACTTCCATGGGAATGACTCCGATTCTGTGTAGTTCGATCTCTTAATTTCGATCTCTTATCTTCAATCTAGTAATTTCAATCCCTCAAATGTTGTCATCCCGAGCAACGCGAGGGACCTAGGTTTCTTCTCGCCGCGAGCAAAAACCCAGGTTCCTCGCTGTGCTCGGAATGACAAGCATGGCTTAGATCCGTGAAGATCCGTGCAAATCCGTGGCAAATCGCCTACGACGCCCGCCCAGCAAACGGCAGCAACGCGATGTTGCGGGCCTTCTTGATGGCCGCCGACAGCCGGTGCTGGTGCGGCGCGCACACGCCCGTCAACCGCCGCGGCACGATCTTGCCGCTCTCGGCCACGAACTGCCCCAGCATGCGGTAGTCCTTGTAATTGATGTCTTCAATTTTCTCGACGCAGAACTTGCATACCTTCTTGCGCCGGAAAAACTTGCGTCCGCCACCGCCTTCGCGCGGAGGACCGCCGGGCCCGCGCCCGCCGCCGCCAAAACGCGGCCGATCTCCACTCGGACGATCTCCCCCCGATCGGGGGCCATCGCTCGAACGCGGCCTCTCACTCGGTGCCGATTGCTCTGGTGCCTTCGTTTCTTCAGCCATAGTTCTCCTCTAATTTCTTCTGTCTGCCAGATGACTGTCCTACCATCGGCAGGCATTTCTTCGCGGCCTTTGCGGCGTCTTCGTGTCCTCAGCGGTTAAAAGCTTTTGACCGCACAGTTCGCCAAGGTCGAGCGAATCGCGCAAAGCAACCCTTTGCAAATGAAATTGCGCTAAGCCGTCGCCGGAGCTTCCGCTGCCGGAATAGCAGGCTCCGCCGCCGCCGCAGGCGCTGCCGGCTGCGCACTAACTTTCTTCTTCGAGTCGCGCAGCTGTTTGATTTTGTCCAGCCGCTTCTGCTCCTCATCAATCCGCACGGTGAGGAACTTGATGACCGGCTCGGTCACGCGCAGGCGACGCTCCAATTCGTGAATCACCGCGCCTCCGCCTTCCACGACCATCAGCACGTAGATGCCTTCGTGGAACCGCCGCACGGTGTAGGCCAAGCGGCGCTTGCCCATCTTGTCCACGCGCTGCACGCTTCCGCCCGCAGTGGGCACCACCGACTGCAAAGTGGAAATCAATTTGTCCAGATCCTCGTCCGTCATATCCGGCCGAACAATGAACATCAGCTCATAAATACGATTCATTTCTCTTCTCCAAATCCTTGGCCACTGATCCTCACGGATCTCACGGATAAACCAAAATTCTTAAGAATCTGATCCGTGAAAATCCGTGCCAATCCGTGACTAATCCTCTTGCCCCGGCTCCTTGCGGTTGAAGCGGTTCATCGCCGCCGCCGGACCTTCTTTCAGAATCACTCTCACCGCTTCTTCCGCGGTGTCCAAGATTCCATCCGCCACTTGCAACTCTGCTTTGCGTAGCGGCGCCAGCAGATAACTCTGGCCGTCGCTCACCGTGCGATCCGGCGCTACGCCGATCCGGATACGCAGAAAATCCTGCGTGCCCAACGCCCCGATGATCGACTCGATGCCGTTGTGCCCCGCCGAACTGCGCCGCGCATGAATGCGCAGCGTGCCCAGCGGAAAATCCAGTTCGTCCTGAATCACAATCAGATCCGACTCTGGCTTCGCCTCGTACTCTTCCACCAACTCCCGCACCGCAACGCCACTCAAATTCATGAACGTCTCCGGCTTGGCCAGCAGCACCGGCTGCTCGGCAATCACCGCCCGCGCCGTCAGCGCCCGGCATTGCCGGTTTCTCACATCCACTCCCAGGCTTCCGGCGATTCGATCAATCGCCAAAAAGCCCAGGTTATGCGGCGTGAACTGATACTCGATACCAGGATTGCCGAGACCGACGATCAGTTTCACGCCACCATCCCAATCCACGTAGGGACAGCCGCCTTAGCCTGTCCTGAGCGAAGCCGAAGGGGCTGTCCGGTCAGAGCGTAGCTCGGCCACAAGCCGAAGTCCCCCCACGAAGCTATTTCTTCTCCTTCTTCTCAGCCTTCTCTGCCTTTTCAGGCTTGGCCGCGGGAGCCTCGGCACCCTCTTCATCGGTTTCCTGCTTGCCCTTCTTGATAACTTCGGGCTCGGCCGGAGCTGCCGCTTCCGCCGCTGCCGCGTCAGGAGTCGCCACCACTTCTTCCTTCACCGAGGTAACGTGCGCCACCGGCTGATTCGCATCGGTAATAAATTTGATCTTTTCCGAGTGCGGCAACTCTGAAACGCGCAGCACCTTGCCAAACGTGAGCTGGCTGACGTCGGCATCGATGTGGCTGGGAATATCCCCCGGCAAGCACTCGATCTCGACCTCGCGCAGCATCTGTTCCATGATGCCGCCCTCCTGCTTCACCCCCGCGGACTCGCCTACTAAAATGATGGGCACGCTGACCTTGAGTACTTTATCGAGAGCAATGCGCTTCAGGTCAATGTGCAGCAGCTTGCCTTTGATAGGCTCGTACTGCCAGTCGACGATCATGGCCTTGCTGCGCTCGCCGCCGTGCAGGGCAAGGTCAAAAATCGTGTTGTGGCCGGTCTCCGAGTTCAGAATGCGCAGCACGTGCCGCGGATCCACGCTGATCGAGAGCGAATCCTTGCCCGCTCCATAAACAACGCCCGGAATTTTTCCGCCACGGCGCACGGCGCGGGCGTCGTTCTTGGTCCCCGCTTCCCGCGGTTGCGCTTCGAGTGTGTTTTGTTCCAATGCAGTCGCCATAGATTTCAATTCCTGTCTTAGAAGATCGTCATCCCGAGGCGACTGGTTTTCGTCGCCGAGGGATCCAGGCGAGCCGTGCGACGCAACCATCGCGCGTTTGGCTCGCTTCCTTAAATGAATAATTTGCTGACCGAAGTCTCTTCGTGATTGGCCTGAATCGCCCGGCCAATCAACCCCGCAATCGAGAGGACGCTGATCTTTCCTCCCTTTTGCGTTCGCGCCGCATCCGCCTCGGCAGTCAGCGGGATGGTGTTCGTCACCACGACTTCCTTGATAACCGAGTTGGTGATGTTCTCGACCGCCGGCCCTGAAAGCACCGCGTGCGACGCACAGGCGTAAACCGAGGTCGCCCCGTTCTCCATCAATGCGTCCGCGGTCTTCACCAGCGTTCCGGCCGTGTCGATCAGATCGTCGATGATCAAGCACGTACGGCCGTCGACATCGCCGATCACGTGCATCACTTCGGCAACATTAATCTCGACGCGACGTTTGTCGACGATGGCCAGGGCTGCATCGACTTTCTTCGCGAAAAACCGCGCCCGCTCTACGCCACCCGCATCGGGCGAAACCACCGTCAAATTCGGCAGCGCCAACTTCCGGAAGTGATCCACCAACACCGGCGAAGCGAACAGATGATCCACCGGAATATTAAAAAATCCCTGTAACTGCGGCGTATGCAAATCCACAATCAGCGCCCGGTGCGCGCCCGCGGTGGTCAGCAGATCAGCCACCAGCTTCGAAGAAATCGGGCTGCGCGGCTTGTCCTTGCGGTCCTGCCGGGCGTAGCCGAAGTACGGAACCACCGCCGTGATGCGCCGCGCCGAAGCCCGCTTCAGCGCATCGATCATCAACAGCAACTCCATCAGGTGTTCGTCCACCGGACGGCACGTCGGCTGCATCACGAACACATCCGCGCCGCGCACGTTCTCCTGGATCTGTACGTAACACTCGCCATCGCGGAAGCGAATCACTTGCGCCTGCCCGCGCTGCATGCCGAGAAAGTTGCAGACTTCGTCGGCCAAAGGCTCGTTCGCCGTGCCGCTGAAGATCTTGAACTTCTCGTCCGTTCGCGGACGCGGCCTCCGCTCGAGCTTTTCGTCAGTCAAAGGCGGATTCTTCTTTTCAACAGTCTTATCGGTCGGCGTCACCAAAGTAGCCATGGTTTTTAGCTCTTAGCTCTTGGCCTTTGGCTCTTGGCTTACAGCCCGCGCTCCCAGTGCTCGTTTTGGCTAAGAGCCAGAGCCAACCGCCAAAAGCGTTTTTCTGACTGGGCCGCTAGGATTCGAACCTAGACAAAGTGCTCCAAAGGCACTTGACCTACCATTAGTCGACGGCCCAGTGTAAGCAATTGTTGATTGCCCAATTGCTGATTGAACCTCCAAAGCGGGGCGCACTTAGATTTTCAATCAACAATCAAGAATCGACAATCAAAAATTTTCGTCGCCCCACCCACGTAGCGACAGCCGCCTCGGCTGTCCAAGCTCGGGCGAAGTCCGGCGCTATGGACTACACTCTTGAACCCGGCACAATCCGCTTCCAGTATGCCCGCCGCGGAAGCGTCGCCGTCGCTTGGGCCGCCCAGCCTTGCTTCCGGAGCTTCGCCGTCGCTTGCACGGCCGCCTCTCGCGAGGCAAACAGCCCGTACAGCGCAGAACCGGAGCCCGACAACGACGCATATTTCGCGCCCGCGCGCAAAAGCGCACGCTTCCCATCACTCAGCTCGGGATATTCAGGAAAGACGACCTGTTCGAAGTCGTTTTCAATCCCGGCCCGGACAAGCTCGAGAAGCGGGTTCTCGGCCCGGCCCCTTCCAAAAGGAGCACCGGAGTAAGGTTCACTCAGCCACGCCGACAACACCCGGCCAAGCACATTCATTCTATCGGACGGGTCTAATACCGTCAATTTATGCGCTTTGATTGTCGGCGCCTGTTTGAGAACGGTTGGGGTTGGGTTTGCCTGTTTCGGGCCGGATCTTTGATCCGGCCAAGCCGAGCGACGCTCGGCTGCTTCCCGCCTCGAAGATGGGAGACTGTGCTCCGGCAGCACGCGGGCGGGGGCGCCCGCCCCACACAATCGATCCCACGCCGCAAATGCCTTCGGAGTCGACACCCCCACCTCTGGCGTCACCACAACACAAGCCATCGCCGGCAAGTCCGGCAGCGGATACACCTGCTCCCCACGTCCCACACCGAGTACGGTTCCACCAACCAGGAATAACGGCAAGTCCGACCCAACCTCCGCAGCAATCCGCAGCTTCTCCGCCGCAGGCAAAACTTTCTTCAGCGCCCGCTCCAGTCCAAGCAACGTGGCCACAGCATTGGCCGAAGCCCCCCCCAGCCCAGCCTGCACCGGCAGCCGCTTCTCGATCTCGACGACCACGCGTGCGTTCGTGCGCAGCGCCTGCATGGCCTTATCCACAATGCGAAAGCATGTATTCGACTCATCCGTCGGCACGCGCGGGTCCGCGCAACGAATCTTGATTCCATTGCCGCGCCCTACGCTCACGCGAATTACATCATGCAGTCCGATCGTCTGATAGACCGTCAGCAATTCGTGGAAACGGTCGTTCCGTGTCGCGCCAATGCGCAGCCCGAGATTGATTTTCGCGAACGATCGCACGGTCACCGTCATGGAGGGATGATTGTAAATTCTCGATTACAAATTTACGATGCCGGTCTACCGCATCGCTGAGATGTCCCTACCCGTTCCACCACCTTGGTAATCTCGACTGCAGTAGAAAGTAAGAGCATTCTAATTGTGATTTCAATCACAAGACCGTTCACCCTCGGGTGGTCTTCCCGTTTGAAACCGAAGCAAGACCTGCAAACTGTAGTGCTGCCCCGAATTGATTCGGATCCCTGTGCAGCACTTCCTGCAGGTTCGGAGGTAGCCGGTGGGAGCAAATGGTACGGCTAAATCTCATGCTCGGGCGAAAAAAAGACCGGCCGCGTGGCCGGCAGCCACGAGCTCCAAGGGGACGAGTATGCGCCGGGTTGTTTCACCGTACTGCTTATTGACATTCTGCTTTGCCGTCACGGCCGCGGCCTTTTCACAAAGCGACTACAGAGTCGTCACCGTCAGCGACGGTGGAACGATTGCCGGCACCGTAAAGTGGTCGGGCACAGTTCCGCACGCCCTCGCTTTTCCCGTCACTAAAGATCCACAGATTTGCGATCCTGACTCCAAGAAGAGCGTCGAACTGGAGCGGCTGATCGTCGGGCCGCAGGGCGGCATCGCGAACACCGTCGTTTACCTGAAGAATATCTCTAGTGGAAAAGCCATGGACTTGCCGGAACAGCGGCGGCATCTTGACCAGAGACATTGCCATTACATTCCGCACATTCTTCTGGTTCCGGAGAACGACAGCCTCACGATGGTAAGCTCCGACGCGACCTTGCACACCATTCACATGGATGGCGCGGCCACGTTCAACCTGCCCTTTCCTTTCGTCGACCGCCCCACTTCGCGCACCATGTCCACGCCGGGACTCGTTCACCTGCGATGCAATGGCGGCCATGTCTGGATGAATGCCGAAATGATGGTGGTCCCGCATCCTTACTATGCCGTCACTGATGAGAGTGGACGCTTCGAGTTTACTGATGTGCCGCCGGGAACGTATCAGATCGTCGCCTGGCATGAAGGCTGGGGTCTGGCAGGCAAAGAACAGGCTTACGATGTGCTGACCGAACACAGCGTACAACGTCCCATCTTCACCGAACCCAAGACCTGGGAGAAATCGGTGACCGTGAGCGGGAATCAAGTCAGCACGATCAATTTTGTGCTCTCCAACAGTAAGTAAGTCTTATCCACGGCGTTTGTAGAGGACGGCGAATTCAAATCCAGTGTTGGGTGGAAACAACTCCGCTACTTTCCGCAGGCGCTCGGCCAGCGCGGAAGGCGCGAGCAGCGGATAGTCGCGCTCGCGCAGATCGTAGTAGTCGACGTCGAGATATAGCGACAGCAAGTAGATTGAGATCGTGTCGGAGAACGTTGCGTCGAGATATTCGTTCTTGAAGCGCTCGCGATCAGGACCGTCCGCAGTCGCCACCTTGCGTGCTTCCCACGCATCGAGAGAAGTTTCGCCACGAATTCCCGCTTCCACCTGCGCCCACGCCAGTTCGCTGAACTCGCGCGAGACTCCGGCGCGCTCGACCAGGGCGTGGCCGACGTTAATATAAAACTCGAAGGCTACGGAAAACTTGTCGTCCATCAATCGGGTCGAGATGAACACACATTGCGAGTCGCCCAGGTTCAGATTGCGATGGCACACGGCATTGTCGCTGAGCGCCACGTCGTAACGGTCGGCGATGACAGTCTCCTCGCCCTGGCTCACGGTCAACGGGACAAAGTAGTACGCTTTGCGGTCGAGCGCGGCTGCGACTTTCGTGGGGACGGCGGCGACCATGCGCTCCAGGTCAAACGAGTTAACCGCGACCTCGCCGGCGACGGCATAGCAGATGCCGTTCTGCGCCTGGGAAACGGGCGTGAGCCGGACGACTTCGGCGGGACTGCGGGTGATGGCTGGGGCGGCCTGCGACATGCTGCCCTATTCTACACACAGGGGACGCCACCTTCCGGCAAGGAGCGGGCCACCGCGACTGAAGCATATCCGCATATCCGGGTATATGTTTTTTTTCGATACTTTTCAGCTAAAATCTTTGTCTGGTTATAGTTACGATCGAGGGGTCTGGCGGCTTGGCGGCAAGATATTGAAAGGAAGGTAGTTTCACGTAAAATATTGATAAGTAAGGAGTTGATAAGTGCGCGAGGAGACTGGGAACGACCTGAGACTCGATATTCCTGACGGCTAATCACGACTCCTTCTATTATAAGAAGTTGAGAGGGAAGACAGCCGGAGCGAGAGGTTGTTTCGTGGCTTTGGCAGCTGCGAGTTAGAGAGCGGCGTTTTTTTGGCTTGACAGGCTTGGGCTGTGGAAATCTTTCATGGGCTGCGAATCGCGGGCAGCTAAAACGGTTCTTCGATGTCGCCGCCCCCAGAGGCATCTGCTCCTCCGGTGCTTTCCTTTCGTCCCTCCGAGTGTGCGTGAGAACCTGTGCCGTCCCTGCGGGACTCGTATATTTATTCCACTCTGACCGGCACTTCCGTGCCGGGCTTTCCCATGCCGCCGCTGCGCGGCTGGATTTTGGCGGCTCTTGTTCCACCGCTCTCCCAGAAATTTAGTTCTCCCGCACACACTCCGGAGCTGGCAGGCGTCCCCTCACGTTCACCCACGGCTTGCGTCGTGGGCTGCATTCTTTTCGCCGCTTCGCGGCTGCAGTTTGGCTATCAGGTTCAGTGCTTTCGAATTGAGTTTGAAACGGTAGAATGTATGCCTGAGCTTATGGTGTCTGCACGTTCATCCCGGTCACCGCGTTGGTATGGCATCGTGGTGCGCGTTTCTCTGGTGACGTTTATCGGGACGCTGCTGTGCTTTGCGGTCGGCTTGCTGGTGGCGATCCTGGGTACCGTGATTGTTTCCGCTCTGCGGGGTGTGCATCCGGACATGCGGATCGCCTACCGTCTCATCGCGCTGCCCATGGCGCTGGTCGCGGGGGGGATCATTTTTGTACTCGCGCTGGTCATGGAAATCCGGCATTACCGGCAGAGCAAAACCTTGTCGGCGATCGAGAGGCTGGGTTAGACGATGCCACCCCGCATTGCTATTCCCATGCCGCACTCTTTTGACGCTGAGTATGCGGAGCGGGCGATTCCGCAGTACGAGCGCGCGGTCGAGCTGGCCGGAGGGGAGGCGGTTCGCGTCGGGCTCGATCAGAGCCTGGACGAAATCAGGAAAGTGATGGAGCGCTGCGACGGGGTGCTGTTGCCCGGCAGTAAGGCTGATGTTGATCCTGCAAAGTTCAAGGCTGCGCGGTCGGCGCATACGGCAGTTGCTGATCCGCGACGGGACGCGGTGGATGAGCTTCTGCTGCAGGACGCCTACCGGCTGCGCAAGCCGGTGCTGGGCATCTGCTACGGCTTGCAGACTTTGAACGTGTACCGCGCGGGATCGCTCATTCAGCACATCCCGGATTTTCTGCCGGAAGAAACGCGGGCGAAGGCGAATCATGAGGCTGGCAGAAAGGTCGCGATCGCGCACGCAGTTGAGATCGAGGCGGGGTCCAGGCTGGCGGAGATCGTGGGCGGCTCCAGAGGTGAAACAGATACCTCAGGGGCTAGAGCCCAAGGTGATAACAGCGAGCCTAATCGCAGCGCTGAAAGCGCTGTGCCACAAAAGATTCTTGGCGCAGCGTTGAGATTATTAGAGGTGAACTCTTCTCATCATCAATCCGCTGACGTCATCGGAGAGGGGCTGCGTATCGTGGCGCGATGTTCTGAGGATGGCATTGTTGAGGCTCTGGAGGGGACTGCAAAGGATCATTTTGTGCTCGCGGTGCAGTGGCATCCTGAGCGTTCGGTGGAGGAGGACGCGGCTTCGCGGGCGATTTTTCGGGCGTTTATTGATGCGGTGGGACAGCCATCGCGAGAATTCCTGAAGCGTGATTCTTGATCGGACGCGCCGCCAAGTGTACACGCGAGATCCTTCGCTTCGCCTGAAAAGCGGCTCCGCTCAGGATGACGCCACGGGACCGTGACCCTTTTTTCTCGTCGCTTTCTTTTTCTGGCGCGGGGCTTTCTCCAGCAGGACTACAACGTGGGCGATGGCCGCGTTCTCCAGATTGAGTCCCTCGGGAGTTTTCGCTTTCAGACCCACACAGTCGCTGTGCACGCCGAGCAACTCCGCCACGCGAGTGCGAATGACGGCGGCGTGCGGACCGATCTTCGGGGCGGCCAGAATCAGGCTGGCATCGACATTGGCCACGCGGTAACCGGCGGCGCGCACGCGCTTCAGCGCTTCACGCAAGAAGAGGACGGAATCGGCGCCCTTCCATTTGGGATCGGACGGCGGGAACAGCGTACCAATATCCGGCGCGGCGATCGCTCCCAGCAGCGCATCGGTGATGGCATGCAGCAGAACATCTCCATCCGAGTGCCCGCCTAAACCTTTGTCATGCGGCAGAGTGATGCCGCCAATCTTGAGAGGAACGCCTGGGCGGAATTCGTGCGAATCAAAGCCGTAGCCGATGCGGGTGGTTGGTCGTTGGTGGTTGGTCGTTGGTCGTCGTTCGTTCGTCGTTGGCATTAGATGGATCAGAGTTGATCCGTGAAAATCCGTCTGGATCCGCGGCTCATTTCTTTAGATAGAACTCCGCCAACTCCATGTCGGCGGGAGTGGTGATCTTGATGTTTCTGGGCGAGCCCATGACGACAGCGACTTCGTGTCCGGAGCGTTCTGCCAGCGAAGCCTCGTCGGTGCCCATGAATCCGTCGGCGGCGGCCTCGTCGAAGGCTTTTTTGATCACGCTGTAGTGAAATCCCTGCGGGGTCTGCGCCAGCACCACGCCGGCGCGGGGGATCGTGGCTTTGACGATGGCGCCTTCCGCGGTGCGTTCTACCTGCTTGACGGTGTCGACGGCGGGAAGGGCGGCGATGGCGGCACCATACTTCTTGGCGGCCTCGATGACTTCGTCGATGACCTGGGCCGTGACGAGGGGGCGCACTGCGTCGTGGACGAGGATGACGTCATCGGGAGCTGCGGAAACGGCGTTGAGCGCCTGCTCGACCGACTGCTGGCGGTGCTCGCCGCCAGCGACCAGTTCGATTTTTTTCTTGAGCACGGCTTTCGCTTCCTTGCGCAGGCGTTCGCGGAATCCTTCGATTTCATTTTCGCGTAGAGCAATCCAGATTTCGGTGACCGCCTCGACCGCGATGAACTTGCGGAGCGTGTGAATGAGAATGGGCGTGCCAGCCAGTTCGGTAAATTGTTTGGAGGGATGCGGCTTCTTTGTTTTCGCGTCCAGGGCGCTGGGCATGGGGGCCATGCGGGTGCCGAGACCGGCTGCCGGGATGATGACGATCACCTTCATGGCGGGGTGTAAGTATACGAGGGGGCAGTGGGAGAGTTCAAATCGGTTGCCGCCGAGCCCGCCGAGTTCGCCGAGAAAATCGACAGCGGGAAACGCAAAGAATTGTCTCTGCGGTCTTTGTCTTTGTCTTTGTCTTTGTCTTTGCGTCCTCGGCGGTGAAGGGTTTTTCAATCCGCCGATTTATTTGCTTTAGGCGGCTCCCACAACTCAATGCGGTTTCCGTCGGGATCCATGATCCAGGCGAAGCGGCCGTAGTCGTAGTCTTCGCGATGCGGATCGATTTCGACTCCCGCATTCTTCAGCTCTTCCAGCAACTTGTCGAGATTCTCAACGCGATAGTTGACCATAAAGGCAGCTTTGCTGGCGCCGAAGTACTTGGTGGTGTGTGGGAAAATCGACCAGGCGGTGAGCGCCTTTGGACCCGGTTCGCTGCCGTCGGCGGCCTTCAGTTCTAGCCATTCAAAGGACGCGCCCTGCCCGTGCGGCTCGAGCTGGATACCGAGATGCTTCGCGTACCAGTCGTAGAGCAGCTGTGGGTTTTCTGACTTGAAGAAAATGCCGCCAATTCCCGTTACACGCTTCATGAAAATCTTTCTGTCGCCATATCGTGGCGCGAGCCGAAACACGGGCGCCTGGCTAAGACGTGCCTTGTTTCGTCTCCAAAGTACTCGGCGCGGGAACTGCGGTTGGAACAGGTCCGGGAACGGGCAGCGGCGGGGGTGCTACGGGTAGCACTGATTGTCGGCTATAGGAGGCGCGCTCGTCCCACTTGCCGAAGATCATTTTGCCGGCGGTGGTCTGCAGCACGGAGGTGACCGAGACGTCGATGGTCTTGCCGATCATTTTCCGAGCATTGTCCACGACGACCATGGTGCCGTCATCCAGATAGGCGACGCCCTGGTTGTATTCCTTGCCTTCTTTCAGGATGAAGACGCGCATGGTCTCGCCGGGGAGGACGATGGGTTTCAGCGAATTCGCCAGTTCGTTGATGTTCAGCACCTGGACGCCCTGCAACTGTGCCACCTTGTTCAGGTTGAAGTCGTTGGTGATGATCTTGCCTTCATAGACCTTGGCCAGCTCGATCAGTTTCAGGTCGACTTCGCGAACGGCGGGGAAATCGTTTTCCACGATCTGAATGGTGAGGGTGGCCACCTTTTGCAGGCGCTGCAGGATATCGAGGCCGCGGCGGCCGCGGTTGCGCTTCAGCGAGTCGGCGGAATCGGCGACGAGTTGTAATTCGCGCAACACGAACTGCGGGGTTACGATGATGCCGTCGAGGAAGCCGGTCTCAGCAATGTCGGCGATACGGCCGTCGATGATGACGCTGGTGTCGAGAATCTTGTAGCTTTTCTTGCCCTGCTTCTCGCCGCCGAAAATGCCGCCCAGCGCGGCCAGGTTCAGCAGATCGCCTTTGCTCGCCCCTACGATCAGGCCGACATAGGCCATCAGCAGCATGACCAGGATCTGCAGGAAGCTCTGGGTATGTCCCTGCGGAATGCTGCTGCGGATGACCAGAGCGAACAGGTAGGCGCCACAGATGCCGAGGAAGCTTCCGATGGCGGCGCCGATGAGCCGCTTCAGGCTCACGGTGCGCAGCTTCCATTCGAACACGACGATGGCGGCGCCGATCAACGCTCCCGCCCCCGCAGCGCGCAGGGGAGAAAGGCCGAACGGGCCGATTTCAAAACAGGTGACGGCTACAACGATGACAAAAAGAAGACGTACAAAAATGATAGCCACGGTAAACCTCCCCGCGGATGCGCTTGCCCATATGCCCATACGACTAGGCGATGCACCCGTGCCATTTCCTCGCCGCCCCTGGGCGGGAATCGGCATTTCGCGTTCGCATGCGGGACGCGCATGAATTAGGGGATGAATGTACGCCCCGTCCCGGCTTAGTGGGGCTCGGCCGGGCGATCAGTAAGCCAACGCCAAGAGTATATACCTGCCGGGAAAGGTCGCGGGGGAACCGGAGACCGGAGACCGGACCTTCGAGCTCGGACCTCGGGTTTTGGGTCTGGGGTCTTAGGTGTTAGGTCTTGGGCATGTTTGACTTACGTCACCCCGGAGTGCGACTCGCTCTTAACTGTGGTGATGTAGAGCACGGGAACATAAACCGCTGGGTCTTATGTTCTTAGGTCTTGGGTTTTGGGTTTCGGCAACACCTAACACTCAACACCCAACACCGTAGGACCCAAGGCCCGATACCCGGCGGACCGTTTCTCCCCCTGCTAGACTTTCTGCATGAAAGCCTTAGTCCTCACCAACCTGTCCGGACCGAACGCGCTCGCCATCCAAGACATTGCCGAACCTGCGGCGAAGGCCGGGCAGACGCTAGTTCGCGTCGGCGCGGGAGCGTTGAACTTCGCCGACGTCATGACGACTCGGGGCGGGTATCCCGGAACTCCTCCTCCGCCGCTGGTGGTGGGACGCGAGTTCGCGGGAGTCGAGGAGAGCAGCGGGCGGCGGGTCATGGGATATACGCAGTGGGCCGCTTTCGCGGAGAAGACTTCCGCATACACCAACATGGTATGGACTGTTCCCGATGGCTGGACCGACGAACAAGCGGCCGCGTTCCCGGTCAACTACTTCACGGCCTACCTGGGATACTGGCAGGCGGGTATGACGGAACCTGCCGCCACTGGAAAGAAGCATCGTGTGCTGATCCACGCGGTGGCGGGAGGTGTGGGCACCGCAGCGGTGCAGATCGGACAGGTGCTCGGCGTGGATATGTACGGCACTTCGTCGTCCGACGAGAAACTTGCGCGCGTGAAAGAACTTGGGTTGCAGCACGGCATCAACTACAAGCAGCGTGACTATGAAGAGACCGTGAAGAACCTTACGCATGGGGAAGGGGTGGATGCCGTTTTCGAGATGCTGGGCGGGGAGCATACGGCGAAGAGCCTGCGCTGCCTGCGGGATTTCGGACGCGTCATTCAGTACGGGACCGCCACGGGGAAGCCTCCGCAAATTGATCTGCGCGCGATGTATGCGAAGTCGGCCAGCGTGCAAGGACTTTGGCTTACATATTTGTCGCAGAAGCGCGAGATTATGGAGCCGGCGTGGCAGCAGCTTTCGGCATGGATCGGACAGGGCAAGCTGACTCCGCAGGTTGGCCACGTGTTTCCCCTGGAGCGGGCGGTGGAGGCATACCAGTTGCTCCAGGATGGTAAGAACTACGGCAAAGTTGTGCTGAAGATCGCGTGAGGGGCTGTCTCGCAGCTTTTCTTCGGCCCCTCCGAGTGTGCGTGAGAAGCTGTGCTGTCCCCTTCGGGACTCGCGTGCTTTTCTCATTCTTTCCGGGCACTTCCGTGCCGGGCTTTCCTATGACGCCGCTTCGCGGCTGGAGTTTGGCGGTTTGGTTTTACCGCTCTCTAAAGATGTGAGGCTCACTGATAGATCACAGCGTGGGAGTGCTTTTTCTCGACCGCGTCCTCCTCAGCCTGCGACAGCGGGACGTTTTTTTCTCCTTCGCGAGCGGAAGTGTCGCGCATAAAGTCTTCGAAGCCGGGCGCGGAAAAAATAGCAACCAGGTTGACGGCGTCGCTTCCGGCGTTGTCGGCAGAGATCCCAGTACCGGCAGGGATAAACACGGTTGCGCCAGCGTGCACCAGTCTTACGGAGTCCCCCAGATGCACCCAGGCGGTTCCGGTCTGCAGAAAGAGGATTTCGTCGGCCTCGGGATGACGGTGAGTATCGATTTTCTTTCCGACTGGGATGCTTGCCGTAAGCAAGACCAGATGCGAGGATCCGCCATTTTTCGGATCCACCTTCAGGATGAAGGTCTCACCCGGATCAGGGTGGCCGGGCCATCCGCGTACTGCGCGCCGCTCGCCTTCATCCTTCTCAAGAATGAGCGGAGTTGGTTTAGCTACGTTTATCGATTGCGGCCTTGGCGCCGAGGGCGCGGTAGCGCCAACCCACACGACGATTGCACAGACAGCAGTAAAGACACGGGTCGTTCGCACGGAGGGCTCCTGCCAATAGGTTCGTGGGAGACATTACTCTACCCTCCGCTCGAGTGCAACTGGTGCGGTGATTCTCCTGAACCCCGCGAAGGTTTAACTTTTCCGGTGCGGGACTCAGCGGTCACCCTCGTTCGAACACCCACGTGTCGCTTACAAGGAAATTGGCCAACGAGCACAGAGCAATGGCAATCGCGTTGGCGAGCAGATAGTTCATGTGGCATTCGCCGACCATCGCTTTCATCAGGGCCAGGTTACCGAGGAGGGAGACCGCGCCGTTGGAGAGATGGAAGCGCAGGAGCCGGCGCACTGAAGGGCGCCGCGCCGGCCGCACTCGGTGAAGCTTCGTTCGGTCAAGCTTGGTTCTATCCGCCCAAGTGAACTGCTCGTGCCAGACGAAGTTGTGCACCACCGCGGCTTCCACGGCGATCGCGGTCGCCGAGAGATAGTTAAAGTGCAGCCCGCTCTTCAGCAGGAACAACGTTACGAATTGCACTACGATGCCCATTCCACCCACGAGGTTGAATTTGCACCATCGCACTAGCGTGGAGGGTGGCAGATTGTTTTCGCGGGAATGAGTCGTCATCCTCATTGTCATTGCGGGATCCTTTCCTCGCGATAGAGGCGGATGATGTTTTGCGAGGCGAAGACGACGACCATCAATCCCATGCCTGCGAGACCGATTGCGCCGCCTACGTCGAACAGGCGGTAGCGTCCGCCGAAAAGATGCACCACCGGTTTCCAGAACAGAGCCAGGTTTCCGATCGCCAGGAGGATGCGCAATTCGGTGGGACCAAAGCGCCAGAACGAGAGACGAAACTCGCCCAGGGCGTGCGTCGCGAGATACGACTGGATGGAGAGCATCAGGAAAGCGACGAGCAGGCCGATAGCGATCCAGGGATGCATGTATCCAGAGAAGGCCAAGCCGCCCATCAGGGCGAGAGCGCCGAAACTGTCGACCATGTGATCGACGTAGAAACCGTAGCGCGGACGCAGCTTTTGTCGCACGCGGGCGACGGTGCCATCGAGTGAGTCGCCCAGCCAGTTGAGGGTGAGGCAGGCAATCACGCCGAGGAGCGCACAGCGATTGCGGGATGCGAGCACGTAACACACTCCCGCGCCGATCTGCGCCGCGAAGCCCAACACTGTCAGGTGGTCTGAACCGATGCGATCCGGAATGCGCGCGGCCAGCCAGAGTAGCGCGCGTTTTTCTGCCGCGGCCACCCAGCTTTCCTGCACGCGAAGCATATCGGGAAAGGGACGCGTGCAGCGCATCTCCAGAAGCAAGCGCGGGTTCACCTGCTCACAGAATTCGGTCATCGGTTGGGAACCAAGGTTTGCCATGTTTGCCTCCGCGCCTCGAGGGCGCCTGCTGGAGGCCACTTTGGCGCGGAAGGTGCCAGCCTGCAATGCACTGGCGGTCATTCCGAACTCAACTCATCATCAACCGCAAAGTCCTTGCGATGTACCTGCTTACAGCGCCAGATAATTCCTCAAGAGACGGATCGCTTGCCTGGTTTCTACCGATGTGTTTACATTCCCATGTCGTGCACCGGCGCCCCTTGCAAAACCATCCATCTCACAAAGTATTTCGGGAAGTGTTTCTTTCTCTTTTCTTTTTTTCTGGCTTTTGTAGCGTCCTTTACGAGTTGGTATGGCTTCGCTTGTCCATGGCCCAGTTCGGGGTAACGACGGCCATGGTTTCAATCGTGCTATCGGTGTTTATGGCCGGGCTCGGACTCGGCTCTTGGGCGAGCGGTGAGTGGCTGCGGCAACACGGCGAGGGACTGAAGTTTCCGGCGCTTCGTCTATATGCGCTGATCGAACTGCTCATTGGAGTGTCGGGCATCGCCGTGCCATACGAACTGAGGTGGGGTCGAAGCGTCCTCGAAAGGCTCGATCTGTCGTCGTCGGCTGCCTACTATTCCAGTTCCGGCGTTTGGGTGGCGTGCACTCTGATTCCGTGGTGCGCGCTCATGGGAGCAACAATCCCAATCGGGATGCGAGCCACGAGCCAGACTCTGCCACGCGATGCTGGGCGCTCGTTCAGCTCTCTCTACACGGCAAACGTTGCTGGTGCGGTAATCGGCACGGTGGTACCTCTGCTCCTGATCGAGCTTCTTGGCTTCCGTGGAACGTTGTGGGTAGGCGTCGCATGCAACGGCGCTATTGCGATGGCGGCGCTCGCACTTTCCCGGAGTTCCCCGAAAGAATTCGCGGTCGAAAATCCCGAACCGTTGGCAAAACCGATTGTGAATGCCACGAGCGGCAGAGCGATCATGGCTCTCCTTTTCCTGACCGGCTTGACGAGCATGGGAATGGAAGTCGTCTGGGTGCGTCAGTTCACACCTTATCTCGGAACGGTGGTCTACGCCTTCGCCAGCCTGCTCTGCGTGTACCTTGCGGCCACCTTCGCGGGTTCGCGCACTTACCGGGTATGGAGCGCGCGGTACGTCTCGCGGCATGTCGGGCATTCCGCCGAGGAGAGTGCCGTTTTGTGGACGCTGCTGGCTCTCTCCTCGCTGTTTCCGTTGGTGACGTCGAGTCCAGACATCGAGTTGTCGCAAATGCTGCGGTTGGTGCTGGGCATCGCGCCTTTCACCGGACTGCTGGGCTTTCTCACCCCGATGTTGGTTGACCGCCGGTCCGGCGGAGATCCCGGCAGGGCAGGAAGCGCGTATGCGGTCAATGTCCTGGGCTGCATTCTCGGGCCGTTGCTGGCGGGATTCTTGTTATTGCCCCACTTGAGCGAGCGCTGGTCGCTGATCGTGCTCTCGTTGCCTTGGTTCATTTTTGGTCTGCGGGCGCTGCGTCCAGGCTTTCCTTTGGTCGCGCGTGGCGCCGCCTATGCTCTGGTGCCACTGGCGGCCCTGTCGATCTTCAGCGGTAAGGGCTACGATGAGAGCTATCCGCAGCAGTACGTATTTCGCGATTCGACAGCCACGGTCATCGCCGCCGGCAGCGGGAGGAACAAGCAACTCCTCGTCAATGGATATGGCATGACCTCGTTGACTCCGATCACGAAGATGATGGCGCATCTTCCGCTGGCATTTCTCGACCACCCGCCGCAGGATGCGCTCGACATCTGCTTCGGGATGGGAACTACGTTCCGCTCGCTGCTGAGCTGGAAGATCCAGACTACGGCCGTCGAACTGGTGCCCAGCGTGCCACGGCTGTTCAGCTATTTTCACAGCGATGGCGCCGACCTTCTGCAATCGCCCCGGGCACATGTGGTCATCGACGATGGCCGCCGCTACTTGGAGCGCACGACGCAGCGCTACGACGTCATCACAATTGATCCTCCGCCACCTGTGGAGGCCGCAGGATCAAGCATGCTTTATTCGGAGGAGTTCTATGCCGTGGCGCGGAAGCGGTTGCGCCGCGGCGGCATTCTGGCGCAGTGGCTGCCCGAGGGAGACGCGCAGGATGTCGCGGCAGTCGCACGCGCCCTGCACAACTCGTTCCCCTACGTCCGAGTGTTGGGCAGCGTAGAGGGTTGGGGCTTTCACTTTCTGGCGAGCGAACAGCCGCTTCCTGCTCTCAGCGCCGAAGAGTTGCAGAGCCGGATGCCGGCGGATGCAGTCGCGGATCTCACCGAGTGGGACCCGCCACCGGGAGGGAGTCCTGCGGTGTTTCTTGCCTTTGATACGGTACTGGAGAATGAGGTCCCTATCGAGAGCCTGATTGCGAGGTCTCCCGCCACGCCTGCTCTGCGCGACGATCGGCCGATCAACGAGTACTACGCGCTGCGGCGCCGGCTGTGGCACTAAAACGTCAGAGAGAAGTGAATGCTTCCCGCACGGCTTTACTTAACTGCTCGACGGCCCTGCACCGAGCGTCGAGCCGTGATAGCGCTGCTGGCGGCTGAGGATCTGGTGGCGCCCGGCCTGTCCAATTTAGACTGATATTGGCGGGCCAGCTTCAGCGCGGTCTCGATCGATTCGGAGGCCAGGCAGCGCGCTAGAGGGACCGCATATCCCACCTTTTGCGGGTTCGGAACATCTAAAGAGGCAAAGGGGTATGGTGCGGCTAGCATGTCGGTCTGCTCGCGGGATCCCTCCCTTCGCCTGAAGAGCGGCTCGGCTGGGGATGACGCCCAGGGGAACTGGGTACTGACCAGCTCTACCTCCGCCACCGCCCTGCGAGTATCTCCCTTGTGGTTTCAGCATGTCTTTTGAAAGGAGCGGTTATGAACAAGTGCAGTTTTATGGTCAACGCACTATTGGGTTTGGCGGTCTGGGTAGGCGGAGTCGAAGCGCTCTCGGCTCAGCAGGCTCCGGCGCCCAACGGAGTTCCGGCGCACATGGTGGTGACGGTCGAACCCCATCACGGTTCCGACGTGCCGGCGGTCAACCGCGAGGATGTCATGGTGTATGAGGGAAAGGATCGCGACACGGTGACCGAATGGATTCCTGCGCAGGGAGAGCATGCAGCCCTCGAACTCGTGATTTTGCTCGACGACGGATCCAACGCCAGCCTGGGTTCGCAACTGCAGGACATTCGGCAGTTCATCAGTGGACAGCCGGCCTCCGCGAAGATTGGGATTGCCTACATGCGGAATGGTATCGCCAAGATCGAACAGAATCCGACCAGTGATCATGCCCAGGCGGCGAAGGCACTGCGACTGCCCATGGGAATGAGCGGTGCCAATGGCAGCCCGTATTTTTCTCTCACGGATTTGATTAAACGCTGGCCGGAGAGCACGGCCCGCCGAGAGGTACTGATGGTCTCCGATGGAATCGACCGATATTACGGCACCGGTGACATGCTCGATCCGTATCTGGACGAGGCAATTGACGGGGCGCAGCGCGCCGGCATCCTCGTATCCGCGATCTATACCCCGGGCGTTGGCCATTTCGGCCATAGCTACTGGCAAACCTATTGGGGCCAACTTTATCTGGCGCAGGTTGCGGACCGGACCGGCGGCGAATCGTATTACATCGGCATGACCGGGGCGCCGGTATCGTTTGCTCCCTATCTGGATGACTTGACGCGCCGGCTGAGCCATCAGTACTTGCTGACATTTCTTGCCAAGCCCCCGAAAAAGGCGGGATGGCAGCAAGTAAAACTCAGGACTGAGGTGTCGAATGTGGATCTAGTCTCGGCGGACAGGATTTACGTTTTGCCCGCGGCACAGCAGTGAAGGCGGAGAGACGTTTGGGGATTGGGTTCTTGGCCCGGCACCGTGGTGCAAAGAACAACGTCAAAAGCGACGGGCAGGAGTGTCCGCCCCACACGGGCTCAACCTCTAACTGTTTGATCGCTTGAGATTCCGATAAGATTGAACATTCTGATCGGGTCTTAATGACGAAAATTCTGCGCTTTTTCCAGCCATCGCACCAGCACACGGCATTTTCGGCGACGTTGCTGCTGATTTCGGCGGTGATGTTGTCGCGCGTGATTGGGTACGCGCGGGACGCGTATATTGCGTGGGCGTATGGGGCGGGCGGGCCGACGGACGCCTATCTCACGGCCTTCACTCTGCCGGATTTTCTCAACTACATTGTGGCCGGGGGCGCGGCTTCGATCACATTCATCTCGATTTACACGCGGTTTCTGGCCGAGAACCGCGCCGGGGATGCTCAGAAAACATTTTCCATCATCATTACGGTGATGACGGCGGTGATGATCGTCGGGACGATTCTGGCGGAGATTTTCGCGCCCCAGTTTGTGCGCTGGTTCGTAAAAGGATTTTCCCCGGACAAAATAGAGTTATGCGTCCACCTGACACGGATTCTGCTGCCGGCACAAATTTTCTTTTATGTTGGCGGAGTGGTTTCGGCGGTGCTGCTCTCGCACCGGCTGTTTCTGTTTCCGGCATTTGGACCGCTGATTTACAACGTGTTCATCATTCTGGGCGGAGTGATCGGTAGGCGGCATTTTGGGATCGCTTCGCTGGCTTATGGCGCTCTGGTCGGAAGCGTCGCCGGGCCGTTTCTGGCGAGCGTGATTGGAGCGGCGCGGATTGGTACGGGGTACAAACCTTCGTTTGACGTGATGAATCCGGCGTTTCGCGAGTGGGTGAAATTGTCGGTGCCGTTGATGTTGGGCGTGTCGCTGGTGACGGCGGATGACTGGATTCTGCGGCACTACGCTTCGAGCGGCGTCGGCGACATTACGCGGCTTACGTTTGCCAAGCGATTGTTCGCCGTGCCGATCGCGGTGTTGGGGCAAGCGACCGGACAGGCATCGCTGCCGTTCTTTGCCCGGCTGTTCAACGAGAAGAAGTTGAAAGAATTCGCCGGGACGGTAAACGATTCGGTATACCGGGTAGCGGCGGCTTCGTTGCTGGCCAGCGGATGGATGATGGTGGCGGCGCTTCCCTTGATCGATCTGGTGTACCGGCGGGGAAAGTTTCTCTTCGCGGACACGCAGACCAGCGCGATCTATTTTTTCTGGTTCTCGCTTTCCCTGGCGTTGTGGTCGGCTCAGGGACTTTATGCGCGGGCGTTTTACGCGGCGGGGGACACGCTCACGCCAATGGTGGCGGTCAGCGCGATCACGGTGGCATCGCTGCCGGTGTATTCGATTTTGTTTCATACCTTCGGGGTGGTGGGACTGGCTTGGGCGTCGGATGTTGGGATTGGTTTGAATTTGCTGGCGCTGGCCTGCCTGCTGCACTTGCGGAAACTGGTTCCTCTGGGTGGGATGCGATGGGGAGAGTTAGGGAAGGCGGCGCTGACGGCAGCAGCGGCGGGCGGGATCAGCTTTGAAGTGGCGAAGGTGGTGCCGTTGGCGACTTCCGGACATGGCAACCGCGTGACCGACCTTACGCAACTGGCGCTGGTTTCCTTGACCTGGGCAGCGGCGGTGGCCGGAGGCTTGTGGCTGCTGCGCTCGGAGTTGCCGCGGGATTTGCGGCGGCGCAAGAGAACGGTTTATCCGGAGGTAGCTCACGGGGAAACCGGGGAGATTTTGGGGGCGGGGAAGTGACCTTAAGGGGTAGCCGAAAATCCACTGCTCCATCAGCAAAGCGTTCGCTACTTCAAATGGACAGAGAGGAGGCGCGATCGCTTCCGCGCCATTTGAGGCACTCCAGTGCGGACCGTTTAGTGGCGTCGACCTGTGTCGATTAACTCGCGGACCGTCAAGTCTCCCAGACTTGCTCCCTGCCGGATCTCGCGGATTTCGCGAACTACCTTTTTCAGATCCTTGGGCTCGCCGTCTTCGTTGGGAACTAACTTCGCCACAGGAGTCCCTCGGCTCGTGATCCGGATAGACTGGCCCTTCAAAACTCTCCTCATAATTCGTTCCAATGCGTCTTCGCTCCGAACGCTCCTACGGTTTTCATACACCTAGTCTAGCAACTAATCTAATGAACGCTTGACGACAGCTTGCGCCGCGCGGAATACCGGGATCGCTCTGGTCAGAAGCTGAATAGAAAACCGGGAGCCCCTGAAGGTCGGCCGAAAAGGCACAAACCGCTACGCTATACTTTATCTCCGGAGCGCACCATGACCACCGCGGTAACACCAGTTTCCATCCAAACTCTCGTCGAAAGTCTTCGCCAGTTGCCCGAGGCCGCCTTCGATCAGACCGAAGTGGTTCGGCGATTTCTTCAGGACACGCCCGTCAGCGCTGACTCGCTCGCGCCCTACCTGACTTGGAATCGGCAGCATTACACACGGAATCTTATCGACCGGACGCCAGTGTACGAACTGATGGCCATTTGCTGGGAGACCGGGCAGGCCAGTTCGGTGCACAATCATCGCGACCAGAATTGCTGGATGGCGGTGCCGATCGGGCGTTTACATGTGGAGAACTTTCATCTCGTTCACCAGGACTTGCAAGCTGGACGCTGCCGGCTGGAACCCAGCAACACCGTCGAGATGAATATCTCGCATCCGTGCGCGGTCGATCCTGCCGATCCCGTGCATCGCGTGGTGAATCCTCGAGAATTCAACCAACGCGCGGTCAGCCTGCACATGTATTCGCGGCCCTTCGATACCTGCGTGGTTTACTCGCCCGAACAGGGCACGTGCGGAGAGATTAAGCTCCACTTCAACACCGAATACGGCAAACCGAAGTAACTTCCGCAATCCTTCGACAGCTTCCGTACCCGCCTGAGTTCCCCCTAGCATTCTGCAAGGAGCAGACATGAAGCGATTCCTAGGCTGGTTGCTGGCGAGTTTCATTTTGGTGTTGGCGAGCTCGTATGCCTGGACGCTTCGGCGCCATGTGGTGGAAGTGGTGGCTGCGCGAGGCGATTCCGCCGCGCCTGTTCAGGTGCAAACTCTCCCGAATTACGCTGAAGTCCGGCAAGCTCAAGAAATGGTTACGGTCACGGGCCCGATGGCGGACTATATGTTGCGTCAGAAGTCTTCCCACGTCGAGACGTTGCCGCCGGTTTCGCATAGAGCCACGACCTCCAATCCGGTGAGCCGGTCGCCGGTGGGGACCAGCAGCTTGCAGCCGATTTCGGGTAGAGCCACTCCCTCCGACCACGTTGGCGAGTCGCCGGTGGGTGCCAGCAGCGCCGTCCTGCACAAGACTTTTGCGGTTACCGACATCGTGAGCTTGCCCATCGAAGTCCCAGCTCACGCTTCCAATCCGCGACTGCGGGGAACTTATCGTGCGTTCTTAAAGCGGCACGGCACGCTCTCCACAGACACCGCGAACGTGGAATTTTTTTTGTTAAACGAGAAGCAGTACGCCGATTTCCTCAGCGGACACTCGGGCGAGGCAATGTTTTCTGCGGATGCCGCTCAGGAAGTGGCGGCAGGCCTGCCTCCGACACTCGGTGAGCCCGCCAAGTATCACCTCGTCTTCCGCAACAACTCTGGTGACGCCGGGAAGAAGATAGTCCAGGCCGACTTCCAGATCGATTTCTAGCTGCTTCTCTGCTGCTAAACTAAAAGGGTTGCCCGCGCGTAAGAAATCACCGGACCAGCCTCTGACGGCGGCACCTTCGAACGGCAAAGCCGCGACTGACGGACCGTCTAAGGGTACTTTTGGCCAGGGCCCGGCCTTGCTCGGCCGCGTCTATCTGATCGACACCATGTCGTTCATCTTCCGCGCTTACCACGCGATGGCGCGGCAGCGTCCCATGTCGACCAAGACGGGGCTGCCGACGGCCGCGATTTATGTTTTCGTGAACATGCTGCGCAAACTGCGCGAGGATTTTTCTCCCGAATATCTGGCGGCCGTGTTCGATGTGGCCGGGCCCACATTTCGCGACGAACAGGCGGACGCGGTGACCAGCATTCGAAAGTTCGATATCAAGACGCAGGCGTTCACGGAAGTGGAATACAAAGGGTATAAAGCCAACCGCGTGGCCATGCCGGAAGACCTGGCGCAGCAGGTTCCTTACATTCGCCGGGCGTTGGAGGCGTACCGGATTCCGATCCTGGAGGTCGTGCGCTTTGAGGCCGATGACGTAATCGGCACTCTGGCTCGCAAGGCTGCCGAGGCTTCGCATCCTGTGTATGTCGTTTCCAGCGACAAGGACATGATGCAGTTGGTCAACGACAAAGTGCAGATTCTGAATCCGCCCAAAGATAACCTGATCTGTGATGCCGCGAAGGTAGAAGAAATTCTCGGCGTGCCTCCGGACCGCGTGATCGACGTGATGGCGCTACGCGGGGATGCCATCGACAACATTCCGGGAGCGCCGGGTATTGGCGACAAAGGCTCGGTGGAAATCATCAAACGCTTCGGCACCGTCGAGCAGGCGCTGGAGCATGCTGCGGAAGTTGAAAGGAAAACTTACCGCGAGTCGTTGCTGCACAATCGCGACACGATTCTTTTCAGCAAGAGCATGGCGACCATCGACACGAATGTTCCCATCGAGTTGGATGTGGAATCCATGCGCGCCGGCGCTCCTAACGTTGACGACTTGCGCGCGCTCTTCGCCGAACTGGAATTTACCTCGCTGCTGAAAGAGCTGCTGCCGGTGGTCGAGGTGAGTTCGACCCACTACACGGAGGCGAAGTCGGCTGCGGATATCGAGGGCGTGCTTGGTGCAGTTGCGGCTGGAGGCGCTCTCGCCGTGGCGGTTGAGCAGGTAGAAACCGTTACGGCGGTGGAGGAAGAAGAAAAAGAAGAGGAGGTGCAGGCCACCCAACTATCTTTCCTGGAGGGAGGGATGGGCGGAGGCTTGGACGGATCGATGGGGGCTTTGGGAGAGTTGATGCTCCGGCCGATCCCCGCACCCACGGCGCGTCGCGTCGCCATCTCGGCAGTTGCGGGATCGGCCGTGATCGTGAAACTTGACTCTGGCGGCGCTGGTGAAAGAATGCGATCTATCCTCACGAACGCTGCCGTGCCCAAAGCGTTCCATGATTACAAGGCTGCGATTCATGCGATGGATCCGCTCGGAATCTCTCTTGCAGGCGTGCGCCACGATCCCATGCTGTATTCCTACCTGCTCAATCCGACCTACTCATCGCACCGGCTGGCGGACGTCGCCCTGCGGCGTTTCAACCTGAAGCTAACCGAGGAACTAGCCGAGTCCGCCGACATCACGGGACGGCTGGCTGGTGCGCTGCGCAGTGAAATCGAGCAAGCGGGTCTGGTCAAACTTTACGAAGAAATGGATCTCCCGCTGGTGCCGGTGCTGGCGCGCATGGAGCATGCCGGGGTCAAAATCGACACGGCCGCGCTCTCGCAGATGTCGGGCGAACTGGAGCGCGAGATCGCCGCCCAGGCAAAAGAAATTTATGAAGTTGCGGGGATGGAATTCAACGTGGGCTCGCCGAAGCAACTGGGCGACGTTCTGTTCAATCGTATGAACTTGCCCAAGCCGGTGAAATACGGCAAGGGCCGCACTATCTCAACTGCGGTCGATGTTCTCGAAGAACTGGCTGAGAATCATCCCATCGCGCGCATGGTGCTCGATTACCGCCAACTGACGAAACTGAAGTCCACGTACGTGGACGCGCTGCCCGCCCTCATCAATGCTTCGACCGGACGCCTGCATACAACTTTCGGGCAGACCGGAACCGCGACCGGACGCCTGTCTTCGGCCAATCCGAACTTGCAAAATATTCCGATCCGCACCGAACTGGGGCGGGGAATCCGAGCGGCTTTCATCGCGGAGCCCGGGCATATGCTGCTGACCGCCGATTATTCGCAGATTGAGCTGCGCCTGCTGGCGCATTTTTCGCACGATTCCCTGCTGGTCGAGGCCTACCGCCGTGGCGACGATGTGCACACGCTGACGGCTTCGCAAGTATTCGGCGTGCCGCCGCTGATGGTCACGGCCGACCACCGCCGGCAGGCCAAGGTGGTGAACTTCGGCATTGTCTACGGCCTCTCGCCTTTTGGACTTTCGCAGAATCTTGGCATTGAGCCGAGCGAAGCCAAGCAATTCATTGCTGCGTATTTCGAAAAGTACAACGGCGTGCGCGCCTTCATCGATAAGACTTTGGAAGAAGCCCGGCGCGACATGAAAGTGGAAACGCTCTTCGGACGCGTGCGCCCCATCCCCGACATCAACAGCAAGAACGCTAACCAGCGCGGATTCGCCGAGCGTACCGCGGTAAACACCCCTCTGCAAGGGACGGCGGCGGACCTGATTAAGATCGCCATGATCCGCATCGACGCTGCCCTGCGGGAGCGCGGCCTGAAATCCAGAATGACCCTGCAGGTGCACGATGAACTGGTGTTTGAAGTTCCCGAGAACGAAGTGGAGATTATGCAGCCGCTGGTGCGGGAGCATATGGAGAAAGTCCACGCGCTGGCCGTGCCTCTTCAGGTGGATATGGGAGTGGGAATGAATTGGAGAGATCTGGAGTAGAGCGTAGTCCTCAGAGGCTGAAGCTAAGGTGGCGTCTGGGTCCGTTGGCACTACTTCAGGCCGTGCCCGTCCCAAAACGCGCGAAGAAGCGGTTGTGGTGTAAACTTGTGCAGTGAACCCCTCCGCCGGAGGCTGACGGGTTGCCTTACGGCGACCGTCGCATCCGTGGAATCCTTCCTCGTCGGGACGTGGCTCAGCCTGGTAGAGCACTCGCTTGGGGTGCGAGGGGTCGGCAGTTCAAATCTGCCCGTCCCGACCATACATCTCAAATGGTTCACATCAGGTCCTTCGCTCCGCCGCTCCGCTTCCGCGCTTTTGAACCTCATTGTTTCGCGAGTTCGTTGCTCTTCACCCGCCAGCGCGACACATTCGATGAATGTTCAGGCGCCTTACCGCTGCTTTCGTCTAGACCTGCAGGACGTCGCCTTCTCGGGCGACCATCTCGTACAGCACGGGATTGACGAAGAAGCCGATGAACAGCCGGGAGATGAGGCCGGCCACGATGACGATGGCGAACGGCCTTTGAGTATCCGATCCAATGCCGGTGGAGAGCGCGGCCGGTAGCAATCCCAGGCAGGCGACGAGAGCTGTCATCATGATGGGACGGAGCCGAAGCAGCGAAGCCTCCCGGGTGGCCGCACGAATTCCCATTCCCTCCTGGCGCAACTTGTTGATGTAGGAGACGAGGATGACGGCAGTTTCCACGGAAACTCCGAGCAATGCCAGAAGGCCCAAGACCGACGAAACGCTGAAGGGGGTGTGCGTGAGTTTCAAGGCAACCAGCGCTCCCACCGGTTCCGTCATGATTACGCCCAAGGCAATGGTGACGGGGAACTTGAAATTTCCGTAGAGAGCAAACAAGATCATGAAAATCAGCACTACGGCAAGTGGACCAATGAAGTACATCTGCGATCTCGCCTCGAGAAACTGGCTGTATTCGCCGCCCCATTCCATCCGGTAGCCCTGGGGCAAGGTCACAACCTTCTTGACCGCCGCCTGGCCGTCTTGCACCGCACGCTCCAAATCACGCCCCTCGACGCTGTACTGCACCCCGATGTAGCGGGAGTTATTTTCGCGATAAATAAACGATGCACCATTTCCCTGAGTAATATTGGCGAGCTGGCTGAGCGGGATCTGTTGTCCATCGGGTGTGCCCACCAAAAGATTTCCGATCTCATGTGCGCTGCTGCGGAATTGGGGCTGCATGCGGACCACCAGATCGAACAGCTTCTCTCCTTGAATGACTTGAGTGACCGCCTGCCCGCCCACTGCGGCGGAAATCACAGCCTCCACGTCCGCGACATTGATTCCGTAGCGTGCAATCTTGTCGCGATCGACATCGACCAGCAGGCTGGGCTGGCCCAGCTCGCGCACTACCGTGAGGTCGGTGAATCCGGGTACATTCGAGAGGATGTTCTTAATTTGGATCGCTTTGTCCTGCAGTACGTTTAGATCGTCGCCATAGATTTTTACGGCCAAAGAACTCTTGAGGCCGGTGAGAGCTTCATCTACAGCATCTTCCGCGGGCTGGGTATAGTTAAAGATAATTCCGGGGAAGGCCGTGAGCTTCTTGTTGATCGCTTCGACGAGCTGTTTTTTCTCGCTGATGTCGCCGGTCCAGGACTTGTCTTTGTATGACCGCAGGCCAACATAGAACTCGCAGTTAAAAAAGCCGGTGGGATCAGTACCGTCGTCGGGCCGTCCTAACTCAGAGCCCACCACGGTAACCTGCGGATAGGACATCAGAATGTCCCGTACCTGCGGAGCAATGCTGCTGGCCTCCTCGAAAGAAATGGTGTAAGGCATGGTGGCCCGCACCCAGAGCGCGCCTTCATCCAGGTGAGGCATGAACTCGCCGCCGATGAAGGGTACGAGCAGCAAGGTCGCCCCGAAGATCAGAGCCGCGATCAACATCGTTGTCTTTGGCCGGTCGAGGACCCAATCCAGCTGACCTGCGTATTTTCCTTTCATCCACTCGAAGGCGCGGTTCGGTCTCTCGCGAACGCCTTTCTTGAACCAGTAGGAGGCCAGCACGGGGATCAGTGTGAGCGTCAGAAGGAGCGCACCCACCAAGGCAAACGACATGGTCTCTGCCATGGGGTGAAACAATTTTCCCGAAGGCCCGGTCAGCGCATAGATCGGCAGATAACCGGCGAGGATGACGGCCACCGAATAGAAAATCGGCCGATCCACATCTTTCGCCGCCGCCAGAATGACTTCGTTCAGGTTGTACTGCTGTCCCTCCCGTAACGCCAATTCGCGGTAGATGTTCTCAATCATCACCACGGTGCCATCGATCACAATCCCGAAATCAATCGCGCCGATGGAAAGCAGATTCGCGGCAACATCGTGCGCATGCAGCACGATGAAGGCAAACAAAAGCGAGAGGGGGATGGTGAGGGCAACAATAACCGCGGCCCGGAAGCTGACCAGAAAAAAAATCAGCACAATCAAAACCAGCACCATGCCGCGAAGCAGGTTCGCTTCCACCGTGTCGGTGGTGAGGTCCACCAGTTCGCTGCGGTCGTAGTAGGGATGAATCTTGACGTCAGGCGGCAGGATCTGGCGGTTCAACTCCTCGGTCTTCGCTTCGACTCCCTTAAGGACGTTCTGGGTCTGTTCCCCGCGCAGCATGAGAATGACGCCCTCCACTGCATCGTCATTCTTCTGGAAGCCGAATTCGCCCAGGCGGGGCGCGTGCCCGATCGTCACGTCTCCAACATCGCGTACTCGGATCGGCACGCCTTTATTGGCGCCCACCACGATGTTTCCAATGTCGTCTGTGTTCCGCACCAGCCCGATGCCGCGAACGTAATAGAACTGTCCTCCTTGAGAATAAAAGCCACCGCCAGCATTGGAATTGTTGGCCGCCAGCGCCGCCGTCACTTGAGGAATGGTCAGGTGATAGCCATAGATACGCGCTGGGTCGAGCAGCACTTGATATTGCATTACGGTTCCGCCGAAGCCGGAGTCGTCCGCTACGCCGTGCACCGAGCGATAAGCTCGCTCAATCACCCAGTCTTCAATCGTTTTCAGTTCCTGAGGGCTGCGGTCGGGACTTTCCAGGACGTAGCGATACACCAGACCGCTGGGGCTGAACAGAGGAGCGAGGCTGGGGGTTACGCCGGTTGGCAGTGTGGCCTGAGCGAGCCGCTCAAACACAATCTGTCGCGCAAAGTAATCGTCTGTGCTGTCCTCGAAAGTCAGGATCAGATCGGAGAGGCCGTAAAGCGAGATGGAACGCATCACCACCATGTGCGGAACGCCGTTCATCTCGAGTTCAAGAGGAAGAGTGACGAGCCGTTCGACTTCTTCCGCGGCATGGTCTGGCCACTGGGTGATGATTTCGACCTGCGGAGGCGCGAGGTCAGGGTAGGCGTCCACGGGCATCCGCTGAAATGACAGAATCCCGCCGACCGTGATGAAAGCGGTCAGCATCAGCACCAGGAACCTCTGCCGCAGCGCCGCTTGGACTATTCGGTGGATCATTCAGTTGTGGTGGATACCATTCTTGCCAGAGTGTGTGAAACGTTTCCCAACGCTGCCCGACTCGGCTAGCGCTGCAGCGAGTTCGCAAACTGCAAAAACAAGCTGCCATTTCCGACGACCCGGTCACCAGCTTTCAGCCCGCTGGTGATCTGCGTCTGTCCATTCAAACTTTCTCCGAGGGTCACCGAGTGCCTGCCAAACTGGTTCGCAGATGCCGCGACATACACAAACGGCTGGTTTTCGCTATCGCGCAGAACGGCAGCATCCGGAAGCGCGATGGCATTTTTGATCGTGCCCGCATTTACAGTTGCGACCACGTACATATCTTTTTTCAGTTTTTCGCCGGGATTGTTGGTCTCGATGCGCGCCTGCAGCGTACGCGTGCTTGGATCCAGCGAAGCTGCCACGTACGCAATGCGCCCGTGGAATACTTCAGGATAAGTATCCGTCTGAATTGTGACCTGATCGCCAACCTGCACGTAAGGCAAGTCTTTTTGATAGACATTGACCAGCACCCAGACGGTGCTGACGTCGGAAATCATGAAACATTGCGTGGTGCCGGGTTGAATGAGTTGTCCCGCCGACACATCCTGCTCGACGACCAGGCCGCCAATCGGAGCTTTTACTGGAACCTCAAAAGACGGCGGAGCTTTCACGAGTTCGTCAGGATCGGTAACTCCCATGACCTTTAATGCGGCTTGCGCGGACACCAGGTCGCCACTGGCCTGCACCTCGATCGACTGCGCCTGTTCCACGTTTTGTTCGGCAATCGCGTGATGCTGGTACAGGTCTTGGGCTCGCGCGTATGCTTTCTGTGCGAGGGCGTAAGCCTCCTTAGCCTTTAAATAATTGGTACGGAGCTGCGAGTAATCAGGGCTGGCCACGTACAGCATGGGCTCGCCTCGAGTCACTTTCTGACCAGGAACCACCACTACCCTGCTGACCGGTCCGCTCACCTGCGTGATGACCGGCGTCGTGCGAAAGCTGTTGTAGGCCACGGCCCCTGTCAATCGGAGCGACCGCGTCAGTGAGGTGGGCTGAACGGTCAGTACCTGGACATGCGGCATCTGCTCCTGCGGAATGGTAAATAGTTCGGGGGTGTTTGAGTTGTTTGAGCCGCCAGCGTCGGCTGCGGCCTTCGATCCCGAGTCGTGGCAACCGGCGAGCACCAGTATGATCCCCGATACCGCGGAAAACATCGCCCACCGTTCAAAAAGATGCTTGCGCATGCTCATGGCAGGTTCCTCGTCCCTACCGCTTCCTTCAGTTGTTCCAGAGCGGTCATATAAGAGGCCAGAGCCTGGCGGTAGGCCAGCTGAACGGAGCGGTAACTACGCTCGGCGTCGAGAAAATCCAACAGGCTGGCGGCACCGCGTTTATACGCATACTCGCTGATGTCGCGCGAATCCTGTGCCTCCTTGAGATAGCCAGACGTGTAGAGCTGCACCACTTCGTCGTTGCTCCTGACCGCCTCATAGGCATTGGCAACATCGGATAGAACCGTATCGCTCGCTGCTTGCTGCTGTTCCTGTGCCTGCGTGAGCGCATAACCGGTACGCGCAATCTCTCCTTGATTACGGTTGAAGATTGGCAACTCAAAATTCACAAAGATCGAAGCAGTGTTTTCACCAGAAACATGCGTAAAGTCGTATGTGCCATTTACATCCACCTTGGCGTTCGCTTTTGCCAGAAGAATTTGGCTCTGTGCCGCGGTTGTGCCCAATTCCGCGGCACGGAAGTCGGGGCGTTCGCGCAGCGCCTTCGTTTGCAAATCTTCCAGTTTCGCCTGGAGCGGCTGATACGCCAGATCGCCAATCACGTCAAAATCAGCCGGGATCGCGTTGTAGCCCAAGAACTCACGCAGGCCGACAAGCGCTTGCACCTTCGCCAGGCGGGCAGAGGATACGTCGGTCTGAAACTGCAGAAGCTGCAGCTTGATTTTAAGATAGTCGCCTTCCCCGATGTAGCCCGCCTTGAGTTGTGTCTCGGCGATATCCACCGTCTGCTGGAAGCCCTTTAGGTCTTGAAGAGCGAACTGAAGGGTGGATTCCGCCAGTAATACGCTGACGAACTGCTGGCCTACGTTGAAAGCCAGGGTTCGTTCGGCGTCGGTGACCTGGGCACGGGTGACGGCGGTTTGATCGCGAGCGGCTTGCACGCGCCGCTGCCGCTTGTGACCACGTTCGAACAGGTAGCCGATTCCAATATCGAACTGCTGCGTTTCGTCCAGATTTTCCCCAGAGAAATCTTGCGGACTGAAAAATGGGACGAACTGGGTGTCAGCCCCAAGAGTCGGATTGGGGCGCAGGTTCGCGGTAATCTCCTGCGCCTGGTTCTGGAAGATGAGAGTTCGCGTGGCTCTAATCGAATGGTTGTGCGCCAGCGCCAGATCGATGGCCTGGTCCAGACTGATCAGCGTAGTATTTTGCGCATCGCCTGCCCTGGCGAGCAACAAGATACACATCGCGGCCGGAACGAATATTCGAAAGAACCTGGAGCGCATAAGGTGTGAGATTCACAGCGCACTGACTGTGGCGCGATAGATCCCGAACGGAGGCTCGAACCTAACGAGCACTTGGCCAAGCTCCGTCGTCCGTATCATCCTCCTAATCAGACTGCGACTCAGGCACAATGGATGTATTGTAATTCACCATATTCACGATTCGGGCTGCGAGGGGCTTGGTCGACGCTGTGCGCTTAACTGAATGCGCTTCTCCACTCGCAGCACGGCAATTCAATCTGCCGCTTCCATCTCTTCTGCGATCGCGAGCATCTTGGTGACGCTGTTCCAGTTCCGGGCAGTGCCCGTGGTCTTCAGCAGTTTCTCGACGGAGGACCAGGGCAGCTTGGACCTGCCGACCCCGTTGGGGAAGTAGATATAGAGTTCGCGACCCCTTAAATGGATCTCCTCGGGATGGGTCTTGAGGTTCAGCAGCGTGGCGTGTGCCTCCGGTCCGGGTTCGGCAGCGAGGAAGGTTACCAGTGTCTTGCTGGGCTCCAGATCGCGGCCGGCGAATGGGCTGGCGGCAATGGCTTCTCTCAACTCGCTGGTGGTGCGGAGGAGGACTTCGGGACGACAGCCGAACTCGCGCTCGATCGCATTCTGGATTTTCTTGGCCAGTGCGGCGGAGTTTTTCTCCTTTGTCCGGAAGATGACGTTGCCGCTCTGCACGTAGGTGCGCGGGTCTTCGAATTTGAGCGATTCGTAGAGGACGCGCAGGGCCTCCATGTTGATTTTGTTGTGACTGCCAAGGTTGACGCCGCGGAGCATGGAGATCAGTACGGGCATGGCGCAGGCAGTATAGCTTCTGAAGGGGCGGAAGGCACATCGGCCTTCCCCAGACCCGCCGGGTGGGATTTTGGATGCCGATTGCCGTGCTGGGATGGCCTACCGAGTTAGTGGAACCAAGAGAATCACTTTGACTTGGACGCTCTGGACCCGGAGAATCAGTAAAAGACCGGACCGCGTCCTTCGTCCAGCGCCGTTGTTTCGTTTGAATGGATCTTTTCAGGTTGTTCTTTCCAAGTCGTACCGCTCACGACTAAGGGCTCCGAGCCCAGGGAGAAGTGCTATGTCGGGACAAGTTGTTTTGTATTTCGAGGATCAGGCAGATGCATTGCGTTTCGCGCTGGCCGCCGGTTCGGTGATGGCAGGGGATGGCGCCAAGTTCACGAACGATCTGGTGCAGGAAACGGCGCGAGT
>Ga0182024_10001988_pt1 | contig 51554 bp, 47 predicted proteins | sample P32metaG_FD_120480 | JGI IMG/M metagenome (GOLD analysis project Ga0182024, IMG submission 120480) | Permafrost microbial communities from Stordalen Mire, Sweden - P3-2 metaG (Illumina Assembly) | ecosystem: Environmental > Terrestrial > Soil > Wetlands > Permafrost | place: Sweden: Stordalen... | reverse complement strand
TTCTGTTCAGGAAGATAGGATCGAAATGTCTTTGCCATGATTCGAAAAACTCGCACACCTTGCGGTTCTTTTTCAAGCACAATCAGCAGGACGGAGAGGAATACTCGGACAGACTCCTAGACACGGAAACAGATGCTACGAGCCGAAAGTATGAAGTCTATTTGGTAACAAACCGTCACGTTCTCGTGAATCACTCTGAGATCATGATGCGCTTGAACTCTCAGAAGGTTACTGACCCAGTAAGGGAATTCACGATAAACCTCAAGAATGCTGATGGCACTGATCTATGGGTTTCGCATCCTGACCCATCGGTTGATGTTTCCGTAGTTCATATAAATGGAAATTACTTGCGTGAGCAGGGTCTTCAGTCAACTTTCTTTGCCGCCGACATCCACGTAGCGGATAAAGCCAAGTTGAAAGAAATTGGAACGGCGATTGGTGACGACGTGTTCGTTCTAGGTTTTCCGATGGGAATTTCGGGCACGCTTCAACGTAATTATGTCATAGCCCGGCGAGGAAGCATTGCGCGGCTCGATGATGCTCTGAATTCAAATGCCACAACATTTCTCATAGATGCCTTCGTCTTTCCGGGGAATAGTGGTGGACCGGTGGTTTCCGCTCCCGAACTCATCGCCGTTACGGGGACAAAATCCCAAGATAAGGCTTACCTGATCGGGATGGTTAGAAGTTACCTCCCCTATACCGACGTGGCCTTTAGCCAGCAGACTGGGCAACCACGCATGGTGTCTCAGGAGAACTCTGAGTTTGCAGAGGTGATCCCGGTAGACTACATCAACGAAACTATTCAGGCTGCAAGCGAAGCCGAAAAGAAACGATCGCTTAAATCACCAGCCCCTTGAATTCGCTTTGAAATTCGATTGGCACAGTCAAAAAGCGAGTCCAAAGTAGGGTTAGAAGTGTGGGATTGGAAAGCTACCGGCCCACGAATTTTTCACCTTACCACGACTCAATCGTTTTCCAGACCCGCCAAGCCGGAATATCAGTCAAAAAATTTGGAAGCTTGCTGAACTGATAAAACTAGGACGAACCTGAGGGAGCGCGCCGCAGCGCAAGGGCCTTATGCCGCCACGCCGTGGCACTTCTTGTATTTCTTTCCGCTGCCGCAGGGACACGGATCGTTACGGCCCACTTTTGCGCCCGTGCGAACTGGTTTTAGTTCTTCCGCCTTGCCGGCGGCGCCTGCCTGGTACTGCAATTCCTGTTGCTGGTGGCGCTGGCGGCGCTCGATTTCGCGCGCTTCATCCTCGGGTTTGGCAGGTTGGACCAGGAACAGGTAGCGCACGGTTTCGGTGTCAATGCGCCCCATCATGTCCTCGAAGAGCGTGAAGGCTTCCTTCTTGAATTCGACCAGGGGATCCTTCTGGCCGTAACCGCGCAAGCCGATGCCTTCTTTCAAGTGATCGAGGGTGAGCAGGTGGTCTTTCCACTGCGTGTCCACAATGTCCAGAATGATGCGGCGTTCGAGCCAGCGCATCATTTTCTCGCCGAACAGAATTTCCTTCTGGTTGTAACGCTCCTTGACGCGGGTGACCAGCAATTCCGCGAGTTCCGCGTGAGAGACGTGCGTCACATCAATTCCCACCGTCTTTAAGTCAATTCCAAACTGATTCAGGACCTCCGCCGCGAACTGCGTGACATTCCATTTTTCCGGATGTTCATTTTGCGGGCAGTAAGTTTCGACGAATTCCTCGGCGATGTCCTGCGCGATGCCGAGCGCGTAATCCTTCTGTTCTTTTCCTTCGAGCGCCGAGCGGCGAATCGAATAAATCGTCTCGCGCTGCTTGTTCATCACGTCGTCGTATTCGAGAAGGTGCTTGCGAGCCTCGAAATTCTGCGCTTCGACGGCTTTTTGCGCGTTCTCAATCCGGCGCGAAATCAGCTTGGACTCGATGGGAACGCCTTCGGTCATGCCGAGGCGGTACATCAGGGCTTTTACGCGCTCGCCTCCGAAGACGCGCAGCAGATCGTCTTCGAGTGAAAGAAAAAAGCGCGACGATCCCGGATCGCCCTGGCGGCCGGCGCGGCCGCGAAGCTGGTTGTCAATGCGCCGGGCTTCGTGGCGCTCCGTGCCGAGGATGTGCAGACCTCCGAGAGCAATCACTTCGTCGTGTTCGGTGCGGCACTGCGCGACGAATTCGTCGTAGATGGGCTTCCACTGGTCCGCAGGGACCTGATAAATTTTTCCCTCCTGCTGAAACAGGACCATGTTTGGCGAAGTGTTGTCCGCGGCATCGGCGCCAATTACGGCGGGTGCGGAAATGTAGGGAATGGCAAGTTTTTCGTGCAGGCAATAATCGCGCGTCATAGCTTCAGGATTTCCGCCCAGCAGAATGTCCGTGCCGCGGCCGGCCATGTTGGTGGAAACCGTTACGGCGCCTTTGCGGCCCGCCTGCGCGATGACCTTTGCTTCCCGTTCGTGCTGCTTCGCGTTCAATACCGCGTGTGGGATGTCCGCTTTCTTCAGCAGCGCCGCGAGATGCTCCGATTTTTCGATGGAAATCGTCCCGACCAGCACGGGCTGGCCCGACTCGTGAATCTGGCGGAGGCCGTGCGCGTAGCTGCCGTCCTCCTGCATGATGCCGTTGACGACGGCTTCGTATTTTTCGCCCGCAGTTCGGTAAACGACGTCGGAAAACTCCTCGCGGCGCAACGTGCGATTGGTTGGAATCAGCGAAACGTCGAGTTTGTAAATCTTGTTAAACTCGGTCGCTTCGGTTTCCGCCGTTCCGGTCATGCCGGAAAGTTTCTTGTACATGCGGAAATAATTCTGGAACGTAATCGTGGCGAGCGTCTGATTCTCGCGCTCGATCTTGACGCCTTCTTTGGCCTCGACGGCCTGGTGCAAGCCGTCGGACCAGCGGCGGCCCGGCATTTCGCGGCCCGTAAACTCGTCGACGATAATGACCTCGCCGTTTTTCACGACGTACTCGACGTCGCGGCGGTAGAGCGTATGGGCGCGAAGGCCCTGATAGACGTGGTGAATCGTCTCCATGTGCTGCGGGTCGTACATGTTGCCGAGCCCCAGCAATTTTTCTGTTTTGCTGACGCCCTCTTCGGTCAGCGTTGCGGTGCGGTGTTTTTCATCGACCGTGTAATCAATGTCCTGAATTAGTTTTGGAATGATTTTGTCGATACGGTAGTACTTGTCGGTGGATTCTTCAGCCGGGCCGGAAATAATCAGCGGCGTGCGGGCCTCGTCGATCAGGATGGAGTCCACTTCGTCCACGATGCAGAAATGATGGCCGCGCTGGACGCACTCGGCGAGGTCATACTTCATGTTGTCGCGCAGGTAGTCGAATCCGAATTCGTTGTTCGTGCCGTAGGTAATGTCCGCGCCGTAGGCCGCGCGCCGCTCGGCATCGCTCAGGTCGTGAACGATGACGCCGACCGTCATTCCCAGCGAGTGGTAGATCGGGCTCATCCACTCCGCGTCGCGCCGCGCCAGGTAATCGTTGACCGTGACGACGTGCACGCCGCGTCCGGTAAGGGCGTTGAGAAACGCGGGCAGAGTCGCGACGAGCGTCTTGCCTTCGCCCGTTTTCATCTCGGCGATTTTGCCTTCATGCAGAACGATGCCGCCAATCAATTGCACGTCGAAATGGCGCATCCCCAGCTTGCGGCGTCCCGCTTCGCGCACCAGCGCAAATGCGGGAACCAGCGCGGGTTCGAGCGCCTCCTTGCAGCGCGCCTTGTACTCGGAATCGTCGAGAGGCAGATCGCCGAGGCGTTCGCGCACCCCTGCGCGAAGCTGAACGGTTTTCTCGAGGAGCTGCTCGTCGGTCAGCTTCTCGTATTCCGGATCCAACGCGTTGATGGCGTTCACCAGCGGCTGAATCAGCTTGAGGTCGCGCTCGTGTTTGGTGCCGATGAACCGGGCAACGACCCGGTCGATCATCACATCAATTTGCATCACGTTCCTTCGTTGTTCTTCGGAATTTACTGCCTATTCCGGCGGCGGCCACTGCGGCCCCGTTTATCGGATGCAGCCCCACAGACTCAGGACCTCACCCTCTCGCACATTTGCTCAAAAATTAATTGTACCCTGTCCGTCAGTCAGGGCGCAAAGAGACCGCATGGGTGTTCCTGTTTGTTCTTGATTGAAGGCGAAGATCCAGTGTCCGCTGAAGGGTAATTTCACTAAAGATCATTCCGTGACACTCGGCGGGGTATCCGTATCCGAAGCGGATCAGTACGTGATACCCGCCGATTAAAAATGGTCCGCTTTAGCGTTGGCCGAAGGTGTAGCCAATGGAAACAGTAACTTGCGGCACATAATCGTGGCCAAACTCATTCGTCAGGTTGGGAACATAGTGAATATCGAACTGTGGCTTAAGGAAAAAATTTCCGCTGAAGTAAAGTTTGACGCCAGCAGCGGCATGCACCTGAAAGTGATTGGCGCTGAGCCCGGCAGGATAGCTGGAGTTGGTGCAAACGGTGCTTGTGACACAAGTAGTTTGATTGACGTATAGGGTCACATTGGAGCCTCCGATGCCGCCCTCGAGAACCGGAACGATTCGCGAGTTGGATCCGCCATTCGGCTCGTAAACCGCGTTGAAATCGTAGAAACCGGGGCGCATGTCCAATCCGGCGAGTGGAAAGAACGGGGCCTGCGAGAATCGGAAAGCGTATTCGCCGTTGAAGCCGATGTGCGGGCGAAACATGTAATCAAACCCAATCACGCCAAAAGTCCCATTAATAATGGGCCCGGGCTCGCACGCGCCATCAAATGAATCAAAGAGATTCCCCGAGGGACAAACAGCCGTCGAGTTAATGGTGGTTCCTACACTATCCCAAGCGGTGCCTACTCCAAAATACGCGCTTCCCCCCCCTTGAGCGTGGGCCTGATTGACGCTTATGAGTAGAAGAAGAGATATAAACGGAATTATGCGAATCGTGAGCTTGGACAAGGACAATCTCCTTTTCTGAACGATTTTTGCAAGTTGATCTCGGAACATACCCATCGTGGTCAAACCTACACAACTTAGGATGGCGGCAAGCATCCGATGGTTGCGCACAGACCTAATTCCTTTCTTTCTTCCCTCATTCCGCGTTGGCCAGAAACCTCTATTTCAATCGCCGGGGCGGGTCCTTTAGATCAAATGTTAATGGCGGCTAAATCAGCTTCGGGCGGCAGTGGACGGACGGACATTTCTCGTTCAAAATGAAAGCCTGCGGACCATGCAGCAGCAGAATCCGTTCATCAAGAAATTTTCAGGAGAAAATACACATGCCTCCGCCTCCCACTGCTCAACCGCCCCGATTGCCCGTTGAGGGCGTGAAAAATCTCGTTGCCGTCGCCAGCGGGAAGGGCGGAGTCGGCAAGACGACCGTGGCCGTGAACCTGGCCCTCGCGCTCAAAAATCTAGGCGCCAGGGTTGGCATTCTCGACGCCGACGTCTATGGCCCCAATGTGCCGATCATGCTGGGCACCGAAGAACAGCCCCAGGCGCTGAGTGAGCGGCAAATCCTGCCGGTCGAGGCGCAGGGCGTGAAAGTCATCTCCATGGGCCTGCTCAACCCGGGCGACAAGCCGATGATTTGGCGTGGACCGATGCTTCACAGCGTCATGCAGCAGTTTCTGCGCAGCGTCGTTTGGGGCGAACTCGATTATCTGATCGTGGACCTTCCGCCGGGTACTGGCGACGTCCAATTGTCGCTGATTCAAATCGTGCCGGTTACAGGAGCGGTGCTCGTCACGACGCCGTCGGTCGTGGCCCTTGCCGATGTCCGCAAAGCGATAGAAATGTTTCGCCAGGTGAACGTGGACATCCTCGGGATCGTCGAGAATATGAGCTATTTCAATTGCCCGCATTGCCAGGGCAAGATCGATGTCTTCGGACACGGCGAAGGACAACATATCGCCGATACCTACGGTGTGCCGCTGCTGGGTGAGATTGAAATTGATCCCCGGATTCGGATTGGCGGAGACACCGGCAAACCGGTCGCGCTTCTAGGGATTAATGCGCCCGAGGCGAAAAGCATTTACGCGATGGCGCTCGCCGTCGCTGCGCGTCTTGAGGAAAAACCCGCGGCGTCGCGCGGGTCGGTTGTGGAGATTGATTAGTTAGTAGGACAGGCTTCAGACTGTCTTCTTTTGACTTCTGCCAGCGTCGCAAAAATCACTGGTAGGCCATTTCTTGTCAGTCCAGTATGCGTGTGTTAGCTTCACTTGTTTGATTTCTCCCGAGGAGCGCGCATGATTCGCAGTTTTCGCGGGCGTACGCCGAAAATTCCGGCGTCGGCCTACATTGATCCTGATGCGGTGATCATCGGCGACGTCACGATTGGAGAGCAATCGAGCGTCTGGCCATGCGTCGTAATCCGCGGCGACATCAATTGGATTCGCATCGGCGCGCGCACGAATATTCAGGACGGTTCGGTGCTGCACGTGATGCGCGACACGCATCCTCTGCAACTGGGCGATCAGGTTACCGTCGGACACGGCGCGATCCTGCATGGCTGCACGATTGAATCGCGGGTCCTGATCGGCATGGGCTCGGTCATTTTGAATGGCGCTAAAATCGGCGCTGGCTCGATTATCGCCGCCGGGACGCTGGTTCCCGAAGGCACGGTCGTGCCTCCCGGAAGCCTGTTCATGGGCCATCCCGGAAAATTCCGCCGCGCGCTCACGCCTGAGGATCAGGACGGCATTGAGGCATACGCCGCACGGTACATCGAGTACGCGGAGTCGTATAAGGCGGAAATAACGTAAGCAAACACAAGCCTTCAGGGGCTAAAGCCCCCAGTTAGAGGACCTGGTAATGTCGCGGCTGAAGCCGCGACCCACAAAGATTCCGAAACACTGCCTTGTCGATTGGGGCTTGTAGATTTTTGTCTAGTTGCTTGACGATTTGTGGGTCGGGGCTTCAGCCCCGACATAAAGTTGAGGAGAGTAAGGGGCTTTAGCCCCTGACTTCAGAATGAAGTTTCAGGCGATCAAAGGCGTGCGCGACATTCTCCCGCCGGAGTCGGCACTGTGGAACCGTGTCGAGCAGGCCGCGCGCGAGGTGTTCGGCACGTTTGACTTTGCCGAGATTCGCTTGCCGATTTTTGAACAGACCGATCTGTTTAAGCGATCCATCGGCGCGGAAACGGATGTCGTGAGCAAGGAGATGTATTCCTTCTTTGAAGGCAAATTGCTGGATCTTCCGGATAATCTTGCGCTGCTTGACGAGACGGTAAGTACGGCATGGCAGCGTGGAGAAATCCCAAAGACACCTACCAACGAGAAGCAGGTCAGTCGAGTACATGATGCCTATCACGAAATTCAATTTCTCCTCCGCAATCGCGCCCCATCCAGCGAGCTTGATATGGAGCCCCTGGGCAAGTCCTTCCTTGGAATGGTCCAAGCTTTCCAGCGGATTGGGATCCAAGTGAGCCTGCGCCCCGAAGCGACAGCCTCCGTCGTCCGCGCCTACATCGAGCACGGGATGCAGACTCTGCCGGGCAACGTAAAACTCTATTACATGGGCCCAATGTTCCGCCGCGAACGGCCGCAGAAAGGCCGCTACCGCCAGTTTTATCAGATTGGCGCAGAAGTGCTGGGTCCTTCCGATGCGCCGGGGATCGACGCCGAAGTGATCGAGATGCTCCTCTCGTTTTTCGAGCGGCTCGAGCTCAAAGGCGCGGTCCTCAGTATCAATTCCATCGGCGACAAAAATTGCCGTCCCGCCTACGTCGAAAAATTGCGCGCCGAGCTTCAAAAAGTGCGCGAGCAATTGGGCGCCGACAGCCAGCGCCGCATCGATACGAATCCGCTGCGCGTGCTTGATTCCAAGCTCGAACACGAGCAGTCGATCATCGAAAAACTGCCGCGCATCGCCGAACATCTTTGCGCCGATTGCAAAACGCATTACGATGAAGTGAAGCGCCAGCTCGATCTGCGCGGGATCGCGTATCAAGAAAACTGGCGGCTCGTCCGCGGCCTCGACTATTACATGCGCACCACGTTTGAGATTACCGCCCCGGGACTTGGCTCGCAGAATGCGGTCTGTGGCGGCGGCCGGTATGATGGACTGGTGGAATTGCTCGGCGGGCCTGCCACGACGAAGGGAATCGGTTTCGCGATCGGCACCGACCGGCTCATCCTTTCCTTGCAGGAAGCAGGAGCCGGCGAAGTCACTGGCGGTCTTGACGTCTACCTTGTCTGGTTTGGCGCAGCTGCTCAAAAGGCCGCGATCGGCCTCGCGCGGCGTTTGCGCGAGGCAGGCTTTGCCGTCGAACTGCCTGCCGTGGAAATGAAATTTGGCAAAGCGCTCGGCCTTGCGGATCGCCTGAAGGCGCGCCACGCCGTCATCATCGGCGAGGATGAACTCGCTGCCGGGGTCGTAGCCGTGAAGCACCTGGCCGATGGCACGCAGCAAAAACTTGCGGAACAGGAATTGTTTTCGTATTTGCGCGGTCAGTAGGACAGGCTTCAGCCTGTCTTCCTTTGGTTTCCGATCGCGGCTAAAACAAGACCAGACAGGCTGAAGCCTGTCCTACTTAAAGAGGAACAACGACTCGTGCTTGACTCACTCGGAACACTGCAACGCACGCATTACTGCGGCAATCTTCGTGCCACCGACGCCGAAAAGGACGTCGTCCTGATGGGTTGGGTCCATCGGCGGCGCGACCTCGGCAATCTGATTTTCATTGATCTGCGCGACCGCACGGGCCTGGCGCAGATTGTCTTCAACAAGGAACTCCATCCCGCCGCGCACGCGCGCGCCGAGGAACTGCGCTCGGAATTTGTCATCGCCGTCATAGGGCGCCTGGTGAAGCGCCAGAAAGCGAATCCCGATCTTGCCTCCGGTGAAGTCGAAATCATGGCCAGCGAAGTGCTGATTTTGAACACGGCGAAAACGCCGCCGTTTGTGGTCGAAGACGAATTGACCGCGAACGAAGAAACGCGCCTGCGATATCGCTACCTCGACCTGCGCCGCACCAAGCCACGACAAAATCTCGCGCTGCGCCACCGCGTGATTCTGGAAATCCGCAAGGCTATGGACGAAATGGGCTTCTACGAAATCGAAACGCCCATGCTCACGCGCTCGACTCCCGAGGGCGCGCGCGATTACCTGGTTCCAAGCCGCGTGCATCCCGGCCAGTTTTACGCGCTGCCGCAATCGCCGCAGATTTTCAAGCAGATCCTGATGATCGGCGGCCTCGACCGCTACTTCCAGATCGTCAAATGTTTTCGCGACGAAGACCTGCGCGCCGACCGCCAGCCCGAGTTCACGCAACTCGATCTCGAAATGTCGTTTCCCACGCAGGACGCCATCTTTTCCGTGATTGAAAATGTGATGGTACGCGCGTGCGCCGCGGCCGGGATCACCACTAAAGGCCCGTTCCGGCGGATGGAATACAAGGAAGCTATCGCGCGTTACGGCTCCGACAAGCCCGACCTGCGCTTCGGCATGGAATTGCATGATGTGACCGAGCATTTCTCCGCCGCGAAAGAAACGCTGCACATTGAGGGACACGTGCAGGCGCTCGCCGCTCCCGGCGCGGCGGCGTTTTCGCGCAAGCAGCTCGACGAAATCGCCGAGAAAGCGAAGTCGCTTGGCGCGCGCGGCGTGTACACGATCAAAGTTTCAGCCGAAGGCGTTACGTCGCCGCTTGAAAAAAATCTCGGCGCGGAAACGCTGAAGAAAATCGCCGCGGCCGTCGGTGCCAAATCCGGCGACCTGGTCGTCGCGATCTCGGCCAAGGAGCAAATCCCCGGCACCGACGCGGCCGCCCTGATTGCCGGGCAAGTGCGACTCCTGCTCGCGGACCAATTGAAATTTGTTCCTGCTGACCGCTGGGAATTTCTTTGGATTACGGGCTTTGCGCTGTTCGAATGGAATACTACGGACAAGGCCGTCGTCAGCGCGCAGCATCCCTTTACCGGCATCGTGGAGGAAGACGTATCGAAACTCGAGGATCCGTCAGACGAAGTGCGGCTCTCGATGCGTTCGAAAGGCTACGACCTGGTCCTCAACGGGATCGAACTTGGTTCGGGCAGCATTCGAATTCATCAGCAGGAACTGCAGGACCGAGTGTTCAAGATGCTGGGCCTCAGCGAGGAGCAGCGGCGAAACCGCTTCGGATTTTTCCTCGACGCGCTGACATATGGCACGCCTCCGCATGGCGGGATCGCTCTGGGCCTCGATCGCGTCGTGGCAGCGCTGGCCGGTGAAAAATCCATGCGCGAAGTCATCGCATTTCCGAAAACGACGAAGGCCCAAGACCTGATGGCCGACGCGCCATCCAGTGTAGACGCCGAGCAACTTGATATGCTGGGCATTCAACTAAAACCTGCGCAAAAGAAAGGTTCACCATGAGCCTACCCCATGAAGCCACCAGGGATCATGTATTTAAGGCGTTGGATTGGATAGATCAGCATCCCAAGCAAGTGCAAAGAATTCGGAAATACGCGCTCCGTCGCGGTACTAAGGGTAAAAATTATCCACCGAAAGATGTAATTCGAGTTGCTGGCCGATTCCAGTCAAGTAAGAAATTTGAGGGCATTTTCAGTGGAGGTTGCCAGGCAAATAATTTTCTAATCAAGCGAAAATTCGAGATATGGGACACCTCTAAGAATCCTGAGCAGAGGGTCACGATTCAGGCAGTAGAAGAGGACCCGGAGGAGATCTTTAAGGAAGGGAAGGTTCTGTATAAATATAGGAAGCACAAAACAATTGAACGGCGCCCCGGCATGGCCAGACTTGCAAAGAACAAGCGAATGCTGATAGACAAACTATTAAGATGCGAAGCCTGCGGTTTCTCATTTGTGAAAACGTACGGCGACCTGGGACTCGGATTCATAGAAGCACATCACAAAGTGCCACTGTCACGACTTAAGGGTCAACGTGTTGCCCGGATTAGCGATCTCGCGCTAGTGTGCGCGAATTGTCATCGCATGATTCATCAATCGAATCCACTTCTACCTATCGAGAAATTGGCTAAAATCTTGAAGGGTAAACAGCAATAGTGGCGCGTATACGCATACTCCCGGAAAACGTCGCGAACAAAATTGCTGCTGGTGAAGTCGTCGAGCGTCCCGCGTCCGTTGTGAAGGAGCTGCTTGAGAATGCGCTCGATGCGGGGGCGCGCTCGATTCGCGTGGAAGTGGAATCGGGCGGCAAGCGGATGATTCGCGTAATCGACGACGGGACGGGCATGGCGCAGGACGATGCGCTGCTGGCGTTCGAGCGTCATGCCACTTCGAAGCTGCGCACGGCGGACGATCTGCTCTCGATCGCGACGCTTGGGTTTCGCGGGGAGGCGCTGCCTTCGATTGCGGCAGTTTCGCGACTGCTCCTGCAAACGCGAGCCGCTGAGGAAGAAGAGGGAACGCGGATCGAGTTCGCGGGCGGAAAGCTCGTGAACGTCAAGCCCGAAGGCCTTCCGGCGGGGACGACCATCAGCGTGGCCGACCTTTTTTACTGCGTGCCGGCGCGGCGCAATTTCCTGAAGTCCGAAACGACGGAGCTGGGGCATATTGCTTCGCTGGTCACGCACTACGCGCTCGCGCATCCCGACAAGCAATTCGTCCTGAAAACGCCCACACAGGAAATCATCCACGCCACGGCGGTGGAAACGATGGCGGAACGCGTCTACCAGCTCTTTGGCCGCGCGGCGCTTGAAGAATTGTTTGAAATCCTGCCGGTTTCTTCGCCGATGCGCGCCGCGATCACGGAAACCGAGCTCGGCCCCGAGGAGCGCGCCGCCGAACTCGTCGTGCGCGGGTTTGCTTCGAGGCCGGACGTGCAGCGCAGCAATCGCAACGGGATTTACGTTTTTGTGAACCGGCGCCTGGTGCGCGACCGCCTGATCCTGCACGCAATTCATGAAGCGTACCGAAACGTATTGCCGCCCGCGGTCTTTCCCGCCGTGTTGCTTTTTCTCGATCTGCCCGCCGAAGAAGTGGACGTGAATGTTCACCCCGCGAAAATCGAGGTTCGTTTCCGGCATCCTCAATTCGTGCACGATTTCACGCGCGATTCGATCCGCCACGCGCTGTCACGTGCGCGCCCGATCCCGAGTTTTCCCGTTGTGACCGCGGGTTCTGCTCCGCCGCAAGGCCAGGGGGACAATGCCGCCGCCCTTGCCGTCGGCGCGAGCGCGAATTCCGGCTTGCCACGCGCGTCCATTCCTCCGATGAATCTCGGTGCATCGGCAGGAACAGCCACCGCCGGCGATTTTGAATTAAGCGTGGCGCCGCTGCGGCCGGAAGCAACACGCTTTCAGTTCGAAAGCGGCATTGGAACGCTTTCTGAAGAATCAGGCGCCGCGATGATCGAGCAATTCCGCGATGCCACGATTACCGAGCCCCCGGCGAGCGCCGAAAGCCTGCGCGAACTGAAGCCGCTGGGCCAGGTAAGTTCCAGCTTCATCGTCGCCGTAAACAGCGAAGGCCTGTGGATCATTGACCAGCACGTCGCGCACGAGCGTGTGCTGTTCGAACAGCACCTGCGCGCGCGCCGCGAAGGGCAGCTCACCGGTCAACGTGTACTCGTTCCGTTGCTGGTCGAGCTTTCCCCGCGGCAACTCGTCATTTTCGAGCGCGTTGCCGAGGAATTGACGGCCAATGGCTTTGAAGTCTCGCAGATGGGCCCGCGCAGCGTGGCTATTCATGCCGCGCCGTCCGGAATTGCCACTTCAGACGCCGAGCGCCTGCTGATGGAAATTCTTGACGGAACCGAGCGCGAGAATTCGGCGATTTCGATGGACTCGCTGCAGGCCAAAATTGCCGCTTCGACTTCCTGCCACGCGGCAATCAAAGTGAACATGCCGCTCGACCAGACAAAAATGGAATGGCTGCTCGCGGAACTCGCGAAAACCGAAGCGCCGATGAGCTGCCCGCACGGGCGCCCTATCGTGCTGCGCTATTCGGTGAAAGAAATCGAGCGGGCGTTCAAGAGAATTTGAATCAATAGGATCTTCAGATGTCGCGAAATTCCTACGGTCCTTTGATAATTTTCCTTGGAATGGGGTTTATGTTCGTGCGCATCGTCATACACAATCAAATGCATCGCGTTGTTGCCAAATTGGCTCCTCCAAAGACCAATCGGCCATTGAAGAATCTCTTTGAGTCGCTAAGCACGTCACGCGTGCGAAGGGAGTATCAGAGACTATTTCCAAAACGTGCTAAGAGAAAATTCCTACTCAGCCGAATCACAACGGCTATCGGTATCTCGCTAATCCTGATCGGTATTTTCGTGGCCCGATGAGAAAACTCATCATCGCAATCGACGGCCCAGTCGGCTCGGGGAAGAGCACCGTAGCGCGGCGCGTGGCTGAAATGCTGGGGTACACGCATCTCGATAGTGGAGCGATGTATCGCGCTGTCGCGTGGAAGGCGCTGTGCGAACATGTTCCCCTCGATTCGCCCGAGGAACTGGCCGCGCTGGCAAGCCGATTGCACATTGATCTGATGCCGCGCGATGGGAAGCAGCACGTGATTCTCGATGGCGAGGACATTACCGATTGGATCCGCACGCCGGAAGTATCGCATGCGGCTTCCATGGTCGCGGTGGTTGCCGGAGTGCGTTATCCCCTGGTGTCCGAGCAGCGGCGGGCAGGGGCGCAGGGCGGAGTGGTGATGGAGGGCCGCGATATCGGGACCGTCGTTTTCCCGCACGCGGACCTCAAAATTTATCTGGACGCTTCGCCGGAAGCACGCGCGCAGCGCCGTTGGCAGGAACTACACGAAAAGGGCGAAGCCTCCGATCCGCTGATAGTGCTGGCAGGCGTGCTCGAACGCGACCGCCGCGACCGCGAGCGCGAAGTATCGCCGTTAGTTCGTGCAACTGATGCCGTGGTGGTTGACAACACCGCAATGGACGCGGAAGAAACCGCGCGCGTCATCGTTTTGCTGGCACAGGAAAAAGCGAAAGCTGCGGCGGGATGATTTAGGTAGCACAGGCTTCACAGGCTACGGAAAAAGTCTAGTAGCACAGGCACTCTTGGCTGTGTGCTGAATGTAAGTGCTGCAAATTCAAAACAGGCAAGAGTGCCTGTGCTACTAGAACCCGCCCTGAATCGACTTTTTCCGCAACCTGTTCGTCCTGTCTGATTTTGGTTTGCGCGGGAAAGAACACAAGCGAAACCTGTGCTACTAGAGACCCCCGGCATACCTGCCTTGTAACGAATTTATCTAAGTCGGGCTGGACATCGAAGCGAGGAATTCGGCGTTTGACTTTGATTTGGAAAGCCGACCGCAGAGCAATTCCATAGCTTCGACGGGTGAGAGTGGATTCAGCACCTTCCGGAGCACCCACACGCGGTTGAGTTCATCGGCAGGCATCAGTAATTCCTCTTTTCGAGTCCCAGAACGATTGATGTCAATGGCAGGGAAGATGCGTTTATCCACCAGGCGGCGATCCAGGTTGATTTCCATGTTGCCGGTGCCCTTGAATTCCTCGAAGATGACGTCGTCCATGCGGCTGCCGGTATCAATCAGCGCGGTGGCGATGATCGTGAGCGAGCCGCCCTCCTCGACATTGCGCGCGGCGGCGAAAAATCGCCGGGGCCGCTGCAGGGCGTTGGCGTCAATACCGCCGGAAAGTACTTTGCCCGACGGCGGCGTGACGGCGTTGTAGGCGCGCGCGAGACGCGTGATTGAGTCGAGCAGGATCACGACGTCGCGCTTGTGTTCGACGAGGCGCTTGGCTTTTTCGAGCACCATTTCCGCGACCTGAATATGGCGTTGCGGCGGTTCATCGAACGTCGAGCTGATGACCTCGCCTTTCACCGTCCGCTGCATGTCTGTAACTTCCTCCGGGCGTTCGTCGATCAGGAGTACGATCAGAGCGACTTCCGGATGATTGGTCGTCACCGAGTTCGCGAAAGCCTGCAGCATCATGGTTTTTCCGGTGCGCGGCGGAGCGACGATCAATCCGCGCTGGCCTTTGCCGACCGGGCAGAGCAGGTCCAGAACGCGCCCGGTAAGATTTTCGCGCGTCGTTTCCATCTTCAGGCGCCCCTGGGGATAGAGCGGCGTCAGGTTGTCGAAGAAAATTTTGTTTCGCGCGACCTCGGGATCCTCGAAGTTGACCGCTTCGACTTTAATCAATGCGAAATAGCGCTCGCCGTCCTTGGGTGGACGAACCTGCCCGGAAACGGTGTCCCCCGTGCGCAGGTCGAACTTTCGTATTTGCGACGGCGAAACATAAATATCGTCAGGGCCGGGAAGGTAGTTGTACTCCGGGGCGCGTAGGAATCCGAAGCCATCGGGCAGGCATTCCAGCACGCCTTCCGAGAAGATCAAGCCATTCTTCTCCGTCTGGGCGCGCAGGATCTGGAAGATCAATTCCTGTTTGCGCATGCCGCTGGCGCCGGGAATGGCCAGATCCTTGGCGATTTTCGCCAGGTCGGTAATGTTTTTTTCTTTCAGTTCTGCAAGACTAATGCTCATCGTTTTCATTTCCTTATTTGATTGAAAAATAAGCCTGAAACTCAGGCTGGGATTGTCCTAATCGGCGCACTCCGGGAAGGTTTTAAATATTTCCGACCGGGTAGCCTAACTGGATATTCAAAAACGGGTGGTGCGAATTAATTTCGTGCGTTCCCCCACCCCGAAGCACCCTATTTCAAGGAAATGCTGATTTTCTTCGGGGGATGACGCGAACTTCCTTTAATTGGTCAATTCCTGGTCGCTCTCGGTTTCGGTTTCGAACTTCGCCGCCACTTCCGGGACTGCGTCGTGCGTCGCGGATTCGATGGGCCGTTCCAGGGCGATGGCCAGAACCTCATCCATGTTTTCCACAAAGCGAAGGGCGAGGCCGGCCTGAATTTCCGCCGGAATCTCCGCCAGGTCCTTCTCATTGTCCTTGGGAAGTATTACGGTGCGCATTCCCATGCGATGGGCAGCCAGCAGCTTTTCCTTCATGCCGCCGATGGGAAGCACTTTCCCGCGCAGAGTGATTTCGCCGGTCATGGCGACATCGCAGCGGATCGGAGTCCGCGTAAGCGCGCTAACAATCGTCGTGGCAATCGTGATTCCAGCGGATGGGCCGTCTTTGGGAATCGCACCTTCTGGAACGTGCACGTGAATATCAATGTGCCGGTAGAAATCGCGCGGCAGGCCAAACGTCGCAGTGCGCGAGCGCACATAGCTCATCGCCGCCTGTGCCGACTCCTGCATGACGTCGCCAAGCTTTCCGGTCAGCGTCAATCGCCCCTTGCCCTGCATGATCGTTGCTTCGGTCGAGAGCACGGAGCCGCCGACTTCGGTCCATGCGAGGCCGGTGGCCAGGCCAATCTCATTCTTTTTCTCCGTCCAGATTTCACGATATTTGAGGACGCCCAGAAAATCGTTGACGTTCTCGGGCGTGACGGAAATCGAATATTGCTTGCCTTCTTTCACTACGCGCCGCGCGACCTTGCGGCAGATGTTGGAAATTTCCCGTTCGAGGCTTCGCACGCCGGCTTCATGCGTGTAGTGCCTGATGATGTGCGTGATGGCTTCGTCGCTGAAGATGAGGTTTGCTCCGGTTAGGCCGGTGGACGCCAGAGCCTTCTTCACAAGAAAACGCTTGGCGATCTGCGCCTTCTCGACTTCGGTATAGCCGGGGATACGCAGGATTTCCATGCGGTCCTGCAGGGGCTGGGGAATCGTGTGCATCACGTTGGCCGTGCAGACGAACATGACTTTCGAGAGATCGTATTCGACGTCGAGATAATGGTCGGTAAAGGCGTGATTGAGCTCGGGATCGAGGACTTCCATGAGCGCCGCGGACGGATCGCCGCGGAAGTCGGTGGACATCTTGTCCACTTCGTCCAGGACGAAGATCGGGTTCACCGTCCCGGCCTTCTTCATCATCTGGATGATCTGGCCGGGGAGGGCGCCGATGTAGGTGCGCCGGTGGCCGCGGATTTCGGCTTCATCGCGGACGCCGCCGAGCGAAACACGCACGAACTTACGACCGGTGGCGCGTCCGATGGACATGGCCAGCGAAGTTTTGCCCACGCCCGGAGGCCCGACAAAGCACAGGATCGAACCCTTTGGATTCTTTACGAGCTGGCGCACGGCAAGAAATTCGAGGATGCGTTCTTTGACTTTTTCGAGGCCGTAATGGTCTTCTTCGAGGATTTTTTCGGCGAGGGCGATGTCGCGGATCTCCTTCGACCTCTTTTTCCACGGCACAGCCAGCAGCCACTCGAGATAATTCCTGCTTACGGTGGACTCCGCGGACATCGGCGGCATCATTTCCAGGCGCTTGAGTTCCTGGACAGCCTTTTCGTGCGTGTCCTTGGGCATGCCCGCTGTGTCAATCTTCTTCTTGAGCTCCTCGAGCTCGTTTTTCTCGCCGCGGCCGAGTTCCTTGTGGATGGCCTTCAGCTTTTCGTTGAGGTAGTACTCTTTCTGGGCGCGCTCCATCTGGCGTTTGACGCGTGTGTTGATGTTGCGGTCGACGTTGAGCTTTTCGATTTCGCTTTCCAGAATTTCCCCGACGCGGGTCAGCCGGTCCAGGGGATCAAAATTTTCAAGCAGCTCCTGCTTTTCCTCGACGGGAATCTGCAGGTTGGACGCGATCGTGTCGGAAAGCTTCGCGGGGTCATCCACACGGGTCGCGGCGATCATCGTGTCGTAATTCAGGCTCTGCGAAAGCTTGACGTATTGTTCAAACAAGCCGGTAACCTTCGTCACAGCCTGTTCGATCTGCGGGGAGGGCTCAGCCTTGTTGGGAATGACTTTCAGCGCGGCCCGGAAAAACCCTTCGTCGGTCGTCACCTGCACGACCTTGGCGCGCTCGACGCCTTCGACCAGCACGCGCAAGTTGCCGTCCGGCAGGCGCACGCTTTGCACGATATTGGCCAGCGTGCCGACGGTGTAGATCTCCTCCGGCTTGGGGTCATCGACTGATGCGTCGTGCTGGGTGGCCAGGAATATCTTCTTGTCGGTGGCCAGCGCCTCTTCGAGCGCTCGCAGCGAGCTTTCCCGGCCCACGATGAACGGATTCATCATCTGCGGAAAGATGACAAGGTCGCGCACCGGCATCATGGGCACACGCTTCAGCTCATTTTTTTCTCGGTTAAACATGGGCTCCGTGGTTATAGACGGCTCCTTCAGCTAAGTTTTATCTCTGCGGTCCCGGCCCGGCCGGAAGGCTCAGAGCAGAGACAAAGCCTGCGCACTAACCTGCTTTTTCGAGCAGCGTCCAGTTAATCTCGCGGTTTCGGACCATCTCAGCCGTCACGACGAACTCGCGGAGTTTGCGCTGGGCGGGGAGGTGATACATCAGCTCGAGCATGAGATCTTCGAGGATCATGCGAAGGCCGCGCGCTCCCACCTTGCGTTGCAGAGCGAGTTCCGCGACGGTCTCGAGGGCATCATCGGCGAATCGCAGCCGCACATTCTCGAACTCGAACAGTCTCTGGTATTGACGGATGAGAGCGTTCTTGGGTTCCGTCAAGATCTGCATCAGCGCGCCTTTATCCAGGTCGCCCAGCACGCCGACGACAGGCAATCGCCCCACAAATTCCGGAATCAGGCCGTAGCGGATCAAATCCGTGGGCTGCACCTGGGCGAGCAGTTCGATGTTGCGCCGCTGCGGCGTCGAGGGCTGCGCGTCGGTATGGAATCCCAGCGATTTCTGGCCGATCCGGCGCTCAATTGTTTTCTCAAGGCCCACGAACGCGCCGCCGCAAATGAACAAAATGTTTGTCGTATCGACAGGCGTAAATTCCTGGTGCGGGTGCTTGCGCCCGCCCTGTGGCGGGACATTCGCAATCGTGCCTTCCAGAATCTTCAGCAAGGCCTGCTGCACGCCTTCACCGGAAACATCGCGCGTGATCGAGGGGTTTTCGTCCTTCTTCGAGATCTTGTCAATTTCATCAATATAGATGATGCCTTGCTGCGCTTTCGTGACGTCGCCGTCGGCGGCCTGCAGCAGCTTCAAGATAATGTTTTCAACATCCTCGCCCACGTATCCGGCTTCAGTCAGCGTTGTGGCATCCACGATGGCGAAGGGCACGTCCAGCATGCGCGAAAGGGTCTGCGCCAGCAAGGTCTTGCCGGTTCCGGTCGGGCCAATCAGCAGAATATTCGACTTCGTCAATTCCACGTCGCCCGGCTGGCGGTTCAGGAAAATCCTCTTGTAATGATTGTAAACGGCGACGGCCAATTTCTTTTTGGTTTTGTCCTGGCCGATCACGTAGCCGTCGAGGAACGCTTTAATTTCGGGAGGCCGGGGCAGGCGCTTGTTGACCGGATTGCTCTGTTCGCGCTTTTCCTCTTCGAGAATCTGGTCGCAGACATTCACGCATTCATTGCAAATGTAGGCGCGCGGGTAGTCCGAGGGCGAGCTGATCAGCTTCTCGACCTGCTCCTGCGTTTTATGGCAGAAGGAACATCGCAATGGTTCGTCTGTGCTGAGTTTTCTCAACGGTGTGACGCCCTCCGGCGGCCAGTGGACATTGTTCCAGCGGACTCCGAGTAAAACACGTACCCGTTGCCTGCCGTGCGAATTATTCTAGGCCCCTTTGCTGTTTGCGTATACCGGCGCGTCATTTCGTTACTAACTAATTGGAACGCGCTATTTGTGCTTCGTAATGATTTCGTCGATCAGCCCGTATTCCTTGGCCTGCGCCGCGGACATGATGAAATCACGCTCGACGTCTTTTTCAAGAGAATCGAGCGGATGCCCGCTGTGCTGCGCGAGCAGGCCATTGATGACCGTGCGCATGCGCAGGATTTCCTTCGCGTGTATGTCAATATCGGTGGCTTGCCCCGACAATCCCGACATCCAGGGCTGGTGAATCAGGATGCGCGAATTGGGAAGCGAGAAACGCTTCTTCGGCGCTCCGGCAGTCAGCAGCAACGCCGCGATGGAGGCGGCCTGGCCGACGCAAATCGTGACAACGGCGGGGCGCACAAACTGCATGGTGTCGTAAATCGCCATGCCCGCCGTGATCGAGCCGCCCGGCGAGTTAATATAGAGCGAAATGTCTTTTTCGGGATCTTCCGCTTCCAAAAACAGGAGCTGGGCGGTCACCAGGTTCGCGACATGGTCGTCAATGGGCGTCCCGATGAAAATAATATTGTCCTTGAGCAGCCTGGAATAGATGTCGTAGGCCCGTTCGCCACGGTTGGTCTGTTCGACGACCATGGGAACTAGTGTTGTCGCGCGCGGACTCGTGTCTTCTCTATAGTTCATTGAGTTTTTTTAGGTTGCGCGGAGGATCCCGGCCGGAACCACTTCATTTCTCCTCGGTTTTTGTAGTTGTCCGGGAATTTCGGCAGAGCCAATCCAGAGTTTTTTCACTCCGGAGCTTCGATTTCATCCTATCGAGCGCACCGTGCCTTGTCAAGTTCGCGCGAACGACTGTAGCGGATTCGCCACTGCGTTGCGCGATGGATTCTATTTCTTTTTCCACATCTTCATCGGTCACGTCGATGTTTTCAGCTGAACCGATCCGGTCCAGCAACAGTTCCGCCTTCACATCTTCTGTGGCGCGATCTTTTTGCCGGCTGCGCAGAGCCACCCAGTCCACATTTACCGCGCGCGGATCGACTCCCTGAGCGGCAAGCGACCGCACTGTGCGTTCGAGGCGCGAATCCATTTGATGTTCGACCAGGGCCTGGGGCACGGGGAAATCATGTGACTGCACGATTTTCGCGAGCAGCTTCTCCCGCGTCTGTTCATTCAGGCGATGGGAGCGCGCCGCTTCCAGATTCTCGCGAACTTTTGCGCGAAGTTCCTCGACCGTCTGCCCCTCGCCCAGATCCTTTGCGAATTCGTCGGTCAATTCGGGACGTTTCTTCTCTTTGATGCCCAGGACTTCGACGGCATAGGAGTAGGTCTTCCCCTGAAGTTTTGGGTCCGGATAATCGGAGGGGTAGCTCACATCGAAATTCTTGTGATCGCCGGTATTTGCGCCGCGCAAATTCTGGTTGAAGGCGTCCATGGTTTCTTCGCCGCCCACGTGGCACAGGACGCTTTCCGCCTCCAGCGTTTCGCCGCCCCCGGCGGGAATGCCCTTGAGCTTGAGCTGCGCGTAATCGCCATCGGCGATGGGCCGGGCTTCGGCAGGAACAAACGTTGCGGCGCGGTCGCGAAGTTCCTCGATCGCCTTGTCCACATCCGCGTCCTCAATTTTGTGGTCCTCGGCTTCGACTTCGAGGTCTTTGTACTGGCCCAGCTCGAATTCTGGCAGCACTTCAAACGTGGCGCGAAACTTTACAGGGCCGCTTTCGGCGAAGTCGACCTTGTCCACCTGCGGCTGCGTTACCGGAACCATTTTGTTTTCGGTTACCGCGCGTTCGATCTGCTCCGGCACGAGCGATTGCAGGACTTCGCTCTTGATATCGTCGGCAAACTTGCGGCGGATCAGCGTTATCGGCGCTTTTCCGGGGCGAAAACCGGGCACCCGCGCCACGCGCGCAAACTCCTTGGCCACACGATCCACGGCCTTTTGTACCGCTTCCGCGGGAATTTCCAGATCAAGCTCGCGCCTGCAAGTCGCTTCAGTCATGGTCAGGTCTTCACATTCCCAGCATACGTTGTTTAAGGATATCGAGATGATGATACCCGGCGCCCACTCGCCGTGAATATGTCCGCACTACGACTCTTTGCCGCTTCTCGGTCCGGAAAAAGGAAACGGGAAAGAACTGCGTGCGGGATACAACGAGACAAAATTATAGGGGAATCTGTCAGTCGCGTCAACTCGCGCACGTTCGCTCGTCAGCTGGGGGTTTTCGAGAATCGAATTTCGCGCGACCTATTCGGACTTCCCAGGAATCTCGAGGCCAAAGCTTTATTTTCCACCGGTGCCTGGCGCAGACGGGGTTTTGGCTACCCGGCCAGCGATTGCTCATCGCGGTCAGATGTCTCCGGTTGACGCGTCATGCCATCTTTTCGAAGAAGCTTGGGTTCCGACGAGTGAGGCGATTGCGCGCATCTGGCAACCGCATGGTTGTGGATTGCCGCCAATCGCTTCAGGATGAATTGCCACTGCTCCCAGTCAAGCTTTTGAAAGAAGGGCTGCAGTTTCTGAATATAGGGGTCTCTCAGAAGAGCCTCACCTTTCGACACGGGAACGAAGAAACTGTTCAAGTCAATGCCAAGAGCCACAGATAACTTCTCCAGCGTTCTTAGACTTGGAGTCATCTGCCCGCTTTCAATCCGGGATAGATAAGACCTGGAAACCTTGGACGCCGCCTGGAGCTGGCGCTGCGTCATCTCGCATGCTTCTCGCAATAGCTGGATGCGCTCCCCGATCTTTCTCACTACATAAAGGTTTGGCGATTGTTGCAGCAGCTGGCATTCGTCGCCAGGAGGGTCCTGCGGCTCCGCAGTCGGAAGGAGAAATCCGGCTCTCGGAGGTAGAAGGCGCAGGCATCGGCGGCAATTATCTTTGTTTGTGCGATATTGCACGAGACCACAGCATTTACATTGAACGACATCGCGGCATTTGTGGAGGTCAAGAGGGCCGCTGCTGTCGAGCCAATCGCTTGCTAGGTTAGGATTTAGCACCTGCATTCCTCCTGGCTTTTAAAATTCGTGTGTCCAAAATCAGACTCACTTGTCTCTCCGCCCGAATGCGGCAGTGCGTGGCTTTTCTATTTTCACTTAAACGCGCAATTGAAGATAAAACCAGCAACGAAGGATGTCTGTCCAATTTAGGACAGTCGGGAAGGCTTATTTGTGTCAATGAGCGCCCCGGCCTTCCGAATGCGCGGGTGATGACAGGATACGTCCGGCGGGGGAATTCCGCCGCCCGATGATAAGCCCTGACGATAAGCCCCGATGATTAGCCAATGATAAGCGAATAATAAGAATGTTAAGATCGTTGCCTTGCACCGCCGGGGATGAGGCTTCATGAACAGCTTCGAGAAACTTCACACAGAAAACATTCGCGCCACGGCCAAAGACGCCATACTTCTGCTGCCGGTCGGCGGAGTAGAACAGCATGGTCCGCATCTGCCCTTGACGGTGGACACGGAGATTCCGATTCGCATCGGTGCGATGCTGGCCGAGAGGGTTAATTTAATCCTGGCCCCAGCGATTACATACGGCGCTCGTTCGTTACCCCACAGCGGCGGCGGTCACGGCTTTCCGGGGACAATCAATGTAAGCGGCAGCGTCCTGACTGAGTACCTGAAAGATATCATCGCCGGATACGTTGCGACTGGCTTTCGCTCCATCGTCATCCTGAACGGGCACTATGAGAATGAAAGTTTCATTTTCGAGGCAATCGAGCTTTGCCGCGAAGAAGGGAAGCTGGAAGATACAAAAATTATCGCGACAGGCTGGTGGAGTCTTGTGCCGGACACCTTGCTCGACAAGCTCTTTGGCGGCAGATTTCCGGGTTGGCACACCGAACATGCAAGTGTGTGTGAAACTTCACTGATGCTTGATTTTCGAGGCGACCTTGTCGGGCCGACCCGGGTTGATAATGCCACCCCTTCCAGATCGGGGATTTATCTGTATCCAGCCGAACCCTCGAAGTTTTCGAATCGCGGTGTTTTGGGGAAGAGTTCACCTGCGACGGCTGAAATCGGCCGCGTGTTGTGCGAAGATATCTGCTCGCAATTCGTTGCGCTGATTCGGGGGCATATGGGGAGAGGAGCCAGGAGGAAGAAAGACAATTCCAGGAAGCGGTGATTCGAACTACGCGCTGATTTGGCATCGCCTGAAAAAGCTGCCCGTTCCCCCCGAAGAGCGCCGGAAGGAACGCCCTTTACGAGACTTTCGCCATTACCTAACCTTTTCGTTTCGCGACAGCCTCAGCCAACAAACACAACAATTCAAATGCAATGTTCGCTCCTGCAAGCGCCGTCCCACCGGAGGGATCGAAGGGAGGTGAAACTTCGACGACGTCGGCCCCGACCAGATCCAGGTTTCGCAAACCGCGAAGCATTCGCATAACTTCCCGTGACGTCAGGCCGGCGAATTCGGGTGTCCCTGTGCCCGGCGCGAAGGCTGGGTCGAGCGCATCAATGTCAAAACTGACGTAAGTTGGTCCATTCCCCACGATGCGGCGCGCTTCCTGGATCACCGCCTCGCTGCCCATGTCTTCAAATTCCTCGATCGAAATGATACGAATTCCTTGCTTCAGCGGCCAGTCGCGTTCATCCGCGGAGTACGTCGAGCCTCTGATCCCAATCTGCACGACTCTTTTGGGGTCGAGAAGGCCTTCTTCGATGGCCCTGCGGAACGGCGTGCCATGCGTATATTTCAGACCGCCGAAATAGGTGTCCACGGTATCCGAGTGCGCATCGAAATGAACCATGCCTACTGGCCGCTTCTCAGCAACCGCCCGCAGGATGGGAAGCGAACTCAAATGGTCGCCGCCTATCGCAAGAGGCACAGCGTGCGCTTTCACGATTGCTGCAAAGAATGCCTGAATGGTTTCGAGGGAACGGTCGAGGTCGATTGGATTAACCGCCGCATCGCCAAAATCCGCGATGCGGCAAAGTTCGTAGGGCGAAACTTTTGTGACTGAATGCACTCGCTTAATCAGGCTCGACATATCGCGAACCTGCCTGGGGCCGTGACGAGGCCCCGGCCGGTTCGTTGTGCCGCCATCCCACGGGACGCCGACGATGGCGATGTCCAGTTCGCGCGGATCTGTGACGACGGGAAGCCGCATGAATGTTGAATGCCACGCAAAGCGCGGGGTGATGCCTGAATCAATCGGTTCGTAGCGATTGGTTGTCATCTGCTGTTCCTGGTTAATATTTTTGGTGTCGTCAAGCCCACGCGTCCTCTACCGCATGTTCTTTACTCCGATTCCGGTGGCACAGCGGGCGCGGGAGTCTCGCTCTCGGATTCCGCCGGCGCTGCCTTCCGCGTATTCCAAAGAAACCACATCATGCCCGCCGCCAAATATGCGAGATAGATGTAGGGTAGCTTCCCGTAAGGGCCCTCCGGCACCGGGTACAGGTTTCCAACAAGCGCGAGCAGCATGGCAGTGCGGGCGAGACCTGGAATGATTCGCGAGCCGGGGCGACATGTGCCCTGGATGCGAAGATATCGCGGCAAAGCGATGCATACCAGCCCATAGGCAACAATGAAGCCGTAGGTCGCAAGCGAGCCCATCCAACCGTAAACATCCAGGCCACTCGAGCCGCGCGCCGCGAGTATCGCCACCGGAAGTACCGCGGCAATTGCGGTGACTACGACGGCGCGGTGGGGCGTCTCGTTCCGCGCGTGCGTTGCCCGCATCGAGCGGTGCGCCAAACTTTTGTGCGACATCAGAAGCAGCACGCGCGCCGCCGCCGTGATACAGGCGAGCGTGCAGGCGAACAGGCTAACCAGAGCGCCGATATCAATCAACACTCCTAGAGTCGGGACTCCGCCCACGATGGCAAGCGCGCGCATGGGCGCCTGACTCGTGGCTAGGGCGTAGCCACCCGATCGCAGGCCCATAAGTTCCGTGTAGGCGCAGATAATAAAGATGCTCCCCGCGAGCATGGCGCTTTGGATGACCGCGCGCGGAATTGTCTTCAGTGGTTCGCGAGCCTCGGATCCCAGCGTTGTAGCGCTCTCAAACCCCACAAAACTGAAAAGCGCGAGGACCAGGCCCAGCCGCAGACCGCTGCCGGACATGCCCGCCAGCCGCAATTGCTGCAGGTCCAGGTGCGCGCCGTGCCGCACGAGCACCAAAACGACCACAATAAGGACCAGCGACATGGAGACCGCCTCGATCCACAACATCAGCCGCGCGGAAATTTTCACGTCGCGCCACGCGATCCAGGCGGAAATTCCGGTGACCAGAATGGACAGAAAGACTGCGGACGTGCCGTGACCCGTCGCATCGTGCAACAGGAGATTGGCGTAGTGGTAGAAGCCGCCAATCACGCTCGATCCGGTGGCGATGTAGGCGAGCAGCAGGCTCCACGCGGCTACGGCTCCCATCGGCGGCGGCAGAACCATCGAGGCATAGGAATAAAGCGACCCCGGCGAAGCGGAGTAGCGCGCAAACTTGCTGACGCACAGGGCGACCAGCAGGATCGCAATCGTCGCCAAAACGTAGGCGAGCCACGTCCCATTGCCGGCCAACGCGCAGACCAGCGGGATTGTCGCCACCGGCGTCGCGGTCGGAGCAATCGTGGACACCGACTGGGCGAGCGTTTCAATAGGCGAAAGGGCTCCGCGCCGCAGTCCGTAGCCAACTGCTCCGGGATTTATTTGAGACTCCTGCACCATGTGGAAGTCAGTCCTTCGCCGCGGTCATCCGGGATCGGGGCAAGTGAGAACGTCCAAGGTACAGGCATTGTGAATTTCGTGCAAGACGCCGAACTTGACGCCGAATTTTTCTTTTGAGAGAGGAAGCTGATTCCATGCGACTGCAGTGAAATCGGTGCCCCGGTACCGATACGCGATGGTATTGCGGGGAGCGATTGCACGTTCCAGAAGGGTTTCCTAAACTGGCAGGAGCGCATCGAGCGACGCAATGATCCTCAATCCTTGGAAACAAATTGGCCGCGACATTACTCTGACACGCCTTACGATTCTCATTTTTGCGGCCAGCTTCCTGATCTATGCAGTTTCGCCGCAGGGAAGGCCGGCGTTCCTGGACCTCAAACATGGCGCGGAAATCACGCGAGTCGCCTTGACCCTTGTTCAGCAGGGAGACTTCGCGCATCCATTTTTTGCGCTTCCGACCGGGCCAACGGCCCATACGGCGCCGGGTTACGTGTTTTTGTACGCGCTCGTAGCCAAGTTGCTTGGGATTGGAGCGACGGGTGCCACGTTCCTCTGGGTTCTCAATGTCGGATTCCTCGCGCTGCAGCTCGCGCTGCTGCCGATGTTGTCCAGCCGCCTCGGACTGGGCGTCGCGCCCGGCATCCTCGCGGCAGCATTTGGCGTGATCGTCCAGCCCTATCGCGTGATGCTGGAATGGGAAGCGCTCTTCACCGGAGCGTTGATGGTCGTCTTGTGCCTGCTGACGCTAGGGTATTTCAAAGCGCCTCGCGATTGGGGGCACTCCGCGTTGTTGGGATTTCTCTGGGGCGCCGCGATGCTGACCAATCCCGAATGCGTGCTGCTTTTGTTCGCCTGGCCGCATATCGCCGCGATGGAGAATTCACCGGCGGCGATGCAGCGCGCGCGGCGCGCCATGATTGTGGTTCTCGCAGGCGCGGCGCTTGCCTGCCTGCCGTGGTTTGTGCGCAATTACCGGACGTTCCATTCAGTCTTTTTCATCCGTGATAATTTTGGCCTCGAGCTTTTCACGTCCAATAATTCCTGCGCGCACCCGACGATGCTTGAAAATTACAATTCGGGATGTCACTTCTTCACTCATCCAAGCACGAATCCCGAAATTGCCGCCGAAGTCGCCACCGTTGGAGAAGTCCAATTCAATCACGACATGATGAAGCGGGCCATCGCCTGGATCGAGTCGAATCCCGCGGCGTTTGCTTCGTTGACGTTCAGGCGGTTTCTGAAGTTCTGGTTTCCGTCGCTCTATGGCCTTCGCTACGCGATTCCCACGGGCATACTAACGATTTTTTCTTTTGCTGGACTTGCGATGATGTACCGAAAACATCGCCAGGCGGCTCTGCTGCTGGCCTCGACTCTATTCCTCTACCCGCTAGTTCACTATATTTTGCAGTTTGAAGCGCGCTACCGTTACCCGATCTTCTGGGCCACTTTTCTGCCGGCGGCCTATGCAATTCTGGAAATTATCCGCATGTTGCGAAAATCTGACCAGCCGCATGCGAGCGCTGAAGAAACCGATGAACTGGTTCCAATTTTGAAATGAGGGTATGTTTTTCGTTTCTCTTCGATTGAGGGAACGAGGAACAATAATCTAGACACTCAGACGCATCGGAAACCATGATGGGTCAACTACCCCCCCAATTCAAAATCACTCAAAGGCTGGCCCGGCCGCCGGTTTGGCTTGGGAATGACTGGCCAGGAGTAATGTTATCTTGTAGAGTACTCGGTTGGAAGTGCCCCGTTGCTTGAAGTCGTTAAACTCATCGTCTCATTCCTTACTGGGGGCTTATCGGCTGCCTTATTTAACGAATGGCTTCGGCGCAAGCGCACAAGAGTACAGCTAATTCCACTCATTGAGCGGGTTAATCGTCTCGTCGGTCCCGAAATTAAAGGTTTCACATTGGCTCGCGTGGTCGACGTTTCGGCAAACCTCCAATTGGAGGAAGTAAGAGACCTGCGCGAATACCAATTAACTATGCGGAATGACAGTTCCGTTCATCTGCGGGATGCCGAGGTCAATTTGAATTTCCCGCTGACGATATTGAGGCATGGGCTTCACGACCTACACTGAGCAAAACAGCACTGGTGCCAGTCGACGCGTTGGCATCGGAACCTTGGAAAAGAGCATTTAGGTGGAGAATTCCACATTTTCCGATAGGGGACACAGTCGAATTTACTTTTCGAGCGGTAGACCCATCATCTGAAAAATATGAAGCGGCTTTATACCATCCAGATGGCGTCGTGTTTGAAAGGGTAGTAGGCGAACCGCCCCCAAAGAAAGGTTGGACTCCTGCAAGAGTTACAATCTTTGTTCTCATCACGTCAGCGATTATTGGGCTAATGGCAGTTCTCATTTGGGCACCATCTACGGGCAGGCTGCCCGGCACGAGCGGTGAAAGACTTACTCCGCTCAAATTGGCAGGATGCGACCTACGAATAGTTTCATTGGTCGACGTGTATGGACAACAATACAATAGTCCGTGGAGGATAAAGCAGCGAGTCTTCAATGTTGGAACGCAGAACTGTGAGATTCAGTCGGAGCAGATAACGGTGAGTGGTCCCGTCACTGTCAAGCCCGGCGACATATTTGAGAAAGAAAGCATTTCGGAAAGTTCACCCGAGTTAGCCGACGTGGAAATATTTGTTGGTGTCAACCCCACTTCTCTGAGCAAGGCGACCATTCCACTTTATGTCGAACGCTGAGACGATTCGTCCGGGTCTATCTGGTGGTTGATTTCTCCGCGTGCGCGGCAAGTTCCAAACGCATCGGACGAAATGATATCCTGAAAAACTCCCACCAAACATTTCGCCTCGGCTTGACCTAAACTTGACCTGTCACACCAATGCTACCAGTGGCATCTAAAAAGTGGCCTTCCGTGGCACCGCGTGACACCATCGAAATGCAAAAGGCCCAGCACAATCGCATTTTCTGCCCTATTTGCTGGCATTTCGAGTTTGATTTGCGGAAGAAGGGATACCGCCGTTCGCCTTGATTCAGAAGAACTTGCCGCTAAGTGCTTTCCACACCGTCGACGCTGTCTACCACTTCTCTGGTAACGGGTGCCAGTCTACACTTTTTGGGGTCAGCGTCGCTAGCAAAAGGTAACAGCGGTAACATTCGTAAGTTTCAAACTTGGAAAGGATTTGGACAACATGCCAGCAAGTCTAGGAGGTCGGGACGAATTGGCCGTGACGGTTCAGCGTGCTCTAGCATTGGCAACCAAGAAGGAGGCTGCACACGTCATCGACGCGGTTATCGCGAGCTTGGAGACCACCTTGCTCAACAATCTGGGCACGGACGGGTTCACGTTGAAGCTCGGCAGCTTCGGCAAATTCTCCGTGCGCCACAAGCCGGGGATTCGCCGGAAGATTGGGTTCTCGGGAGAGACGATTCAGACGAAAGCACTGCGGAAGGTCAAGTTCGTTAGTCTGGGGACGCTTCGCCAACACGAGCGCGTTGACCTGCCCTGAAATCAGCTACGCGCCCCCAATTAGGGGTGACTGCGATGGCTGAAACAATTATCCTTTGGCACTGCACATTTCTTCCGCACCTAAAAAGCATTCTCCGAGACGGCTTGATTAAACCCGCGACGGCGTTTGTGGAACCGCCCGAGCGTCCAATTGTGTGGTTCAGCAGGAATCAGTTCTGGGAGCGAACCGTGACGAAGAGCATGAAGTTCTCTGATGGGCGCTGGATAGAACTGGATTTCAAGGGGATGGTAAAGCATGGCGTATTCCCGGTTCGGATTGGCGTCCGACCTGAAACCGCACCTCACGATTGGCTAGCCCTGCGAACAATCAGCCACATGAAACCCGAGATGGCGGATGGTCTGGTTCGCGTCGCAGAAAAATTTAGAGCCGACCCTCGGGATTGGTATGGCACGTTCAAACCTGTGGCTATGAAGGAGTGGGTTGGCTTGCAGGTTTTCAAGAGTGATGTCTGGGTCACACCGCCGTGCGTCGTGGGAGCCTTTGGATGATAGCCGAGGCTGAGATTCTGTTGAAGCATCTTCCAATGGAAGAGGCGGAACAAATTCACGTCGCCCGTTTTGGGGGTAGGGCAAAAAGCCACATTCCGTTTATCAGGCGGAATCCAAATTAGGACGTAGCCACAGTATCTTTGACGACATTAATTCCCGCTGTGGGGGGTTGGAATTTCGTTTCAAGCCTTACAATGACAACATGGCTAGCGCAGATGGAACAGTCCGTGTCGTCGAATTTGAGGTCAACTACAAGGTCATAGATTTGTACTGGGTATACTTTAGCAGGATGTTTCGTCGCCAGCTCTGGGTCTTCATTCTTGTCCCCGCCATCGTAATTCCAGCCGGGGGATTCATGACGGGCGATTTCAGCTTTATCCCCTACTTCGCGAGGTCCCCTTGGCCAGCCGTGTGGGTGCTATTGCTGATATTCTTTCTATTCGGACGGCCATATTTGATCTCCCTATCTCTTCTTCAAAAAGACCCTTTCCGATTTGGTAGCGCTCGTTACAAAATTGACGATCAGGCAATCAACGTGCAGCGCCAAGATTCACAATCGACAATACTGTGGCCTTCAGTGCGGAAAGCGACCGAGAGTTCAACAATTGTGACGCTGTCTCTCGGTCCTTACACACCCATAATTCTGCCAAAACGTTCCCTTTCAAGTTCGGTTCAGTTGACCATCCTGCGCAGTCTTATCCGAGAACACGCCCGAGGCATTATCCATCTACAGGGCTGAACTTTTTTCTTCAATGAGTTGGTTCATCCGTGAGTAGAGTTCTCATATATTTCCCACATTCCGATAACGTTTCTCAGGCCCTATTCGCCCTGAGAGGTATCACATGCGCCAGTTCTCGTTCACTTAAATTGGTCCCGATCAACTGGCAAAGATAGAATAGCCTTTCAGGAAAGGTTTCCATGCGCAAATTGCTGCACGTCTTTTACGCAATGTCTCTGACCGTCTTGATTTTCGTGGCTTCGGGAGCGTTGGACGCGCAGCAGAGGCTTGTCATTAGGTCTGACTACGATAAGTACGTCGGCGCTCTGCTAGCTGTTAAAGATTTCGGGATCAGCTACTCCGAAGGTGGTGCGGCGGACGCTTCCATCTTGGAGCCATTCCATTGGGAGGGTTCAAGTATTCAATATGACAAGCCTCCTGACGCGGTGATCGCAGTGGAGAGCCTTGAAGCAAGGAGCATCCCACTGCTCATCGACTGCCTAAATGACGGTCGCCTTACAGCAGCTCGCTTTGATGGAGGCAGCATTACGAAACCGATGAATTTGCCAGTCGGGTATCTCTGTCTCGACATCTTGACTGTTGTGGTTCGCGGCGAACCCGTCGCAACACGTGAATGCAACAAAGACGGTCTTGGATGGTGTATGCACTTGGGGTTCTATTTTCGCCCCGATGACTACTTCGATTGTTGGGAGGGTCATCAATGCAAACCGCGACCTTGGGTCAGCGTTGTGCAACGCAATTGGAGGCGGGAATTCCTTCTGCATCGATTACGGTTCCACAATGCTTTCGACAACTGGCGAGAGGGCACCAAGAATAAAGCACCCGCAACACCGAACAATTAGTTGGGACGATGTTGATACGACCCAACCTTGTGAAACCTCAATATGAGGGGAGCCGCGCCAAGTCTCGATAAGTCGGCTTATCGTCATGTGGGAATCGGTCTCAAATTATAGCGAACACACGGCGAAGCTGTTAGACTCTCCACCCGCAGGAGCCTTGGATGTTCAATGATCTTTTCCATCTGATCTACTCGCTCGATCACGACTTCAGCCAGCCCCCGTTGCTGCACTAGCTTTACTGCCCCTAATTGTTCATGAGGCACGGAAAGCAATAAAGGGTAAACCGTGCTGCGATGCCACCTGAGCAGATGGCCTTCGGTACCTCCGGCCTATGGACACATGTATGCCTGTATGATACTATATGGTCATGAAGCGGACAGCCCTCTTCTTGAAGGAAGAGCAAATTAAAAAGCTTGAGACGCTGTCCGAAAAGACGGGCGCTCCAATCGCAGAACTCATCCGGCGTGCGATTGACAAGTATCTTCAGGAGCGAGCCAAAGAATTGAAGTAAGCGGGACGCCACGGCGCTTCTAACGCCGAGACGCCCCTAACCGAAGCAACCTTGTTAGGAGGCTGCAATGGCTTTTCAGAAGCTACCACTCTCCCTCTACTGTGCAAAAGTCGGAATCACGCAAACCGACACCTCCACGCAATACCTCCATTTCATTGCTGACGTGCGACAGAGCAGAAATCAATATGCTTTCGTCTGCGAAGCTCAGCCGCTCCTCAGCCTGATAAGTCACGGACTCCCTAAGCGGTGCCCTTTTTGTAGGCAGAACGAGCCAATCGGCAGCGAAATCCAAGCAGCGGAGACGATATGAGCGAAAAACCACAATGGCACCTCGATGTAGAGACCGCGCAGCGGGAATGCGAAGTGTGCTTTAACAAATCGGAGGCATTCACGACTCGCATTCGAACAATAGTCGAAGCACACGAAGAATATGCGCCCGATGCTTTCAAGACCTCGATGCTGGAACTCTCTGCGTGAATGCGTGAGAGCAGCGAATGCCGCCGTCGCACGGTCGCAAATCATAGTGCAAATCAAGAGCGGCGAGATGCCGCTCATCGAGGACGATACCGAGGAATCTGGTAGCTCCTCGAAATCGGAATAAGGGAGAAATGAATGAAAAAAGCGGCGATTTACGCACGAATTTCGACACCTGACCAACACATCGAATCTCAGTTGTACGATCTGCGAAAGCTGGCGGCGCAGCGGGGCTTCGAAGTCGTTCGGGAGTACTGCGACCGAGGAGTCTCCGGCTCCAAGGCCCGGCGACCGGGACTCGATTCCATGATGGCGGACGCGAAGCGCGGGGAGTTCTCCGTCGTCTTGGTCGCGGCTTTCGACCGCGTTGCGCGAAGCACGAAGAACTTTCTTGAAATCGTGGATGAACTCCACGACCTCGGAATCGAATTTATCTCATCCCGAGAGGCGATAGACACCAGCGGTCCGATGGGCAGGATGTTCATCACGCTGATTGGCAGCATCGCCGAATTGGAAAAGAGCATTTTGGTCGAAAGGATTCGCGCCGGGATGCGAAGGGCACGCATGGAGGGGCAGAGGCTCGGGCGTGCTCCGCTGGACATCGACCACGATGCACTAGTCCGAGATCGGCTGGCCGGATCGTCGCTGACGAATGTTGCCAAGAAATATGGCGTATCCAGAGCGAGCGTTGTCCGATTCGTTCGGGAGGCGCAGCAGCGTCAAGCGGTGGCGGCTTGAGCAGCCGGAGTCCAAAGATGAAGAATGACTCAAGCGAGAAGGATGTCGTAGTCATCGCTGTCCCGACCGTCGAGGAGGCTCGCGTGGCGTTGCTGGCCAGCGGCCTCTTTGAAGTCTGCCCCGGTTCGGACGATTCGGTCATCGACAAGGAGAACTGTGTTCAAGTCCGCCTTATCCCTTTTTCGAGGAGAAACTGATGCCCCGCATCCGCCTCCCCAAAGACTGGAAACACAGAGCGACCCGTGCCCTGAGAAACTTGAAAAAGCCGGGCGTCGGAGCCGCTTGCTTTTGGTGCGGCCATCAATACCGTAGCAGCGAGTATAGTCCGGAGGCCGAAACGGCCCACCTGCTCGAATGCCCGGAGTACCCGCAGGACGCCAAGAAGAGAATGCGAGAGCGCGTGAACATGAACCCAGCCGCACCCAAAGTCGGCATCATTTACCTCGTCAGAGAAAACCTCCTGATTGACTCGACGCCACTCGCCCAAGCGGGGAGTTACGGTGATTCCGCGATTCACGAGCGCGACCACATTTCGTACTGGGCAGAACTTGTGAAGAGTGGGATCGTGCCCGACAGCGAGTACGAGGAATTCCCAAGGGGTCGCGTGGCTTACGATACGAAGAGTGGCAAATTCACTCTCCTCGCCGACGGCTGCATTCTGCGCCGAAAGGGCATTGTCAAAAAGATTTTGTCGGGGATGAGCCTTCCGCCAACAGACACCAAAATAGACACAGACAGTCATTACCGATGTTTCCGATGCTTGGGGCACAAAAGCTAACTTGTTGAAAATAGGTGCCGGTTCAAAAGGGTCGTTTTTGTAGGGGTCGTAAGTCGTTGAGTTTGCAATACCGATTTTCGAGGGTACTGCTGGTCTGGAGACTACAGTCTGTGAACCATACGGGGTGCATAGCTAAAGTTGGAAGCTATACGCCCCGTTTCCTGAGATATGCTGCCGTGGTTTAGCTGAAGGCACCAATCTCCAAGTGTTGAAGCTCTTCCGTGGGAGGCTGCGATGCGACTGACCGCTTCAGATTTCATGACGTACTGGCGACCGTCTGTCTGCGAGCTTCGCGTCTTCTTGCACGAGAAGGGCGAACCCGAAGCGGAACCCGGCGTTTTCGATGAGGTCATGCGACGGCTCGGGATTCGTCATGAGCAGGAGCATCTGGCGACGCTCGGGGCACATCTCGATTTGAGCAGCGTGCGATTTGACGAGCGCGTTGAAAGAACGCGGGAAGCCATCGTCAGCAAAGTTCCAGTCATATACCAGCCAGCCTTCCTTATTCGACAAACGATTGCGGGCACCGACGTAGAAATTGTTGGAGCGCCAGATTTCCTAATACGCGTTGGCGACGGCTACGTGATCCGTGACTGCAAGATGTCCCGCCGCATTGAAGCAGAGATTCACCCCGAAATCATCGTTCAGGTGCAACTCTATGGCTGGCTGTTTGAGCGCAGCACAGGCGTCCGTGCCAAGGAATTGCAGGTCTACAATGGGATAAAGGAAATTGTCGGGGTCGAGGACGACGGCGGCGAGTGGGCGCTCGCCGTATTGGAGAACCTCCTACGCCTCAAGCAACTCGACGGTGAGCCTTACGAACCCGTTGGGTGGAGCAAGTGCGGCGGCTGCGGCTTCAACGCGAGGTGCATGGAAAAAGCGGAGGCGGATCACAGCGTCGCCCTCGTGCCTGACGTTGACCAGAACCTCGCTCGCACACTTCGTGGCATCGGTGTCTCCACGCGCAAGGAACTCTTAGCCAAGTTTGACTTCGTCAGCCTGAGTGAATTGAAACGTCCACACGGACAAGGCCAGCGGCGAGTCGGTAAGACGGCTGAGCGCATCATCCAGTTCGCGCAGGCTATGGAGACGCAGCAGGAGAAGGTTCTCTGCGCCCCGGCAATCCCGCTCTTCGCCAACTATGTCATGTTTGACCTCGAAGGAATGCCACCGTATTTCGACGAAATCGAGAACATTTACCTGTGGGGCATGCAGGTCTACGGGGCGAAGCCAAGCGAATTCATGCCAGCAGTCGCGGGTTTCGGGCCAGACGGGGACCAAGACTGCTGGTTCGCGTTCTTGGAAAATGCAAAGAAAGTGTTCGACACGTTCGGCGACATTCCCTTTGTCCACTGGGCACCTTACGAAAAGACAAAGCTGAATCTGTACATCTCTCGTTATGGAGACCCTGACGGAATCGCAGACAGGGTGAAAACCAATCTCCTCGATCTTCTCACCGTAGCGAGGAATTCTATTATTCTGCCCGTCCCAAGTTTTAGCCTCAAAGTCATCGAGCAATACATCGGGTTCAAGCGCAGCCAGAGCGAGTTTGGTGGACAGTGGGCGATGGCGATGTTCATCGAAGCCACGGAGACGAGCGACGAGTCAAAGAGGAGGCAACTCATGGATGAAATCCTGAAATACAACGAAGAGGACCTTGCAGCGACGTGGGCGGTGTTCGAGTGGCTGAAGACTAAAGCCCACTAATCCTTAGCCAGCCATATCCTGTGTTCAGGTATAAACGTTCGCGTCCCTCTGAGGATAACTCTCATAGAAATGCTCAAAGACGGCTGAACACTTCTGCTTATACAGTTCAGGTGAGTAGGCACGCGGCAGCCCGGCGTCGAGCAAGTCTTTGATGGCTTCCTCGACACGCGCTCGGCCTGCTTGACCCTTTCGCCAGTCGAGAACGAGCAACTCCTTTAAGCGCCCCAATAATTGTTTCGCCACCTTCTTCACCTCAGCTCGTTCCTCTGTGCTTAGCTCGGGCGCGGGCCGGGTCAGGATGTCGAACACCACAAGCTCTTCCTCTGTCATGTGTTCACGGACATGGCGCTGCTGCTCTTCGCTCAGCGTGCGGCTTAACGCGACTAGCTCGTTAAATAGCTGTTCGATGTTCAGGCTGCCTGTATTGTAGGATTCAATCAACTCCTCAAACTTCGCCTGAAAGTCAGTTCGCGTCTTGTTGAGGCTAATTAACTTTTCCAAATGGGCGCGGATGGCGGCCTTCAGCACTTCCAAATCGGTGTTCTTGTGCTTGGATGCCCTGAACCGTTCGCGGAGTTTCTCAAAATCGATTTTTGACAAATCCATGACTGGCGCGGGCTTCGACGGCATTTTCACACCAGTGATGGATTTATCCAGCAAATTGCCGATATCGCCCATCACGGCAGAGATATCTGCTGGATTCGGATTGAGCTTGGCGCGAATCGCGGCAGCGATGGCAGCAAGACATGCAACACGGCTGGCAAAGTCCAATGCCGCAGGGTCGGGCTTGACCGCGTTGTAGAGTGTGCTGACAAGCCGCTCGTGGCCGAGGAACTCCCGCCGGAGCGGGTCGGGCGAAATGACCGCGTCCACAGCATCCCCAATCCGTGCCAGTCGCTGTAGATCAGCGGCGGGTAGTTGTTCGATGTCGGACAACCGGACGCCTTTGTCCGTGCAAAAAAGATCAGCGGCATTCACAGCTTTGCCCAATTCCTCGACTAACTTTTTCTTGTCCTTTACAGGCGTCTTGCCGTCTTTACTGGCCCCGTAGATAGCGAGTGCTTTTTCGAGCGACGCGAAAACGTTCGCGTAATCCACGATGATCCCGCTGTGCTTGCCGGGGAAGACGCGGTTCGCACGCGCAATGGTCTGCATCAGCGTGTGATTACGGATAGGCTTGTCGAGATACATCGTGGAGCAGCTTGGCGCGTCGAAGCCCGTTAGCCACATGGCGCAGACGAAGACGAGGCGTAGCGGGTCTTTCGGGTCTTTGAACTTTTCATCTAGGGCTGGTTCTTCCTCGTTCATTCGCTTTCGATGGGGGACGATGTCGAGGCCGAGCTTCTGCATCTGCGCGATCTCGTTCTGACTTGGGGAAACAATCAGTGCCATGTCAGTCGTTTGGAGTACTGCCAGCCGTTGCTGTAACGACTGCTTTTCTTCTTCGCTCAGATCGCGGCGCACTAATTCCTTTTGGACCCTAGCCGTTTCCGCAGCCCAATGCTTCCGCACCTTGTCGTGCATCTTCAGAGCGGTGGCCTTATCAATCGAAACCACCATTGCCTTGCCTATGAATCCACGTCCGAGAAAATGTCGCACTATATCTTGGGCAACCGTCTCCAGCCGCTCGTCTCGGGTAAGGATGTGGTACTGCCTGCTCAACTCGCGTTCGAGCTTTGTTTCCTGTTCTGGGTCGAGTTCGGCGGCCTCGATAAGGTTATATATGTCCTCGTTCAGATCGGGGTTGACCAGTTTCAACTCCGGTGCCCGGTTCTCGTAAAACAACGCAACAGTTGCCCCGTCCTGAACGGACTGCTGGAAGTCGTAGATGGAAACGTAATCACCAAAAACATCCTTCGTTCGCTCTTCACCCGCGATGAGCGGCGTACCAGTGAAGGCGATGAACAGCGCCTTCGGCAAAGCGGCCCGCATGTTCAATGCTAGCGTGTCGTATTGGCTGCGGTGTGCTTCGTCCGTCAGAACGATTACGTCGGAACGGTCGCAGAGAAGTTCGGGCGATTGGAACTTTTGGATGAGTGTGAAGACGTAGCGATGATTCCCTCGCAATAATTCCCGAAGTTGCGCTCCACTGGCCGCGTGGCACTGGTCGCCCTCGGCTTCGCTTACGGCCCCGCTCGCCTTGAACGTCTTGGCTATCTGGTCGTCCAGTTCGACACGGTCGGTCACAACCACGAACGTCCAATTGCCGGGTACTTTTCGCAGAACTTTCTGCGCGAAGAACACCATCGAGATGCTCTTGCCGCTACCTTGTGTCTGCCAGAACACACCTCCACGCCCGTGGCCTGTCTTGCGGGCAGCATGCATCGAGGCGATGGTGTTATTGACGCCGAGGAATTGGTGATTCTGGCCGAGGATTTTGACTAGCCCGGCCTTTTCCTCGGAGAACACCGTGAAGTTCTCCACCAAATCGAGCAACCGCACCTTGTCGCAGGTGCCACGAATCATCACCTCCAGCGACACGCGGCGAGGCTCGTCCTCGCGCTCGATGCGCTTCCACTCGAAGAATCGCTCCCAATTCGCCGTGAGCGATCCGACCCGGCTATCCGTCCCATTTGAGGCGATGAGCAGCCCGTTAAACCAGAACAGCGAGGGGATTTGTTCCTTGTAATGTGTCAGGTTCTCGTCGAACGCGGCGCGGGCAGGGACTCCGGGCTTCTTCAACTCGATGACCACCAGTGGCAGCCCGTTTACGAAGCCAACCAAATCCGGGCGGCAGGTGTAGAGTGCCCCGGTGACGCTAAACTGGCTGACCAACAGGAAATCGTTGTTCTCGGGATGCTCCCAATCCAGCACCCGTAATCGCTCCGTCTTCTGGCCGCCGCGCTCGCGGTCTGGCACGGAAACCTTGATGCCTTCCTTGAGCAACAAATAAACGTCGCGGTTTGCCGCAGGAAGAAGCATGGCCGAGCGGTCACGGGTCAATTCGTCCACAGCGGTGGAAATCGCCTCAGGTGGCAGGGAGGGGTTCAGCCGCTCCAAAGCCTCACGTAGGCGAGGAACCAAAACTACTTCGCCCTTCGTATCCCGCCCGAGCGTTCCGCCCGTGCCGAACGTTTCCTCTGACGCCGACACCGTCTGCCAGCCGAGTTCGGCGAACAACCCGATTGCGGGCTGCTCGACAAGCTGGTCTTCATTGTAATCGTTGGGCATGGTTGGATTGCGACTCAGGCTTTGAGAGCGATACGAGCGTACTGCTTGATGTCACCGGGCAACTTCGCCTTTAGCATTCTGCCCACATACGTCTGGTTCTTGAAATAGTTCGCGTAGGTCAATTCTTCTCCCTCTCGCTTTGAGTAGCCGCGCGACTCTTTTTTGAAAGCCACAAGAATGTGATCAATGCACGCTTTTGTCAGCTTACGCCATTGATTGTAGTGCGTCGGATAATACTCCACCCACTGTGCGTGAATTTGTGCGGTCAAATCGGGATCGCCCCATTTTGCTCCTACCTCCGTCAAAGCGCGAATCACAAGGCTGAAAAGTGCGAAATACTCATAGAATTTCAAGCCACGTATGTAAACCTTGTCTGTCGCCAAGTCTTTCCGACATCCCCATAACACGTCACCGAGAAGGTAAAGCTGGAAAGCCAGTTCGGGGGGTGTTTCGCGAATCTTTTCGTAAACGTCTCCCTCGAATAAGTCGGCCACTCGTTTCGCAACAGCAGGACCCAAGCGCGGCTTGGACCAGTAGAAACTCGCAATCAACTGCGTGTGCCATCTGATGCTGGTCCCGTATTTGATGCCGACATTTCGCAGTTCGCGACTCCGCTGCCTCCATTCACGGTCGCGTCGTTCGTAGAAGAACCCTTTGTTGCGGAAGAAACGGAATAACCCCAACTGGAACTCATCGTTTGAAGCCAAATCCCAACTCTTGATTGGGTTCTGTTGGTTACTGCGCACAGCAATTTTGCCGATAATCTCCTTCCGCCGCTGGATTTTCATATCGAGCGCATCACCGAGCGGTGGCTCAATCTCAATAACTCGGACCATGACACGCGCATTTGGCGATGGGTTGGGTACATCACGGATGCTGTGCAACGTCTGTGACCCATTTACCACGCGCGGGTTTTCCAACGTCAGCACCTTCTGGCCGGGGTCGTAATGCTGTTTCTCGCAAAGCATGGTGATGCCGTTGTTGCTGAACGCAAACTCTTTGGGACTCGACTTAAAGGTGTCCCGAATGGCGCGATTCACTTTCGACCGTGAAATACTGATGGCGACACGCACGTTGCGATTGAAGAGCAAGTCAAAAGGGTCGCTCTCCATGTATCGGATGAAATCAAGCAAACGCGCAAATACGATGGAGGTTGCCACCTCTGTATCCGCTTTGTCTGCGGGAAGCAGGGCGTGAATCCCGTTAAGGCTGATTGGCGATGTGCGCGGCATTGCGCCGTCGATGTCGTCCACCAGACATTGGATCAGGTCGTCCATATGAAACACCTTGAGCGCAGGGATGTTCTTCACCTGCTCAAAATGCGCCTCATTGCAACGATGATTGGTGACGAACATTAATTCAGTCGCACCGTTGTCGTACCGCTCAAACAGTTGCTTGTATCGTGGCCTGAGTTCCGGCTTTACGGCCTTTTCCAAATATGCGGCACGGGCAGCGCGGTTTTCAAAAGCCTGCCAGAAGTACTTAATCTCTTGGTAAAAGGATGGCGGGGCGATCTTGTTAAATTCCTGCGTGAACTTCGTATTCAGGACGTGATGAAGAACCGCCTTGCCGTTGTCTGTAGTAAAGAAGAGGTCAATTTTGCCATCCTTTGAACCGTCTGACACGAAGATGTCGTGCGGGTTCATGAAGAACAACTCCGTAAACCACCGCCCGAACGCTTGCGGTTCGGCGTCGAGGTGTTGTTTTTGAGTTTCCTTGACGCGGTCCAGCATGAACTCGAACAGGTCGCTTTTATCTTGGGCTGGCATTTGATTACCTCGGTTATTTCATATTCGAAAGTTCCACCTGCCGCGAAAGCAGACGCGGCAGCAACAGGTCCCGTGTTCGGCGCAGGTTTGCGGTCTGGCGTTCGAGATTGTTAACTTGTTCGAAAATCGCGTCGGTCTGCCGAGCGAAACGAGCAATGAGGTCGCGCGGAGGCTTCACGACTTGCATCCGGCGAAAAGTATCCACGACTATTGTATCGAAGGTTGCGCCGCCGGTATTGGTCTTGAGGTAGTCCACTTGCTGGAGCGTCATCAGGAAAAGGAAACGCTGTGGAATGTCGATTTGTCCGCGCAGCGCGTAGCATGATTGGTTCATCGCCATCGGTACGGAGGGAAGAGCAACTTTGCCGACGGTCCCGCGTGCGGTAATAAAAACAGTGTCGGGCGGGTAGAGTTCGCTGGCGCACTTGGAAAGACCTTGTTCAGTGACATGCTTGTCGGTTTCCCTGACGTAGAAACACGCAGGCACATCGCGGGGAGTGAAGAACGGAATTTCGCCGTCCCAATATTCGGGCACGTCGGTCTTGGGCGTACCACCGCTCAAAACGTCAGCAATGTCAGTAAACGCAACCGCCTCCCATCCTTGGGGGATATCGCCAAGGGGCGAAGCTACCAGCTTGACCTTTTCGTGGCCGGGAAAGCGGAATTGGACGAACCACTCGCGGTAGAGGGCGCGGGCCATCTCCTCCAGAATCCGGATGCGCCGCCGGTTGTTCTCTATCAACTCGTCGTACGCCGAGAGGATGCCAGCTATCCGATGTTGCAGCGAGATTTCGGGAGCGAAGACTTCAAGGCTTGGGATGTCGCCAAGTCTCATATGCTCAACCGTGGCACCTGAACCAAACCCTCTAATCTGGCCTTGAAGGTCGGGGGCCATGAGCGCATACAGCAGGAAATCAGCGTCGAGCTTCTTCGGGTCGGGCCGGAAATGGTAAAGGCGCTGACCAAGAAAAATCATGTCATCAGTTCGCACCTTTCCCACATCGCCGAGCGGTGCTTCTCGCGTCAATATCACATCGCCGCGCTTTGGGACGAGTCGTCGAGTCCATTTCTTGTAGGTTGGCTCAGAGACGTATCTGACGTTTTCCGCATCAATGAAGCCGTCTCTAACGTTCGTCGTTCGTATCATCTTGAAGGGCGTCGGTTCACTGACTAGGGGCGCTGTGCGGTTCACGCAATCAACGTGCTCTGCGCAGAGGTCAACGATGGGCACTCGCCTCCATGCTGTGGATTCGTTAGCCATCGTCACAGGTCTAACAGGTCCGCCACGTTTCGGGCGATATTCTGCTCCAGTTCGTGGCTCTTGACATTAAGCGTTTCGAGTTCCTCGTTGAGCGTTTCGAGTTGTTCCTTGAAGTCCTCGTTGCTGACATCCTCTCCCGGCGCGACGCCCACATAGCGACCCGGAGAGAGGGACCAGCCTTGCGCTTCGATTTGCTTGAGCGTCGCGGCTTTGCAGAGACCGGGCACATCCGCGAATTTTGGTTTCTTGCCGAAGATTTCCAGCAGTTTCGTGCGGGCTTCGTCGCCTCCGAGAGTGAAGTCGAGTTCCTCGCCCCGATAGAGGCGGACGACGTTGGCGAGGAAGCCAATCTGAGCAGACGTCCATTCGCGGTGAGCGCGGTCAATTTGCCGATAGATGTGCCGGGCATCAATAAACAGCACCTTGTCGGCGCGAGGCGTCTTCGCTTTGCCTTTGTCCAAGAACCACAGCGTGCAAGGCAGCGTGACGGTATAAAACAGGTTCGGTCCAACGGCGACCATCACGTCAACGGCACGCGCTCGGATGAGCTTCTGGCGGAGTTCCTGTTCGGAACTTCGAGCATCGGAGGCAGAGTTGGCCATGATGAATCCGGCGCGGCCCTTATCATTTAGCGCGGAATAGAAAAGCTGAATCCAGAGGTAATTGGCGTTATCGGTGCGCGGTAAACCGAAGGGAAAGCGACGACCGGGGCCGACTGAGTCTTTGAGCCGCTCCTTGTCCACAGCGTTGACGTTGAATGGTGGATTGGTGAGCAAGAAGTCGAACTTCCCGGTCGCATCGTGGGGGTCGTCGTAGTAGCTGTTCACGTTGCCGCCGTGACGGATGTCGCCTTCGAGTCCATGAATTGCCAAATTCATACGGCAGAGGCGTCCGGTTTCGTCTGTCTTCTCGACGCCGTAAATCGAAAGTTCCGATGACGGGTTCTTCTTATGCTCCGAGACAAAGCGGGCAGAGGTGACGAACATGCCGCCCGAACCGCACGCGGGGTCGAGAATGCGACCGTGATACGGTTCAATAACTTCAGTGAGAAGACGGACGATGGCGGCCGGGGTATAAAACTCGCCTCCTCCTTGCCCCTCTGTCATGGCGAACTCACCGAGGAAGTATTCGTAAATGCGCCCAAAGGCGTCTTAGTCGAGTGTGGAGGGAATCTCAGAAACTTTTTTCAGCAGTTCCTTGAGGAGCGTGCTGGTGAAAAGGTTGTAGGTCTTAGGCAGCACCCCAGCAAGCTGCGGGTTATGCTTTTCGATGTCTCGCATGGCGTCGTTGATGGCGTTGCCCACGTCCGCCGCTTCGGGCAGCGCGAGGAGATGGTCGAACCGGGCGTTAGACGTGAGGTATAAAACGCCATCAGCGTGGTATGCGGCAGGGTCGTCCAAGCGAGAGCCGCGCCGGGATGAAGAGGCAGTTTTGTCAAACTTGGCGCGTTGCGTGGAAAATTTGACCTCGGCAAAACGCAGAAAGATTAGTCCGAGGACAGGTTGAGAGTATTGTGCTGCAGTGAGACCCGAGTTGGCGCGGAATTGGTCGGCGGCGTCCCAAAGCCGTTTTTCCAACGTGTTATTGGCGTGGTCTTTTTCTGACGGAGCTATCCAATTCATGCGTCAGGTTGCTCCAATTTAAGCCACTGCGTCCCGACCTCGGGCCGCATCGGGCTTTCGGATTCAGGGTGGCGATAGTTCTTGGCAGTCTTGGTTTTCGGCACTTTCAGTTTCTTGGACGCCATCCGTCGCGCTCCATGTTTAGCGAAGAATTACGGCGCGATTCTATCACTTGGCAGTCTGTGCGCGGGAACATCTAACGGCGAAGGTGCGGTTAGGCATGACCGGAGCGACCCATGAAGGCCGGAACTTGGGGTTTTCTCACAGAAGCGGTGAGTCGCAGTGTGGCATAGCCCCGCTTGAGAGAAAGCTCAAAATGTTTTTTGGATGCGACCGAAGAATATGTCCGCATTCTTTTGCGCCAGTCTGATTTGTCGTACAGCTTTGAGCCTATCAAATGGAAGCCGGAGCCCGTGCGGAATAAGAAGCCGGGTTCACGCTTCAATATGCGCGGAGGGATTGTGCTCACGTTGTCAAAATCCAGCATGATGAGATGCTTCTCCGCATACTGATTGACTCGGCTGTCTATCCCAAGAACATAATCGTTAGCCTCCTTCACTCTCAATTGTTTCAGCGTCCGAATTCCCGAACTCAACAAACTTCTAAGCCACTTATCTGTTACGCGGCCTTTCGGAGCCCACGCAGTGAACCTTGTGTGGTGGTAATAAGACTTAGGACAGTAAAGGTCAAAAGAAAAATCGCGGATGTCTGGGTTTAACTCAACGAGTATTTCCAAGATTTTTTCTGTCGAAATTGGGGGTATTTCCTTCGAGGCACGGCGGATAAATGCCTCTACCTTTGTAATTCGGCGAGCAACGTCACGTTCCATTGTGGAGACATATTCGCCGTAGTCGGCAAGTGTCCTTTCCTCAGTCAAGTCGGCAAGCAATCTGGCGTAGGACGACGGAAACTTTCGGGCCACAACCCACTCCCTGCCAAATTCTCGTCTTAGTGCCTTATGCGAATTAACATGCTTGCCCAGTAGTGCGAGGAGGGCGACACCCATGTGGTGTACTGAATAATAGAGTCGGCTATACGCTCCTAGGCGAGTTTGACCGCTCTTTGACAAGGCCCTACCTTCGGCTAGAGTGTCGAGGGCTTTCACCATCCAATGGTGTGCTCTAGCCACGTCCTTCGATTTGTAAGGTTTCACCATGGAAACTCAACTCAAATGAACAATCTGTCACGTATCGGGACTGGGCATTGAGAATCCCGTCTTTTTGAGCGCCGTCGCTTTGTCAGTATGGGCGATTGGTCCTACCTCTTCAAACAAGCCTTGTTAGAGAGCCTATTTCGAGACAGGCCCAGAAATCTACGGAATCCAGACAATTTGGAGTACGGCGATTCGCTCGATGGGGTCGAAGTCTCTATGGTCTCCAGTCAATAAAGCGCAGGCGAATTCTTCAGCGGTAGCTGCTGCGAAAGAATCGCCAAGACCGAGGCGATGTTGCACTTTCCAGCGGCCAACTCTTTTCACAAAATCCTCTGTGCAGAGGTCGATGGGGGTAACTATCCTAGTTGCCGCCTGCCATGCCGCCTCGGCAACTGCGGGTCCGTCCGAACGAAGATAGCCGTAGAAAACTTCACAGAGGTTGACTTGGTGCATCGCAACAAAGTTGCGCTCGTTCTGCAAGATTTCTGCAAATTTCTCATGTCCGGGTTCGCCTTTAAGATAGGTTATCAAGGCGCAGGCATCGACTACGTGCGTATACTTGGCCGCCATCACGACTCACGGTTTTGTTCAGCCCGTTTCCATTCGAGATGAACAGTTGTCGTTAGCTTGGCTTCATGCAACACTCCTGCGGTCTCTGCCACAATCTTTTCTCTGTCAGAGATAATTGTCGGTTTCTTACCAAGTGCAGCGTAGATTTTCTCGCCGTGAGGGCAAGCAATTTGTCCCAGAGGCGTAACCGAAGGCGATACAAATCTGCGGCAATTCAGGCAGAATACTAAGTCGAAAAGGCCCTCAACCGCCTCACCGAATTCCACGGCTGAGTCACGTGGAACATTCTTGGCCCATGCGTTGAAATGCGCACCAACCCAATTGCGCAGTGGCCATACCACGTTCAAAGTATCGAACACGGGCTGCCCTTGCGAATACAGACCAGAGTAGTTCTTCTTAACCTCCTTGTAAAATGACGGCCAGAGGTCCCCTATTTCATACACTTCGCCGGGTTTCGCGGGGACCCGAAGGCGGAGTGAATAGCGCATTTCTTGCAGAATGTGTTCAAGGAGTCGCCCCGCGAGCGCAGCGATTTCAGGGGCCTGACCCTCTTGAATGTATTTGTCTAGTTGACTCCGCTCATCCGCTGGTTCACGGATGTCAGGGCCATCATCAACAGTCCATTTGTGTATTACTTTGTTGACAAAATTTTGGGCTACACCGCAGCGCGATTGAATGTCTCGGAATTGTTCAAACCAAATTCGGTCGTGAGTCGTGAGCAATATCTGATAGTCAGCGAAATCTGTCAGCAATAGCTCAGTGAGGTTAAGAGCATGAGTTGCGTCGATACTTGTCAAGACATCATCGAGAACTAGCAGGTCAAATTCAGGATGCTGTTTCCGGTACCATTTCCGAAGAGCCAAGAATATGCTAATCCCGAGAGAATCGAGGTGAGCTTCACTGTAATAAGCTCGGGGGTCAACGCCTATGTGGTCATAAAAATCTGCCTTCAAATTAACACTCTTGGCAACAGCCTCACGAATTTCTAAACGAACATTTCGGTGGCCGGGTTGCACAGGCTCTTCCGGTTCGTGGAATTTGTGCAGTTTGCGATATATATTGTCGATGTCTTCGCTGATGTTCTTGTAGAGGTTCCCTACAGCTTCCTTGCGAGCTTGTTCAAGAGCTTCGCACGCGGATTGCGCCAACCGACGCACGTCCCCTGCTTTGGCAGACGAATCGAGGAGGTTCTTTAGTTCGGTCCATGTCGGAACGACCTGCGCAAGCAATCCCCGTAATGAAAGTAGGTCCTGTGCATCATTCGCGGAGGGGAGAGCGGCAAGGAGCGATTGAAAGGTCGCAATGCATTTGTCGATTGAATTTGCCAGCACACCATCTTTTTGGAAAGCTCTGCCGCTGCCGATGACTCTTTCAGAATTTGTTTCAGATAGAGACTTGGGCAAGAGAATTGAGAGTTCTTTGGCTTCTTTGAGAATTGCACTTAATATCTCTTCACACTCTGTTCGGACCTCATCTGCAAGCCTCGGCAGTCGTTCGCGTGCTTTGTCAGCCGCTTGCAAGCAAGACCGCAAAGTGTCTAAAAGACTCTGCCGCACCTCATTTGCTACCGTTCTCAACGAGATGAGTTCTCGCATTTCTTCCATACGAGCGCGAGCGCGAGCAACCACTTCAATGGGTGAAAAACGCAGCAACTCCTGTTCACACAACGGACAATCAGTTCGACCTTCTTCTTCAATCCAGCGCGCCCCCTCTTCAAGGACCTTTTCGTAAAAGACTCGGGCCTCTTTGTCCTCGCGGCGTTTCAATTCAGTCAACGTCTCTAGGAATGTGTCAACGTCGATTGCAATCAAGGTGGTGCGTAATTCCTCAAATGCACTGATACCAATGCTCAACTCACGATGTCTGGATAGGTCCCCAAACTGAGCAAGCTTCTCGTCGAGCCTCTCAGTCATAGGCTTGACTTCACCCAGTGTTTTCACAGGTGGATAACCTGCAGTTTTTAGCATTTCGCTTACTGTTGCGAGTAAGAGTTCTTCAGTCAAATTGATGTTCTGGGACATCGTGCCTAGCAAATGCTGAATGTCTCGCTGGACTCGTGCCACGTCTTCTTTGGTCCGCAAGAACTTAGTTTCGAGTTGGTCTCTGCACGTCTTGAACGCATCCTCTATCTGTTCAACAGAAGTAAGGGGGAAAAATGGGGTTAGAAGTTCATATCGGCCTCGTGGGACTGCCTCTACAGACGCGAGGACTTGACTGCGCCTCAAGATATAAACTGGCTCTCTAGCGGATTCCAGATAAGGACTGACGGTGCCCAATGTGCTTTTTACAGTATCCAGTTCGACCTTGGTTGCGGAGACATCGTTGAATGTCACTGTTATTCTTGGTTTGTCTTTGACAAGTTTGATGTGAGGTCCGTTCTTTTCTGAAGAAAGCCCTTGAGCGCGTTTGTCGAGCGTAGAAACTTGCCCAGTAAATAAACGCTCTAGTGCGTCAAGAAATGAGCTTTTTCCGCTACCATTCTCACCGAAAAGAAGGAGAGACTTACCCTCAAGAGAAAGAGTTCGCGCGTTTAGAATTCCACGATAACCCTCAACTTCTAGGCTTTGAATCCTAAGCTTGCCCATATCAAGCTCCCTCTCGGAATGCTTTCTCCAAGGCTGCAACATCAATGAGTTTTCCTTCATTTTTTAACAATATAAGTTCATCTATCACTTTTGGGGGGAACTCACTTTGGTTAACAAGGCGCTTGAAGAATTCTTCGAGGATGTCTTTTTCGATTGTTTTGACATCATTCATTAGCTTTTCCTTTGAGCAGCTTCGTGGTGAGGCTAACACATGAGATAGTCCACGTTCAATAAACAGATGTATTTTGGTTCAAAAACCGTCGGAAAAACGACGTTGCAAACGCGGCAGATATGACTCTCGGTGAGGGGCGAAAACGCGGAGGGTATTTTGAACGCCGCCCTGCTGAGGGACCGGCTGCCCCGACCACTTTCACGCTAAACCACTGCGGTGTTTGGGAGTGGGTGAGTGAGGCCGTCTCGACGTGGGCAAAGTGAGCATACTGTCTTGCGGCCTTTCAGTCGTGACCATTTTCAGTTGAATTTGCCAGTCATGCGTGTAAAGCATAGGATGCCAAATGAGCACCCTATCTCCCGTCCTGTGGTTTGGAAGCAAGAGCAGACTCGCATCAAAGATAATCAAGTATTTTTCGAAACACAAAATGTATGTGGAGCCATTTGGAGGTTCCGCAGCCGTGTTGCTGGCAAAGGAGCCATCAGGAATCGAGGTTTTCAACGACATCGGCGGGGAGTGGTGGAAGGTTACTGATGGGCGAAAGCGCAAAATACTACAGCATCCTGCGAGGTACTGACGCCATCATCGACGACTTCTTTGGCGTGAAGAAAACCGGCAGGCAGCCACAATATGGCTCACGCACGACATACCTGAATCTTGAACCTAAGTCATTGACCTGTGACACTTCAGCCATACTCTTTAGAATGCACGAGCAGATCGCAGCCAACTGGGGGGAGCGGACGTACCGCAAAGACGCGAGCAAGCAAAACTGGAGATGCGAGGCGAAACCTGACTACAACGAGCACCGTAAAGGTTGGGAGGTTGTTTTAGAGCGGGAAATCGTGAAGGCCATGCGAAGTCCGCAGTGGTATAACGCCGTGCCGACCTCATCGGGCTTGTGTGGTCCGAGACATGACAAAGCCTGCAATATCGATCTGGCATATTCTGCCTGCCGCGATGAATACACATTTTGCGAACTGAAATGGAACGCGAACACTCCTGTGTTTGCCGCCGTAGAGATCATCCGCTATGGACTGTTGAATTTATTCTCTCGGCTAAAACGTGAAAAGATGGGTTATCCAGCCGATCATTCCCCCATGCTCACTGCGCACACGGTTCATCTGCGTGTGCTTGGGCCTTCGGCGTACTTTCACAAGGACAACGTGAACTTGGGCTGGCTCGAAGTTAAATTGAACGACGGACTGGGGCATTATGTCACCCAATTCAAAAATGAGGCAGGGGTCAAGTTGGATTTTGCTTTTGAGTCGTTCTCTGATGATCTTGTGCCGCCGTTCGTTACGGAGGACATTCGTCGGGCGCTGTCCCAGCGTACAGCAGCGTACCCGCACTGAGCGAACAATTGCTGATGAACGGGAAGGACCGAATAAACCTCGGCGATCACGGAGCAATTGGGCGGTGGACTCCAACCGTCATACGGCCAGAAATGCACGCCGCCGTTGGCATGTTGCCGGATGTAGCGCAGCCACGGATAACTCACCGAAGGCACCGTGGCGGTGGTCAACAAGGCCCGCGAAGCCTCCAAACCAGCGAGGCGAGACAAGGGGGCACCGGGCGGTCGAATCAGGGCATTTCCGGTTCTCGAGGAACGGGGTCATGAGAATGTGGACCTCAGCCAGCAACGAATTTCGATTTGCTGATTTTGATGCTCACCGCAGCGCTTCCTCTTGCATGGTTGCTTATTCGCTGCACTCGGTCGCCAACTAAGCCTCGGGGCGGTGGACTGACCTACGCGTCCGCCCGGAGCCGCTTGCCGGAGATCAGCGAGAGCCTGTATTTATGGTACTGCGCGATGGAGCGGGGGCTTCGGTCGCGACCGCAAAAGACGTCCTTCAGCCGCGAGTCCGCGCAGGCGAGCCACTCAAGAGCACGCCACCACAGGATACCGGGCCGCTCGGGGTCGGTCGCGGCGTCCGGGCATGAGTGGAGGATTCGGAACTCTCTCGCGGACTTGACGAAGTCCGCGACAGCGTTCTCCACCTCCTTCGGGTCGGGCTGCACAAGGTCTACCTCGACCTCGCCATCCGGTTTCACGGTCGTGCGAATGAGTTCGTTAAACATCTCCACCGTCGTCCTCCTCGAACATCGAATCGGCGAGCCTTTGTCCTTCTTCTTTCCTCCACTGCGCGGGGTCTCCCTCCACCGCGCTGTGGTCGGAAAGCGGCTTTGCCGCAGGCATCTCGTCGCATCGGCGGAAGCCTTTGTCCTCCTCGTTCGCCACGCCGAAGTACACGTTCAACTCCCAAGCCATCGCGGGCGGACATCTGCTCGGCTGGTGCTGGTCGAGCACGCAGAAGCTGTGCCGCCCTATCAGTTCCATCAGCGCCTCGGGCCTGATGCGCACGGGTCGCCTGCGCGGCTTCCGCTTCGTGTGGCGCAGATATTCGATTGGGATGATCTCAGCCACGGGCGGCGCTCCACAGGGCGAGCAGCGCGGGCGCGTAGGCAAACAGTGGGAACAGGTCGCGGGACGTCGGGGACGGAGGCAGCAGGAAGACGGCGGCAAGCTCGCAGCCGTACGACGCGAACAGACCGAAGAACATCCACCCGGTGCCCCGCAGGATCGTGTGCAGGTACCCACCGTGCGTCGCACGCCACGCAAGGACGTGCGCTCTGCCCCTCCAGAAGCGGCTCCCGCCAAGCTGGACGATCAGCAGCGACCAGACGGCGCAAGTCCACGGGGCTGCGAAAAAGAAGACCGTGCCGCCGATTTCCGACCTGCACATCCAGAACCCGGCGACTGGCAAGACCAGCGACGCGGCGAGAAGCACGACCGCGATGAGCAAGTCCTTCAGCAGCGACCTCAGCAGCGATCTGAGCACGGGGTCTCCTCTCTTACGGCACCAGCAGGATGGAGAGCAGAAGCATTTCCTTGAGTCACCGAATCATCGCTGCACGCTCCTCCGTCCGGCGCGGTAGGCGAGCTTGTAAACCAGAACCAGCAGAATGATTACGAACGGCATAGGTCGCCTCCCAGCGCGAGCTTGCGCATCATGCCCAACCCGGTCGTCTCCCAACGCCAGTTTCGTTCGTTCCACTCGACGTCCTTGACCTTCTTGCGAAAGACCACGTTCAGGCTGAACATCGTGTAGTACAACTCGTCGCCGTTGATTTCCCTGACCACGCCGATGCCGCCGCCGTCAGCGCCACTGAACACCGCGAGGCGGTCGCCGACCGCGAGCGTGTGGGCTATTTTCTTGGAATTCCATTGCTTCCATTTCTCGATCAGGAATGAAATACCTTGCTGGCTGTATCCATAGTCTCGTATCCAGAGCGGGATTTTTTCCTGCCCGATACAAGCCTCG
>Ga0182024_10001987_pt1 | contig 51564 bp, 43 predicted proteins | sample P32metaG_FD_120480 | JGI IMG/M metagenome (GOLD analysis project Ga0182024, IMG submission 120480) | Permafrost microbial communities from Stordalen Mire, Sweden - P3-2 metaG (Illumina Assembly) | ecosystem: Environmental > Terrestrial > Soil > Wetlands > Permafrost | place: Sweden: Stordalen... | reverse complement strand
ACCTGCGTATTCGTGAATAACGGCGTACTTCGCAAGAACGAATTTGCTCAGGTTACCAAGAATCTTCGCGATAAGTTAGGGCTGAATCTTGTGCCGGTGGATGCAAGTGAGCGCTTTCTCGACAAGTTAGCTGGAGTTACCGATCCCGAGACGAAGCGCAAGGTGATTGGGCGTGAATTTATCGCGGTGTTTGATGACGAAGCGTCGCGTATTGCAGAGCAGACGGGCGGCGTGGACTGGCTCGTGCAGGGGACGCTGTATCCGGATGTGATTGAGTCGTCGAGTGTGCGCGGGCCTTCTCAGACGATCAAGAGCCATCACAACGTGGGCGGGCTGCCTGAGAACATGAAGATGAAGCTGATCGAGCCGCTGCGCGATCTCTTCAAGGACGAGGTGCGGCGGATCGGGCGCGACCTGGGTATGCCGGAAGATATCCTGGGACGGCAGCCCTTCCCAGGACCGGGGTTGGCGGTTCGCATCCTTGGTGAAGTAACTGCGGAGCGCGTAGCAATCTTGCAGGAGGCTGACGATATCGTGGTCAGTGAGATCAAGGCTGCCGGGCTGTACAAGCAGGTCTGGCAGAGTTTCGCAGTGCTGCTGCCGGTGCGCAGCGTCGGTGTGATGGGTGACCAGCGGACGTACGCGAATACCTGCGCTGTGCGTGCTGTTCATTCCGAGGATGGAATGACGGCGGACTGGGTGCCGCTGCCCTACGAGGTACTGAAACGTATCTCAAGCCGTATTGTGAACGAGGTACGCGGGATTAATCGCGTAGTCTACGACATTACTTCGAAACCACCGGGTACGATCGAGTGGGAGTAAGCCGAGTGAGCGCAGGCAAAGTGATCGTCAGTCATCCCACGGGCAATGCGAATGTTTCGGCGGTGGTGAGCGCTCTCAACGAGCACAAGTTATTGGAAGCCTTTTACACCTGCATTATGTGGCGGCCTGAGAGCGCAATGGCCAGGCTTGTGCCCGGCCCGCTGCGATCGATGTTAGAGCGCCGGGCGCGGATTCAGCTTAGTCCTAAGTTAGTGCGGACGCGCCCATCGCGCGAATTGGCACGCAATCTTCTGATTCGTGCCGGAAAGAAACACTGGGTTGCAGTTGAGAGCCACCCGTTTTCGATCGACAGCGTGTATCGCGATTTGGACCGATTTGTCGCCCGGAGATTGCCCAGGTATCCCAATGCAAAGGCCGTGTATGCCTATGAGGATGGTGCACTGCATCAATTTCGCAAAGCCCGCGAGCTGGGGCTGCATCGGTTTTATGACCTGCCGATTGGGTACTGGCGTGCTAACCGGAAGATGTCTATCGAAGAGGCTGAGTTACAGCCGGCGTGGAAGGGAACGCTCAACGCGCTAGCCGACAGCGATGCCAAGTGCGCGAAGAAAGACCAGGAATTGGAGATGGCAGATACAGTCATTGTGCCGAGCACATTTGTGAAAGACACGCTTGAAATGTATCCGGGCACAAAGAAAATCATCGTCAATCCATTTGGCGTACCGTCGAGCGTGGCCGCACCTCGTGAAGTGACTAATTCTGACGAGCCGTTGCGTGTTCTGTATGTCGGAGGGCTCACGCAGCGAAAAGGGATCGCCTATCTTTTTGAAGCGATAGAGAAGGCTGGGAAAGCCGTTACGCTAACAGTCATCGGCCGCAAGGTAGGTCAATCAGCATTGCTCGATTCTTACTGCCAGAAGCATCGCTGGATATCTTCGCTGCCGCACGCGGAGATACTTGAAGAGATGCGGCACCACGATGTCTTTGTTTTTCCGTCACTGTTCGAGGGTCTGGCGCTTGTTACAGGCGAGGCTATCTCTCAGGGCCTTCCGGTGATTACTACGCCTAACTCGGGTGGCACCGATATCCTGCGCGATGGGGTGGATGGATTCATCGTTCCGATACGCAATCCTGAGGCGATTACTGCGCGGTTGCTGGAGTTACATCAGGATCGCGCGTTGCTCAAACAAATGAGCGACTCCGCGCTTGAGCGCGCCGCGCAGTTGAACTGGCAGGGATGTAAGGATCGCACGGTGGCCGCAGTCCGTGAAGCCTTGAGCATCCGATAGGTTCGGCGCAAGCGGCCACAAGCAATTTGTCCGAAATGCCGATCTTAGGTATTACTGACTGCGGCCCGGAGTGCGGTTAGTTCCCTGGTCACCTCTTCAAGCCGTGCCACGATATCGGCGTGGTGCTTCTCGCTAATGCCCGGCTCGCGCGCCTCAACATAGAAGGTGCCGTTTGGCTCCAACTGGCAAAGGGCAACCTCGTGGAGATGAGTGATGCCTTGTTTGTGGATCGCAGACAGGAGTTCATCTGAAGTCAGGGATTCGCGTTCCATGGCCCTTTTGTCCATCTTGCCGTCGCGGACGAGCACGGTGGAACTGCTCTCGACCAGGTGGGTTAGCCTGGGCGATTTGAAAAGGATTCGGGCAACCACCCAGTTAATTGCGAGAAGAGAAAACGCGCCTATGATACCGCCTGAAACGGAGTTATCTTCGCCGATAATCGCGTTCTGAACTGTGTTTGACAGAGAGAGCAGGACGACGAGATCGAAGGGATTGAGCTGGGCGAGTTCACGCTTGCCAAAGATACGCAGCAGGATGACCAGCACCAGATAGACGATTATCGGGCGCAGGAGCTTCTCGATGATGGGCAGAGGCAGCTGAAACATGTGTTCGGCTGAGTCATGCAACGATTGCGATAGGTCGGGCAGCAGGGTGAGGATCATCCTTGTTTCTCCTGGCTTGTGATTTGCAGTGGGGCGAGTCCGCAGGTCGATTCATCGTACTGCAATGGCTTAACCATTTGTTTGTCTCAAGTAGACAAAACGGCCACTCCGCCTGGACGGAGTGGCCGTTTTGAAGCAGTTGAGTTGCGTATGGTTTAGTGTGCGCCAACCATGGAAGGACGCGTATCGAGCGTACCGTCCGCGTAGCCTTCCTTCATTTCTTCGATCGTCTTGGGAGCGTAGTCGCCAGCGTGGCCTGCCTGACCAAACTGTGTCATACGGGTGGCGACGACTTTTTGCATGGCTTCGCGTGCGGGCTTGAGGTAATCGCGCGGATCAAACTTTTCGGGCGTCTCGAAGAAGACCTTGCGGATGGCGCCGGTGATGGCGAGACGGCTGTCGGTATCGACGTTGATCTTGCGAACGCCGTTCTTGATGCCGAGCTGAATCTCTTCGACGGGCACGCCCCAGGTTTCCTTGAGGTGGCCGCCGTATTGGTTGATGACGTCCTGCAAATCCTTGGGCACCGACGAACTGCCGTGCATGACGAGATGGGTGCGCGGCAGGCGGTTGTGAATCTCGATGAGCAGGTCCATCTTGAGGACGTTGCCATCTGGCTTCTTCGAGAACTTGTATGCGCCGTGGCTTGTGCCGATGGCGATGGCCAGGGCGTCGACGCCAGTGCGCTCGGCGAACTCGACTGCCTGGTCAGGATCAGTAACGTGCTCGAGGCCGGTACCACCCGCGCCGTGGCCGTCTTCGATACCGCCGAGGACGCCGATTTCGCCCTCAACGGTGACGCCGCGCTCGTGAGCGAATTCAACGACGCGCCGGGTGACTTCGACATTCTCTTCAAATTCTGTAGGAGTCTTGCCGTCTGCCTTGAGAGAACCATCCATCATGACAGAGGTGAACCCGAGTTCGATGGCGCTCTTGCACGTCTCGAAGCTGTTGCCGTGATCCTGATGCATGGCTACGGGAATTTCAGGGTAGAGTTCCGCCGCGGCCAGCATGAGGTGGTAGAGAAATTTGTCCTGCGAATATTGCCGGGCGCCGCGGCTGGCCTGGATGATGACGGGCGACTTGGTCGCACGGGCCGCTTCCATAATGGCCTGGATCTGCTCCATGTTGTTTACGTTGAAGGCGCCGACGCCGTATCCGCCTTTGGCGGCCTCGTCGAGTAGCTGGCGCATGGAAACTAGAGGCATAAGGGTTCTCCTTCTGGTGTGCGCCAACGTCATTTGGCCTGCCCGATGCAACGGGCGCGAGACGGTGGCAGCAATCGTCCTTATGGTATCAGACAGTCGGAGAGGGTTTTAGTCGCATCGCGACGTGTGGTCTCCGCGCAGGGGCGAAAGACGTTGAAGCATTTCGGCTGTGCCGGTTATCTAACCAAGGGTTGTAACCTTCGGGGCATAAACTTATCTTATGACCGGAGCGCCTCACGAGGCGTCCGAGGAGAGCTGTATGGCCTGGTTACTCGCTGTGCGTAATGCGTTCATGATGGCTTTGATGGTGTGCGCTGCGTGTGTTGGCTGTCGCGCCGCTACGAGGGTTGCGGCACCTGCACCGGTGAGCGATGCGCAGCTAGCGCAAAAACCGGGGAAGCAGACGGCTGTCTTTGCCGGCGGGTGTTTCTGGGGCACGCAGTCTGTATTTGAACGCGTGAAAGGCGTGCTGGACACTACGGCCGGATATGCCGGTGGCTCAGCGGCCACCGCTACTTACGATCTGGTGACGACTGAGACCACCGGGCATGCGGAGTCGGTGCGGGTGGTCTACGATCCTTCGAAGATCACGTATGGACGTTTGCTGCAGATTTTCTTCTCCGTGGTGCATGATCCGACGCAACTCAATCGCCAGGGGCCGGATGTGGGGACGTCGTATCGATCTGCCATCTTCTATATGAATGAGGAGCAGCAGCGAATAAGTAAGGCATACATCGCGCAGCTCGATGCAGCCAAAATATTTCCGAAGCCGATTGTTACGCAGGTTGTACCGCTCAAGGGATTTTACGACGCCGAGTCTTATCATCAGGACTATGCTCTTTATAACCCGAACAATCCCTACATATTGGTTTGCGATAAGCCTAAGATCGATGCTTTGAAAGAGCAGTTTCCTGAGTTGTTCAAGGAATATAAAGGGAAGTGAAGCTGTGCTAACCGGGTGCTTACCTTCATTCGTGAAGATTGGTAGGAGTGTGGGAGTTTGACGCCTCAGCCTTTCTGGTTTAAGTTGAGTGCATGCCCTTTGCGCCCCATCGTTGTTGTTGCTCCCCCACTCGCTAGTTGGGTGAGCAACCGCTCTGTCGCCAAAGATTCCAGGCACAATTTATAGCTCACTCCAACTCCTTAGATGGCATCCATTGGCGCCGGGAATCATCAGCGCGCGAAATGTGATGTCTCCTATGTCTTGGTCTTTTTCGTGAAGACCCAAGCACTGAATCAGGAGAGAGGCAATGAATTCGTATACACAGATTCGCACCGGGACTTGGCTACTCGCATTTGCCGTTTTCGTGGGAGGCAATGCGTTCGCATCTCAGACGGCTTCGACGGTTACGAGCACAGTTCTTACTCCTGCCGCGAGGCCGGTGATCGTAGAGTGGGTCTACCGTATTAAGTACGGCTATCACGATGAGTGGTTTCAGATCTTCAAGAAATATCAGCTGGCCATTCTGGAGCGGCAGAAACAACTTGGCTACGTCAAGGAATATACGGTCTATGCGCCCAGCCTCCACACCAGTGAAGAGTCACGGTGGGACTATCGGATCGTGATAGTCCGCGCCGCGCCGGATGCCCCTGCCGGGCAGTCTGAGGACGAAGTCGCCAAACAGCTCTTTCCTGATCAGGAGAAATTTAGACGCGAGGAAAATCGGCGCTGGGAACTGACAACCAATCACTGGGATCTTCCCATTCATATCGTTCAACCGAACGCGACTGAGTAAGTCAGTTATAAGGAGCCTGTTCATGAGCAAAGTTCTCGATGAAGTGTTAGCGGCGAACGAAAAGTACAGCGCTACGTTCGGCGATAAGGCCAATCTAGCCCTGCCTCCCGCACGCAGGTTTGCCGTACTTACCTGTATGGATGCGAGGCTTGATCCGGCAAAGTTTGCAGGGCTTAGTGAAGGCGATGCGCATGTAATCCGCAACGCAGGCGGAAGAGCCAGCGACGACGCGATTCGCTCATTGGTGATCAGCTATAAGTTACTGGGAACGGCGGAGATCTTTGTGATTCACCACACAGATTGCGGAATGGAGTTCTTCACCAATGATGTTATTCGTAGATTGTTGAACAACAGTCTCGAGACCGCCGAACTCGGTCCGGACGGTTTTTACGATGTTGGCAACGGGCCAGGTTCGCGAGCGGGCGAATTTATCGAGTTTCTTGCGATTTCAAACCAGCAGCAGGCGGTGATTGACGATGTGCAGCGGATTCGAACACATCCGCTCGTGCCCAAGTCGATTCCGATTTACGGTTATGTCTACGACGTCAAGAGCGGCTTGAACCGGAACTTTCGTTTACGATCCAATCGATAGGGCTGATAAATCTATGGAGGCAGAAAGGGCCGAGCTGCTTATAGCAGATCGGCCCTTCTTGTATATTCGGGTTGTAATTACGTAGATGAGTTAGTAGCGTCCGCCGCCACCGCCACCACGTCCGCCACGGTCGTTGCCGCCGCGCCCACGTCCGCCGCCGGCACCACCGCCTGCGCCACCCTTTTGTGCCTGGAAGCAGTCGCGGCAGAATACCGGACGATCGCCTCTGGGTTCGAAGGGAACCGTGGTTTGTTGGCCGCAACCGGAGCAGACGACCGCGGTGCCTGTGGTAGCGCGGGAGCTATAACCGCCTCCGCCTCCGCCGTAAGTGCTACCGCCTCCGCCGCCACCGCCGAAGCCGGCGCCACCGGCCTGGTCGGCTTTCTTGGCCTGTCTGCACGGCTTGCAGCGCTTCGGCGTCGAATATCCTCGTTCTTGAAAGAACGTTTGGTCAGCAGCAGTGAATGTAAATTCCCGTCCGCAGTCGCTACAGGTTAGTTGCAGATCTCCAGCCATTGTGTTCCCCTTTTTAAGTTTGTGAAAACCCGTAGACCTCGCGGGTACAATACAGTCTACGCGCTTTGTGGCGCTGTAACCCTAAATCGTTTCATGGAAATTGATAGAGAACGCTCAATTTTTCGTAAATCGCTGCGTTCTGCTGCGGAGGCGAAGGTAGAAGCGATACCTTTGCTGGAGGCACGACCGGTACGGCCGATGCGGTGGACAAAGTCCTCGGCAACCTTCGGGATATCGTAATTAACTACGTGAGCGACATGCTTAACATCGATACCGCGAGCGGCCACGTCGGTAGCGACTAAGATGCGATGACGACCCTCAGAGAAGCTCTTGAGTGCCTGATTACGCTGTGCCTGCGAGCGATCGCCGTGTATCTGAGTCGCCGAGTGACCCGAGCGAACAAGCCTGCTGGCAACGCGATCTGCACCATGCTTGGTGCGAACAAATACAAGAAAGCTGCCTTCGCCTGATTCCAGTAAGTGCTCGAGAAGCTCGTGCTTCTTATCCTGCTCAACTTCAAACGTCTGTAACTCGACGTTCTCAGAAGGTTTCAGTACCGAACCTATTTCAATCCGCACAGGGTCTTTCATATATTCACGAACGACCTCGCGTATCTGCGCGTCGAGAGTAGCGGAGTAGCAGAGCGTCTGACGGCTCTGAGGCAACATGCTTGCAATTCGGCGAATGGCCGGCTTGAAGCCCATGTCCAGCATGCGGTCCACTTCGTCGAGAACGAGGATCTGAACCTGGTCGAGCTTGACGAGCTTGCGATTGAGATAGTCTTCGAGACGTCCGGGAGTGGCGACGATCAGGCGTGCCCCACGGCGGATAAGTTGCAGCTGGGGACCCTCAGCCATGCCGCCCACGACGAGAGCTACGGTATTGGCTGGGTTGGTGTTCAGGGCGCGGAAGTGTGTCTCTACCTGCATGGCCAGTTCGCGGGTGGGCAGCAGAATCAGCGCCGTGGCAGAACGGGATTCGGTCTTGGCGAGCTTTTCCAGGATAGGAAGAATGAAGCTGAGTGTCTTGCCAGTGCCAGTCTGAGCGGTGGCGAGAACGTCTTTGCCCTCAAGCGCCGGAGGTACTGCGCCAGCCTGAACTGGAGTCGGGGTAACAAAGTTGAGTGAGGCGATGCGTTGCTTGAGCACGTCGGAAATCTGAAAATCTGCGAATTGAGTCACGTAGTCCTTGAATGCGGCCGGGCACAGCTCACCTGCAAAGGCAGGACTGGCGGACCTTAAGCTAGACTCTGCGGCGGCTTCAAGCGCCGGAAGAGAAACCGGAAATATGCGTAGTGGAGTACCGAAGGGGAGGAATATACCCAGTGGTTGAGTAGAAGTAAGGTACTCAACCCGGCCCTGCCGCACGCTGCCTCTGACTGCCTATTGGCAATCTGCTGCCCGCTCAACCCGAGTGCATCAGGTACATTGCAGAGCGGTTACGCTGTAGGGGCTTGGAGAAATAAAACTTGCGGGGCAGTCTAGCTTTTATGGCCCAGCGGATAACCTTTTCAAGGTATCGGGACCAAGTTCTCCGAATCGTGGAATCTGCCGGAGAGCAAGAACGGCTCACAACCAAACAACTGAGCGCAATTTCAGAGTAGCATGGTTTACCAATTTGTCAATGCCCACCGATGGTGGGAGTCCAAAGCCGGCAGCATTGAAAGCTCGTATTGCCGGGCGTAGAAAGGGTAATTATCTTGACTTTGATTCCAGCGGGTGTCAGTGTAATCCAATTCTCCCATATCCATTCTTAAGCGAGGGGAATTCATGAAAAATCCCGTCAGCCGTGGTGTTGCCATCCTTCTGGTGTGTTGCGCTTTGCCGGCCATGTCAGTACCTGCAAAGGCCGACAGATTAGAGAACGACGCGATTCTTGTAGGAGTGGCTATCGGAGCCGTGGGCATCGCGATCGGTTTTGGCATTTACTACGCAGTACACCATGACCATTCGATCAAGGGTTGTGTCGCAGGCGGTCCGGAGTCGCTTCAACTTACTGGGAAGGATGACCCGCAGATCTGGACGCTGATTGGTGATACCGCCGGTGTGCATGCCGGCGATCGCGTGCGTCTCGTGGGCAAGAAGAAAAAGAAAGACTCAAGCGGAAACCGCCAATTCCTGGTGGAGAAACTAAGCAAGGATTACGGACCATGCCCGGCTTCCGCTGCCGCGCACTAAAAAGGACCAAGCTACTCATATCGGATTGCCGTGATGGGTTCGATGCGCGCCGCTCGAAGCGCCGGAAGCAGTGATGCGATGCTGGCGATTGCGGTAAGCGCGACGACTGATCCGATGAGAATCCACGGGTCGCGCGGCGAGGTTTCGTAGAGGAAGCTGGCGAGTGCCTGTGAGGCGAGGACGGCAGCAATGAGTCCGGCAGCAGAGCCGAGGATAGCGACTACGGCATTTTCGCGGAAGACCATAACGACTACTCCGGCGCGCTGCGCTCCAAGGGCCATGCGAATGCCGATTTCGCTGGTGCGTCGCGCTGTGGTGTAGGCCAACGTTCCGTAGAGACCAATCGCGGTGACGAGCAACGCGCATGCGGCGAAGAAAACTGCCAGCAAAGCCATCATTCTTTCTGTGCCGATGGCCTTGTTCATCACCTCATCTGACGTTGTCATAATTGGATCTGGAATCGTTGGCGCGAGCCGGGTGGCGATGGCGCGGGCTGCACCGGCGAGCGGGGTCAGTGGACCATCGAGACGCACAACCGCGCTCAGCGACGGCTTGGGCTGCTCGTCCTGCTGCATCGGGACGTAGCCTATCGCCGAGGCGGGTGTGCGCATGTCTCGGTACTTGGTGTCGCCAACGACAGCGACGACTTCGAAAGATGTCTTCTCGCGCGTATTTATAACCTGTTGGCCAATAGCGCTGCGATCGGGGAACAGGAGCTTTGCTGCGGATTGGTTGAGGATTATTTTCAATCCCGAAGCTTTCGTATCGCTCCATGTGAACTCGCGTCCGAATAGCATGGGAATACGCATGGTTTCGAAGTATCTCGGCCCAACGCTGTTCATCCACATGACCCACGGTTTGCCGCCCGGTGCTGAATATCGTCCGTTCCAACCGCGGTGTGAGAGCGGCACGATGAATTCGAAGCTGACGCTCTTGACGCCGGGCTGGCGGCTGAGGTCTTCGTCGATCTGCTGATAGGTTTGCATGAGCTGGTCGCCTTCGAGTTGCTGCTTATCCATGCTGAAAGCGATGTTGACGAGACCCTTGGGATCGAAGCCGACACCTGATTTGTAGAGCTTGACTAGGCTGGTCGCGAGCAACCCCGCACCAGCTACGAGGACGAGCGCCAACGCCACTTCAAAGGCCATCAATGCGCGCGGAAGAAGCTTCTTTCGTTCATGCGCGTTGCTGGCGTGCTGGCCCTCTTTGATGTGTTCGCTCAGGTCGCCGCTGGTCGCCTGCATTGCGGGGACGAGGCCGATCAGAAGCGCTGCAGCGATTGCGATCAGTGCGGCAAAGAGGAAGACGGGCGCATCGAGCGAAGTGTCGAGTTGCGCGCTCTGGGCCATGCTACCGTTCATCAGCATTGTGGCGAGTGAGTGACTGACAATGGGCGCGACGGCGAGGCCTAATGCTGTTCCAATGGTCGCTATGAGTAGGCTCTCGACGAGCAGTTGATGGACGAGGCGCGTACGTGTAGCCCCCATGGCAAGGCGCGTCGCCAGTTCACGCTCTCGTGCTGCGCCGCGCGCCATCAGCAGGCTTGCGAGATTGAGGCAAGCGAGTAGAAGGATGCCTCCGCACATGCAGAACATTGCCACGAGCGGTTGGCGAAAGAGTGTGCGAGCGTACGTGTATCCGCCTGACCCTGGCTCGGCTGCAAAATGAAAATGATTCTTATCTCCGTCGGCGATGTAGCTGGGGTCGGCCTCCGATCCGTGCAGGATTGGGCTGGAGATTGCCAATAAAGCTGCATTGGCCTGGCCGAGGGTGACGCCGGGTTGCATGCGAGCAACAACGGTGAGCCACCACGCATGAAATCCTGCGTTTATGTGATCTCTCGGCGCATCGATTATGGGGTCGGCAGAGAGTGGGGCGAATATATCCGGGCGCTGTGTTGGGTCTGCACCAATGAAACTCCGGGGCATGACTCCAACTACAGTAAAAGGCGTGTTGGCGATGATGAGTTTGCGGCCGACGATGTCAGTCGCGCGATTGAACCAGCTTTGCCAGAACGTCTCACTGATCACTACTCCGAGGCCTGAAGGATTGCCTCCTTGCTGGTCATCTTCCGGGGTGAGATAGCGGCCGATGATTGGCAGTGTCTGAAGTGTTGCGAAATATTGACCACTGACAAGAGCGCCACGAACATTTTCATTACCGGACTTACCCTGCACCTGCAGAGTGTCGTCGTTATAGGCGGCGACATTTGCGAAGACTTCATGCCTGTTTTCAAGGCTCCGAAAAAAAGGCGTGCAGAATGAGTAGTCTGGGCTGGGGCCACCCTCCTCAATGCGTAGCACTGCTAACTGGTCGGCATTCGGTACTGGCAGCGACCTCAGCAGAAGACCGTTGATCAATGAGAAAACAGCGGTGTTTGCGCCGACTCCGAGAGCGAGCGTGAGGAGCGCAACGGCGGTGAAGCCAGGAGATTTGCGCAGCAGGCGTGCGGAGAAGCTGAGGTCGCGCAGGAAGTTTTCGAACCAGCGAAATTGCCATAGCTCACGAAGTCGCTCATGCCAGCGGCCAGAATTGCCAAAGGTGCGGCGCAGCGTCGCGTCGACCTGCGATTCTGGTACGCCTTGATCCAGCAGCTTGTCCCGCAACAGGGTCTGGTGAAATTCCAACTCTTCGGCGATCTCGCGATTTACGCGCTGTTTGCGAAAGAGAGATTTCAAGCGCAACAGAAATTGGTGAAGATAAGAAGTCATGCGATGTCTCCTTAAGTGCGCTGCTATTCGCAGCGAATGGCGGCGATCGGTTCTATTCTTGCGGCGCGAATTGCCGGTAGCAGAGAAGCGGCGCTGGCGATAGTGGTGAGGGAGGCCACCGAAACGAACAGCACCCAGGGATCACGTGGCGAAGTGTTGTAAAGAAAGCTGGCCAGTATCCGCGAGGCGAGAATTGCGGCAATCAGGCCTGCTGCGCAACCGACGACGGCCACGACGGCATTTTGCCGAAAGACCAGGGCGACAACTTTGCTGCGTTGTGCTCCCAGCGCCATGCGGATTCCGATTTCGCTTGTGCGCCGTGCCGTGTTATACGCCAGCGTTCCGTAAAGGCCGATCCCCGTTACGAGTAGCGCGCACGCCGCGAAGAAGATCGAAAGCAGAGCCATCACTCGCTCTGAACTGATAGAGCTATCGATGACGCTATCCATTGAAGTCATCACAGGAGCTGGTATCTCCGGCGCAAGCTGTGCCGCCAATCCACGCGCGGCCGCGGCCAGGGGAGCTTTCGGTCCATCGAGTCGAACCACGACTGAGTACGAGGCCTTCTTTCCGTCGAACTGAGTCATCGGAATGTATCCAGCGGCTGGCGCCACCGACCGCAGGTCTTCATACTTGGCATCGGCAACCACGGCGATGATTTGGTAGGCGGTTTTCTTGTCTGCGCTGAGCAAGGTCTGGCCAAGGGCGCTTTGGGTGGGGAAGAAGAGTTTCGCCGCGGACTGATTGATGATGATCTTCAGTCCGCTATCCTTTGTGTCGCTCCAGGAGAATTCGCGGCCTTGCAGCATTGCGATCCGCATGGCACGAAAGTAGTCTGGCCCAACGGCGTTCAAATAAAGATCATGTGATTCGCCGCCCGGACGGGAGTGGTCGTCATCCCAGACGAAATGGGTGAGCGGTACGATCCGCGCGAAACTGACGTATGAAACGCCTGGCTGGCGGCTGATGGCTCGTCCATATTCCTGATAGAGGCGCATCAAGGGCTCGCCATCCAACTGCTGCTTGTCCATGTCCAGGGCGATATTGACAATGCCTTTGGGGTCGAATCCGGCGTCTGATTTGTAAAGCCTGACGAGACTGGTCGCGAGCAATCCCGCGCTGACGACGAGCAGTAAAGCAAGGCCAACCTGTGTAGCCAGCAGTACGCGAGGGAAGATCCGCTTGCGCTCATGAACATGGGTTGCATGCTGGCCATCTTTGATGCGATCGTTCAGCGTTTGCGAGGTGGACTGTATTGCCGGGAGCAGGCCAATCAATACCGCCGCAGTGCATGCAGAGATTGCTGCGAAGATCAGAACACGCAGATCGATCGAGGTATCGATGAAGACGTCTCGCCCGTTGCCGCTCATCAGCATAGTGGCCAGCGAATGACTGACGACAGGGACCAGCACGAGACCAATCACCGTTCCCAAAGAAGCAACCAATAGACTCTCGACCAGCAGTTGTTGTATCAATCGCACGCGCGTTGCGCCCATTGCGAGTCGTGTCGCCAGTTCCCGTTCGCGGGCCGCAGATCGAGCCATCAGCAGGCTGGCAAGGTTCATGCATGCCAGCAGCAGAATTCCGCCGCACATGGCAAAGAGCGCCATCAGAGGCTTCTGAAAAAAGAATCGTATATAGGTAAATCCGCGCGCACCGGGCTCAGCCACGAAATGAAAGTGCCCCTTCTCCTGTCTCGCGATCCAACTTGCGTCGGGAACCGTATCGTGCAGGATCGGCATCGACATCGGCTTCAACGCGCTATTCGCCATCTCCAAAGTGACGCCAGGCTGCAGTCTGGCCATCGTCGTGAGCCACCAGCCATGAAACCCCGCCGCAATCATGTTCTCTGGAGCGTCGATAATCGGCTCAGTAGAGAGAGGGACAAATATCTCCGGCCTCTGCGTGGGGTCTGCTCCTATAAAGCGCTTAGGCATCACTCCGACGACAGTGAACGTTGTGTTGGCGATCTGGAGCTTACTGCCTACAACGTCCGGAGCGCGGTTGAAACGGTTATTCCAGTAAGCCTCGCTGATGACTGCGGCCAATCCATCCGGACTTCCGCCCGGGCGATCATCCTGCGGAGTGAGGTACCGTCCCAGCAACGCAGGCGTTTGCAGGGTACTGAAATACTCCCCACTCACCATGATTCCGGGCACCATCTCGTTTCCAGATTTCTCGCGAACCAGAAGGCCATTGTGGCCGCTGAAGGCAAATACTCCCGCGAAGAGCTCATGCCTTGTTTCGAGCGCTCGAAAGAAAGGAGCGGGAAAGCTGTTGTTGATCCTGGGGCCACCCTGGTCCATGCCGAGCACCACGAGTTGTTCACTATGGGGTACCGGAAGAGGACGGAGGAGCAATCCGTTCACGAGAGAGAATACGGCAGTGTTCGCGCCGACCCCCAAGGCGAGTGTGAGCAAGGCGATAGCGGTAAATCCGGGCGATTTCTTCAGCAGGCGGATGGAAAATGACACGTCACGAAAGACGTTCTCGATAATGCGAAATTGCCATAGTTCACGCAATCGCTCGTGCCATCGCGTCGGATTGCCAAAGGTGCGGCGAACAGCAGCGTTGACCTGTGAATTTGGAACTCCTTCGCGGACGAGTTTTTCACGCAGCAGCGACTGATGAAACTCCAACTCTTCCGCCATCTCGCGATCCATCCGCTTTCTCCGGAAAAGAGATTTCAATCGGCCGAGGCATTCATGGAGAAAGGCGTTCATGCGGACTCTCCTCATAGACTTATATGGTTCAGGACGCTTGCATGACGAAGGCAACGGCTGCCGAAAGCCGCGCCCAGCGCTGCGATTCGGCGTTAAGGCGCTTCTTGCCTTCGGCGGTGAGTTGGTAGAACTTGGCGCGGCGGTTCTTTTCGGATGCGCCCCACTGGGCTTCCAGCAGGCCACGAAGCTCAAGGCGGTGAAGCGCGGGGTAGAGCGCGCCTTCTTCCACCTTGAGCAGTTGTTGAGAAGTCTGATGGATCCACTCGGCCACTGCATATCCATGCAATGGGCCGCGCCAGAGAGCCTTGAGGATAAGCATCTCCAGGGTTCCCTGGATGAGTTCGCCAGAGTCGGCGTTTTCTTCCCTAATCATCTTAGGGGTAAAATAGCGAGTATCCAAAAGGTTGTCAACTGGGTTCTTGCAGGTGGAGAGTACCTCGCGGGCGAGTCATACTATCTCCATGCGCTTGTTTCCACCTCTCCCCTCGTCCCGACGCGCGACTCAATCCCCAAGTCAACCCCGGAAACCCGTGGCATTTCCGATCGGATTGCGGGGTTCTTTGGTGCTTGCTTTGGCGATATGGATTCTGTTGCCGGAAAGCCGCGTCGCCGCAGCGCAGACACCTCTCGATGCTTTCCACTGGATAGATTTTCGCGACGCGAAGGACGCCCCAACGGTGACGTGGGTGACACAAACGCTCACGGCGGAGAAGTGGACGGCGATTCGCGAGATTGGGGTACAGTGGGACGCCGCGGTGGTGTTGACTTCTGAACGGAAGACCCCGCAGTCAATGCCGGCAGCAGATACCTATACAGTGTGGAATGTATCGCTGGCCAGGCATGAGGCGCAGCCGCTGCTGCATGGCGTCAATCCGCGACTGCTGAACTTCACCAGTTTTGGCGCGGCAGGTTTGCAGGCCCCTGAGATGGGGCTTGTGTACGACGACTGCACGGGCTGCGACGCGCCTTCGACCTTTTTCACGACACTGTACTACAACTTCAAGGAACATGCCTGGCGCGCGCGGTGGGTGCGTGGAGACCAGACGGCCGCATTGTGGACGGGCGGGGTTGTGGATGGTGTCGCGAGGACACAGGTTTACGGCCTGCTGACGGACCTGACAGGACACAGCGTGCTCGGGACATGGAGCCACTATGACTATGGCAAGACAAAGGCGCCTGAGGATTTTGTTTTTGCGTACAGCGTGGATGGAGGGAGTGGGCTGGAGCAGACGCAGGCTCTGAGCGGAAAGCCTGCCGACGCGATGAAGGAGCGACTTTGCCGATTGAACGCAGGACAGAGTACTTCCGCTGCTGCGGACCCGGCGACTGCGATTCTGGCACGAGGGCAGGATTCAGAGCTTTGCCAGGAACTCCTGGGTACAGCCAAGGGAAGGCCCACGCGGAGGCCGACGACCACTCCACCCGCCAATAATCGCGGGCGCTCGACTCCCGGAGTTCCACAGCCGGCGCCGCCCAAAAAGTAACGCGGACTATTGGGCGGTGAGAACGCGGATTGCTACGAGGTTACGAACCCATCTGGCCGGGCGCTTTTTGCCGGTGGTCACGAGTTGAAAGATTCCGTTATCCCCGAGCGGCTTGCCGTCCATGGCATCGGCTACAAGCGTGGCGCCGTCGTGCACGTCCGGAGTGATCTCTCCCACCGAGTAGACGACCTGGTAGCCATCTGAACCTTCGGCAACGAGGTAGAGGCGAAAGTCCTTTCCGCGGGGCTTATCCGGAACGCCCAGGCGGGTGAGAAGCGCTGTGAGCGGCACGCCGGAGTAGGCTTGATCGGCCTTTGCGTGTTCGTTATGCACCGTGACCGAGATATGAGTCAAAGCGGCGAGCGTCGCTGCCGTCCACTCTTCTGTCTTTCCGTTATAGGAGATACTGAGCGGGCCGGGTGAGGCTGCGTGCGTAGCATGCATTTCGGGCGCAGGCTGGGTGGCTGCCTGTCCGTTGGCTTGTTGCGAACCCAAAACGGAAATCGCGATAACGGCGAACGACGACAGAAAAACTGATGGCCAAGACGATGCCAGAAACCTGAAACGCATGAGGAAGACCTCCCGGAATCCATCGTATACTGGGCTCATGTCGATTGTGGGTAACATTGCGGGCATCGCCAAGGGCATGAGCATCACCTTCAAGGAGATGCTGGAGCCGACGCAGGTGGAGAACTATCCTGACGGGCCCGGGCCGCTGCGCGGGGCGAAGTTTGAGCAACGCTTTCGTGGCGCGCACGAGTTGCAGCGCGATGAGAATGGGCTGGAGAAGTGCGTCGCATGTTTTTTGTGCGCGGCAGCCTGCCCCTCGAATTGCATCTTTATCGAGGCGGCGGACAATACGAAGGAAGTTCGTATCTCTTCGAGCGAGCGTTATGCGAAGACTTATAACATCGACTACAACCGCTGTATCTTCTGCGGCTACTGCGTCGAGGCCTGCCCTACGGATGCGATTACGCATGGGCACGGTTTTGAACTGGCTAGCTTGAACGCGACCAGTCTGGTGATGCGCAAGGAAGATATGCTGGTGCCGGTCGCGGCGCTGACGGCGAAGTAACAGAATCAGACAGCGGTTCGAGACAAAATCTGACGTCGGAGTTCGATAGCTCTGCCAAGGGTCTTGACGTCGTGCTTCCATACTGGAAGCAAGGCGGACATTGCCAGGCCTTCCAGGTCGCAAAGGACGCCCCAGATCAAAGCGGCGGTCAGCAACCAGAATCCCCTGTCGAAACAGAGCAGGGCGATAGTGGAGACCGCCAGCAGCACTCCCCAGAGCTTGGCAGCATAAGAGTGATAGCTGGCCATGCGTCGGAACTTGAGCCAGTCGAAGCCCATCCGCAGCCCTTCAAGCACAAGAACTGCGGCCAGCAGCCAGATACGCTCACGAAGCACAGGCCCGTGGCGGATGATGACAGCCGCCAGGACTCCGAGATAGAAGACGGTGTCGACAGCGGAGTCGGCGATGCGCAATGCCGCGGTGTCGGTCCCCCACCGCCGGGCAAGAACGCCATCGTAAACGTCGGAGAGGAATCCGGCTGCGATCATGGCTCCCAGCCAAAGCTGCGGCGCGGGCAGCCAGAGCGCGGCCGCAACCAGGAGTGGGGCGAGCAACGCCCGGAAGACAATCATTGACCATGGGATCGCACGTAGCATCCTCAATCTTCCCATGGCCGGCTCTGAACCTCGCGAGTTTTAGCCGCTACGCCGCCAATGACGGCGCCAGCTTTGGCTTTCGCCGAGGCAACAGACAACTCGCGAATGTGGAAAACAGGGCTCAATTTCTTCGCCACCGTTGCTATCGGGGATCGAGCATTAATCGAAATGTAAGCCCTTCTGCAAGAAACCGCATAAGCGCTTGCGGGTAGATTCACAAACGGGACCAACCCTTTCCGGGAATGAGCGCGCAGATTTCTGTGTGCGTAACACATCTTTTTCCCCAAAAGTACTTTGGGTCGCGTTACCCTTTGGTTATCAGGCCTGTCTAAACTTGAGGACAGGGTAAAAATCTTTAAATTGCTGCAACCAGAGAAGTCGATTGGCGTGCGCCTGACCGAGCGGAACTACCCGCAACCGGGACAGAGTGCGAACGCAATCCTGGTGTATTACCCGCAGGTGACATACTTCGTGGCATAATCGTCCGCGAAGCCGGGAGGTTCCTGTGTGCGGAAGGGGAGGCAATGAGGTCGACGACACTGAGGGCAGCGACCACCAGAGCTGGGGTTCGGATGCCTGTCAATCGATCGTTCGAGCGTGAGTTGGCTCTGCTGGAGTCGATGAGCGGCCGGGTTCCGGACGCCGGGGGGATGGAGCGAGTTCGCAGAGCGCTGGGACACGAGAACAACTATCTCGTTGCAAAGGCTGCACGAATCGTCGCCGATCACGGGTTGACCGAGGTCTTGCCGGAGGTGCTGGCGGCCTACGACCGGTTTTTCGTCGACCCTGTAATTCGGGATCCGCAATGCTGGGCCAAGAACGCGCTGGTGAAAGCTTTGGTGAAGCTTGAATGCCGTCAAGCAGATGTATATCTGCGCGGACTGCGGCATACGCAGGAAGAGCCGGTATGGGGTGGCCGGTCGGATACGGCGGGTGCGTTGCGCGCGACCTGCACCGTCGCCCTTGTTGCGTGCGAAGAGCTTAGCGCCGACCGCCTTCTCAATATCCTGCTCGAACCTTTGCTGGACCCTGACAAGACGGTTCGGATGGAAGCTGCCCGGGCCATCGGGCTCGTGGGCGGCAGCAGCGCCGCGTTACTGCTGAAGCTGCGAGTGCTTTTGCGCAAGGAAGAAGCTGAGGTTCTGGGGGCCTGCTTCTCGGCAATTCTGAGCATGGATGGCAGTGACAAGCCTGCTTCGATCGCGCTGGTGGGGGATTTTCTGGATGATGGGGAAGAGGCTGCGGCTGAGGCCGCGTTTGCTTTGGCCGAGACCCACGAACCGGCAGCGCTGGCGGCCTTGATTGCACGGCGGCGCAAGGGGGCGGATGCGTGGTTCGGCTCGGTGCTTGACCATGCGATTGTGCTGACTCGCCTGCCGGAAGGGATGGATTTCCTGCTCGGCGTTGTTCAGATGGACTCGCGTCAGGCGGCTTCAGCTCTTGAGGCAATCAGCCGCGTTCATCACTCGGCTGAGGTGCGGTCGCGGGTTGAGGCGGCGGTGGCCAGATCTGAGAGCGAGCGGGTGCTGCAGGCTTTTCGGCAGTATTTCCCCGAGGCGGCCGAGGCCTGACTGGTTGATTCAATACCGGCTGCGTAGAATTTGCGGGCTTTCTGCAAGGATTTAAAACAGGCGATCACGCAGGGTCGTGGGCCTCCTGCGAACGGTCGGGGTTGTGCAGCGACGGACTGCGTTCTCCCGGCCGTTCGTCTTTTTGTGGAAGACTGCGCGCACCTTCGTCGTTTGGCACTAAATTGACTGCCTTTGCCAGCCGATGCTACAAGGGCTGATGCGTCGGAGTTCCTGGCTGGTAGCGGTTGAGGCGTACGTATGCGGACGGGTGCGATTGTGGCTGGATTTCCTTTGCTCTTAATGGCTTGGATGTGCGGGTGCGGCGGAGGCGGGTCTGCGTCGGTTACTCCGCCGCAGACGCAGGTGGTGGCGCCTACGGTGACTACTAAAGCTGCTCAGAATGGTGCGGTGATCGTTTCGTTAGCCACGGCCACTTCGGGTGCGACGATTCACTACACGGTGGACGGCACCGCTCCTTCGACCACCTCTCCCGTTTATCAGGCGTCGTTTCTGGTGGCGTCGAATGAGGCCGTGAAGGCGTACGCGACCGCATCGGGCGACAAGGACAGCGCCGTGACAAGCCAGGCATTTGCGCCGAATATCCCTTCCGGGACGCTGGTGTGGAGCGACGAGTTCACCAACACAACGGCGAAAAACAAGCAGCCCGACCCGACAGTGTGGGGCTACGATACGGGCGCGAGTGGATTTGGCAACAACGAACTGGAAAATTACTGCGCGTGGGGTTCGTCCGCGGCGCCGTGCGATCCTGCGAATCCCAACGCATTTGTCGGTACAGATGGTCTGCTGCACATTGTGGCGCGGAAGACCGCGGGCGGCGCATATACCTCAGCCCGGATGAAATCACAGGGGTTGTTCAGTCTTCAATATGGCCGGCTGGAGGCAAAGATCTGGGTGCCCGAGGAGCAGGGATTGTGGTCGGCTTTCTGGACGCTGGGCAATAACATCGCCACCGTGAACTGGCCAGCCTGCGGTGAGCAGGACATTATGGAGCGCGTGAACGCGGCGCTGACGCCGGATTGGAATGAGGGTTCGGTGCATGGACCAGGGTTCACCGGAGGCACTGGGCTCGGGACGAAGTATAACTTCCCAGCAGGGCAGACGGCCGCGGGCTGGCATACCTACGGCATGATCTGGCAGAAGAACTCCGTAGCGTATTACATCGACGATCCAACGAAGCCGTATGCTACTTTTACCAATCCATCGAGCATTAGTGGATTCAATGGTGCGGTTTGGCCGTTCGATGGGGGAGATAGCGCGTTCATGATTCTGAACCTTGCAGTGGGCGGAGACTGGCCGGGAAGCCCTGATGCGACTACGGTGTTCCCTGCGGAGCTCAAGGTGGATTATGTGAGACTCTATACCAACTGATCACAAACTGCGTCCAGGAGGATTTCATGTTTTTTGCAGACGTTGCCGGGGAGATAGATCCGTTCCACGGAACTCATTTCTTCGAGCGTTCGCCGTGGAGATACTGGATATATATTCAGGCCGTGTTGACAGGCATTCTTGCACTGGGATACGACCTATTCCTGATGTTCTTTCGGACAAGCCTGACCCAGGTGATTCAGTCTCCGCTGCTTCAAATTGCCTTATTGGTGTGCGGCGTGGCTTTTTGGGTTTCGAGTAAGTTAGACGACCTGCGCGCCATCTATCTTGCCGAAGCGGCTGTTCAAGATGTGCCACCAGACTCACCCTTCGCTCGCGCGGTGGATGTATCGATTACTGTTTCGCTGAACACACTGTCAGCCTTCTACTATGCAATGCTTCTCGCATTGATTGTTGTCGGCCGGTTGCTCATTCACGCCAAGTAAGAGTTCTTGCTTCCGTCAAATTGGCACCGACGATTCAGGCCTAACGAGGAACCATTGAGTCGCCGATGCTCTCCATTCGCTGCAAGTGATGTTGCGCTAAGGACGGCGCTGTGATATCACAGATACATATTCTGGTTTGTCTCTTACGGAGACAAACTTGGATTTCATGAAGAGTGGTTGAGGGACGAGCCCTGCGACGCCACGACAACCGGCCGGAGCAATTCTGGATCACGGTGTCAACTCTCGCCCGGTAAAACGGGGGACATGAGATTCGGAAAATGCTTTGGTTATTTTGGCTGGAGCCTTTTCGCAACTGGAATTCTCTCAAGTTCGCTCATTCATTGAGCCGGTGTCGCATATCCGCACCTTACCGCTCGCACAACGAGTGTTTGCGAGGGATTTGTGACTACTACAGCTTATGAGTTGCGATGTCGGGAGTGCGGCAAGGGTTATGGCAATCAACCGCTCTCGATCTGCGAAGACTGTTTTTCTCCCCTGGAAGTTGATTTCGATCTGGACTATGCGCGCGGACGGTTCACGCGCGAAGCGATCACCGCGGGGCCGCTGAACATGTGGCGCTATCGGGCGCTGCTGCCGGTCTCCGATTCCTACATTCCTACGACTCCTGCAGGATTGACACCGCTGCTTCAGGCTCCGCGGCTGGGTAAGCGGATTGGCGCCAACAATCTCTACATCAAGAATGACGCAGTTTGCCTGCCCACGCTGAGCTTCAAGGATCGCGTGGTGGCGGTCGCTCTGGCGAACGCTCAGGCCTTTGGATTCGACACAGTAGGGTGCTCTTCGACTGGCAATCTGGCCAACGCTGTCGCTGCAGGCGCGGCGCGGCTGGGGCTCAAGACCTACATCCTCGTTCCGGCGGATCTCGAGCCGGCAAAGATCCTGAATACGCAGGTCTATGGCGCGACCCTCATCCGCATCGATGGCAACTACGACCACTGCAACCGGCTCTGTTCACAGATTGCGGAGCGGTACAACTGGGGCTTTGTGAATGTGAACCTGCGGCCTTACTACGCGGAAGGTTCGAAGACGGTCGGCTTTGAAATCGCGGAGCAACTGGGGTGGCGGCTGCCAGACAACGTCGTAGTTCCAATGGCGGGCGGGTCGTTGATCACCAAGATACGTAAGGCCTTCAAGGAGCTCGTAACACTCGGCCTGGTTGAGGACAAGCAGGTAAAGTTCTTCGGTGCGCAGGCTACCGGGTGTTCGCCGATTTCGACGGCAGTGAAGAGCGGTGCGGACAGCATCGAGCCCCAGCGGCCAAACACGATTGCGCGATCTCTTGCGATCGGAAACCCGGCAGACGGACCGTACGCGATTCGCGCCATACGCGACTCGGGCGGCTGGGCTGAGGACGTTTCAGATATTGAGATTGTCTCGGCAATTCAGGAACTCGCCGAGACGGAAGGCGTCTTCACCGAGACCGCGGGTGGGGTGACTACTGCTGTTACCGCTCGTTTGTATGCGCACGGGCGCATCAAGCCCGATGAGTTGACGGTCAGCTGCATCACCGGCAACGGCCTCAAGACGACCGACGTGCTGCAGGGCGCGTATGAGCATTCGGAGCCGGTACGTCCGCGCATGGCCGACTTTGCTGCATATCTGGAAGAGAAGGCAGGCGGCTCGCAATTGGCCGGAGCGGAGGTAGCCTATGCCGGTTAAGGTTGTGTTGCCCAATGCATTTCAGAAGCACACCAACAACGTGCGCGAAATTGAGACTTCCGCCGCCAATCTGCCTGCGCTTGTGACAGATCTCGAAGGGCGGTTCCCGGCTCTTCGGCAGCATCTGCGCGGTGAAGATGGACAGGTTCGCAAGTTCATCAACTTCTATGTGAATGAAGAAGACATCCGATTTCTGGGCAACGAGAAGTATGCGTTCCAGGATGGCGATGAGGTGTTGGTGATTCCTTCGATTGCAGGGGGATGAACACAAGCAGGAGAATGTGCAGGGGCCGGTTCCTCAGGGATGCGGCCCTTTTTGCGTGAATGACATTCATACCCCTGTATTCAGGAATTCGCAGTTCGTTAGCAGAGGGTTCACTTTCCTGTAGCAAATATTGGGCAATACTGTCTTCGTGAACACTCGGACAGGGTTGAAGGCTCCTTCCAGATTGGCGGTTGCTCCATCGCCGCTGTGGGATGTTTCTCTTTCCGGTTCTTCTTTTGGATCGGCTGCTGGTGGAGGATATTCATCCACAACTGTTGCTGTGCCGGAAGCTTCTCCACTGCTGGTTCCAGCCCGAGTTTCCGCTCCACGCATTCACGCCGAAGTCGGGCGCTATCGCGTTCGGCTGGCGGAGTCCGTTGCGGATCGCGATGCCGTTTGCCGGCTGCGATTCAAAGTCTTCAACATCGAACTCGGCAAGGGGCTTGAGGCTTCGTATGAGACGGGGCTCGATACCGATCACTTTGACCTCTTCTGTGAACATCTCGTTGTTGAAGACAAGGCAGACCGGCGCATTGTCGGAACTTACCGCATGCAATCCGGCGTGACGGCGGCGCAAAATCTGGGCTACTACTCTCAGCAGGAGTTCGATTTTTCTCCTTATGAGGCGTTGAGAGGTGAGGTGTTGGAGCTGGGACGAGCGTCGATTGATCGCGAGCATCGCACTCCCGAGGTGCTAACGCTGCTTTGGCGGGGGATCGCGCAGTATGCTACCGATATGCAGTTGCGCTATCTGATCGGATGCTCTTCGCTCAACTCAGTTGACCCACGCGAGGGCTGGCAGATGTATCGCCAGCTAGAGAATTATCGCGTCGCGAATGAGTTGACGACCATGCCTGCGGAGGGCTTTGCCTGTCCGGATGAGGTAATGGAGCAGAAGGCGGATTCAGCAAATGGGGCAGCGCCGGGTGCAGCACCTGAACCGGCGAAAGTACCCAGGTTGCTGAAGACCTACCTCGCGATTGGGGCGCGCATCTGCAGTGCGCCGGCCTGGGATCGAGAGTTCGGGACAATAGATTTCCTGACGTTGCTGGATCTGCGCACGATTTCGTCTTCTGCGCGGAACCGCTTCCTGGCACCGCTTACGCAGTGACGTTGCGGGCCGCCTGGCGCGGCGTTCTCCTTCTCTTATCGTTGCTGATCTGCTTCCTCCGCTTTGGTTGGATGCGGCTGCTCGCACTGCTTCATGGGCGGCAAGTCTCGCTCATGCAGCGGGCGGAGTGGATGCGTTTCTGCGGTCGCCTGGTGTTGGCATCCATGGGTATTCATTCTCGCGTCGAGGGTCAGTTGCCCAAGGGCGTGACGGTGATCGTCGCCAACCACCTCAGCTACCTGGATATTGTCATCGCTGCCGCCGCGTTTCCGTGCGTATTTGTTGCCCGGCACGATGTGGCGGAGTGGCCTGTCTTCGGAGTCCTCTCGCGTCTGGGCGGAACAGTCTATCTGGATCGGGCCAGCCGGGCCAGCGCCTGGGAGGCCGCCGACACGATGGCTCTTCGTTTGGCCGAGGGAGTGCCCGTGCTCTTCTTTCCCGAAGGGACGAGTACCGATGGTAGCCAGGTGGTTCGATTCCACTCCACGCTCTTCGCGCCGGCTATTGAGGCGCGGCTGCCAGTAACTCCGGCGGCGATCTCTTACGAGACAAGCAATGCTCTCTCAACGGGTAGGGTCACCGAACGCGACCTCTGCTGGTTTGGCGATGACCTGTTCCTGCCCCACCTGCTTCGCGTTCTGGATGTGACCGGCTTTACCGCGGTAGTGCGATTTGGCGCGCCTGAGTTTTATCCGGATAGACAGACTGCGGCATGGCGAAGCCACGACGCAGTGGCGGCAATGCGTGCGAAAAACCTGGTGGATGCGCGTTAGTTTCCGACAGGCTTTTCTGGTGCAGGCGGCGCCGTTGAACCGCGAACTACGAGGCTCGTAGAGACGAGGAACTCACGCTGGATGGCCGGCGTGGCAGTTGCGGCCGCGTTATCCGCTTGCAGGCGCAGGGCGTCGAAGGCGGCTTTGGCCAGTTCCTGACGGCCAAGGCGAATAGTGGTCAGCGGCGGCAGAGTGAACTCCGCGAAGTCGATGTCGTCGAGGCCGATGACGGAGAGGTCTTCGGGAACCCTCAGGCCAGCCATGTAAACGGCGCGCAGTACGCCAATCGCGGTCATGTCGTTGGAGCAGATAAGAGCCGTGGGGCGCGACTCAAGCTGCATCAGTTTGTCAAAGCCCGCCACGCCGCCCTTGAGTGTGTGGTCGCACTCGATAATCCAGTTCTTGTGGACCTTGAGATTGGCCTCGCGCATGGTCTGTTGGAAGGCGTTGAGGCGGGTGATAGCCGAGTGCAGCGTATGCGGCCCGGCCAGAAAGCCGATGCGGGTGTGGCCGAGCTCGACCAGGTGCGCGACAGCAGCGTGGATGCCGGCGGAGTAGTCGAGCAGGATGGTGCTGACATTGGGGTCTTCAAGGTGGAACTCGGCCAGCACGATCGGCATGTTGTGGAAGGCAAGCTGATCGAGTACCGGCTCTTCGCCGCCGAACGTCAGAACGGCGACGCCTTCGACCTTGCGCTCCAGCATGCGGCGAACGCAGTTGGTCAGCTGTTCGGCGTTGCTGTTCGTGGAGCTGACGAGAATCTCGTAACCGTGGGCGACGGCGATCTCCTCAAAACTGGAAATGAGTTCCGGGAAGAATGGATTGGTAATGTTTTCAACAATGATCCCAAAAATACGGCTCCGCCCCGAAACCAGGCTACGCGCATGGGTATTGGGATAATAGTTGAGCTGTTCGATCGCCTGCCAGACCCGCTGCGAGAGCTTCTGGCTGACGGCGGGCGAGGCGTTGATGGTGCGTGAGACGGTGGCGATCGAGACCTTGGCGAGGGCAGCCACGGTACGAATGTCTGGTTTGCTCGGGACGGTGGTGCGGCTACCTTTTCGGCTCACGGACTTATGTTACTGTCTTTTCTTCGTTGCGCCAAAAAATTGGAAAGCCCCTTGGAATCTTGAGGGTATGCCACACGGAATCCGATGAAATCGGACCCCATGCGGCATACCAACTCGGCGGAGTCAGCGGCTTGCCCGTTATCGGGGCAGCGGCTGGGTTCCAGTGACGGTGAAGCTGGCTTCGGATTTGGTCTTCGTCTCGTCAGGTTGCGTAGAGGACAGTGTGAGCTGGTACTTGCCCGGGAGGACGGAACGCTCGCCCTTATCGTCCACGCTGGAGAGCGCACGAGCGTCGAAGTGCAGGGTGACGTCGCGGGATTGTCCAGCTTGCAGGTGGACGCGTTCAAAGGCAGCCAGCGAATGGATAGGGCCGTTGGCTTGCGGAGTCTTCAGATAGGCCTCGACGACTTCGTCTCCGGCGAGCGGGCCTGCGTTGGTAACGCTGACAGTCGCGGTCAGGGCCTCGCCGGCCTGCAGCTTGCTCGACGAGAGTGTGACTGGGCCATAGTTGAAGATGGAGTAGCTGAGACCGTAGCCGAAACCCCACTCCGGCTTGCCGGTGTAGTAGCGGTAGGTGCGTCCCTTGAGGCTGTATTCGGTGAATGCGGGCAGGTCGTCGATGCCTTTGTAGAAGGTGACAGGCAGGCGCCCTGCCGGATTGTTGAGGCCGGCAAGAGTTCGCGCAATCGCCGTGCCGCCTTCGACGCCGGGATACCAGGCTTCGAGCACTGCGGCGGCATGTTCCTCCGCCCATGGCAGAGCGACAGCCGACCCGCTTTGGACGACAACGATGACGGGCTTGCCGGTGGCAGCAACGGCTTCGAGCAGATTCTGCTGCGCGGCTGGAAGTGCAATCTTGGTCCGGTCGCCGCCTGCGAATCCGTCGATTTTGACGTCCATCTCCTCGCCCTCAAGCTGTGCATCGAGTCCGACAAAGGCGACCACGACGTCAGATTGCTTCGCTGCCGCCAGGGCCTCATCGAGCTGGGCTTGCGCAGGCGCAGCCCACTTGAAATAAACTCCGCCCCCAGCCTGGTCACCGGAGTGGCTGTACTGGAGCTCGAAGTCGTGGGGGTTGGTGTCGGCGAAGTCATAGGAGACCACGACAGGCGTTCCGCCATTCATAATGGGCGGCGCGCTGGGTGAGGCTCCCGGGGCCGACTTGAAGTTGCCCATGGCGGAGATGTTCATCGGCTTGCGCAGTTCGCCCTCAGCCAGGACTTTGCCATCGAGGGTAAGGCGGAAGCTGTCCTTTGGCGAATAGGGAAATGCGTCGGCCGGCTCGATCGAAAAGGTGTAGTGCCCCGCTGCAGGGACGGCAAGTTTTCCGCTCCAGCGAACGGAATAGACGTGAGTGTGGAGTTCGGGAACTGGGAGCGAGTCTCCCCACTCAGCCTGGATGTCGTGATCGGTGGTAACGGCAACGGGGCGTCCGGTCCAATCCGGCGTGCCAAAGAATTCGGCAGTAACGCCCTTGCCTCCATTGAAGGCAGTTCGCGGCACGGGAACCTTCGCGCCATCAGCCAGCGAAGAGCCCTGCGCATAGTGAATTTGCGAACCACTGAACTGCGCCGCGATGCCGTCGACCGGCTCGACGGGGCGATGGGGAACACCGTTGTAGTTGCCCTCAAGACCGAAGATGAGATCGGCTTCGGGGCCGACTACAGCGATGTTCGCGGGCGCCTTCTGGAGAGGCAATGTACCGTCGTTCTTGAGCAGGACGATGGCTTCTTCGGCGGCCTTGAGTGCTACGGCACGGTTTGCGGCAGAGGCATTGACGCTGAAGGGAATCGCGTCGAGCGGGTTAGCCCCTTGAGGATCGAACAGGCCAAGCTGGAAGCGAGCTGTGTAGAGCCGTTCGGCGGCGCGAGTAATCAAATCCTCCGAAACAGCTTTCTGGCGGACAGCATCGGCGAGAGTGTTGAACCCTGGAGCCCAAATGCTGCACGAGAGGTCGGTGCCGGCTTCGATAGAAATAGCCGCAGCGTGCAGAATATCGGCAGCGTTCTTGTGGCCGTTGAAGACGTCCATGATGGCGCCACAGTCGGAGACGACGAAGCCATTGAATCCCCAGGCCTTGCGCAGGTGGTCCTGAAGCAGCATCTTGTTGGCGCAGGCAGCGTAATCGTCGATGGCGTTATAGGCGCACATCACCGATTTGACGTGGCCATCGACAACGGTCGCGCGGAAGGCCGGCAGATAGGTTTCTTCGAGGTCGCGCGGGCTTACCTGCACGTTGAAGGTATGGCGCTGCGATTCTGGTCCGCTATGCACGGCGAAGTGCTTGCTGGTGGCAATGGCCTTCGGATGATCCGGATCATCGCCCTGGACTCCCGTAACGAACGCTACGCCCATCTTCCCGGTAAGGAATGGGTCCTCCCCATAGGTCTCCTGGCCGCGTCCCCAGCGCGGATCACGGAAGATGTTGATGTTGGGGGACCAGAATGACAGACCATAAAAAATGCGATGGTTGCCTTCCTGCTGGGCGCGGTTGTACTTGGCGCGAGCCTCGGTGGAGATGATATCTCCCATGGCATGGACGATCTTCGGGTCCCATGTCGCGGCCATGCCGATGGCTTGCGGAAAGACCGTGGCGTACCCCGCGCGCGCCACGCCGTGGAGGGCCTCGTTCCATGTCTGATAGTCGGGGATGCCGAGGCGCGGAATTGCCGGCGCCCAATCCTCAAGCTGCGAAGCTTTCTCGTCCAGCGTCATGCGCGAAACGAGATCATGCGCACGGGCCTGCGCGCTGAGCTGAGTATTCTGGTAATCGGGCTGTTGTGCAACCGATGCCAGAGGAGTCACAGCAAGCAGCAGACCGACCGCGCCGGATGGAAAATGTGGAAGCCGGAAACGCATGGGAAGGCATATCAGAGCACGACGGCGATTCATTGGGAATTCTCCTTCGAGCTTCCGGCAAAGCGCTGGAAAGCGTACCGGAGAAATTTACAGCGCGGAGGGCAGCTTTGGCTAGATATATCGCTTTACTAGAGGAATAAATAAGAATTGTATCCGGAGAGTCGCAGGCTCCGCTCCGCTTAGGCTACCGAGACATCGAGCGGTACTCCGTTGCGGATGAGATTCCGCAGGCGCTCGAACTCCGGTTCGCCGTGAAGCGGCTGCAGACGCGGGTCGCCGAGAAGCTCGAAGAGCCATGGGCAATGCTGTTCATCAGCGGTTGTCAACGCTTCAATGGCTGCGTCGATTTCACCTAGCTCAACAAGAGCGGGTGCATGGAACGAGGACATGACGAAGCGTTCGCGACTCAGCCGATGCTGGCGATCGAGCAGCGCGCCCGCCTCGATGATGCGGCCCTGCCTGGCCTGAGCATAGGCCAGGGTGGCGTACCCGGCGTCGAATGATGGAGAAGATTGAATGAGGCGCGTAGCCAATTCGGTGGCCTGCGCCGCATAAGAGCCGCTCGCCGTACCGGTGGCATTGCCGGCGGCAGCAAACACGATGGCAGAGAAGAAAGTCACAGGCAGACGGTCGGGAAAGAGAACCAATGAGTGTTCTGCCTGCTCCAGTGCTGCGTTTGCATCGCCGGCCAAGTGCAGGGCCCAGGTCAGGAGTCCATGTATGAATGGCGAGTAAGGGTCCGAAACGACCGCCGCTCGCAGCAGGTCGACAGCTTCTGAACATCTGCTTTGTGCGAGCGCAAAATGTACCTGATAGGCGATGTTCCAGCGGTTGTAGCCTGTGTGCTGCGAACGAGAGAAAGCCGTGCGTGCACTGGCAAAGTCGCGATCGTGATGGCAGTGAATCCAACCCAGGGCTGCGTGAACCGAGTGACCGTTCGTTGATTGCGACTGTGATTGAACAATCTCCGCCTGTTTGCGCGCCAACTCAGCGGCAAGGTCGGCGCGCATATATCCAAGTGAGGAGTGCTCGAGGTAAGCGTGCATCAGGCGTACGCGTGCTGCCAGCAGCGATTCATCCAGGTCGATCGCCTGATGAAATCCTCGAATTGCGTCCTGCATCTGGTGGAGCTCCAACGTATTCCATTGAGCACAGGCCTGCATATAGAGGGCATAGGCCTGGCTGCGCCGCGCGCCATTGTGCCGCGTTGAAGCCGCCGCAGACGGAGAGAGCGGCCGCGAAATGACTGGCGCGACGGGTCCGACAAACACATCTCGAATGCGGGCTGTGATCTGCCTCGCGAGGCGAATATCTGCATGAGACAGAAGATCATGCGGGACCAGAAAATCTTCACTCCACAGTTGCGTGGCATCCACGACGCGGATCATCTCCGCTCGCAGGCGAAAATGCTGCGGGAGGGCGACGATAGTTCCAGTAATTGCAAGGTCCGCGAACAGTTCTGTCGCGACCTCTTGCGCCGTGCCCCCACGCATCGCCAAGTTGAAGACAGAGTCTCTGGCTACCACATCTACAACTCCGTTACGAGTGCGGCTGAGGCGAAAGATGGTCTGCTCGGCGATTCCAGGGCCAAAATACTCCGGTACTCCGCCGCCGGTGGCAAAAGGCAGAATAGCGAGGCGACTAACGCTGCAGAACCGCGCTGCGCGCCGTTCGACGAATTTTGCGCTGCTTCGCTCTGCCGGAGACGAAGTCACGGGAAGATTAAAACGATAACCGCGCTTGTAAAGGGTCTGAATGCAGTCCGGCGAATCCAGGCGGGTGCGCAGAGAAGAGATGCAACGGGGAAGACTGTCGGTGGAGACATGAACCTCACCCCACACCGCTTCCCTTATTTCCTTTGCCGGAATGACTTGTCCAGCTCTGGCAATCAGCAGGCGCAGAATCTGGAGCTCTTTGGGGGGCAGCGATACAACTGCCGAATCCCGAAGCAGCGTTCCATCCGGTTGAAGACAATAGCAGCCAAAGGAATACTGCAGCCCGTCAGGTTCGAGATGCAGCTGTGGCCCGGGAACGGTCATGCGGCATATCCCCCAGACGCCTGGTTTCTTAGGAACGACCAATCTAAGATGTTGGATGTGTCATTCCATAAAGAACTGCGCAGGAGTGCCCCCAAAGCCGTCAACCTTTGCGAGGTGTTGAAAAGGAGTTCGAACGCACGCGGAGTCGAGGCAAATATAGAGCAAGGTGCTATCTAAACCATTCTTATGATTGAAGATGAAAATGGAATCGTGGAGTGATGCACCGCCTGTGCAGGCCACAAAAGTGGTAAATCACTACTAAATTAGGTACTTTAATTTCGTGCCGCTTAAAAATATTTCACCGCGAGAAACATAAAGTGAAAGATCGGATCAAGAATTCAACAGATAAATCTGTCTATTTTACGTCCCCACTCCCGATCGAAAAAGTGAAAAGCGAGGGCGAAATCCAGTCCGCCCTCCCTCCCAACGTTCTGCTTCGATGACATCCGGCGCTTACTTGCGAGTGAAGGTAAAGCCGAGGCCGGTCGTGAGAATGAAGTCGTTGTCCTTGGTGCCGGTTGGCGGATCGGTGACATAGATATCGCTGATTGTCGTCTGCCAGCTAAGGAAGGACTTGATTTTGGTGCTTATGACTGAGTTGACGGTGGCCCGGTATTGGCTGGTGTCGTTGAGGTCGGGGAAGATGTAGGCCTGCTCGGTGAACGTACTCGCGGCACCCAGCTTGCGCGTGTACTGTTCTCCGAAATCGAGGGCGGCGAAGCTGTGAGTGAGAGCCGGAGTGCCGTCTGGCGGAGCGATCGACGGTGGGATGGCGCTGTAGCTTTCGTGGGTCCAGACAACGCCGCCCAGAATATCGAACTGTTGATTGGGTTTGGCGATCGCGTGCCAGCCAAAACCACCGCCCGCGACGGCGCGCAGATCAAGTTCCTGAAGGGCGTCTGCGGCGAAGTCGGCTGTACCGAAGGCAAAAAGTTTGGGATTGACATTGTGATCGTACCTGACGCCGCCAGTGGTGCTGTTCGCGGTGGTGGCGCTGACGATACCGTCATGTGAGTAGATCTGGGTGTAATACAGGGAGGTTTTGTCGTGCGGTGTCGGCCGGGCCGCCGTTACGCCAGTGCCCAGCGTAGTTGTGTCACTGTTGCCCTTGGCTATCGCGAAGCTTACGTTTGCCGTGGCGGTCCAGTTGTGTTCCCATCCGGGGTGGAGCGATGCCTCGTAGGCCTGTTGCGCGGCCTGGCTGCGAACAGTCGTAAGACCGGCCGCAGGCACGGACTCGGTGCCGTTGGCCGTAGTGATGGTGAATCCGTCAGAGGTGCGCTGGACGCTGGTGATTTCGACTTTGCGGGTGTCGACCTTCTTGCCATTCTTTGTCTCGACAGAGAGAACGACTGGCTTCTCGACCTTGATATCGATGATCTGGTCTACGACGACGACTACGTCTCCTGCGTAGTCGGTATGGATCGTAAGCTTGCCGCCGATTACCTGGGTGACTGAGCCGGTGAGGTGGTCACCGTTCTTGAGTGTGATGGAGTCGGCCAGCGCCGCGGGCGTAGCAAGCAATATCGTGAAAGCGAAGACGCCCGCAAGCGGGGCCAGGGAGACGGATCTACGTAAACTCGGGAGTAGCAAGGATGCTGAGGAGTGCTGGGGAACTCTCACGGGTTTGTTGTCCTTTCCGGCCTCGACGGTTCGTCGGCGAATCCCAGACCGCCTGCCTGCAAGCATTCTAACTGGGCAGTTTACGGGCTCAACGTCTAATCATCCGTCGGTCTCCCTTCAGTAACTCAAACTCCTCGTGTGTACTCCCAATGTCAATTTCAGAAATTCTTCCAAAATTTCTTCGCGAATGGGTGGAAGACTAACTGCCGGAGCATTCACCCATGGCAAAGTCTGTTTCTCACTCTCAGTGGTTCCTTGCGCCGTATTGCATTGGCATGAAGCTGCGCAGCCTGCGCACCGAAAAACGTCTGACATTGGCCCGGCTTGCGGCGGAAACCGGGCTTTCGACCGCCCTGCTCTCAAAGCTGGAGACGGACCGTATGACGCCGACTCTCTCGACCATGGCCACGATCTGCCGGGTCTATGGGGTAGGGTTAGGCCACTTCTTCTGCGAACCGACGGAGCACTCGCTCTCTGTGACGCGCAAGGTCAACAGCCAGGGCCGGGGCCGCAGCACCGACAGCGGCAATCGCATTCCGCTCAACCCCGGCGTGCCTGGGCGCCGGATGGATGCCTGCCTGGTCGACCTGGCTGCCGGGGCGCCTGCAGCTGAACCGGGCATGAGCGGCGGAGGCGCTTTGCTGATCTATGTCCTTGATGGGCGGCTGCATCTGGATGTAGGCGGCATGCGCGAGGCGCTGGAGACGGGCGACTGCGCGTATCTGGAAAGCGACATGCCGCTGGCGTGGGGAGCGGCAGGCAAGCAGCGTTGTCGTGTGTTGACGGTGACCCCGTCGATCAAGGCGATATATTCAGACGCGGAGAAGGAGCGGCCGGCAAGTCAGGGTTGACGACGCATCCTTCCGGTGTAGATTTCTCTTCAGGCTGCCTTCATGGGAACGTTCCCATGTATGATGGCCCGTGTCCCTGATATAGAAACCGGCAAACGGGAGAACGATGCGACCGAATTTTTACTTGATGAAGGCCACTGTGAGCGGCGCGCTGGGCGGCCTGCTGTTTGGATTTGACACTGCAGTAATCGCAGGTGCGATTGACGCTCTGACTAAGCTCTATCACCTCTCTGACGCCACCCAAGGCCTCGCCGGCGCGATCAACGCGCTCGCCCAGAGCTTCCACCTCGCCAACGTTCCCCAAGGCATCACCGTCTTCATCGCAGTGGCCGGCACGGTTGTTGGCGCGATGTCGGCCGGTGCCATCGGCCAGAAGCTGGGCGGGCGCGAGACACTGCGGATCACCGCGGTCTTCTACGTAATATCGGCACTAGGTTGCGCGCTCGCGTGGAACTGGCCCGCGTTGCTGGCCTTTCGTTTCCTCGGGGGACTGGGCATTGGAGCGTCGTCGGTGCTGGGGCCCGTGTACATTACTGAACTTGCCCCCGCGAAATGGCGCGGCAGGATGGTCGGCACTTTCCAGGTGAATGTGGTGATCGGTATTCTGCTGGCCTACGCCTCCAACTTCGGCATTCGCCTCTTGCATCTGGGCCCCTGGGAGTGGCGAATGCAGCTGGGTGTGGCCGCGATTCCCGCAATCCTTTTTCTCGTGCTTCTCTTCGGAATTCCGCGCAGCCCGCGCTGGTCGGTTTCAAAGTCACGCATCGACGAAGCGATGGAAGTGCTTAAGCTGATGGGCGACCCGGATCCGGAGGCAGAACTCGCGGATATTCAGCAGGCTCTCAAAGAGAGCCATGCCGTGGCCAATGAACCGGTCTTTCAATGGAAATACCGCTATCCCCTCTTTCTGGCCATCACGATTGGCGCGTTCAATCAGCTCGCCGGCATCAACGCCATCCTCTATTACCTGAACAACATCTTCGCCGCGGCGGGTTTCACGCAAATGTCGGGCGATCTGCAGGCAATCGCCATCGGTGCGACCAATCTGCTCTTTACCCTGATCGGCATGACGCTGATCGACCGTCTGGGGCGCAAGACGCTGCTGCTGATTGGTGCGGCGGGGACGGCGGCTTGTCTGGCGGGCGTGGCCTATGTCTTCCTTACGCAGTCGCACCAGGCGGCTCTGCTTTGGCTGCTGATTGTGTACATCGCTTTCTTCGCGGTTTCGCAGGGAGCAGTGATCTGGGTCTATATCGGCGAAGTCTTTCCCAATGTCGTGCGTAACAAAGGGCAGAGCGTGGGAAATAGTTCGCACTGGATCATGAATGCAGCGATCGCGCTCATCTTTCCTGTTCTGGCGGCCAAGTCCGGCGGAGCGCCGTTTGTCTTCTTCGCCGTCATGACGGTTGTGCAGTTCGTCGTGGTGCTGCTGTTTTATCCGGAAACCAAGGGGCAGACGCTGGAGGCTTTGCAGCGGCGGTTGGTCAAGAGCTGAAGCCGTGGGTAACTCGCCGCTCCTGATGGTTCAGGATTGAATGAACCGGTCAGCCGGAGTATCTTGTTGGTGTCGCCGCTGGGGAGGTTTGCCCGGTTTCGACGTCACTAGCGTACCGGGTTGGTGCCGGGTTCCATTCGTTGAGTCCAGCAAGTGTCCGAGAGGAGGCTTGATATGAATCGTCTCGCAAGATTGCAGTTAGAGATTTTCGCCGGAGCTGCTGTTTTTACCTGCTCGGTCTTCCTGGCGGCACAAGCTCCAACTCCGAGCCCCAGTGGAAGTTCGGCCGCACATCCGGCTCAGAGTTCTGGTTACGCTTCGGAAGTAGTCATGGCTCCAAACGGGACGCGAACCTTCAGGCTGGATATCCAGAAGCCGCTTGTCTACGCGCTCGAAACGTCCCCAGATAGTGGCGCCTGCCCCATCCACATGCACGCCCTGCAGACCGGCGGTGGAAATCTTCTGAACGCGCGCGATGCGCGCCCCGGCGAATTTTCTCAGCGCATTCATTTGATTCTGGGAAACAGCGCAGGGGCCGCGAGAATCGTGGCGATTGAGGTCTCCGTTTACGGTACCAGCGGCAAAAATCGCGCCGTCCCGACACTGGTGGCGCGAGGCCCCGCGTGGGACGCAAGGAAAACCTTCGATCTCCAGGTCAATATAGGCGAGAACGAGGAGGCTTCCACCAACCTGATATTGCGCGGCTTCACCTCGGTCCAGTCGATCAACCTCGAATCTGTTACCTATGCGGATGGTTCGATCTGGAGCCCGTCTTCGAGTCGAAGCTGCCATATCGCTCCCGACCCATTGATGCTGGTGGGCAGCCGGTAAGAACGGCGATTTGCTGATTGAATTTTGATTTCAGCTCCACTACGAAGCCTGTCGTCCATCGGAGCAATATCCGTCGACTCAACGCGGCTGCCAAAAATATACCTGTGCTACGATCCGAATTATGGCGACCACCATGCACATCCCGCTGAGCGAATACCTTGAGACCAGCTATCGGCCCGATCGTGAGTATGTGGACGGGGAGATTCGGGAGCGGAACGTGGGTAAATGGGAGCATGCAAGAGTTCAGCTTCTGCTGGCGGTGTGGTTTGGAACCCACGAAAAGGAGTGGGGAATCACAGGCAGTACGGAGCAGAGGATACGGGTTTCGCAAGATCGTGTTCGTGTGCCGGATCTGGCGTTTATGCCGGCCGGGCCTCAACCGGATGTGTTGACTGACCCGCCGTTGCTCATTATTGAGATTTTGTCGCCCGACGACAGCTATTCCGATACTCAGGAGCGCGCGAAGGACTACCGCGATATGGGCGTCGAAACAGTTTGGATCGTGGACCCGAAGACGCGAACCGGACGGATGTGTTCCGGAGCAGAATGGACAGAGGCCCGGCGGCTGGTGGTTGCCGGTACGCCGTTATACGTCGAACTCGACGAGATTTTCAGCCAGATTCATTCCCAGCGCTGAGCATGCGCCGGTTTTTGCTGATCATGGCTGGGATCGCCGGCGGCCTCCTCGTGGCAATCGCGTGTTTTCGCCCGTTATTCAAATTTTCCTCCTGAAATATCCAGATTATGCACCCAATCAACAGAATGGCAGTCTGGCTTGGCGACGTTTGTAGACCTCCTCTACGCCGCAGGCGTTGCGGCAGTTTTGGGGCTCATTGTTGCGATTCTCTTGTCTAGATACCTCTTGAGACGATTGGCGTGCAATCGAGCCGCAATCGAACTTTGACCAGCGCAGAGAAGTTGAAGCACCAATGGTGAATGTGGCCGTTTTCATTGACTCCACACCCGGATTCGGGTATTCTGAAGTCCTTGCGCGGTGTTGCGTCTGCTGGTCTGTGTGCTTGTCAACCGGACCGGGCTTGAATAGATAAAGCCAAAGCGGGGCACACCACCTTTCCGAGACGGGTTTAGCAGCAGTCGAAGCCCAATCCAGAAAGTTAAAGGCCCGAAAGGGTTCCGCGCATCTCACGCGAACAGGCTTGTTTAGACGTGGGTTTTCAGTTTCAGCCCCGCCGGATTGGCGTGGGCGGTTTGTGCTGATTGCTTTAGGCTTTTTTGAGGCAGGCACGCGAGATTTTTGTTGGGATTTGAAAGCGGGAGCGAGATGTCGACCTATATTCCGAGCGCGAAAGAGATTAACCGCAAGTGGTTTGTGGTGGATGCCAGTGGCAAGACCCTGGGCCGCCTGGCCACCAAAGCAGCCGATGTGCTGAGCGGCAAGCTGAATCCGAAGTATGTTCCGTACATTGACATGGGCGATCACGTCATAGTCATCAATGCGGAGAAAATCGTGCTGACCGGCCTGAAGGCGCAGCAGAAGCTCTATCGCCGTTACACCGGATTCCCCGGCGGACTGCGCGAGGAGTCATTCACCCGCCTGCTCAAGCGCCGCCCCGAGAAGATCATCGAGGAAGCGATCAAGGGCATGCTGCCGAAGTCCAAAATGGGCCGGCAGATGGGCACCAAGCTCAAGGTTTACAAGGGCGACAAGCATCCGCACGAAGCGCAGATGCCGGAAGCTTTGGAAGTAGTCGCGTAGTTTAGGTTCGATCCCACATCTGCCCGCACAAGATGCGGATAGATATGGGGCACCCAGATTGGTTTTGGGCCCGAGGAGGGCAGAGAATTCATGGCAGATTTGGTTCAGTACTACGGAACGGGACGCCGCAAGTCGGCGATCGCCCGCGTTTTTCTGCGTCCCGGAACGGGCGAGATCAAGGTTAACGGCAAGGGCTACGAAGAGTACTTCGTGACCGAGCAGCAGCGCGTGGCCGGTAAGCGCTCGCTGGTGCTCACCGAACTGCTTTCGACCTTTGACGTAGTCACCACAGTCAAGGGCGGCGGCATTTCGGCTCAGGCCGACGCTCTGAAGATGGGTTCAGCTCGCGCCCTGGTGGTCTTCAACCCCGAGCTCCGCAAGCTGTTGAAGTCGGAAAACCTCCTGACCCGCGATGCGCGCCAGAAGGAACGCAAGAAGTACGGACAGAAGGGTGCACGCGCACGCTTCCAGTTCAGCAAGAGATAGTTCTCAGTGTGAGTGTGAAGTGTGAGTGTGACGGGATTTTCTCCACACTCACACTCACACTTCACACTCGGCAATACCATCTTCCGCACCTGACTTGTTCAGATAGCGGACTCAATCCGGACAAGGCGAACGCCAGCCCGGATGCAACTGATATAAGGAGCTCAATTGGCAACCATTACCATGAAGGAGCTGCTCGAAGCCGGTGTTCACTTCGGGCATCAGACCAAGCGCTGGAATCCCAAGATGAAGGAATACATCTTCGGCGAGCGCAACGGTATCTACATCATCGACCTGCAGAAGACGCTCAAGATGTTCAAGGACGCGTCGAAGTACGTCACCGACCTGTGCTCCTCGGGGAAAACGATTCTCTTCGTTGGCACCAAACGCCAGGCTCAGGATGCGATCGCAGAAGAAGCCACCCGCTGTGGAATGCCGTACATCAATCAGCGCTGGTTGGGCGGTCTGCTGACCAACTGGATCACGGTGCAGAAGTCGGTGAAGCGTCTTCAGGAACTGGACGAGATGGCCACCGACGGCCGCTATGAGCTGTTGACCAAGAAGGAAGTTATCAAGCTCGAGCGCGAGCGCAAGCACCTGCAGGCTAACCTCGCAGGCATCAAGAACATGAAGCGGCTCCCCGACGCGCTCTTCATTGTCGACTCGAACAACGAAGCGATTGCCGTGAAAGAAGCTCGCAAGCTGGGCATCCCCGTCGTTGCGGTTGTCGACACGAACTGCGATCCGACCGTGGTTGACTACGTGATTCCGGGCAACGACGATGCGTTGCGCGCGATTCGCCTCTTCACCTCGAAGATTTCGGATTCCGCGGTTGAAGGCGTCAATCTCGTTGGCGACAAGCAGTTTGAGCAGCCTGCCGAAGTGGAAGCTCCGGCTGACCTGGTCACCCTCAATGCAGAGGGCGAAGAAGGCGTCGAGGCGGCTGACGATGTGGTCGATCTTGAGGCTGCATTGGGCGGCGGCATCCGCAAGGCTCCCGGCGTAGTTTCGGCGCTCGAAGCAGAACCCGAAACGGCTGAAACAGCCCTGTAATCATCGGCGCGAAAGCGTAGCAGGATGAAAGCGTGGCCGCCAAGCAACAAGCGCCACGCTTTTCTTGTGTCGGAAGCCTTTAGGGCCGGAATTGAATCTAAGAAGTATCGAACCAGAAGAATGGGAGTGGAGATGACGACGGTGACTGAGAAGATTGGTGCAGGTCTGGTAAAGGAGTTGCGCGAGAAGTCCGGCGCGCCCATGGGCGATTGTTTGAAGGCTTTGCAGGAAACGAAGGGCGACATCGAGTCGGCATTCGTTGTGCTGCGCAAGCGCGGCATGGCTTCAGCGGCAAAGAAGGCTACGCGCAACACGAATGAGGGCGCGGTAGGCACCTACATTCACGCCGGCGGTAAGATCGGCGTGCTGCTCGAAGTAAACTGCGAGAGCGACTTCGTCGCCCGCACGGACGACTTCCAGAACCTGCTGAAAGACATCGCCATGCACATCGCAGCCAGCGATCCTCGCTACGTCAAGCCCGAAGACGTGACGCCCGAGGACCTGGAGCGCGAGCGTGAGATCTACAAGGCCCAGGCTGCGGCCACTGGCAAGCCGCCTGCGGTCGTTGAGAAGATCGCTGAGGGCAAGATGGCCAAGTTCTACGAAGAGGTCTGCCTGCTTGAGCAGCCGTTCATCAAAGAGCAGTCGATCTCCATCAAGGAACTGATCGCGCAGAAAGTCGGCAAGCTCGGCGAAAACATCACAGTCCGTCGCTTCGCCCGCTTCAAGGTAGGCGACCCCAACTGGACAGTGGCGACGACCAAGCTGGTCGAAGGCACGTCTGCAGAGTAACTTTTGAAGGATGAAATACAAAGGGCCCGGAGCACATGCTTCGGGCCTTTTGATTTCTTGCGAGAATATCGTTCAAGCCGTAATGCACCGAGTCGATGCGGTTAAGATGGTCGAGACGAATTTCCGCTATTCCGGGAGACGATTTTCTTGCCGACTCATCTCGTACGACGCGCTACGCTGGTGTTGCTCATTGCTGGATTTGCCATTGCTTTGAATCAGTGTGCGGCTGCCGCCGCTCAGCCCGATCAGGTTGCCGTCTCCTCCGGTTGGGAACTGCAGGATATTGCCAAGGTCCCGCAGACGGGCGCAGGCGCAGGCGCCGTGATCTCTTCGGTGGACTACAAGCCGAAGGGCTGGTATCCCGCCGTAGTCCCGGGGACGGTGCTCACAACGCTGGTGAAGGCCGGAGTTTATCCCGAGCCGCTTTATGGCGAAAACAATCGCCCCGACCACATTCCCGACAGTCTGAGCCGGACTTCGTACTGGTACAGAACCGTGGTCGAGGTCCCTGCAGCGTACAAAGGCCGAAGAACCTGGCTGAACCTCGACGGCATCAATTTCTCCGCCCAGGTATGGGTGAACAAGACCTATCTAGGCACGATGAAAGGCGCATTCAAGCGCGGCATCTTTGACATTACAGAAGAGGTCAAGCCGGGCGCGAAGGCGGCAATCGCCGTGCTCGTGACGCCGCAACCGCATCCCGGCGATCCGCATGAACACACTATCGCCGACGGCATGGTGACCAACGGCGGCATCACAGCCATTGATGGGCCTACCTTTCTTTCAACCATCGGCTGGGACTGGCTCCCTGGTATTCGCGATCGCGATTCCGGCATCTGGAACAAGGTCTTCCTGTCATCGACCGGGCCAGTCGTAATCAAAGACCCGCTGGTCACGACCGACCTGCCCTTGCCTGAAACCGACTCCGCGGACGTGGCAATCTCAACGACCCTTGAGAACGTGACAGACACGCCGCAGAGAGGCGGCCTTCATGCCAGCTTTGGCGACGTCGCCGTGGACAAGCAAGTCGAGATCGCTCCTCATTCTTCTCAGGTCGTCACCCTCGATTCGAAGACCTTCACAGCCCTGCATCTGCTGAACCCAAAGCTTTGGTGGCCCAACGGATACGGACCTCAGAATCTATATGCCCTGCGTCTCAGCTTCGATCAGGGCCAGGCCACGTCTGACGTCCAGAAGCTTTCCTTTGGCGTACGCAAGATTACGTACTCGGTGCCCGATTCGGAGAACCTGACCATCTCGGTGAACGGCGTACGCATTTTCATTCGCGGCGGTGACTGGGGCCTCGACGAAGGCTTGAAGCGCATTCCCCGGGAGCGCCTTGAGGCGCAGATCAGGATGCATCAGCTCGCGAACATGAACCTGATTCGCAACTGGGTCGGCCAGTCTACAGCCGAGGATTTCTACGAACTCTGCGACAAGTACGGCATCCTGCTGTGGGATGAGTTCTTCCAACCCAATCCATCGGACGGGCCCGATCCAACAGACCTGCCGACTTATATGGCCAACGTGCGCGACAAGATTTTGCGCTATCGCAACCATCCTTCGATCGCCGTCTGGTGCGCGCGCAACGAGGGCTTTCCGCCCAAGGAGATTGACGATCAGCTTCGCGTCCTGATGGCCGAGCTCGAACCGACAAGGCGCTATCAGCCGAGCTCAACCTCAGGAGCAGGAGTCAACTCAGGCGGCCCTTATCGCTGGCGTACCCCCCGCGAATACTACGTGTATTCCGAAGCATTCAAGACTGAGATCGGCAGCTCCTCGATTCCGACAATCGAGAGCGTGCAGGGCATGCTCGACAAGAAGGATTGGGAGCAGATCGACGATGCCTGGGCAGAGCATGACCTGGCGCGCGGCGCTTCGGCGGGCGACACCTACCCCAAAACGTTGGCCGACCGCTACGGCAAAGTAGCCAACATGGCCGACTTTGTGCGCAAGAGCCAGCTCGCCAACTACGAGGCGTATCGCGCCATGTATGAGGGACGCAACGCGAGACTCTTCAACCCCGCAACGGCCGTTATCACGTGGATGAGCAACCCCGCGCAGCCAAGCTTTGTCTGGCAGCTCTATCACCACGATCTCGAGCCAAACTCCGCATTGTTCGCAGTGAAGAAGTCCGGCGAGATGGTCCACGTCCAGTTGAATGAGAGCAACGGCGACCTGCAGGTCATCAACAACCTGCCGCAGACGATCAAGGGCTACACCGCGCATATGTCGGTCTATGCTCTCGACGGCACAAAGAGGTATGAGCACGACTTTGAAGTGACCGGTCCGGCAAGCTCCGCCATCAATCTGGGAACGATCGATCCGGTAGGCGGCCACTGCGAGGAATGGGATCCAAAGTGCAAGGAACTCATGAGCAATGTGCACTTCCTCAGCCTGACGCTCAGGGATGCCGCCGGCAATCCGGTGAGCGATAACTTCTACTGGCGCGCCCCATCTGCTGATCCCGATAATCTGCAGACGCTGGATACGATTAGAACCGCAACCATCGAGGCACAAGCAGAACGCCACGACGCCGAAGGGAAAGTACGCATCGCTGTGACGCTGCACAATTCCGGCACGCAGATTGCTTTGATGACTCATCTGCAGCTCCGATACGGCAAACCGGCCGATCAGAATGCCGAGCGCGTGCTTCCCGTCTTCTACAGCGACAACTACGTCTCGCTGGTTCCCGGCGAGAGCCGCACCATCACCATCGAGGCTGCCGTTGCTGATCTTAAGGGCGATGCGCCGCTGCTGACCTTAGATGGATGGAACATCGGTCTTCAGAACTCCTCGGCATCACAGGTGCCAGTGGCCCTCAATATAAATGCGCAGGTGGATCACTGGCCGGTGACCAACCTGCCGATGGTGGCGCACACTTGGAAGTAGTCATGACTAACAGAGAACTAATTTTCGACAATTGACACCCACACGTGGCTTCGCCATACTTGGACTAAGGGAGGGGGTTGCTATGAGTGTAGAGATTCACCAGCCAGAGATCGAAGCGCTCATCCAGCAGCGCATGGCCAGTGGCGCTTTCCAGGATGTGGAAGAGGTGCTACTCTACGCTCTCAAATCTGCCCCCATCCCAACTATCGAGAAACAGCCAAAGAAGAACTTCGCGCAATTTCTCATGGACTCTCCGCTGCCTGGCTCTGGGCTTGAGTTGGAGAGAATCAGAGACTATCCGCTTCCGGTCGAGCTGTGAACGGATACGTGCGTGAAGGGCTATCTGGTTGATACCAACGTAATTTCAGAATTTGTCAAAACCTCTCCAAGTCCTTCCGTTACATTATGGTTTCAAAATGCTGTCCCGGATACTCTATTTGCCAGTGTGATGACCATCGGCGAGATTCGCCTCGACATTGAAAACCTGCCTGCTGGCAAGCGCCGTACCGATCTTGAAAGCTGGCTGGAGACCGGCTTGCCGGCTTGGTTCGCTACCAACCTTTTGCCAGTTACCCCAGCAATTGCACACAGGTGGGGAAAACTGACGATCCAAGCCAAACGTAAAGGGATGATGCTGTCAACGGCCGACGGACTGATCGCCGCTACTGCTCTCGAACATGACCTCATGCTGGTTACACGCAACATTAAAGATTTCCTTGACCTCGGTCTGACCGTTGTCAATCCTTGGATCAACTCTCCGCAGAATTGGCCGTAAGATCAAGCTTGGGGGATTCGTTTCCTCCTCCTGCATCCAGACCTTGGCGATCAAGACAATATGCGATACTCGAAAAGGCATGTATAAGCGGATCGTTCTCAAGCTTTCGGGCGAGGCGCTGGCGGGCAAGAAGGGCTTTGGCCTGGACGCCGAGCGCGTCAATGAAATCACCAGCGAAATCGTCGAAGTGCGCGGCCTCGGTGTTGAAGTCGCAGTGGTCGTCGGCGGCGGTAACTTCTTTCGCGGCGTCGCCGAGCACGCAAAAGAGATGGATCGCGTCTCCGCCGACAACATGGGCATGCTCTCCACGATCATCAACGCCATCGCCCTCCAGGACGCCATCGAAAAGCACGATGTTCAGTGCCGGGTGATGACCGCCGTGGCCATGGACCAGATCGCCGAGCCCTACATTCGCCGCCGCGCCGTACGTCATCTTGAAAAGGGCCGCGTGGTGATCTTCGCCGCCGGCATCGGCAATCCTTTCTTTTCGACCGACACTGCTGCTTCGCTGCGGGCCATGGAGATCAAGGCCGACGTGCTGATGAAAGGTACCAAGGTCGAGGGCATCTACAACGCCGATCCGGTGCTCTTCAAAGATGCCGTGAAGTACGACGAAATTACCTACATGGAAATCCTGAAGCAGGGCCTGAAGGTGATGGACCTGACGGCCGTAAGCCTCTGCAAAGACAACAACCTGCCCATGATCATCTTCAACATGAACCAGCCGGGAAATATCCGGCGCGTGGCGCTGGGCGAAAAAGTCGGCTCGCTTGTTACGTCTTGATCACTTCATGCTGAACTGGTAATTACTTACTGACTCTTGCCCCGACAATATAGCGTCTAATTGCGAGTGGAAGCCCAAAAGCCAGCCCGGTTGGATGCGCTGACAGGTCTGCGTTGTTTCGCGGCCCTCAATATCGTCTTCTTCCATTTCGGCGATCCCCGGTCGTTTGGACCCTTGGCTGCCGTCGTCGATGCCGGATATCTGTCTGTCAGCTTCTTCATCATGCTCTCCGGGTTTGTGCTGGCGTACAACTACGCGAGACGCGCGCAGGAGGGCAAGCTCGACAAGGTCCGCTTCTGGAAGGCCCGCTTCACGCGCCTGTACCCGGTCTACATCCTTGCCCTCGGCCTCGGCTGGCAGACGCTGGCAGGTGAGCGTACTTCGCACACCACCGGCGACTACTGGCTGGGTATCGCGCTGACGCCGCTGCTCCTGCAGGGCTGGTTCCCAAAGATTGCGACTTTCTGGAACACCCCCGCGTGGACGATGTCTGCCGAAGCCGCCTACTACGTCTTCTTTCCGTGGATCGCAAGCCTCAAACCGCCCCAAAAGACCGCAGATCATTTTTGGAGGCTCGGTGCGCTGTGGGTGCTGGGGATGATTCCCGGCGTTCTCTATTTCGCGTTGAACCCGGACCACATCGTCTACGTGGATCGGTTCTCTACCGGCTACTGGCTTGAGGCTCTGAAGGCGACACCGCTGCCACACCTGCCAAGCTTCGTTTTTGGAGTACTGCTCGCCAGCCTGGATGAGGTCATCGAGCGAACCGGACTTCTGCGGCTGGTGATTGGTCTCGTGGGCTTTGCGGGCATCTACGGAGTCCTGATCCTCCATCCGCCCTATGCCATCATCCACGACGGCCTGCTGATGCCCCTGTTTGGATGCCTCATTATCGGCCTCGCCGGAATCAACGCGCTGTCGAAGCTGCTAGGGCTATGGCTATTCGTCTTCATCGGAGAATCGAGCTATTGCCTGTACCTGATCCACTTCAACGTCTGGAACCTGCTCGATCTGAACCGCTTCAACAAGTGGGTGAGCTATCCAATCATCGTTTCTATCGGCATGGCCACGCTGTACCTCGTCGAGAAGCCGGCCCAGAAGCTGCTGAGGCGCTGGATGGGTGCCTGACGTAGTTGGGCGGGCGCTCGGTTTTCCAGTCGAGTAACGAGCAGGTAAAAAGGGCAGCCCCATTCAGGAGCTGCCCTTCAGATTGCCAGACTCAACCTCGCCTACGGCTGATTGACCTGGATCGAATGGTTGCCATGTGGAACCGAGGCCAGCGCAGCGGGCTGCCCGACGCTTGGATATGGGCCATTCTGCGAGATAGACAGCGTGCCGGTGTTCGGGTTGATCTGGAACCCGCTGAGCGAATTGTCCAGGAAGTTGGCGGTGTACACGTAGCGGCCAAATCCGGGATCGACCAGAATCGCCACCGGCTGGGTGCCGGTAGTGTTGGTGGAGCTACCGGTCGTGTTGACGGCCGCCGAAGGTGTTCCGGTCGCGAGGTCGATGGCGTATGCCGAAACCGAATTGTCGAGCTCATTCGCAAGATAGATGTACCTGCCGCGCGGATCCACAACAATAGCCGAAGGCTGGTTGCCGGTCTTGAATGGTCCATTGATCAGCGGATGCAAAACACCCTGATCGATGATGCTGTAGGCGATCAACTGGTTCTGTGCGAAGTCGGTCACGTAGACAAAGCGGCTGGTCGGGTCGCTGGCAATGCCCACGGGCTTGACGCCTGAAGCAAACGGGCTGCCCGCGATCGATGTCAGTGCGCCGCCGCTGGTAGCCGCGAATCCGTTGAGATAGCCAATGCCTGAGGTGGGGTTGTAGTTGGCGACATACACTGCCGAACCATCCGTCAGGGGATTGACCGCCGTCGGGTTAATGCCCACAGGGACGTAGCTCAGCCCGCCGTTCGAGACCGCCGCGCCCAACGAGCCGTCAGAACCTACAGGGAAGACCGCCAGGGCGCCCCCATTGCAGGTCGCCCCGCCAGAGACGGCTTTAGAGCAGCCGGCCTGGTAGGTATTCGCAACATAGAGCAGCGTTCCCGCGGCATTCATGGCGATCGCCACCGGAGTGTTGCCTTCCGCGCTCATCGTCACGGTCTTCGTCGAGGTGAGCGAACCGCTGCCGCCGATGGTGAACTCGACCAGGGTGTTATCTCCCTGGTTGGCAACGTACAGATGCTGATAGTCGGTCGAAACAGCTTCGGAGATTGGGGTTACGCCGCCGGAAGAAATCGGAGAACCAACCTTGCTGAGAGCGCCGGAAACTCGGTCGGCCAGGAAGACCTGGATCTGTCCAGGATTCTCCCTGTTGCCGGCGACAAATACGTAATCGATCGTGACAGGATTGCACGCGGTAAAAGCGCTGGCCAGTATAAGTGCGATGGCGGAGACCAGGGATACTTGGCCGACTTTGCTGAACTTCATCTGTTTCCTTCATCGTGGGCCGTATCGACGGGGCCCAAGGCAATCTGGTTTAAGTTGTGTCCGCCTCGATTGTAAAAGCTCAAGACGGCCTTCGGCTAGTTTCCGAACCGGTCACCCGGTTCAGTTTCCCTCCGGCTATCCGGTCGGGCGCCATTTAGTTCGGCGGGTTGCGAAGCACTGAAAAAGCTGCTATTTGGACGCATCTCCCTCGTGGGAGTCATCCTCGGAAGATCGATCGGCACGCCAGGTCAATTGGTTACAGTGCCGTTGTGCGGGATACCTGTGATTGCCGTCGGCTGAACGGTCGAGGGGAAGGGCGAGTGCTGCGCATTGATCAGCGCTCCCGAGTTCACATCGATCTTGTAGCCGCTGACAGAACTGCCAAGGTAGTTGACGGTGTACAGGAAGCCCAGTTTTCTCGGGTCCACGGTAATAGCGATCGGTTGAGTATCCGAGGCGGAAACAGAGAGCCTGGACAGGTTTCCCGAGCTTACGGAATAGGTCGTGACTGTCGAGTCGCCTGAGTTGGCTGCATAAAGATACTGGTCGTTGAACAGGGTCAGACCTGAAGGCATGCTTCCAGTCGGAGCAGTTCCTTGCAGGCTGAGCGTTCCAGTAGACCCAACAGTGAAGGTCGAGATCAGGTTGGTCAGCTTGTCTGCCACGTAGACAAATCCGCTTCCGCTGTCGCTCGCCATGGCCACCGGCTCAGAGCCCAGGCTCACGGGTACGTTGCCGTGCAGAGGAGTGAGGGTGCCATCCGAATTGGCGGCGAACTCAAACAAATAACCGGCGTTGGTACTGGCGTTGTAGGCGGTCACGTAGAGATTGTTGCCGTTCGCCAGCAACTGCGTTGCGGTCGGGGTCAGCACCGTCGATGAGTCGGAAGGCGCAACCATCAGCGGCCAGTAGTTGGGATAGGCGGAGCTGTTAGCTATGGGAGTTCCCAGAGCGCCGGTCGTCTTATCGATGGGGAACACTGCAACGTCACCCGGGCATGGGTTGTTCAGGCTGCATCCGGCGATCGGCTGCAGCGTATCCACTACGTAGAGAAAGGTACCGGCGGAGTTGATCGCGATGGCAAGTGGGAAAGAGCCGGGAGTGTTCACCGTAGCCTGGGGATAGAGCTTGCCGTCGGTTCCGATGCCAAACTGCACGATGTTGTTGTCATCCTGATTGACGACATAGAGATTCTTCGCGTCCGGTGAAACCGCTTCAGCAATCGGGTCGCGGCCACCCGACGGGAACGGGGAAGTAGGGATTGTCCGCAGACCGCCCGACTCAGAGTCGACCTCGTAGACCTCGATCTGCCCCGGAGACTGCCGGTTGGTAGTCACAAAGAGGAAGCCTACGGTCAGGGTGGCACCCGTGATAGTGCCGCAAGCGGTAAATAATGTGGCCACTACGAGTGCGATGGCGGAGACCAGTAGCACCTGGCCGACTTTGCCGAACTTCATGCGTTTCCTTCGTTGTTCACTGGGGTATTGTTGCTTTCGGTTTGCGGGAGAGACGTCGCAAACGGAGAGCAAAGCAGCCCGGTTGCAGGTTTACCAGCAATGCCGGGAAAGGCCCGCGGTGAGGACGGGCCCTTCCCTGAGTTGAGGCACTTACTGTGCGACTAGTTGGTACGGCCAGTGGCTACGCACCACGTGGGCGGTCCAGTGAGCGAGAACACGCCGGAGCTCCCGTTCAGATTGCGGAGAGCGCCGGAATTGGGATCCAGAAGCCGGCCTGTGATCGTCGAATCGACGCCATTGGCCGTGTAGATGTACTGATTGGACGGATCCTCAAGCAGGCAATTCGGACCCGATCCAGTGCCCCAGGGAGAACCAGGATCCTCGCTGAGCTGGCCCGAGGCAGGATCGATAACGAATCCCGCGATTCCCGAACCGGTTGAAGCGCTGGCGCCCTGCTGATTTGCGACATACAGGAACTTACCCTTCGACTCTACGATGAGATAGATGGGGCTGGTCTGCGTCGGGTCATCCGGAACCGCGCCGCCGGTCAGCGCCTGCAACGCGCCGTTGGTGCCGATGGTAAACGGCAGCAACTGCGCCAGGCTGGTCGTCGTGGTGCCATTGGCGGTGACCGTAATCGGCTCATTGTCGAGGATGTAGATCTTCGACCCGGCGAAAACAAGTGCTCTGCCCTGGCCGAGAGGTGCGCCCTCGCCATTGGTGATGATCTGCGGCGTGCTCTGGCTGACCGTCAACTGGCCGATCCCCGAATTGTAGGAGTACGGATAAACCGTCTGACCGGTCGGAGCCCCCGCCTCGCCGCTGAGGGTCATCAGGTAGCCCGACGCAAGCGTAAAGTCGATCGGATTCGCCGGCACAGGGAAGTAAGTGACCTGGTTGCCGGTAGAGGCCGTGAGCTGTGCGTTGGTCACCAGCGACAGGCGTCCGGTGGTGGAGTCGATCTGGAACACGCTGATGTCACCGCAGGACGTAGCCCCGGAAACAACGGTACCGCAGTACGCCGAGCTCGGCGCGTCATGATCGAGGGCAAACAGGTACTTGCCGGAGGCATCGGCAACCAGGCGGAAAGGATTGATGCCCTGGGTGAAGAAGGTCTGCTGGAAGGTGAGGATGCCGTTGCCGCCCACTACAAATTGAGTGATGTTGGCGGTGCTGCAAGGGTCAGATAACGTGCAGACGGACCCGCCGGTCGAATTCACGCCGGCGTTCAGGACGTACACGAACCGGCCGCCGGTGAGCAGAACGGCACGGACCGGGTTGGCTCCGCCGCTCGAAACTGGCAGACCATGCAGGGCAATCAACTTGCCGGTGTTGTTATCAATTTTGAAGCCGCTGATAATGCCGTTGCCGGAGGGCGTTGCAGTTACTGTGCCGGTTACGTACAGGTAGCCAACTGTAAAACTTCGAACGCAAGAACTGAGGCTGAATACGATTGCCGAGCTGAGGGCAGCGGTCAGCACTGTCTTGCCGAATTTCCTGAACTTCATGCTTTTCCTTCGTCCTGATCCAGCCTGAAGCCGGCAGGTTTCATGTTCCGCAGCAGAGCTGGGTGGGGATGGGGTCCCTCGTCGCATTGTAGAAGGTGGGGGGCCATTGTGCATAGTTTCTGAACGTTGAGGGGCTTCTGAAAAGGCCGTAGCCTGCGTGGTTGCTGTGCTTTGGACGTTATGGACGAAAATCCGGTATCGAAGGAAAGGTCACTTCGCAACGAACTAATTCTCTAAGTTTTGATTCCCTTGAATGTGTGTCTTCGGACCGTGTATTTCAGCCCTTCAAAGCCGATGCCCGGCGGGTTTGCCGCCGGGCATCATGATGAATCGATAGTGATGGAGCGTTCCGCTTACCAGACCCGGCAGGAGTTCGCCGGATACATCGGCTGGCCCTTCTTGCAGCCGAAGGCTTTGCCGAACTCCTCGAAGTTCTGCACCACGCCATTGGTTCGCCACCGTCCGGGAGAATGCTCGTCCGTGAGCGCAGACTGGCGAGCTGACTGATCAGTTGTGTTTTCACACCAGGTCTGCGCGAAGCTGATGAAAAACCGCTGAGCCTCGGTGAAGCTATCGATCTTTTCTTCGAGGGTTTTATGTTCTTCGGCAAGCGTATCGAGCAGCGCCATGTAGGCAATGCGCAAGCCTCCATTGTCTGCCGTATTTTCCCCTAGCGTAAGCGCTCCCTTCAGGTTGACCGCCGGCAGACCGTCATGCGCGGGGGACGCCACGAATCCATCGTATTCCTTCACTTCGCAGTCCGTCCGTTCCGTGAACTTCTTACGATCCTCGGCCGTCTGCCACTCACGCAGGTTGCCCATGCCGTCGAACTTCGAACCCTGATCGTCAAATCCGTGAGTCATTTCGTGGCCGATCACCATGCCAATCGAGCCAAAGTTGACCGCCGGATCGACAGACGCGTCGAAGAACGGAGGCTGCAGGATGCCGGCCGGGAAGTTGATGTCGTTCATCGAGGGGTTGTAGTAGGCGTTGACTGTCGGCGGAGTCATGCCCCATTCCTTCTCATCGACGGGCTTGCCCAGCTTACTCAGGTCATAGTCCCGCCGAAAGACCTGCACGCGAGCCCAGTCGCCCATCTCGTCGTCGCGGTCGACCTTGAGAGCCGAGTAGTCGCGCCACTTCTCGGGATAGCCGATCTTGTTGCGGAAAAGGGCGAGCTTCGCCTCCGCTTCTTTTTTGGTGGCTTCGCTCATCCAGGGCAGCGTCTTGATGTCATCCGCCAGGCTCTTGTCGAGCGCCGCCACCAGCTTGTCCATGCTGGCCTTCGATGCGGGGGGAAAGTTCATCTTGACCCAGTCCTGGCCAACCGCCTCTCCCAGAGCGTAGTCCGTCCCGTAAGTGCATTGCTTCCAGCGCGGTGTGGGTTCTTCCTGTCCTGCCAGAGTCTTGCCGAAGAAGGCAAAATTTTCATCGAAGAAAGCCTTGGGCAGGTCCGAGGCCTGGGCGTGAATCATCCGCCAGCGCAGATACGCCTTCCATGTATCCACGCTCTCCGAGGAGATCAAAGCGCTCATGCCTTTGAAAAACCCCGGATCGGTAACATCGAGCGTATCGATATGCCCCAGCTTGATCGCCGCCAGATATGCCGGAAGATCAAGGGCCGGAGCAAGAGAGTGGAATTCCGCCAGCGTTTGTATGTGATAGGTATTTTCCGGGAGCCGCTGATCCGTACGGGTCATGGATGCCTGCGCCAGGGCCTTCTCGATCTTCATCACCGAAGCAGCTTCCAGGGCTGCCTTCTCGGGAGCGTCGCCGGCCAGCACAAACATTTTCGTCATATGTGCAATGTACTGTTTGCGAATCTCTCCAAAATGCTGATCGTCGACAAGATAATAGTCTCGGTCCGGCAGCGAGATGCCTCCCTGGTATACCGCGAATATCTGCTTCGACGAATCCTTCAGATCCTGTTGAATCCCGCTGCCAAACGGTGTGACGGAGTATCCGCCGGCGGCAAGCTCGCCCAGAAGGGAGGTCAGTTGACGGTTGTCTTTCAGAGAGCCAATGCGTTGCAACGTTGGTTCAAGCGGAGCAAGACCCTTCTTCTCGATCACGTCCGTATTCATGCAGGCTGCAAAGAAGTCGCCGTATT